>Ga0134121_10002513_pt1 | contig 15806 bp, 10 predicted proteins | sample KB301_FD_96463 | JGI IMG/M metagenome (GOLD analysis project Ga0134121, IMG submission 96463) | Terrestrial soil microbial communities without Nitrogen fertilizer from Kellogg Biological Station, Michigan, USA - KB3-0-1 | ecosystem: Environmental > Terrestrial > Soil > Unclassified ... | reverse complement strand
TCCTTGAGGTCGATGGCCGGCGAGCCGTGGCCGCCGGGATGCACGACCATGTGGCCCTTGGAGTCCACCGAGAAGTAGTTGTTGCCCCAACCCCGGATGTTGTAGAGGTCGAGGGAGTCGGCCGGCGTCCAGCGGCGAGTCAAGGGTGCGGTGGCGGCCATCTCGTTGCGACGACTCCTCTCATGATCCCTGAAACGGGAAAAAAGCTCTGACGTTCCAAGACCAATTTCGGGAAACGCCGGATGGGAGCCATCCGGGGGCGGAAACTCTAACACGAATTCCGGGGGTGGTTGGGGGATGGCCCTCGCCCGCCTCGGCAGAGCCCCCTGGCATCCTGGGTCTCGTTGAAATCCGCCACCTGGCGGCCCAAGTGCGTTACAAGGCTCGCCCTCTGCGATAATCCCCCCATGGCAGCCAGCCCCAAGCCTGAGCTCCTCAAGATCTTCATCAGCCACTCCACCGCGGATCTGGAAGCGGCCCGTGGGGTCCATCGCGCGCTGCGAGAAGCCGGCTTCCGTGTCTGGATGCGCGAAGAAGACCTGTTTGGAGAAGACGTGGCACTGGGTTCTACCTGGTCCGAGGTGATTGACAAGGCGCTTCGAGCGAGCGACGTGGTCCTCTTCCTGCTGTCATGGAAGAGCCTCGAGGACTGGGGTCAAGCGCAGGATCTGAAGTCGGCTCAATTTCAGAAAAAGAGATTCGTCCCGGCCTTTCTGGAAGTGGGCATCCTCTCCGAAAAATATCTCGGATACTTGGAGCCTTACGCATACTTCCTAAGAGAACGCCGCGGTGAGTTGATTGACAGCGCGGAGGGTCTCGCGAAACTGATCCATGGCCTTCAGATGCTGAGCCGAGGCGAAACAGGAACGTCCCTGCAAGAGCTCACGCCGGTAAACGAGCCTGTGCGCGGCCGGCTTCGCGTTCGCCGCCTCGTGCTCGAGAACGTCCGCTGCTTCGAGAGCCTGGATCTCACCGTGGACGGTGGGACCGGCTGGATCACCGTCCTGGGCGACAACGCTGCGGGCAAGTCGACCGTGCTGCGCAGCCTCGCTCTGGGGTTGTGCCAGGAGAGTGATGCCGCCGCGTTGATGCGCGAGCTGCCCGGCAGCCTGGTCCGGGAAGGTACCGGCTCCGGGTCGATCCGGATCGAGCTTCACGACGCCGAGGAAGACCGCGACCTATCGATCGTCACCCGGCTCTACCGCGACGAGTCAACCGGTGAGGAGAAACTCCGCAAGGAGACTGATCCGACACCCTTCCCTTGGAACCGGCTCTTCGTGTGCGGCTACGGCACCAACCGTGGACGCCAAGCGCACGCCGGCTTCGAGACCTACACCGTCCGCGACGCGGTCCGTACCCTCTTCGACGACGCGGCGTCGCTACAGAACCCCGAGCTGGTGCTGTTGCGCCAGAGCCTGGAACTGCGACAGGAGATCGAGCACAAGGTTTTGCAGATCCTCATGCTCGATGCTCCGGGCTACGAGGTCACGTATCCCAAGACCGGCCCCGTCATCGAAGGCCCCTGGGGCCGCCAGGCGTTGCGGGTCCTGTCGGACGGGTATCGCAGCACCATGCAGTGGGTGCTCGACTTCATCGGTTGGGGCGTTTACGCGGGGCGCTTCAACGGCGGCCGTGAGCTCGGCGGCATCCTGCTCGTCGACGAGTTGGAGCAGCACCTGCACCCCGTCTGGCAGCGCCACATCGTCGACCGCCTGCGCCGCCAATTCCCCGCGACGCAGATCTTCGCCACCACCCACACGCCTCTCCTGGCCGCTGCGTCGGCCGATTTCGAGGATACCTTGGTGTGCCGCCTCAAAGCCCAACTCGACGGGCCGCCGGAGCTGGTGCTCATCGAGCGCCAAGAGTTGGCGGGTCTGCGAGCCGACCAGGTGCTCACCTCCGAGGCCTTCGGTCTGGTCACCAGCCGCAGCCTGCGCTCGGAAGACGACCTCGACCGCTTCGCCGAGCTGCGCGGCAAAACCGACCGCACTGCCGAGGAGGAAGCCGAGCTCGCGCGCCTGTCGGAACAGCTCGATCAGAGCCTGCGTTTCGGCGAGCGGCCGTTCGAGCAAGAGGTGGAGGCCGCGGTCGACAAGACTCTGCGCGAAATGAACACCTCCGCCGACCCGGAGCTGCTCGACCTCGAAACCAGACGACAGCTCCGCGAGCTGTTCCGGTCGGAGCCCGGTGCGTGAGGCGCATTCCGCGGCGCCCCTTGAGCTCCGCCACCTGGGAGCGTTGGATCTCGGACTGCTCCAAGGCGACCGAGGAGTTGGTGCAGAGAGTGGCCCGCGGCGAGAAGCCGGCGGTCACTGACCTGTACAAGCGCAAGAGCATCAAGGATGAGTACTTCTTCGCCGCAGGGCCGCCCTTCTACGGCAAGTGCGCCTACTGCGAAGCGCCGATCCGCGACTATCAACATGGCGACGTGGAGCATTTCCGGCCCAAAGCCGGGGTCACCGACGAGAACGGCCAGCCGGTGTGTCTTCTCGATGAGGACGGAAAGGTCCAGGTCGACGTAGACGGCGAGCCCGTGGAGCATCCGGGCTATTACTGGCTAGCTTATGAATGGACAAATCTGCTGCCGTCGTGCGTCAAATGCAACCAGACCGATGTCCGCCAGGGGCGCAGAGTCGGGAAGCACACTCGTTTTCCGGTCGAAGGCCGCCACGCCCAGCGGCCTGAAGAAGTGGCGCAGGAGAAGCCTCTGCTGATCAATCCGCTGAGCGACCAGGAGGACGACGACCCGAGCTATCACTTGCTCATCGACACGAGGAAGGGCCTTATGGCTCATCGCACCTCAAGAGGTCGGGCCTGCCTCGACATCCTCGGGCTGAACCTGCGGGATCAACTGGTCGACGATCGCAGGAGGGCCTGCCTCGCGGCGGAAGCTCTGTGCGCTCGCTTTCGCCACGATCCCTCCGCAAGACCAGAGATCCTGAAAGAAATCGCCGCCATTCTCCTTGGCGAAAAGCCGTTCACCACGGCCCAGGTTGCGGTCTTGCGGCGGGAACTGACTCAGCTGGCCGGGATCACATCGGGTCCCGACACGTAGACCGTTGGCCCCGAAGGATCGCTTAGCGTCCCGTAAAGCGTAGAGGATGCCGAGCCTGAAATGTGTCGAACTCATCGAGCAGGCGTTCTTCGTCCGTCCGCAGTGAGAGGCTCGTCCTTCCAGGACTGGAGCAAGTTGAGGGTTCTGCGGTTTGCCAGTTCTTCCGCTAGCCGGCGAAGACGTCCTCAAGCCTCTCCGCGGTCACGGCGAGGTCGAACCATTCCAAGAGCCGCTCGAGCTCGGCACCCGCGATCCGCCTCTGGGCGCCCTTGGGGAGAGGGCCGAATTTCTTCTCAAGCAGCCGGAGCAAAGCGTGAGCCTCCCCTTCCTTGCGGCCCTTCTGAAGGCTCTCCTCAGCGAGCTTCCGGTTCCATTCGTCAATGCGTTCCGCCAACATGGTTTCAGCTCCTTCCAGGCTCAACCGCCCAGGAATCTCGTCGGACGACAACCCCAGGCGGGGGAAGATCACGTTCTCCATCCAGGCTTCGAAGGCACGGCGCAAAGACTCGTCGTTCCCCACATGCCGCCGCAGCCGGCCGATGCCTCCGAGCATCTCATCCCAGGCCCGGCTCCTCTCCATCCGGAACAAGTCGGCCACCGGGCTCTCGCTCGCTTCGAGCAACGCCAACGGCACCTTCGCCTCGTGGACCAGCCGATAGCGGAGCCGTGGTACATACGGTTCGGCTGACGGATCCAGCCTCTCGATCAGCTCGGACAGCTCCAGTGCCGGCGTCCACGCACCGGTCCCATTGTAAATGACTACGGGGATGACCAGCGGCAGCTTGCCCGAATCCGGCAGGAGGCCTTGGGCGATCAAGGACTCGAAGAACAGCCCCATGTAGGTCATCAGGCGGACCGACATGTAGCGGTCCGGCCGGGACTGGAATTCGAGCAGGATGTAGACATAGACCGGCTCGTCGTTGTCCTTGCGGCGGAGCTTCCAGATGATGTCGCTCTCGCGTTTTTTGTGTCCTCTGGAGGTGAAGGAGTTGGGTACCCTTTCCGCTGAGCCCAGGTCGAGGAGGCTCACCCAGGTATCGCCGAGGATCTCGCAAAGGAGATCGCGGATCATCCGGGCATTTGAAAAGAACAGATGATAGCTGGAGTCGTGTTGTCCCAAGAGTTTTTTGTCCTCTCGGGAAGGATAGCAAACGCCGGACGTTTCGAGAAGGTATAACGACGACGGCAGGAGGATGCCTGCCGCAGCGCTTGCGCGCGCGGGTTGGCCTCAGCGCGGCCGCGCAGGGCGCCTCGGCCCGAATGACACCGCATCCGGGCCGAAGGATTCGGGACTACGGCGTATCGAACGTCGCGAACAGCCTGGGGCCGCCGGTCTGGCGGGCGATGGTGGCGAGCGCCGCGCCGCTGTTGGGACCGCTGGTGACGCAGCTCCCCGTACAGCCGTCGGCGTAGCCGACCAGGACCCGCCCCTGGGCGTCGACCGTGACGTCGATGAAGTCGAGGAGGTTCCGGGTCGCACCGCAGGTGGTGCCGCCCAAGCAGATGGAGCCGCGCTGCACCGGATCGCCGGGGGTGGCGTCGGCCGTCGTCCAGGTGGCGCCGCCGTCGGTGGTGGTCGCGACATAGAGGTGCCAGACGCCGGGGAAGGTGGGGACGTCGCCGATCCCGTCGGCTCCCGGGGTCGGAGTGCCCAGGAAGGCGTAGGCGGCGCGATTGCCATCGCCCGCCACCACCGCCGGGAAGGCGGTGTTCTGGATGCCAAAGGCGGCGCCCGCGTCGGCAGGAGCCGACCAGGTGACGCCGCGATCGTGGGAGACGGCGATCCGGGCATGCCCGTCGCCATCGGCATAGCCGAAGTAGACCGTGCCGTCGGAGCCGATCCCCACCGAAGGATCGCTGCCGGTCCCGGCGCTGCTGCCGGGAATCGTCCGTACCGTCCAGGTCAGGCCGTTGTTGGCCGACACTGACACCCCCTGCCCGCTGTTGCAGCTCTTGTTGGGGACATACGCCGTGCCGTCCGGCGCCACCTTGACGTGGCCGTGCAGCCCACCGCACTGCAGCACGGTGTAGATCGGGACCGCCGGATTGAATGTCAGACCGCCGTTCAGGCTCGCTGCACAGGCCGCGTAGGCGATGTTCTGCGAGCAGTAATAGACGATGTGCTGCGCGAGGAGCGCCGGAAGGCCGGAGGCGAAGGAGCCGGCGCCCACCGTCTGGTGGTCGACTCCGGAGGTGAGCCCGGTCATCAGCCCCGGCAGCCAGCTCGCGCCGTCGTTGTCGGTGAAGGCCATGAGGCTAGTGTTGCCGGCGAGCTGCGCCACGAAGGTGCGCCCGATCTTCGAGTCGGTCGAGAGGATCGGGTCCAGGGTGGTGAGGCTGGTCAGGGTGTAGCTCACGTCCTCCCAGAAGGCGGTGGCCGGCGTGTGCGAGTCGTCGAAGCTGGCCCGCAGGGTCTGGAGACCGGCAAGGAACATCACCTTGCCGGTCTTCCAGTTGACGCCGATCGAGGGCTCTCCGGCGCTGGTGCCCAGAGGGTCGGGGGCGGGGTAATTCGCGTAGGTGGGAGGGCCGGAAGCGAAGGCGGGGATGGTGAGAACCGAGGCGAAGACGATCGCTCTTACGACTCGGCCAAGGATGCGGAACGCATTCATGAAAATCCTCCTTGATATGGGATGGACCAAATCCGGCCGGAGGCCGTCCGGCATCGCCGGAGACTGCATTCTCCGTGCCCGGTTGGGCGAGGGGAATGAGGGGAATCCCTCAAAGCCTCATGGGTACTCCCTCAGGGAGGATGGTCACCGGCCGCGGTCGGGGAATTCCGGGGGTGGCCGGGGCAGATCCCTGGGCTCAGCGGGGCACCGTCAAGCCGAGCCAAGGATCAGGATATAATCCAAGACTGATAGCATCAGACAGATCAGGGCTTTGCCTGGAGAGGATTTTCCAGAGGCTGACGGCCATGAGGTCCTCGGACGATGTGACACGGCTGCTCCAGCGTTGGAGCGCGGGCGATGCCCAGGCGATCGCCGAGGCCCTGGAGCTGCCGGCGGGCGAGCGGGCCGCCTTTCTCGATCTCCGGTGCGGCGGCAACCCCACCTTGCGGCACGAGGTCGAGGCCCTGCTCGCCGCTTCCGAGGGCACCGGCTTCCTGGACGGCGAGCCGCGGCTTCCGGGCCCAGGCCCGGCCATCGCCGAAGGCGAGGTCCTGGGACACTACAAGATCGAGAGGAAGCTCGCCGAAGGCGGCATGGGCGAGGTCTATCAGGCGTTCGACGGCCGGCTCGAACGCCGCGTGGCGGTCAAGGTGCTGCCGGTGCGCCTTAGCAAGGACACCTCCTCCCTGAAGCGGTTCGAGCGCGAGACCAAGGCGCTCGCGGCGCTCTCCCACCCCAACATCCTGACGATCTTCGACGTCGGGCGAAACGGCGACACCGCTTTCGCCGTCACCGAGCTGCTGACCGGCGCGACCTTGAGACAGCGGCTCGCGCGCGGCAGGCTGCCGGTCTCGACCGCGGTCGAGATCGCCGTGCAAGCGGCCCGCGGCCTTGCCGCCGCGCACGCGGAGGGACTCGTCCATCGGGACCTCAAGCCCGAAAATCTGTTCGTGACGGCCAGCGGACAGGTGAAGATCCTCGACTTCGGTATCGTGACGTTCACTGCGCCGCCGGCCGGCTCGGGCTTGGACTCGACGTCGTTGCGCTTGACCGCGGAGAACGCGGTGATCGGCACAGCCGGCTACATGTCGCCCGAGCAGGCCCAGGGCAGGAGCTGCGACCACCGCTCGGACCTCTTCTCGCTGGGAGCCGTGCTGTACGAGATGCTCACCGGCAGCCCGGCGTTTCCGGGCGACACGGCGCTCGTGGCATTCCTCGCCGTGATCAACCTGGAGCCGGTGCCGCTGGGAAGGTTGTGCCCGACGGCCGGCCCGCAACTGGCACGGCTCGTCCATCGCTGCCTCGACAAGGAGCCGGCCCGCCGCTTCCAGTCGTCGAGCGATCTCGCTTTCCATCTGGAGACCCTCGCCGAGCCGCCGGAGACCCCGGAGAGTGAGCGGCCCCGCGCCGGCTCCAGGCGCCGGCTGTGGCTCGCGGCGTCCCTCGCCGCCGCGATCGGCGTCGCCGGCGCGAGCCTCGGCTTCCTGGCGATGCGTCCGGCCGGCCCCCCCGCGCCGCCCCGGATCGACTTCCTCACGCACGATTCGAGCGACAGCGGACCGGCCGCGGCGCCCGACGGCCGGACCGTGGCGTTCGTCTCCGAGCGGGACGGCCGCTCGCGGATCTGGCTCAAGCAGATCGCCACCGGTGACGAGAGGCCGCTGACCGACGGCATCGATTCCGATCCCCGTTTCTCTCCGGACGGCCAGATGCTGCTCTTCACCCGCGACGGCGCCTCGGGCCCCGGGCTGTACCGCATCGGACTGCTCGGCGGCGAGCCTCAGCCCATCGTCTCGCCGGGCCGCCTGGGCGCCTGGTCGCCGGATGGCCGGCGCGTCTCGTTCGTTCGCGAGCACCGAGCCGAGCCCCGCAACCTGTGGTCGATCGGAGTGATCGCCGTCGACGGCAGCGGAGAGCGGCTCTTCCCGGCCGAGCCGGTTCCGGTCTCCCATCTTTGCTGGTCGCGGGACGGCCGATCCGTCTGGGCGGTACGCCGGCGCTCGGCGGTGGGCGCCCAGGACGACTTCCTTCAAGTGGACGTGGAGAGCGGGCGCAAGAAGGCGTTTGCGGCCCCGGCGTCCGGCGGCCAGGTCTCCCAGCCGTTCTGGGGAGGAGACGGCCGGACTCTGCTCTTCGCCCAGACAGGCTCGGTGACCGGCTATCTCCCGTCGAGCCGCGTGGTGACGTTCGCGCCGGACAGCGCCCGCTACCGGACGTTGTTCTGGGTCCCGAACGCCATCGACGTCATCCAGGACCTCGGAGCGGACCGCCTGATCTTCGATGCCGTCGACGCCCGTCAGAACCTCGGCGAAGCCGCTGCGGCGAATCCCTTCGAGCTGCAGCGGTGGCTCACCCGGGGCACGAGCGTCGACCGCCAGCCCAGCTATTCGCCGGACGGCAAGGCCGTGGTCTTCTCGTCGAACCGCAGCGGCAACATCGATCTCTGGCTGCTGTCGAGAGAGACCGGCTCCCTCAAGCGGTTGACGGAAGATCCGGCCGACGACTGGGACCCGGCCTTCAGCCCGGACGGCAGCCTGCTGGTGTGGAGCTCCAATCGCAATGGGACGTTCGAGATCTTCGTCGCCGAGGCGGATGGGCGCAATCCGCGGCAACTGACCCGCGGCAATCTGTCCGCGGAGAACCCCACGGTCACGGCGGATGGGCAGTGGGTGATCTATAGCGCCGACCGGTCCGAAGGGGCCGGAATCCGGCGGGTTCGCCTCGACCGCAAGGAGGACCTCCTCATCACCGCCGGCGCCAGGGGGCACCCGGAGGTCTCGCCGGACGGACGGCACGTGGTGGTCAGGAGCCACTCCATCAACGGCGCGGGAGAGCTGCGGGTCGTCGTCGTCGAGAGCGGTGCGATGCTGCCGGAAGGCGTCCGCCTCAACGCCTCCAGTCTCCCCGCCGACCGCGGGGTCACCCTGGGCCGGTCCCGCTGGCTGCCGGGAGGCCGCGAGGTCGCCTTCACCGGCTTGACCGGCAAGGGGTGTATCGGCTTGCTGGCGCAGAGCTTCGATCCCCGGCGCGGTCTCATCGGGCCGGCCCGCACGCTGCTCGACTGCTCCGCGGATCAGCTCCCGGAATCCTTCGCCTTCGCCCGCGACGGCCGCCTGGCCGTCTCGTTCCTCCGGCGCAGCTCGAATCTGATGATGGCCTCGGGGCTCGTCTCAAGCGAGTTGCGGCCTTGATGCAATCGACCTTCGGCCGCACCGCCGCCGCCCTGGCCGTGGGCGCCGCGGGCGCGTCACGATCCTCCGCCCCGTACTGCCCTCTACTCTTCGCCGAGCCAGGCGCGTAGCGGGCTGACTCCCCGGCGGCGCAGGACTCGCATCTGCATGCTGCGCTGGCGGGTCCAGCGCATGAGATTGGCTCCCCACTGCTGCTCCATCAAGAATCCCGAGACCGCACCCAGCATCAACACGCCAATGAATGTGACCATCGCGCTCTACTCCGTGTAGAAAAAATTTCTGCGACTCCTACTCCCACGCTGGGAGACTTCCCCAGGGGAGCAGTGCAAGTCCTACCGATTCCCCTTCGTCGTTTTGTAGAAGCAGTGTAACCAGGGAACGGTGCAGCGTCAATGCTTTTGGCGCATGAAACCGAGAAAGCGCAGCTTGCGATCGAGGCCCTGGGGGGAGCTCGCCTGGGAGCACGCCTTCCAAGGCCTTGCAGCCCTCCGGCACGACGCTTGCTCTTAGTCGCTCAGGTTTTCTCCCAGGAAGGGGCTCGCATGGCAGCAGAAACCGTTCAATTCTCGACTCTGCGGCGCACTCTGCGCCGAACCTTTGGATTCAAGGCCCTCCGCGAAGGGCAGGAAGAGGTCATCCGCTCCATCCTGGAGGGCAAGGACACCCTGGCCATCATGCCCACCGGGGCGGGCAAATCGCTCTGCTATCAGCTTCCCGGCTCGGAGCTCCAGGGCACCACGGTCATCGTCTCGCCCCTCATCTCCCTGATGAAGGATCAGGTGGACAAGCTTCAGGACGTCGGGCTGGACGCCGTTCAGGTCAACAGCACGCTGACCGCGGGCGAGGAGAGCGAGGTGCTGGAGGGCATCCACAAAGAGCAGCGTGATTTCGTCTTCGTCACCCCGGAGCGCCTGGCGCAGCCGGAGTTCCTGGAGACGCTGCGCAGCAACAGGATCGCCCTTTTCGTAATCGACGAAGCGCATTGCATCTCGCAGTGGGGGCACGATTTTCGGCCTTCCTACCTGATGCTGCGGGCGGCGCTGACGGCCTTGGGCGATCCGCCGGTCCTGGCTTTAACCGCCACCGCGACGCCCGAGGTGATCGAGGATATCCGCCGCCAGCTCGGCCGAGAGGAGATGGAAGTGATCGACATCGGCGTCTACCGGGAGAACCTCCGCCTGGAGGTGATCTCGACACCGCGGGAAGAATCGAAGCGGGAGAACCTGGGCCGCCTCCTCGCCGAGATGGAGGGGACGGGCATCGTCTACGTCTCGACCATCAAGGACTGCGAGGCGGTCACCGAGCATCTCGACAGCCTGGGGTTCGAGGTGGCGCGCTATCACGGCCGGTTGGGTGCCCGGGAGCGCACGCGCACCCAGGAGAGCTTCATGGCCGGCAAGGTCCGGGTGATCGTCGCCACCAACGCCTTCGGCATGGGGATCGACAAGCCGGACATCCGCTTCGTGATCCATTACAACCTGCCCGGGACGCTGGACGCTTACTACCAGGAGGCCGGTCGCGCCGGCCGCGACGGCGAGCCGGCCCGGTGCATCCTGTTCTACCAGCAGGAGGACCGCAACACGCAAGTTTTCTTCCTCAACGGCCGCTACCCCAAGCGGGAGCACTTCGCCGCGGTCTACAAGGCCTTGGAACGCGTGGGCGCCGAGCGCCGGGAGGTCACCTCCAGCGAGGTGCAGGAGCGGGCTACGGGCGTGGTGCTGGGCAAGGTGCGGGTGGTGCTCTGCACCATGAAGGATCTGGGGATCGCGGCCGAGCCCGAGCCGGGGCTCTACCGCCTCACCCGCGCCGGCCTCTCCCCCGAGGATCTCGAGGAGATGGCCGGCCGCTACGAGCTGCGGGCCGACGCCGACCGCGACAAGCTGCGGCGCATGGTTCTCTACGCCCAGACGGCCCTCTGCCGCTGGAAGGCCGTGCTCGACTACTTCGGCGAGGAGCACGAGTGGACGCGTTGCGGCCATTGCGACAACTGCTCCCGGCCCATCCGCGAGCTGGCGGCGCCGCCCCCCGCCGAGCTGCCCGTCCGCCCTCAGACGGCCACCGAAGTGCTGCCGCTACCCCCCTTGGTCGGCGATCGCCGGCCGGAGGCCCTGGTGGTGGGAGACGCGGTGACTCTCTCCATTTTCGGCGCCGGCCGCGTACGGTCGGTGGAAAACCACAGTCTGGTGATCACCTTCGGCGACGGGGAGACGCGGGAGTTCCGGCTCCAGGCTTGAGTCTCGTCAATCGGTCCGCAACGCGGGCGCGAGCAGGGAAAGGTCGGCTTTCCGCTCGCGCTCGGCCAGCTCCATCAATCCCCTGAGGCCGCCCTTGAGCTGGTAGGCCTCGAAGCCGGCCTCCTGCATCTTCTCGGCGAGGTGGGCGCTCTTGAGGCCCACCTCGCACACCATCACGTACGGCCGGTCGCGGGAGAAGGAGCGGTAGGCCGCCAGGGCCTGCGGGAGGCTCAGGTGGAGGGCTCCCGGATAGTGCCAGCTCTGGTAGGCCGGCTTCTGGCGCAGGTCGAGGAGGGTGGCGCCGGCCGGCAGGCGGTCCACCTCGGGCACCGGCGCCGCCACGGCCTCGGGATCGACGTCGCGGAGATCGAAGACCTGCCGCTCGTCCACCAGCTTGCCCAGACGGTCCGGGTCCAGGCCTTCTTCGTCCCGCAGCACGTCCCGGAGGGCGGCCCGAGTCGTCGGCTTGGGCGGATTCAGGTCGCAGTACTCGGCCACCACGGCGGCGAGATCGTAGACGCCGATGCGCCGGGCGATCTCCATGATCTCCTCCTTGTTGAAGCCGAGGAGGGGCCGCAGCACGGGGATGGCGAGGGAGGCCTGGGAGATCACCGCCAGGTTCTGCAGGGTCTGCGAGGAGACCTGGCCGATGGCGTCGCCGGTGATCAGCGCCAAGCGGCCGCCGCGGTGGGCCACCGCCGAGCCGGCGCGCAGGATGAGCCGCTTGAGGACGATCTGCCAGTGATGGGGCTGCACCTTTACCCGCAGCTCGGCGACCAGGGGCGCGAGATCGACCTCGTGAAGGCGCGGTGAGTAGCCGTAGCTCCAAGTCTCGGCGATGTGCTTCATCACCTTGAGCACGCCCAGGCGATGAGCGGTGCCGCCGAGGTTGCAGAACACGTAGTCGAGGTGCACGCCCCGCTTGAGCATCAGCCAGCTCGCCACGGCGGAGTCGAAGCCGCCGGAAACGAGGGCGATGGCGCGGCCTTCGACGCTGATCGGCAGGCCGCCGTGGCCGCGCACCTTGTCGAAGAAGAAGTGAACGGTGCCCGGCTCGAGCTCGACGTGGGCCGTCACCTCCGGATTGGAGAGATCCACCCGGCCGGCTCCCGCGTCCAGCAGGGCGCGGCCGAGGGCGATCTCGATCTTCGTCGAATCGAAGCCGATGCGGTCGCGCTCGCCGCGGCGGGTGGCCCGCACCGCGAAGCTCTTCCCTCGCACGGCCTCGGTGAAGGTCTCGACGCCGAGCGCCACCAGATCCTCCAGCCCCTCCCAGCTCCGGCGCCGGGCCTCGGAGACCGACTGCACGCCGAAGACGCGGGCCGCGATCTCCGCGGCGCCCGGCTCGGGCGTCTCCAGATACATCCGGCTCCAGGTCTTTTGCAGCCGGTAGGGAACGCCGTGCCGGACGAGCGCGTCCTCCAGGTTCACCACCAGCCGGCGGAAGAACCGCATGCGGGTCTTCCGCGCCTTCGTATAGAAGTCGCCGGAGAGCCGGATGATGAAGAGATGGTCGGACATGGGAGGACAGGTCGCGGCTCGCGAGCCGGCGCCCGGATTGTACCCCGGGAGACGGAGGCTCGCCCGAAAGGCCCTGGTGCACCGTCCCTTTTGTAGTCTCAACTATTTTTCAGTAAGGAGGTCCCATGAGAAGCAAACTCAAGACGTTCCTTCTGGCGGGGAGCCTGCTCGCTCTTCTGCTTCCGGGCTTGGCGAAAGCTCAGGAAGACGACGGGAAGGCGACCAGCAATACTGGACCGGTGTCCACGGTCGACTGCCCGGGCGGCACTTGCGGCACCCAAGCGCTGGGCGATACCTCGGAGGGCTTGACGGTGTCCAGCGCGACCAATACGGACAAGGCGCCCGATCCACCGTGCACCGGCACCGCCTGCGGTCAGCTTCCGGCCGACGGCGACCTGGGCGGAATCACCCGGATCTGCGACCCCACCACCGAGAACTGCTCGGAGCCGCCTCCCACGACGGGCGACAATGGGGGAATCACGCAGCTTTCTTCCGGCAGCGGCGGCACCAAGCAGCTCGGCATCACGGCCAAGGCCGCCGTGGCGGTGCCGGCCTGCGCGGGGAACAACTACGCCAACAATCACTTCGTGAACACCATCTCGATGGGCGGACCCATGGTCGCCGTCGAGTGGATTCCCTCCGCCTCGGTGACCGTCGACGGGGTGGACGTCTTCACGGGCGAGGTCGTGGCCCCCAACCGGCTGGCCATCTGGAGCGACAATGGCGGCGTCCCGGCGAAGCCTCTCTCGCCGCTCGCCTGGACGGCCAGCTTCCAGACCACGCTGCCCGACGGCTGGCAGGGCGCGAGCCTCAACACCCGCATCTCGGTGGCGGCGGGCGTGCGCTACTGGGTGGTGTGGGACCCCTCCGGCGGCGAGCAGGCATCCGTCTCGCAGGACGCCGCGGACATCCAGCAGAAGTACTGGGGGAGCTTCTCCGGCAACGTCCAGGGCGGAGCGTCCTGGTTCGGTCCCTTCACCGGCCCGGATCACCGCTGGAAGTTCCGCATGCACTGCTCCTACGGTCCGTGTGACGGCAACAACTATGGCGACACCACCCACCTCGACAACGTCTCGATGGGCGGCCCCATGGTCGGCATCGCCTGGGTCCCGGTGATGTCGGGCGTCGTCACCCGCATCGAGCTGTTCACGGGCGAGCGGGCGGTCACGAACTCCGTGGCGCTGTGGTCCGACAACGGCGGTCCCGTGCAGCCGCTCTCCGCGCTCTCCTGGTCCAACCCGTTCAACACCACCCTCGGGAAGGGCTGGCAGGGGGCAGACCTCCTGACTCCGGTCACGGTCACCGCGGGCACCCGCTACTGGGTGGTGTGGGACCCGGCCGGCGGCGAGCAGGCGCCGGTGACCAACAACCCGGGAGACATCCAGCAGACCTACTGGGGAAGTAACGTCGGCAACGTGACGGGCGGCGCCAGTTGGTTCGGTCCCTTCTCCTTCACCGACCGGCGCTGGAAGTTCCGCGTCTTCTGCCAGGACGGGCCCTGCGACGGCAACAACTACGCCAACACTCACCACTTCGATCCGGCTTTGATGGGCGGCCCGATGGTGGGCATCTCCTGGACGGCGGCGCTCTCCAACACCATCACCGGCATCGAGGTCTTCACCGGTGAGCACGTGGGGTCCAACGCCCTGGCCCTCTGGAGCGACAACGGCGGCTTCCCCGGCCAGCCGCTGGCACCCTTGAGCTTCACCGGCAGCTTCACCACCACCCTGGCCAAGGGATGGCAGGGTGCCACGCTGGGTTCGCCGGTTGCGGTCACGGCGGGCCAGAAGTACTGGGTGGTCTGGGATCCCGCGGGCGGCGAGCAGGCCTCGGTCAGCAACGACGTGGGCGACATTCAGCAGAATTACTGGGGGAGCTACAGCGGCACGGTATCGGGCGGCGCCTCCTGGTTCGGGCCGTTCTCCTTCCCCGACCGGCGGTGGAAGTTCCGCATGATGTGCGGCAAGAAGCCGTGCCAGGGAAACAACTACGCCAACGACCACTATTCGGATCCGGTGCTGATGGGCGGCCCCCTGGTCGGCATCCGCTGGGTCCCCACCGCGTCCGTGACGATCCACCGCATCGAGGTCTACACCGGCGAGGTCGCCAAGCCGAACGCGGTGGCGATCTGGTCGAGCGACAACGGCCTGCCCTCGAAGCCGCTGGCCAACCTGGGGAACAGCAATCCGTTCACCACCGCCATCCCCAAGGGCTGGCAGGGAGCCGACCTGACGACCGACGTGTCGGTCACCGCCGGCACCGAGTACTGGGTGGTCTGGGACCCGACCGGCGGCGAGCAGGCCTCGCTCGACGCCGACCCAGGCGACATCCAGCAGACCTACTGGGGGAGCTACGTCGGCACGGTGACGGGCGGCGCCTCCTGGTTCGGGCCGTTCTCCTTCTCCAGTGACCGCTGGAAGTTCCGCATGTTCTGCACCAACAAGTTCGGAGCGTGCGGACCGGGGACCTGCGTGGGGAGCAGCTACTGCGATAGCTGCGTTTGCTATGCCCCCGAAGCGGCCATCTCGCGGCTGGCCTGCCAGTGCCGCCTCCTCGATCCGTCCTGCGGCATCGGCGAGTGCATTGGCGGCTCCTACTGCGACGGCCCCTACTGCCCGTTCGGGGTGTGCCACGTCCCGACCTCTCAGATCTCGCTCGCGATGTGCGGCGGGCTGATCCTGAGACCGGGCTGCCGGTGACGTCCTGAAGCTCGAAGGCGGCGCCGGATACGCTCCGGCGCCGCCTTCCGGTAAGGATACCGAGACCCGCGGTAAGCATCGGAAGAACAAAGTATCGATACCGGCTCTCCCGGTAAGGATACCGAGGCGCGCGGTATCGGTACCGCGTCTGCCGGTAAGCATCGGCGGGAAAAAACAAGGATACCGGCTCTCCGGGTAAGGATACCGAGGCCGCGGTATCGATACCGGGTCTTCCGGTAAGCATCGGCGGGCCCAAATAAGGATACCGGCTCTCCGGGTAAGGATACCGAGGCCGCGGTATCGATACCGGGTCTCTCGGTAAGCATCGGCAGGCCAAAATAAGGATACCGGCTCTCCGGGTAAGGATACCGAGGCCGCGGTATCGATACCGGGTCTCTCGGTAAGCATCGGCAGGCCAAAATAAGGATACCGGCTCTCGCGGTAAGGATACCGAGCCCGCGGTATCGATACCGGGTCTCTCGGTAAGCATCGGC
>Ga0134121_10002512_pt1 | contig 15812 bp, 8 predicted proteins | sample KB301_FD_96463 | JGI IMG/M metagenome (GOLD analysis project Ga0134121, IMG submission 96463) | Terrestrial soil microbial communities without Nitrogen fertilizer from Kellogg Biological Station, Michigan, USA - KB3-0-1 | ecosystem: Environmental > Terrestrial > Soil > Unclassified ... | reverse complement strand
GCCGATGTCGGTGTAAAAAAGCACGTCCAGCTTTTGATCGGCGATCAACTGTCGAGCCGCGCCCAGGTGCCGCGGGACCTCCAGGTAGGCATCGGCGTGGCGCTTGAACAAGTTGGCAATATCATCGTCATGCTTGCCGACAGACAATACGGTCACGCTGAAATCGTTGCGTGATAACTTCTCAACCAGGCCTCGCATCCAGTGGCCGATGGTATGCCTTCTAAAAAAGGCCGACAAGAAACCGACACGGATTTTCCCGGAGACCGTCGCTTGCGGCTTGGCCCGGGGCATGGTCGGTGCATGATATAACTGAGCGACCTCACGCTGAATGTCCCGGTCGCCGAAGCCATGGTAGGCCAAGTAAAACAACGGTTTGGCTTGTTCGTCGGTCAGGTCCATTACGACGTTTTGTTCGCGTAATCGGCGAATTTCGTGGGTCAAGCGCCTCCGCCAATGCTCCAATTCCTGCTGGGATTGAAAGACGACAGGAAGGCACGTCGCCAACGCGATCCGCAGCGGATTGCTTGGCCGCAGCCGCAGTGCCTCCTGCAAGCTGGCCACGGCCTTGTCCGCTTGCCCTTGAATGTGCAGCAAGTCGCCTAGCGAGGCGTGAGAGTCGGCCTTGTCCGGTTGGAGCCGCAAGGCTTGCTCAAAATAGCCGGCGGCCTCTTCAAGATTCCCTTGATCCGCGACCAGCGTGCCCATGTTGTGATAGACCTCGGCACAGTCGGGGTTGTAACGCAGCGCCTGGTGAAAACAAGCCAGGGCCTCTTCGGTTTGTCCCAGCTTGTTCAGAGTGTTGCCCAGGTTGTTGTGGGCTTCGAAATGATGCGGATGGAAGTGCAGCGTTTGTCGGAAATAGTGCGCCGATTCTTCCAGGCGCCCCTGTTTTCCCAAAAGGACTCCCAGACGATTGCCGGCGTCTGCGTGGTCGGGCTGAAGCGTCAGCGCCTTGCCAAAGGCTCCGATGGCTTTGGCGATTTCGCCCTGGTCTTGCAGCGCGATGGCCAATTGGACATGGCCCTCCACAAGCTTGGGCTGTAACTCGACAGCCTGGTGAAGCCGCTTGATCGCTTCTTCCACATGGCCTTGGGCTCGCAATACCATGCCAAGATTCAGCAAAACATCGGGGTGATTTGGGTCGCGCTTCAGCGCTTCTTGAAAACAGTGCCGGGCCTGGTCCAGTTTGCCCTGCTGTTGGTAAATGCTTCCCAGATTGTTGTGGATGGCCCCGAGGCCGGGCCGCAGCAAAAGAGCCTGACGCGCATGCGACTCGGCATCCTCGTGCAAGCCCAAGCGCTGCAGGGCCGTGGCCATGCTGGAGTGCGCTTCCGCGTAATCAGGGCGAAGTTCCAATGCCTTTTGGAACTGCTCCACCGCCTCGGCAGTTTTTCCCAGAACCAAAAAAGCAGTGGCCAGGTTGTGACGAGTGTCAGCGGAGTCCGGGTTCAGCCGCAGAGCCGACCAGAACAGGTCCACCGCTTCGGCCAATCTTCCTTGTTTTTGCCGGACCACAGCCAGGTTGTTGCAGGCGTCGGCTGCTTCGGGTTGGAGGCGCATTGACTGGAGATAACAGGCCGCCGCATCCTCGAGTTTCCCCTGGTTGGCCAGGGCGTTACCCAGGTTATTGTGAGCCTGGGCAGATTCCGGCCGCAGATGGACAGATTGCTGAAAACTGGCTATCGCTTCGTCGAGTCTGCCTGCGGCCTGATAAGCCAGGCCCAGATTGCAATGGAAACCGTCATTGAATGGCGCCAGCGTGACGGATTGTCGCATGAGTTCAATGGCGCTTGACAGGTTGCCGACCTGGTAGGCCACCACTCCCAGACAATGCAGCGCGTCGGCGTGCGCCGGATCGGCTTGAAGGATTTGCCGGTAGATGGCTTCGGCGCGCTGCAATTCGCCGGCCTGATGAAGCCGAACGGCGTTGGCCAGTGCTTCCGCCACAGTGGACATGGAAACCTCTAACTCCGACCACCACTCGCGGCCTTGACCGCCTGGTGAAAGAACTGTTCCAGGTCCCGGATGCCCGCGCTGTTCTCAAATAAGACGCCGTGGGCGGCCAGAATTTTCTGGCGAATCATGTCCCGAAACTGGGCATCAATGCCGAGTCGCAGCGCCATGCTGATGTAATCTTGCGTGTTGCTCGCCACGCAATCCAAGATTTGCATTTGATCATAAAGCGCAAACGTAATACGGCCGCGCAGCATCTTCGAGGGCATGGTGACAATGGGGTTCCCCAGGGCAAACCCGTCATAGCTGGTGTTGCCGCCGCCGAAAGGCAGCGGGTCCAGTTGCACGTCGGCAACCGCCAGCAAATTCAGATACTCAGCATAGCTCAACGGCGGGAAAAAACGAATGCGGTCCAGCACATCCGGCATTGTCGTCGCGAAGCGTTGCCGCAGTTGTAGCTCCAATTGGGCGGATCGTCCCTTGGTCAGAATCAGTTTGCCCTTGGGGTCGCCGCGTAAGATGCCGGCCAGAAGCTCATCGAACTGAGGGTGAAACTTGAACAACGATTGCAAACATGCGTAAACATGGTCCTCATTGGCCAACCCGAAATGGTCCCTGGGTTTGACGTCGGCCGGCAACTTCGGCTTGTAAAAATGGATGGGCAAGTGCTTGAGGCGAATCAATTGCTCCGTGTAATGCTGGTCGGACTCTTCGGTTTCCAGAGCTTCGGTGGAGATGAAGTAATCGACCGTGTCGATTCCGGTGGTGACAGGATGGCCCAAGGTGACGCATTGCACCGGGGCCAGGCGCGAGAAGGCCAGTGTGTAGCTAAAGGGATCCATGCCAATATCGGTGTAAACCAGCACATCGAGTTGCTGGTCAGCAATCAACTGGCGGGCGGCAGGCAAATGGCGCGGGATCTCTACAAAACTGTCAGCGTGCCGCTTGACAAAATCGGCCACATCGTCTTGATGCCTGCCCGAAGACAAAACGACGACGCTGAAGTCGGCGCGTGACAATTGCGCCATCAGGCCGCGCATCCACTGACCGATGGTGTGCTCCTTGAAAAAGGACGACATGAAACCGACGCGGATTTTACCCTGGCCGGTGGGTTGCAAAGTCGGTGGAACACGGGGAGGCGTCGGCGTCCGATACAGACGGGCGGCTTCGCGCTGAAGGTCGCGGTCATTATGACCCTGATAGGTGAGATAGAACAAAGGCAACGCTGGCTCGTCGGTGATGTCAACTTGGACATGCCGTTCACGCAATTGTCGCACCTCGTCCGTGAAGCGCCGGCGCCAAGACTCCACATCTGCCGCGGATTGGTAAAGGACCGGCAGGCATGTTGCCAGGCTGACGCGGAAGCGGTCGCTGGCACGGCAGCGCAGCGCTTGTTTCAAACTGGCGATGGCGTCGTCCGCCATGCCCTGATCGCGGAGCACGCCGGCCAAGCCCGCGTGGGCGTCCGCCTCGGCCGGTTTGAACCGCAAGGCTTGTCGATAACAATCGGCGGCCTGTGCGAGATGTCCTTGATTGGCGAGCAAGCTGCCGAGATTGTTATGGGCCTCGGCGCAGTCCGGTTTGAGCCTTAGCGCCCGCCGGAAACAAGCGGCGGCGTCTTCAAATTGGGCTTGCGTGACATATGTGTTGCCGAGGTTGTTGTGGACCTCCACGGACTCCGGATGCAGACGCGCCAACTCTTCCAGGCAAAGCGCGGCTTCCCGCAATCGCCCATGTTTTTGCAACAGTAGACCCAGCCGATTGCCGGCGTCGACATGGTCGGGCTTGAGAACAACAGCCTGGCGATAGGCATTTTCCGCTTCCTCGGCCTGGCCGTTTTCCTCCAAGCCGATGCCGAGTTGCAGGTAAGCGTCCGAGAACTGCGGCCGCAGCCGCACGGCATGACGAAAACAGGCGACCGCTTCGTTCAGCTTACCTTGATGGCGCAGTGTAATACCCAGGTTCAGATGCCCGTCCGCCAGGTTGGGATCGAGGCGGAGCGCCTCTTGAAAGCATGCCTGGGCCTGTTCGAGCTGGCCTTGCTCCCGGAGACTGCTGCCCAAATTGTTGTGGGCCTGGGCCGAGTTGGGGGTTAGCGACAATGCCCGCCGATGGCTGGCGGTCGCTTCGTCCAGCCGGCCCAGTCGGCGTAACGCCACTCCCAGATTGGTGTGGGCATTGGCATGACCCGGATGAAGCCGCACGGCCTGTTGAAAATGAGTCAAAGCCTTGTCGGGCTGATTTTGCTCCAACAAGACATTGCCCAAGTTGTTATGGGCTTGCACGAAATCGGCCTTGAGCAGCAAGGCCTGTTGATAGCTCGCGGCCGCTTCGGCCCACTGGCCAAGCTTCTGGAATGCCAGACCGAGATTGTAATGAGCCTCGGCAGATGACGGCATGAGGCGGACACTTTGGCGAAAGCTGGCCAGGGCATCGTCCAACTGCTGAAGGGCGATTTGAGCCAAACCCAAGGTGGCATAAAACCGGCCGTCGGCGGGGGTGACCGCCAAGGCCGCCTGGACATGGTGAATGGCTGCCGAGGCGTTGCCTGCCTGAAACGCGATCACTCCCAACATGTGCAGAGTTTCGGCGTGGCGTGGCTCGATTTGCAGGGCTTGCAGATAGAGTTGCTCGGCCTGCTGGAACGCCCCCGCTTGATGATAGCGGCGTGCTGTCGCCAACGTTTCCGCGATCGTGGCCATGCGAACTGTTTCACGAAAAGGGGGGACGGCACGGCTGCACAGCCGTGGCGTTTGATCTTAATGATAGCACGTTGGCGCCAGACCGCCTTTGCCAATTAGCCCCGGGTGGACGTCTGGTGCTTTATCAATGCTTAGATGAAGGGGGAAAAAAGGGAACTGGCTAGGAACCAAAAACAATTGGCTCCGCCCCAGCTTCAACATCCCCAAGCCAGTATGGAATGCCGTTTTTTTGGTCCTGCACGAAGTTACTATACATCACCGAGAATTCATACGGACCCAGACAATCGCGGTTGGCATCATGGATACCACCGAAGGGGTCAACCCATGCAAAGCGCAATCCACTTCCGCCTGGCGAAACCAACACATGCAAAAAAATGGCGTCAGACTGTCGTCCAGCCAACGAAATGTCCTCGGCTTCAATGAACGTATGCTGTTTGCTCACGCCGCCGTTGAAAACATCAGGTCCCTTTTTGTCTTTCAAGCGCAGGTAGAGCTTGTCCTTCAACGCGAGCCAGCATGGATTGTCGGTTGTATTACTGATCTCAAGCTTCACCACAAAATGGCTCCCTTTACCCTTCTTCAGGCTGACATTGCGAGGAACAACGAGCTTGAAAGTCAACCCTTTCATTTTTACAACGTGGCATTTTTCGATTAACACGGCGGCCCTTTGCCGGGCCCCCTCAGAACCGTTTTTTGCCACTTGGCGTAAAGCAGGCAGTGCTGGAGGGCCAATTTCAGCAAGCTTGCTCAACGCTTCCTCGCGTACCTTGAAGCTCGAATTATCCAGCTGCGCAATCAGCTTTTTGATCTCAGCTTCAGAAACGGGTGGCGTTTTCGGCGATTGAGGCGCGAAGGTAAAAGGTGTCCAAGCCGCAAGTGCCAACCCGGCCAGAGCGGAAATGAGCATCGGAGCTTTGAATGGCATGTCACCAACCTCCGTCAATTCGACCATTAGTCAGTTTCGCTGGGATTGGCCAGCATAGAAAAGGGGGCTGGCACGGCTGCACAGCTGTGGCGTTTGATTTTAATGATAGCACATTGGAGCCAGACCGCCTTTGCCATTTAGCCCCGGGCGGACGTCTTGGCACTCAAAACTGCCATTGCGTCTCCCACCGCCATTTGTTATCGCCGCTCTCCCAAGGCGGAGCATCGCCTGGCCGCCGCACTTCCGCGCTCTCCCGCGTTGCGCTGGTCCTTTGGACCCGCCGCGTTTTTCAATCCCCTGGAGGAAATGAATGATGTTGATCCGCAAAGGGCTTGCCCTGGGCATGATGGTTGCCGTCACCGGATTGGTGGTATTTGGCCACACTGCCTTGTCGCAAGGCAGTCCCCAGATTTTCTGGGGCCGGAGCGTGGCCAACAAACAAGAGCAGCAGCAACCACGCGTCGAGGTCGTCTTTTGCCTCGACACCACCGGCAGCATGAACGGCCTGATCGACGGCGCCAAGCAAAAGATCTGGTCGATGTGCAACAAGATCGCCGGCGGCCAACCGCGGCCCCAGGTGAAAGTCGGCCTGGTCGCTTATCGCGATCGCGGAGACGAGTATGTCACCAAGACCTTCGATCTGAGCGAAGACCTTGACGAGGTTCATAGCCATCTGCTGCGTTTCGAGGCGGCCGGCGGCGGCGATGAACCGGAAAGCGTCAACGAGGCCCTGTTCGTGGCGCTGAACAACATCAGTTGGAGCCAGGAATCGAATGTCCTGCGCATCATTTATCTGGTCGGCGATGCGCCGCCGCACATGGATTATCCCAACGACATCACCTACAAGACAACCTGCAAGCGGGCCTGCGACAAGGGCATCATCATCAACACGATCCAGTGCGGCAACATTCAAGCGACGACGCCGTTCTGGAGGGAGATCGCCGAAAAGTCCCAGGGCCGCTTTGTGCAAATCGCTCAGGACGGCGGTGTGATCACGGTTTGCACGCCTTACGACCAGCGCCTGGCGGCGATCAACGGGCAACTGGCCCAGTCCAGTGTTTGCTACGGCGACGCGCCGACTCAGGCGCAAGCGGCGGCCAAGGCCCAAATTGCGGCAATGCCCATGGCGGTTCCGAGTGCGCCAACAATTACAAGTGGAAGTGGCACATACACTCTTACAGCGCCGCTTGGCAATCCGCCCGCTCCGGAGTGTGTCACCGCTGCCGCCGATCGCGCCGGCTACAACGCCAAGGTCGGCCAGGTCGGCGCTTGGGACCTGATTGACAACATCAAGGCGGGCAATGTCAAACTGGAAACCTTAAAAACCGAAGAGTTGCCCGAGCCGATGCAAAAGATGACCCTGGCTGAGCGCAAAGCCCACTTGGCCAAGGTCGAAGGCGAACGCTCCAAGTTGCAAGCGGAAGCTCTCGATTTGGACCGCAAGCGCTCGGACTACCTCAACGCGGAAATGAACAAAAACGGCGCTCAAGCGGGCTTTGATGCCCAGGTTATGGAAATGCTGCGCGAGCAGGCCAAGAGCGTGAATATCAGGTATTAAAATAGGTCAATAACCGAACGCGGCCCTTGCCTCCCGGCAAGGTCCGCGTTTTTTTTTGGGACGGAAAGTACGCCATTTTTTGCTGGCATTGCACCACACGGGCTGTAATTCTATAGGCATGAATTTCCCACCGAACCTACCTCTTGCGGAAGCAACCTAATGAACCTCAAAACACAAATCACTCCGTTAGCGATGCTGTTGGCCCTGGCCCTGGGCATCATCTCCCTGGCGACTGGCTCGACCGCCTTGGGTCAGGGCAAGGATCCCGCCAAAGACATTCTGGCAGACGGCAACGTCAAGATTGGGCCGACCTATACAGCTGCTCCCGAAACGAAGGTTCGCAACGACGTGCCCAAAGGCAAGATGACATCCTTCACAATGGATCGCAAGGACAGCAAGTTTTTCCCGATAGACCCCAAACTCAAGAACAACCCCACACGGAAGGTGTCGGTGTATGTTCCCAACCAATATGTGCCGGGAACGGAGGCCGCGTTCGCAGTCATTCAGGATGCGAGCTACATCAAAGTGCTGCCGACCATCCTGGACAACATGATCCATGATAAACGGCTGCCTGTTATCATTCCGATTTTCGTGGCCAATGGCGGCTCCGACTCCAAAGGCAGCGAGCGCGGGCTGGAGTATGACACGCTTTCCGGGAAATACGCCGAGTTTATCGAGGCGGAAGTGTTGCCCGAGGTCGAAAAGCAGGCTGGCGTCAAGCTGACCAAGGATCCGGAGGGCCGCAGCACGATGGGCGGCAGCTCGGGCGGCCTGTGTGCGTTCACCATGGCCTGGTATCACCCCGAATGGTATCACCGTGTGCTCATCTACTCGGGAACCTTTGTGAACACGCAATCGCCGGTGAACCCCCAGACACCGCACGGCGGCTGGGAGTATCACGAAAACATCATCCCCAAGAGCGAGAAAAAGCCGATCCGCATTTGGCTGGAAGTCGGCGAGAATGACAACGGCGCCAAATCGCCCGCGAGTGGTTTCCGCAACTGGGTGATCGCCAACAACAACATGGCCGACGTGCTCAAGGCCAAGGGTTATCACTACCGCTATGTCTTCGCGCTAAACGCCGGACATACCGCTGGCAATGTGACCAACCAAACGCTGCCGGAAGCCCTTCTCTACGTATGGCAAGGATATCCGATCGCGGCGGCAAAGAAGAAGTGATCGGAACAAGGTGCGGTGGCTCTACTGGCCCGCTTGGACCCAGAACGATTGCGCGCCTTGATTGACGGCGTTTTGTCTTGCCATTCTTCCCCCTGCGAGGATAATCCTGCATGAGTCACCCACATTCGAGGGAACACCCATGCGCCTCTTCAATGGCCCAAGTCCCGCCGGCATGGCCGGTGTCGTGGCGTCGCTGACACTCCTTTTGACAGTGGCATTCGCCTCCGCGGAAGTCCACGCGCCAGCGCCCGACACGGCACCGACTGCCGACATTCAACCGCCACCCGGAAAAGAAGAAAAGGGTTGGCTCCCCGCCTTCCCCGGCGCCGAAGGCTTTGGCGCCAAGGCAACTGGCGGCCGCGGCGGCCAGGTCTACGAAGTCACCAACCTCAACGACGCCGGCCCCGGCTCGCTTCGTGACGCCGTCAGCAAGGGCAATCGCACCATTGTCTTCCGGGTCGCCGGCACCATTGAGCTCAAGAAGAAAATCGTCGTCAATCAACCCAACATTACCATTGCCGGTCAAACCGCTCCCGGCGACGGCATTTGCCTCAAGAATTACACCTTCGCCGTGCAGTCCAAGAACGTGATCGTACGTTATCTGCGCAGCCGCCTGGGCGACCTCAGTCGGGCCGAAGACGACTCGATGGGCGTCTTGAACGGCGCCAGCAATGTCATCTTCGACCATTGTTCGGCAAGTTGGTCACTTGACGAATGCATGTCCTGCTCCGGCAACGAAACCGATGTGACGCTGCAATGGTGCATCATCGCCGAGCCGCTTAACAAGAGTTTCCACGCCAAAGGCGCCCACGGCTACGGTTCGCTCATGCGTTCCAATGGCAAGGTCACCTTGCACCACAATCTGTGGGCCCACTGCGACGCCCGCAACCCCCGCCTCGGCGACAACTACGGCAAAGGCCCGTTCCCCACCTTCGATGTTCGAAACAACGTCATGTACGACTACGGCGCCCAGTGCTCCGGGCTGACGCAGGGGATTCTGAAAGTCAACTACGTCGCCAATTACATTAAGCCGGGCCCTAGCAGCCGGGCCAAAACACCCATTCACGTCGGCGAGCCGTCCGACCTTCAGTTTTACATCAAGGACAATATCTTCGAAGGCAACGAAAAACAAACGGCCAATAACGACCTGTTCTTCGACGCGATGGAACTCAAGGGCAAGAAGCAGGTGACGATTGTCAAGAATCCCTATGATGTGCCGCCCGTGCGAACCGAGTCGGCGAAGGAGGCCTACGAATCAGTGCTGGCCTTTGCCGGCGCTTCGAGCATTCGCGATGCGGTTGACAAGCGCATCATCGATCACGTGCGCAAACGCACTGGAAAGATCATCGACTCGCAAACGGAAGTCGGCGGCTGGCCCGAGTTGAAACCGGCGCCCGCCCCGCTCGACAGCGACCACGACGGCATCCCCGACGAATGGGAAATCAAGCACGGGCTCAATCCCAAGGATCCGTCCGATGCCAACATCGCCAAGGAAAAAGGCGGCTACACCAATCTGGAACATTATCTCAACGGCACGGACCCCAATGCGAAGATCGACTATCGCGATCCAAAAAATAATGTGAACCCGCTGCACACGCCCACGGCCCAAAAACCAAAAGACAAGAAAACGTCGGACCTGCCAAAGCCCGACATCATCGTCGCCACCGACGGTAGCGGCAATTTCAAAACCGTGCAAGCGGCCGTCAATTCCATTCCCAAAGGCAACAAAGAACGGGTCGTGATCTTCCTCAAGGACGGCGTTTACAAGGAAAAAATCAAGGTCGATCAGTCCTTCATCACGATCCGTGGCGAAAGCCGCAAGGGCACGCGCATGGAATTCCCCATCATCCGGGATGACTTCACCAAAAAACCGGACAACATTGGTGCTGCCGTGATGAACATCAACGGCAGCGATTTCGTCGTCGAAAACATGACCGTCATTAACACCGCCGGCGTCGTCGGCCCACACTCCTTCACCATCTACGGCCGCGGCGACAAAACCGTCATCGTCGATTGCGATTTCCTGAGCGAAGGCGCCGACACCGTGTCGTTATGGCTGCACGCCAGCGGCCGCTATTATCACACTCGCTGCCATTTCCGCGGCGCCGTCGATTTCATGTGCCCGCGCGGCTGGTGCTACATCTCCGACAGCACCTTCTTCGAGACCAACAAATCGGCCGCCACCTGGCACGACGGCTCCAAGGACAAGGACATGAAGTTCGTCATGCGCAACTGCAAATTCGACGGCGTCAAAGGCTGGTATCTGGCCAGACACCACCACGACGCCCAGTTTTATTTCCTCGATTGCCATTTCTCGGCCTCGATGATCGACCGTCCCATCAAGCGTGTGATCTATCCGCTCGACGGCAGCCCGCCCGGCACCGCCGACAAAAAGAAAAACGCCGACCATGACAAAACCAACCTCTGGGGCGAACGCAACTACTTCTGGAACTGCCATCGCGACGGCGGAGATTATGCGTGGTTCAAGGACAATCTTGCGACGGCGCCCAAAGCGCCGGCCGCCACTGACATCACCGCAAAGTGGACTTTCGACGGCAAATGGGACCCGGAGAATCGCAACGGCCCCACAGTCAAAACCGTGTCGCAACCGGGCGGCCGAATCGAGTTGACCTTCAGCGAAAGTGTAACGGTGAAGGGCAAGCCGCGTTTGGTGTTGGCAGACAAGAGCTTCGCCGATTACGTGTCCGGCAGCGGTTCCAAGCTGCTGATTTTTAAGGTTGCCGCGGACAACCAGGCCAAGGCCAACGCCATCGATCCCAATGGCGGGGCGATCTTCGCGACGGAAGCGGCGGCGGTGATGCGGCCGGTGGATGTGACACTGCTGCATGAGAGTCCATGACTTGTCGACTGATTGCATGACGATGCAGCAACCAACCACACAGGACGCTATAATGGCTAAGTAACTCAATAATGAGGTGATTCCATGTCCTTGAACGTAACCCTCGACATGCCCGCCGATTTAGAGGAGAAACTGCGCCGCGAAACCGCCAACCTCGATGGCGACGTCAAAGAAGCCTACGCCTTGGAGCTTTTTCGTCGTCAAAAACTTAGCCATTTCGAGTTGTCCCGATTGCTGGGGCTGGACCGATTCGAAACCGATGCCTGGCTCATGCGTCACAAGGTTTTCGATGGGTCGCCGACCTTGGCCGACCTGGAAGCTGATCGCGAGACCTTCCGGGGCTTGCCCGTCGAGAGCCGCTGACTATTGTGAGTTGACTTCGCCTGCCTCTGGCTTCGTAGATGGGCCGATTGGCAATGAGACTTCCCGATCCCGCTCTTTGGCAAGCATTTGAAGACGGCCACCGGTTCATGACGGCGGACGGTGAAATCGTGACAACCACAACGTTGGACGCCGGAGCGCTGGTGCTTCCAACGGGCCAGATCGTGGCCTGCGACCCAATTCTGGACCCTTGGGTGAAACCATTTTCCGTCACTGTGCCTCCCGATTCTTATCAGGTTTTGCTGTCATTAATTCAAGACGACGTAGCGCTTGTCATGGTTCTGTTTGGTGAAGGCACGCCGATGCGGTGGAAGGCAACAACCCCCAAGTCGTTTGGAGTAGACAGCGCAACTGGTTGCTTAATGGACCACAAGGTTTCCCGTCTTCTCCACAGGAAAGCGGATGCGGACAAATACGAGAAATACGCTCATCGGTTTCAGAACGCTTTGGACGAACACGATGGGTTGTGGGGCAACTTTTGCGTAGATTCCAGCTCGGGAGCTAATGTCGTGCTTTATCATACGTGGGGTGGCGACGGCGCGTTTCCGTCTTTCTTTGGCTACAATTCGGACGGTGAATTGATTTGCTTAGTAATCGACATGTTTTTGGAACAGGACCATGTCGTTGGTTCTGCGCCTTAACGGACCGAACGAGGAATGCGAATGTCCCATTTCTGTGCTCCCATAATCATGTCGATTGCCGCAATTTCGACGTCACTTCCAGCTCAACAGCCGTTCCCCATCCCGACCATCCTCAAATCCGCCCCCGCCCCCGACTGGAACGCCAAATTCGCCAACACCGAAGGCTGGATCGGCGGCGACGTGGTCGCCTCCGTCGCCCTAAGCCCCAAACGCATCCTCTGGCTTTTCGGCGACACTCTTCTCGGCACCGTGAAAGAGGCCAAACGCCCCGGCGCCAAAATGGTAAACAACACCCTCGGCATCATGGACGGCCTCGGCAAAGACGCCACCATTCGCTTCGTTGCCGGCAAAGCAAAAGATAACAGCCCGGCGGCGTTCCTCATTCCCGGCGACGGCAAAGGCTGGTTCTGGCCCCAATCGGGCATCCGCGTCGGCGACCGCCTGTTCATTTTTCTCCCGCAAATCGAAAAAACCAAAGATTCGGGCGTGTTCGGCTTCAAACTCGTGGCCCAGTGGCTGGCGATTGTCGAGAATCCCGACGCTGAGCCGGAAAAGTGGCAAGTGAAGCAGCACAAAATCCCGTTCGGAGAGTTCAAGCCGCACCGTGAGCGCTCCTGGGGTTCGGCGGCGCTGGAGGAAAATGGCCACGTTTACGTCTTCGGCTACGATCACGACCGCGGCAAAAAAGGCAGCACACGCAAGCTGATTGTGGCGCGAGCGCCCGTCAAGCAATTCGACGATTTTACGGCCTGGCGTTTCTTCACATCAAAAGGCTGGTGCGACAAGCCGGCGGATTCTGCACCGTTGGCCGATGGTTTGGCGACCGAGTTCACCGTCGGCCGCTTGCCGGGCGGCAAGGGTTTTGTCACCGTCTACACGGAGATCGGCCTGAGCGACCGGATTCTCGGCCGTTTCTCAAACGCTTTGGAAGGCCCGTGGTCCGACCCGGTCCTGCTCTACAAATGCCCGGAGATGGCCAAGGACAAAGGCGTTTTCAGTTACGCGGGCAAAGCCCATGCCTGGGCGGCCAACGGCAATGAGTTGTTGCTTAGCTACTGCGTGAACACCTGGGATTTCGCCAGGCTGTTTCGAGAAAACGATGTCTATCGTCCGAAGTTCGTGCGCGTCACGTTGGGAGCACCGCCGCTAATGGATTGACGGACGCGGACGCGCCAGTTACGGTAAGGGGTGCCCCAATCCCAAGGATGCTCTCCCATGTTCCGCCGACGCCTCATACTTCTCGTTGGCAGCGCCCTGCTCATCCTGGCCGTGGACATTTGCACGGGCCAGCCCCAGCAGGGCAATCAACTCCCCAATCCGCGTCTCCGCACCATCATGCCCTGCGGCAACAACGCCGGCACGAACTTTGAGGTCACGCTCACCGGTTCCGATCTTGAAGAACCGCAAGATTTGATCTTTAGCCACGCGGGCATCACGGCAAAATACATTCCTGAACCGCCATCGCCGCCGCCCGACCCAAAGCAAAAAGAGAAAAAACAACCGCCGCCATTTACACCGAAGTTTAACGTCACCATCGCCGCCAACGTGCCCGTGGGCCAATACGATGTTCGCCTGGTCGGCAAGCACGGCATCAGCAACGCCCGCACCTTCGTGGTCGGCGATCTCGCGGAAGTGCAGGAAAAAGAGCCGAACAACGACACTAATCAGGCCCAGCGCGTTCAGATTAATTCCACGGTGACGGGCGTGATCGCTCAACCCGAAGACGTGGACTATTACATTTTCAACGCCAGCAAAGGCCAACGCGTGCTGATCCAGTGCGCCTGCGCCAGCATCGACAGCAAATTGACGCCGGAAATGAAGGTGGTGGACAAGGACGACCGCGTCTTGGCCGCTCAACGGGCCGCGCCGCTCAGCGACGGTTTTCTCGACGTGACCATTCCCCAGAATGGCGATTACAAAGTGCGGCTGGTGCAATCGGGCCATCAATTTGGCGGCCCTGAAGCGTTTTATCGCTTGCACATCACCACGGGCCCATGGATCGACGCGGCCTTTCCGCCCATTGTGCCACAAGGGAAAACAACGCAAGTCACGCTCTATGGCCGCAATTTGCCGGGCGGAAAGCTGGACGAGCGCACCGTCATGGGCGGCAAAGCCCTGGAAAAATTGACGGTCACGGTGACGCCGCCCAAGGATCCGCATGCGGGCCAGCGGTTAACATTTGGCGGCAACGTCTCGCCACTGTTGGCGACCAACGACGGCTTCGAGTATCGCGTTACCCATCAAGGCCGTCAGTCGAATCATGTGCTGCTGACCTATTCGCATGGGCCGGTGGTATTCGAAAAGGAGCCAAACGACACGGCCGAAACCGCTCAACAAGTGCAAGCGCCTTGTGAAATCGTCGGGCGGCTCGACAGGCCCAATGACCGCGATTGGTACAGCTTCACCGCGAAAAAGGGTGAGGTGCAGATGATCGAGTTGGCCAGCCAGCGCCTGGGTGCGCCGACCGATCTGTACATGATCGTCCGCAACGCCACCGGCAAGCAAGCCGTGGACATGGCCCAACTCGATGACAACATCGAGACCCTCAATCAGATCGTGTTTCCGACGGGCAGCCGCGATCCCGCGCCGTATCGCTTCGTGGCCCCCGCCGACGGGCTTTATCAACTGATGATCGGCAGCCATTTGGCCTCGACACCGACTGATGTGCGCCACGTGTACACCTTGCGGATCACGCCCGAAAAGCCCGACTTTCGACTAATCGTGATGCCATCCGATACGTTTCGCCCCGATAGCAGCATGCTGGGCGCCGGCGGCAATCAGGATCTGGCGGTGTTTGTGCTGCGGCAAGACGGCTTCAAGGGACAGGTGGATTTGACCGTCGATGGCTTGCCGCCGGGCGTTATTTACCAGCCCCAATCCGTTGGGCCAGGTCAAAAACAAGGCGCCATCGTGCTGAACGCGGCCCTCGACGCCAAGCCCTGGACCGGCACGCTTACGGTCAAGGGGACTGCCCTGATCAACGGCAAAAAAGTGCAGCGCGAGGCGCGGCCGGCGAGCATCACCTGGCAAGTGCCGGCGCAGTCAGGCATCCCGGCCGTGTCTCGCCTGGAACGCAGCTTGGTGCTCGCGGTCCGCGGCAAAGCGCCTTACAACCTCAAGTGCGGCATCGAAAAAACTACCGTGATTCACGGCGGCAAAGTGACGATTCCGCTGAAGCTGACCCGGCACATGCCCGAAGTGAAAAACGCCGTGCAAGTTGTTCCCGTGGGTGGCGAAATGCCGCCGGGCGTCAACTTTGGCAATGTCACGCTGCAGCCGGGCAAGGACGAGCAGAACCTGGTGTTGAATATTCCGGCCAACGTTTTGCCGGGGACCTACACGTTTGTCTTCAAGAGTTTCAGCCCGGTGCCAATGGGCAACCCCAAACCCAAAGCGGTCAACGTGGTGCAATGCTCAACACCAGTGGTGGTGACCGTGCTGGCCAAACAAGTGGCCAAGGTACAAGTGACCAATCCGCCGCCTATGAAGCCGGGCGCCAAGGGAGAGCTAGTTGTCAAATTAGCAAGGCAGTTCGATTATGACGGCAGCTTCAATGTGAAACTGCTGTTGCCTCCCGAAGCCAAGGGCCTCCGTGCAGAGGAGGTGACGATTC
>Ga0134121_10002511_pt1 | contig 15813 bp, 16 predicted proteins | sample KB301_FD_96463 | JGI IMG/M metagenome (GOLD analysis project Ga0134121, IMG submission 96463) | Terrestrial soil microbial communities without Nitrogen fertilizer from Kellogg Biological Station, Michigan, USA - KB3-0-1 | ecosystem: Environmental > Terrestrial > Soil > Unclassified ... | reverse complement strand
TGGCGAACGGTTGGATCGTGCAACCGGAGCCGGCGTATGTAAAGGAAATCGAGACCATCTGATGCATTTGAGGCGCATCAAGCTGAGCGCGTTTCGCAATCTCAAGGCCTTTGAGATTGAGTTCGCACCAGGTGCACGCGATGCTCATGTCGCAGAAGAGTGGCGCGCGTTTCACAGCCATGCAGTAATCGGAGCGAATGGCACCGGTAAATCCAACCTTCTCGAAGCAATTATTACGATTTTTCGCGACCTCGATTTAAATCAGCCCGCGGGCTTGGACTACGAGTTAGATTACGCCATTCGCGGCCATCAGATTGAGATCAAAGCGCAAGCAAGCAAGCGGCCAACTGTGGTCATTGACGGCGAACGTGCATCAGCCAGCAGGCTAAGCGAGGAAGCGCGAGAGTTCCTGCCTTCAAATGTATTCGTGTATTACTCTGGCAAGAACGAACGCATCGAACAGCTCTTCCAAGCACATCAGCAACGTTTCAATCGGCGCATGGAAATCACCGCCGAGGAATACTTGCCCGGGGAATTGTTAGCCGATTTTACGGGCCAGGAAGACCAAGCGGTAGCGATTGCTGACCACAAACGCCGCGCAAACCGCGAGCGAGAGCGACTTGGCGAAGATCAACTGCGCAGGCTCTTCTACTGTCGGGGGGGGCATAGTCAACTCGTGCTGCTGGCTTGCTTACTTGCGAAAGACGAAGCTTTTCAGAGGTTATTAAATGATCTCAACATCGTCGAGTTGGATTCAGCGATGTTTGTGCTGAAGCAGCCCTATCGCTTGCGACAGAACTTAGACGAGAAAGACATTCTGGAGGGGGACAATCGTTTCTGGTACGCGCGTGGAAATGTGGTTAGTGAGTTTCTTGACAAGCTTTGGAAACTGGCTATCGCGCCCATTGACGATACAGTAAGTAAGCTGGTTGATTTTCGCGGCCGAAGAGAACGACAACAGCAGCTCTATCTCTTCATTCCGAGCAACGAGAAACTGCGAGAGCTCGGCGATCTGGTAGGAGACGCAGAGCGGTTCTTTCGTTACGCGGAGGCTGCTTATATTGGCGACTTGATCGAAGAAGTCCGCATTAACTTCAAACACAAAGACGCAGAAGGGAATGTAAGTTTCAATCAACTGTCCGAGGGCGAGTTGCAACTGCTTACGGTACTGGGATTGCTCCGCATCACGAGCCGAGATCACTGCCTATTCTTACTAGATGAGCCAGACACGCACCTCAATCCGATATGGAAACTGCGCTATTTCGATGAGATAGAAAAATTCACAAGTAAGAATGAAGCTCAGACAGTGGCTGGCAGTTCTCAGATTCTGATTACAACACATGACCCCATGATGATTGCTAGTCTGCGGCGCGAACAGGTTCACATCCTAAGAGAAGGCTCAGTCGTGGAAGAACCAGACCAACATCCTCAAGGGATGGGCATTACTGGACTTCTTAGGAGTGAGTTGTTCGGGCTGCGTGACACTGTAGATTCTGAAACGATGCGTAAGTTGGACCGACGCAACTACTTGTTTGGATTGGGGACACAGCGCTCTCTCGCAGAGAGTAGTGAACTGTCTTCGTTGAGCGATGAATTGGCTGAACTTGGATTTGCCACGTCGGATTTCAGAGACCCGTATTACGCGCAGTTCGTGGCCAAAATGGCTGTCCATACCAAGTTTCATAAGCCTGTCTTAAATCGTGAGGAAATTAGGGAATCCGCGCAGCTCGCGGAGGAAATAATTAACGAGGTTCTTAATGAAGAAGCGGATGCGTAGTTATGAGACATGTTGATCTGAAAGGGCTTAAGCCCAGCCAGAGATGGTTAGATAAATCTGACGCACTCACTCGGAGACTAATTGAATTGCATGATGCCGGCGACATCGCAGGTCGAAATGCGCTGATCAAAAATAATGAGAAACACTGGGGCGAGCTTAAGAAATGGCTGCTCGATCGGTCCTATAACAAATGTTGGTTTTCAGAGGCTCGCGACAAGTATTCACACATGGATGTTGAGCACTTTCGGCCGAAGACCGAAGCGAAGTCACTTGATGGTGTCAAGCGCGATGGCTATTGGTGGTTAGCTTTTGATTACCGAAACCTGCGCGCTTGTGGAAATGTCGGTAACCGCAAAAAGGGGGGATTCTTCCCGCTACAGGCCGGATCGATCATATCGACCCATCTGAAGCAATGCGAAGAGTCCGAGACACCGTATTTATTAGACCCGACCGACGAGGACGATGTGGCGCTACTTGCTTTCGATGAAGAAGGCAAGGCCATTTCTGCCCCTAACTGCTCCGCATGGGAGACCGAGAGAGTCACTGAGACCGTTAAACGTATGAAGCTCAATGAGCACGAGACTTTGACCGAAGAGCGAAGAAAGCTCTGGCAAGAGGTTACGAGAGAAATCGAAAACTACTACCGTGCCAAGGTGCGGTGTGCCGCAGGCGGCAATCCAGCGGCGCGGCAAAGAGCAGTCGATCATGCTAGAAACATCCGAAAAATGACGAGAAAGCAAGCGGAACTTTCCTCCGTCGCCGTGTGGTGTGTTCTTTTTAGAAATGATTCGCGCCTTGCAAGGTTGGTTGCTTGAGGCTTCCCACAGAACTAAGCTTGCTTGAAACTAGGCGACCAGGCAAGCAGCGATTGATCCTGCGATGAGCGTAGGTATCGAAAGTGTCGTTACGGAGGAAATCGAACTGCTCCGAGGCGGTTCAGTGATTTCCACTCTAGTTGGCGCGTTCGGCGGTGCCGTGCGCGAAACTAGACTGACAGCACTATTGGGCTATCTAATTGCGTTGGAACCCCAACTGTTTCTTGAAGAGTTTGAATTCGCTGGCAAGCCTCGCAATGTCAGTATAGAACACCGGCACGGAACCGATCGCTCAGATATTCTCATCGAGACAACACGCGGGTTAGGTGTTATCGAAGCCAAGGTTGGATCGATCGATCCTCTGGAACAAAGCTGGAAGTACGGCGCCCGCTGGACAGTTCTGTTGACGCAGTACATGCCTTCTGCGGCACAGAAGGGCCTGCGTGGTTTCAAATATGTGCGGTGGCAGCAGTTGACGCCGCTACTTCTAACTTTATCCCGTTCACAGAATCAAAAAGTCCGTTTCGTCAGTGCCGATTTGCTGAACTACCTGGAGGACCATCGCATGGTGAAACAACGTGAATCAGTGGAAGTCTACGCGCGTGAAATAAACGAGCCGCTTACCCTCTCTCTGTTCTTAAAGGCCAACATGTATGGCTGCTATTACGAGGCGAGCAGTCAATTATCGGAAGCTCTCTACTTTGCGCCGCACTTCGGTCAAACGATAGCAAACGAAACACCGGGCATTGGGGTCGGTATTAGTTATGTTGCACGCATTGAACAAGTCGAAGTTGTCGAGACCTGGAACGATTTGCATCACGCCGTTCAAAGTGTACGCAAAGGTCTTTGGTGGAATAGTCATCAAGATGAAATCTCGCCTTTGCAAAATGCGCCTAATTGGGAATGGCACAAAGGCAGCAAGAAGTACAGCTTCCTATTTTTATCAAAGCCACGACTTGTTTTTAACCCACCCATCAATAAGGAGCGTCTACAGAAGGGCAAAGGGTGGCTGAGCAAGCGTGTCTTCACATTTGACCAACTCTTTAAGGCTTGGGGAGGGCAAACGCTCTGGGAAGACTGAGCAGAAGGCGAGTGAAATGACTGGATTTTGAGTGACGAGCTGTGACGCAATCGCGGATTGCGAATGGCTAGTTGCGAAGCACTAAGAACGAGAAGCAGCACCTTGGCTTGAGAAACATGCTCTACGCATACCTGGCTGACCTGATCGTAGTTATTCATCTCGCTTACGTCGTTTATGTCGTGGGCGGATTGGTGGCGATTCTGATCGGGATGTGGCGGGGCCGGAAGTGGATTCGGAATCCCTGGTTTCGCGTTACTCATCTACTCGCGATTCTGATCGTCATTGCCGAAATTATTCTGAAGCTTAATTGCCCGCTGACCATCTGGGAGAACTCAGCGCGCGCGGCGGCGCAGCAACCCGTCGACGGCAGCGCTTTCATGGATCGATTGTTGAGCTTCATCTTGATCGGATCAGCGCCGAGGTGGCTTATCAACGGCTTGTACGTGGTTTTTGCTGTGGCGATCGTCACCACGTTCATCTTCGCTCCGCCGCGTTGGAAGGCGATTAGAGAGTAGGGGGTAGGGGGTAGGAGGTAGGAGGTAGGGGAAGTGATTATTTATCATTGGTCATTTGACATTTATCATTTGCCATTTGAAAAGACAGAAGTAAGAAGGCAGAAAGCAGTAGGCAGTAGGGGTGGCGTCCCGACAAGTCGGGACTTACCCCTGGCTACTCTATGTCACGCCTTTGGCGTGAAGAGATGGGAACTCAGGGATGCAGGCGGGAGGCAGTAGGAGGAAGAGATTATTTGTCATTTGAGATTTGATATTTCTCATTGGTCATTGAGAAGACAGGGGGGATCCCCCCAAGCCCTAAAGAAGACCTGACTATCGAGAGCCGCGAACGGGCGCATAATTGAAGTCGAACTCCTGTGCGATTTAAGTTTGATAAGAGGAAGAGCCAAGGGCTGAGGAACAACCCTCGGCGCGGTATCGGATTTGAGGAAGCGCAGGAAATCTTTCGGCCCGTACTATCTGGACCAACGAATCGACCGACCGGAGCAGTACCGCGCAATCGGCTGGGTTCGCGGGCGTCTCTATTCACTCGTACTTGAAATCAGAGAAGACAAAGACGGGAATACTGTCACCTTGTGACGCTTTGGAAATCTACCGCTGAAGAAGAGAAGCTTTATGAAGAAAACGTCTAACACCATCCGAATCGCGTCCGCCGAATCAATAGCCCGCAAGGCCGATAAAGGCGAAGACATATCGTCTTACTTCTCGAATAACGGCAGGATGATGCCGCCGTTGGACGGTCCCGGTATTCAACTCGGCGGGGCCATGCTGGAGGAGGTAGATCAGGCCGCCAGAAAACTAAAGATTAGCCGTCAAGCACTCATAAAGCGATTCATTAGGCGCGGACTCGACGAGCAATACCGATCACAGAAGCAGCGGAAGGCCGGCTGAAGTCCTTACTCACATTTCAATCGCTTGTCCTCAGGTCTCCATGAAACACCTCGTCGTTGATTTCTAACTGCTGCACCTCTAACATCTCGGCCCAAATGCGCACGCCTATCTTTCAGGTCGATGCTTTTACTACGCGGCGGTTCGGCGGAAATCCGGCGGCGGTGATGCCGATGGCTGAGTTTCCGTCAGATGAATTGATGCAGGCCATTGCCGCGGAAAATAATCTGGCCGAGACCGCCTTTCTGGTGCGCGACGATGCTGATTATCGTTTGCGCTGGTTCACTCCGAAGGTCGAAGTGCCGCTTTGCGGGCATGCTACTTTGGCCAGCGCCGCGGTCGTCATGGAGCGGCTCGAACCTGAGCGGCGATCCGTCGTCTTCAAATCAGCCAGCGGCCCCCTCACCGTCAGCCGGACTGAGCAGGGTTACCTGATGAACTTTCCCGCGCGACCGTCTGCGCAGATTGCTCCGCCTGCGGAATTGACCAAAGCACTCGGCGTAGAGCCGCTCGAGGTCTTCGTCAACGAGTTCAACTATCTGGCTTTGCTGACCAACGAGACTGTGCTGCGAAGGCTGGCGCCGGATATGCCGGCGCTGGCAGGAGTAGATCGCCCGGGTGTGATCGTCACCGCGCCGGGTGATGAGGAATATGATTTTGTCAGCCGTTACTTCGCGCCGGCCAAAGGTATCCCGGAAGATCCGGTTAGCGGCGCTGCGCATTGCATGCTGGCTCCCTTTTGGGCTGGACGTTTAGGCAAGCGTGAATTTCGAGCTTTCCAGGCGTCGCCACGTGGTGGCGAAGTCATTTGTCGTTTGGTCGACGACCGAGTTGAGCTGGAAGGAAGCTGCGTCTTTTATTTGGAAGGCGAGGCGGAGATCTGAGAGAGCGGGAGACGGGAGACAGGAGACGGGGAGACGGAAGACGGGGGAAGGCAGAAAGCAGAAGGCAGAAGCGGAGTACATGAGCAGTTGACTAATCACTCGGCTCGGAATATTAAAGTCGCGGTTTCCCAATCTCTCCTTGAAGGAGTTCCTCATGTTTTACATTCTTAGACTCTCGACTCTTCTCCTCATGATCTTAGCGGCCGCCATGGCCGCGGGCGCCCAAGTGAATCCTGCCAAGGTTGATACTTCCAACCCTGACCAGTCTCCGAGCGCGTTAGTGCGCGAGCCGCCGCAGCCGGACTCATGTAAGAACCAAACCGGTAAGCCAATCAACATGCTGGTGTTTGGCGATTCAATCATGTGGGGGCAGGGATTGAAGGAAGAAAACAAGATCTCTTATCGCGTGCAGAATTGGCTGTGCCGGCGGACGCAGCGGCCGGTTAAGCTGTGGCGTGAGGCGCACTCAGGCGCAATCATTGGTGACGGGGCTGAAGACGACAAGGATCGTGACGGTGAAATCAACGTCGGCAAGCCGACGATTTGGGCTGAGTTGAATCACGCGCTGAGTACACATTTTAAGGACCGGGCAGCGGATGTTGATTTCGTTTTGATGGATGGATGTATCAACGACTTCGACGTGGTCAAGAACCTGCTCGACGCGACCATCACGCCCGGACAGGTGCAAACACTATCTCGAAAGATGTGTTACGACCGAATGAAGCCGCTCCTGGAAAAGGCGGCCAGCGATCTGCCAAACGCGCGCTTTATCGTCACCGGCTACTATCCGGTGATGACCGAGAAGTCGTCGAGAAATCTTCTGCTGCGAGCACTGCTCGGATGGATCCTGCGCATACATTTCGCCAAAGAGAAAGAGAAATGGCTGTTTCCCAGCGCGAAGCGAACACTGTTCAAGACACTTGTGCAAGCCTCGAAGGAGTTCGGGGAATCCAGCAACGCTGACTTGCGAGAGAGCGTGGCCAAAGCGAATGGAACATCAAACCGAATTGTGTTCGCGCCGGTCTATTACAAGCCCAACAGCGGATTTGGCTCACCGGGCAGTGGCTTCGCAGCGCCGAAGAATACTTCGCTGCTGTGGACCAGTATGTTTAATTCCACCGGACACGGCGGGTTGACCAAGTTTTTCTACGTGGTATTCAAATTGAATTTTCACGCGTTGCGGCCCAACGACGAGGTCTACAAAGAACGTAAGGCGAGTTGTAAGCAGGAGCAGGACTTTTCGGGATTCTCGCGACTGACTTGCCAGGTCGCGGCGTTTGGTCACCCGAACGAAGCAGGAGTTAACGAATACGTCGAGCGCGTGATTATGGAGTTGCAACGGATACTCGATACGACCGACTGGCTGAAGAAATAGTGGGAGTGACGACGGCTGGACCACTCCTCATCTCCCTGCAAAGGCCGGGGCATTTTCTTTTCCCACCGAATGAGAGAGCGGTGCACACTGAGCAGAAGGCAGACGGCGAGGCAGTAGCGAGAAAGCAGTAGGCAGAAGGCAGAAAGCCTTAGCGAGTAGTGGGTAGAGAGTTTAGAAGTCAGGGACTGAGTTGGTGCCCTGAAAGGGCAGAAGAAATTAGCCAGGGGTAAGCGACGCAGTCGCGCCACCCCTGGATCAAGTGAGTAGTTTGAATCGCGCCCTGAAGGGGCGCAAGAAGAGTAGGGAGCAGTAAGTAGTGAGTAGGGGTTAGGGGTAGGGGTTAGGGAAGTGATTATTTATCATTGGTCATTCGACATTTATCATTTGCCATTTGAAAAGACAGGAGGCAGAAGCAGAAGGCAGTAGGCAGGAGGGCAGTAGGCAGAAGGCAATAGGCAGAAGGCAGTGAGTAGTGAGCAGTGGGCAGAAGGCAGTAGGCAGAAGGCAGTGAGTAGAAAGCAGTAGGCAGAAGGCAGTAGGCAGAAGGCAGCAAGAAGGATTCTCGCACCCCTTCAGGGTGCCATGGATCAATTGATCGTTAACCAGGGGTGGCGTCCCCGACAAGTCTCGGGGACTTACCCCTGGCTACTTTATGTCACGCCTTCGGCGTGAAGAGCGGGAACACGAGTCGGAAATTAGAAGGCAGAAAGCAGATGCCGGAGGGCAGAATTCGCAAACTCCAAACTCGAAGACCAAATTCAGTAACAACATCTCCAATGCGAAAAGGCTCTCGAGGCGAAGGTGCTTCGAGAGCCTTTCGTGTTTTTGACCGGTTGAGCGGTGATTACTACCGGTTCGCGTTGGCCATGCGACGACCGCGGCGATGACGGCGATGCCAACGGCGTTCGTGGCGACGATGACGACGGCCACGACCCATCCGTCTGTCCATGTCGCGATCCATCCGCCGGTTCATGTTGCCATTGCTGTTTTGTCCCATCGCACTGCTGGTTGGAACTATGGAAGATCCACCAAACAACCACCCTGCGCAGCATGTGGCCGCGAGCAATGTCACCACTAAAAATGACTTTCTAATCATGAATAAGACTCCTTGGGAAAATTCGGACGTTTAGGAAACCAGGGGTTTGGGGAACACGGGCACTGTAGAACTATGTGTTGAGCTAGTCAATGGAGAGGCAGGGGGCAGAAGGCGGGGTCCGGAGCCGGGAACAAATTATTTATCATTTGAGATTTGATATTTATCATTTGGCATTGAGAAGGCATAAGGCATAAGGCAGAAGAGAGTGGTGGATAGTGATGAGTGGCGAGTTCTGACCGCAATCGCAAATCGCGAAGCGCCCTGAAAGGGCAGAAGAGAATAGCCAGGGGTAAGTCCCGAGTTGTCGGGAAGCCACCCCTGGATCGAGTGAAGTATTGAATCGCGCCCTGAAGGGGCGCAAGAAGCATCTCGCATCCCCTCAGGGTGCGATGGATCAATTAATCGTTAACCAGGGGTGGCGTCCCGACAATTCGGGACTTACCCCTCGCTACTTTATCTCACGCCTTCGGCGTGAAGAGATAGGAACCAGAAAGCAGGAGGCAAGGATTAGGTGTTAGGTGTTAGGGGTAGATGTCAGGTGTTGGGTAGCTCTCAGGCGGGAAGATCTTTCGCCCCGTTTAACCACCCACGCGAAAAGCGGTGGTAGGGACGGTTCCCGACTTCCTTACCCACTGAACGTGAACGCTGAAATTTCGGAACTGGCAGGCGTGCTCTTGCATGCAAGTACATAACCTTGTCGCGCAAGAGTCTCTCTTTGTCCTGGTTGAGGCCGTACGCCACAAGGCGTTCGAATACTTCGTTGAGCTGATTGGCCTGCCTCACGCGACAAGCGCGATCGATTTTAGGAGAAGTGATGATGTCGTGCCAGGTAGGGCCGTCGCTTGCGCGACACTGCTGGGCCGCATGTTGCCGGTACTTCACCAGCGGCCGATCAATGAAATCGATCTCACCGACGGCCGCAATGAGTAACATGATCCATCCATCGTGCACCAAAGGGCCCTCGGCCGAAATCGGCAATACCAATTCCTTCAGATTTGCGCGGAATGCCATCGTACAACCCAAAACCAGGTTCTCGCGCAACTGAACATCTAGCGCCCGTCCGCTTCTTACTAATCTTTGCTTTCGACGGTTGAAATCAACCAGGTCAAACAATGACTCGTCGAAACGACTGAGGGTTTCGTCGACGAGTTCGGCGTTAGAAAAGACCAGCGAGAGTTGGGGCCTTGCCGCAAAAATGCGCTCGATAGATTTGAGCTTGTCGCTGTGCCAGACGTCATCCTGATCGCTGAGGAGGATCACATCGCCGCGGCAGAGACTTATGGCTTTTTCAAAGTTCTTAGCAGTGCCCAGGTTTGATTCGTTGACGGAAACGTGCACCGGAAAATCGGCGCTGGCGGCAAACTCTACGATCAACCTGAGCGTATCGTCCGTCGACTGATCGTCCGAAATCACCAGTTCGTCCGGTGTCCGTGTCTGGGCCGCGATACTCTCCAGCTGTTCTTTGAGATAAGCCGCGCCGTTATAAGTGGCCAGAGCTATTGAGAGATTCATTGATCAATTCGTGGCCATGAGCCGCCGCATAGCGGCTTTAAGGCTCAAAACTGAAAACTCAAAACTGAAAACTAATCTTCATCCCGCCGTGGTCTCGCCGCCGAGCAGCGTTAGCACCTCGCCCGTCACGTAGCTCGAATCAACGTCCGAGGCGAAATAGACATAGGCCGGCGCGATCTCTTCCGGTTGCGCCGGGCGCTGCATCGGCGTGTCGCTGCCGAACTCGGCGACTTCTTTCGCCGGTTTGTCTGCGGGGTTGAGCGGCGTCCAGACCGGACCGGGCGCGATACAGTTCACGCGGATTCCCTTCTCAACCAGGTTCTGCGCGAGCGATTTGGTGAACGCGTGGATCGCGCCCTTGGTCGCGGAATAATCGAGCAACTCCTTACTGCCTTCGAGGCCGGTAATCGATCCGGTGTTGATGATGACTGATTTCTTTTTCAGGTGCGGCAGCGCGGCTTTCGTCATGCGAAAGTAACCATAGATGTTTGTCTTGAACGTGCGGTCCCACTGTTCGTCGGAAATATCTTCGAGCGATTCCTGGCCGTGCTGATACGCGGCGTTGTTGACGAGGATATCGAGCTGGTCGAAGTTCTTCAGAGTGGTCTCGACAGCTTTCTGGCAAAACTTCGATTCCGTGATGTCGCCGCCGATGATCAGCGCGCGACGGCCTTCGCTTTCGATAGCTGCCTTGGTTTCTTTGGCGTCGCTTTCTTCCTCCGGCAAATAAGTGATCGCGACGTCGGCGCCCTCCCGCGCGAACAGCACGGCGACTGCGCGACCGATGCCGGAGTCACCGCCGGTGATCAGCGCCACTTTGCCTTTGAGTTTGTCCGCGCCTTTGTAGTGCGGAGATTCGTAACGTGGACGCGGCGTCACTTTCGATTCAAGCCCGGGCTTCTCCTGGTGCTGCTCAGGCATGGGCGACTTGGGCTCTTCGCGTTGATGGGGCTCAGCTCGCCGGGCGCGTGAAGTTGAGCGACGCGTGCGTTTGCGAGCTTCGGATTTCACAGTCGATCGCGTCGGCGAAGTCCCGCGCGAAGATGATCGTTTTTGTGTCTGTCGTTGGGACATGATTCTTTAAGTAGTAGCTAGTAGTTAGTAGTGAGAAGCGATTAATTAGGCTGTAGGTGTATCGCGTGAGCGAATCTGCTCGATTACTCAACCCTTTCAGGGTTGGAAAATTGTTCATGTCTGATCCTGGGGTAGTGCGCTGCGCGCTTACCCAAGGCTAAGTTATTCCAGCCTTTCAGGCTGGCCACTGACCCCCTGACCACGGCTTACCACTCACTACTAACTACTCCTACCTTTTGCCACCTTTTTTGCCGCCCTTTTTTGAGGACTTCTTATTACCTTTCTTGCCGCGGCCGGAGCCGCTCTTTTTGCCACCGCCGGATTCTTTATTCACCGTGGCCCAGGCGCGGCTCTCAGCTTCCTTCTTGGACACGCCCTTCTTTTCATAGCCCTCTTCGATGTGTTCAGCTTTACGTTTCTGTTTGTCGGTGTAACTACCCTTGTCTCCTCTAGGCATCGTTTGACCCCCTGCAAATCGTTTCAGCAAACAGCGCGCCGAAAAATCCCATGAGCGCGAAATGCGCAAAGAGCGGCGTGAAGCTGGCATCGTGTTTGCCGCTGGTCGAATCAAGCGCGAGATCGTTGTTCGAGAATTATGCAGGACGCGCGAGAAGCACGAGCGGGACTGTAATGAATGATTTCACTTGATTCCAAAGCTTAGTACGCAAGCGCTCAGATCAAATTTCGTCTGGAGGAAAATTATGGAAGGACCAGCGCGTGGATGTTTGGCAGGAGCAGGGGCCTGGATGTGGGGTGGTGGTTGTCTGTCGACAATTGTGATCTTCATCATCCTTTACATTGTGCTGGGTCATGTGAAGTGCTGATCGAAGGCAGAGGTCAGAGGGTAGAGGTAAGAGGTGAGAGGTAAGAAGTGACAAGTGAGAAGAGGTTGGGGTCCAGCCTTCGCGGTTTTCCGTTCAGCTCCAACTCGCAGGTTGAGAATTGAGACCGTAAGATATTAGAAATCGATCGCTAACTTCGGATCTCTTACGTCTGCTCTCGAAGAGCCAGAAGCCAAGAGACGAGACATTAAGCCCTAACCGGCCGACTCGGCGAGCGTAATGATGAAGCTTGATTGTTGGATGCTACTCTCTGGCCTCTGACCTCTTGTCTCTAACCTCTCCTCCATGTTTTATGCGAAAAATCTTCCCACTTTCGCCTTATTTTCGTGTACGCTTACGCCGTAAAGCATGAGCGAAAAGATTCGCAAGGTCCTCTCATTCCCCCGGCCCGTTCCTGCGAAAGCGGATTACCAACGAGTCAAGTCCAATTACTCTATTCGCGAAATCAAACAAATGTTCGGTTTGAGCGAGCGCACCATTCGTCGCTGGACTGAGGCGGGCATTATTTACGGCGCACCGGCCGGCGACGAAGGCGAGTTCACCTATGACTTTCAGGCGCTGACGATGTTTCGGCGCGTGCGCGACATGCGCGCGCAAGGGCTGACGATCAAACAGATCGAAGCCGAGCTGCAGGGCCAGATGAGCTTGTTCCGGGCGGAAGTTGGTCAGTTGCAGATCTCGCGACTGCTGACGCCGTTTGAAGAAGCGTTGGTGTTACATGAGCAGGGTGATCAAACCGCCACGGATTTTTATCAGCAGGCGATCTCAGAAGGCGACAACATCGCTGAGGCGTACTGCAACCTTGGTATCATTGAGCTTGATCGCGGTAACACGATCGGCGCGCTCGAAAACTTCACGCAGTCGCTGAAGAACGATCCGCGCCACGTCGAAGCGCACTACAACCTCGCGAACCTCTATTACGATGCCGGCGATTTTCCGCTGGCGCGTCTGCATTACGAAGCCGCGACTCAGATCGAGCCGAACTTTTCACTTGTTTACTACAACCTCGCGCTGGTCTACCACCGTCTGAACAATGTCGAGGGCGCAACTCAGGCTTTGAATAAGTACAAAGACCTCGAGCCCGGCGACGAGGAGATTGCGCTGGTCGATCAACTCCTTAAAGCGATGGAAGTCGGACGACCTGCCGAAATGTAGGGTGGTTCCCCAATTCAAGTAGTCTTCTCTCTGGGTTCTCTGCGAAACCTCTGATTCCTCTCTGCGGTTAAATGCCGAAATATTGGATTAACCGCAGAGGTCACGGAGGATTCGGCAGAGGGCCGCGGAGGAAATCGAAATCAGCGCATCACTGAATGTATGCGCCTGCGCCGTCAACTTGAGACTTGAAACCTGAAACCTTAAACTGGCGGTTCATTTGGCGGGGTAGCTCAGATGGTTAGAGCGTGGGATTCATAACCCCAAGGTCGGCGGTTCGATCCCGCCCCCCGCTACCAACCTTATTAACTTCCTTCAAACTGATGAGCGACGTCTCGATCATTTCGATTTTGGCATTTGGATTTGTGCTGGGGCTGAAGCATGCCGTCGAAGCTGATCACGTGGCCGCCGTGTCCACCATCGCGAGCGAGCACCCGAGCCTTATCGGTTCGTCGTTTGTCGGCGCGCTCTGGGGAATTGGCCATACGATTTCACTTTTGCTTGCCGGCGCGCTCATCGTGTTGCTGCACGTTGAAATCAGTAGTGGGGTAAGCCTCGCGCTGGAGTTCATCGTGGGGTTGATGCTGATCGTGCTGGGCGCCAATGCGCTGAGGAAACTTCTGCGCGGCGGCCATCTGCACATGCACGTACACGAACATGGTGGGCGAGTCCACGCGCACCCGCACCTTCATGATCGCCAGCCTAAAGCTGAAGCGCATAGTCACCATGGCGTGAAACTACAGCGGCGACCAATAATCATCGGCATGATTCATGGATTGGCGGGTAGCGGCGCTTTGATGTTGCTGGTGTTGTCCGCGATTCGACGGCCCGCGATTGCGTTGGTCTATGTCTTGATTTTTGGAATTGGTTCAACGGGCGGCATGATGATCATGAGTGCTCTGGTTGGTTTGCCGGCCAAGCTCACGGCCCACAGATTCACCCGCGCTAATGCGATTCTCCGCGGAGTCGCCGGAGTATTCAGCGTTGCACTCGGGTTGTTTATTACATTCGAGATCGCTTTGCGCGGATGAACTTCGACAGGTGTGGGATTTACGAATGTGAGATTGATGCAGAAATTCTTTTCGTCGAGCTCATCAATGAAATAAGTAGCTCCTTCATTAATTTCCTCTGAAACATGCCTAAGAATAGCGCTGGGTTGCTCTTGTATCGGGACGGCGGCGACGAAGAGATCGAAGTTTTCCTGGTTCATCCGGGCGGTCCGTTCTGGCGCAACAAAGACGAAGGCGCGTGGACGGTTCCGAAGGGTGAGTTCGACGATTCCGAAGAGCCGCTGGCAGCGGCGAAGCGTGAATTCACCGAAGAATTGGGTTCATCGCCGCCCGTTGGCGATTACTTTCCGCTGGAACCGATCAAGCAGAAGAACAACAAGATCGTGCACGCGTGGGCGGTGAAAGGGGACTTCGATCCCACGACGCTGAAAAGCAACACATTCTCCTGCGAGTGGCCACCCAAATCGCAACGCACACAGGAATTTCCTGAAGTCGATCGCGCACAGTGGTTTTCACCTGAGGAAGCGAAGCGAAAGATTCTCGGAGCACAGGTAGCGTTGATCGATCAGTTGTTGACGATTCTGCTGAGTCGGTAGTGATGCAGTTTGAAGAGTGGCCCGGGCGTCCCACCCGTGAAGTCACGCGCAGGATGCGCGTGCCACACCAGAAACGAAAAGGCCCGCCTCGCAGAACGAGACGAGCCTTTCGCCTAAGTAGCCCAACCGTGACTCGGGCTACTCGTCACCGCGCGTGATTTTGGCCGACTGCGGTGAATAATTGATGCGGCGCATTTCGCGCATGCGACCCTCTTTGAAATTGCCTTCGACGATTTCGTAACCGAGCAACGCCAACACACGACCGCGCACAAAGATTGGTCGCGAGTTGCCGTACCAATCAACGCACGAAGCGCGACAGGCATCATCGACGGCTTTCTCAGATTGAGCATTCAACTCGCCCAGCTCCTCAAAGTGCAGCGAATCATTTCGCAGGAAGAGAATCGCGGCTGATCCTTCAAACAGATGGCGATAGCCGGCGCGTCCGGCCACGCTGATCGGCAGACCGAGCACGCCTGAATTTGGGCCATCAGGTTTGTAGAAGAACCCCTGACTGCGCAGCTCACCTTGCGACGCATCTTTGCGCACGTACTCATCCGCGAGTACCGGCGAGTCACCCAGGCGGACCGCGGTGAAGTGCAGGTTGGTTCCGTCGGTGCCGACCACGATGGCGTCTGAGCCCAGCGCCTCAATTCGATCAACGCCATGGTTCACTGCGAGTTCGTTTGTGTCGCCGTCGGTCCAACGCACGACGTAGAGGTTCTTCTGTTTGTTTTGTTCCGGCGCACCCCAACCGCTGCCCGTTCCGTACAGCAAGTAATTCCCGACGAAGCGGTTCTGGAAGGTGTAGCCCGCGGGCTTCGGCAGCGGGTGATAACACCACGACGAAGCGCTGTCAGTACCGTCGTTGAAAAGCGACAGAGGCACGCGCATCATCGCGACGTCACCGGCGGCAACTTCCGCGCTCCACATGCCATCGCCCTGCGAATCCGCGCGCACGAGTACGTTGAGATGCTTGTCTTCGCTTTCCAGAAATGAGAACTGGTCGACTGGACTCCCCGACACGCCGATCGCACTCGGATTCGAACCATCAAGCGGCATGCGATAGAGCATCGACGATTGTTGATTGCGTTGACCGTAGCGCGACCAATCAGTGGTCCACACATAGACTGATTCAGGCGAAACGTAGAACACGCGGCCAGGCGCGCCGAGCACCGCCGTCGCATCGCATTTGAAAT
>Ga0134121_10002509_pt1 | contig 15817 bp, 12 predicted proteins | sample KB301_FD_96463 | JGI IMG/M metagenome (GOLD analysis project Ga0134121, IMG submission 96463) | Terrestrial soil microbial communities without Nitrogen fertilizer from Kellogg Biological Station, Michigan, USA - KB3-0-1 | ecosystem: Environmental > Terrestrial > Soil > Unclassified ... | reverse complement strand
GAGCGCGTGAAAACCGGAAATCGCGCCGCACGCGATCGTGATGAAGACAAACGGATAGAGCTTGCCGGGAATTACCGGCCCGCCACCTGCCGTGAACGGGGTGAACGCCGGCATGTTCAGGTTTGGATGGACGAGGATCACGCCGATGATCAGAAACGCGATCGTGCCGATTTTTAAGTAAGACGATAGGTAATCGCGCGGGCAAAGCAGCATCCACACCGGTAACACTGACGCGATAAAGCCGTAAGCAGCCATAATCACGATCAGGCTGTTGCGCGAAAGTGTGAACGTTTGTGCTAACGAAGATTCGGCGATGTAGCCACCGAGATAAACGGCAAACAGCAATCCGATGATGCCGATGATGCTCGCTTCAGCAATCTTGCCTTTGCGGAAGCGATACATGTAAAGACCCATGAAGAGGGCGAGCGGAATCGTGAAACCAACCGTGAAAGTTCCCCACGGCGACTCGGCGAGCGCATTCACCACAACCAAACCGAGGCCAGCGAGCGCAATCACGACGATGAAAAGTATCGCGACACCGGCGACGAGTCCTGACAACGGACTGATCTCGGTGCGCGCCATCTCCGCCAGCGACTTTCCTTTCCGTCGCACACTGCCGGCCATGATCATGAAGTCGTGCACGGCGCCACCGAGACACACGCCGATCACCAGCCACAAAAGTCCCGGCAAAAACCCAAACTGCGCCGCCAGCACCGGTCCAATCAACGGCCCCGCCCCTGAAATCGCGGCGAAGTGATGTCCAAACAAAACCCATTTATTCGTCGGGTAATAGTTATGCCCATCAAACATCGTCTGCGACGGCACCGGCCTCGAGTCATCCAGCGCCAACACCTTCGCCGCAATAAAAGCCGAGTAGTAGCGATACGAGATCGCAATCACGCAAAGTGAGCCGATAATGATTGGAAGCGCGTTCATTTAAAAACTCTATCCACAGATTACACGGATTCTTCTGACTCTTTCGACGTCCCCCATGCGATACCCACCGCGGCGCCGATCAATCCGCCGATGATGATCAGTAGACCATAGAGAGTCTGGTTGTGCTTCTCTGCACTCGAGTCAAAAGCTTCTGAGAATAATTCACGGGGCGCGACGTCGTGCGGGATTACGAAGAGTCCCACCGCCACGAGGAAGAAGCAGAGGGCTGCGAACTTCAGGCCCACCGGGGTCAGCGACGGGCGTCCGAGTTTCTGCCCGACTCCGCTGCGTGTATATCCATAAGAAAAATACACTGACAGGCCGAGCGCCAGCCACCCGACAAAGCGCCAGTAGGAACCTTCCGGCAGGAAGTAGATCAATAGCGCGCATGACAGCGCTCCCAAACCCGGCAGCAGGTAAGGACCAAACGGCACTTTGAACGGTCTCTTTCGATCGGGATCCTTGTGACGCAAGACCATCACGCCGACACAAACGAGAATGAACGCGAAGAGAGTGCCGATGTTGGTCAAGCTCACCATCTCGTCCACAGTCGCAAACGCCGCAATACCGCCGACAGCAACGCCGGTCAGGATAGTCGTGACGTGGGGTGTCTTGAATCGCGGATGAACACTCGCAAACACGGAAGGCAGCAATCCATCACGCGCCATCGAGAAGAAGATGCGCGGCTGTCCGAGCTGAAACACCAGCAAGACCGCCGTGTGTGCGACCACCGATCCGAATGCAATGACGGTGTTCTGCCACAACGCCTGCGGCGCGACAGTCTCGAGCGCCATCGTGAGCGACTCACCACGTTGCGCGGAGGTCCAGCTTCGCACCGTTTCCCACGGCACCATGCCGGTGAACACGCCCGCCACCAGCACGTAAAGAATCGTGCAGATGATCAGCGAGGCGATGATTCCAATGGGCAGATCTCTGGAGGGATTCTTTGTCTCTTCAGCAACAGTGCTGACGGCGTCAAACCCGATGTACGCGAAGAACACGACGGCCGCGCCGGTCAGCGTTCCAAACCATCCCTGCGGTTGAAACGGCTTCCAGTTCTCGGCCATCTTCGCCGGTGAAACGTAGTAAAGCGCGAGGCCGATGAAAAACAGCAACACGAGAATCTTGATCAGCACCATGACGGCGTTGAAGTTTGACGACTCCTTGATGCCCCACACCAACACGATCGTAATCAGCGCCACGATGCCAAACGCCAGAATGTTAAAGACTATCGGCACGCCGAAGATGTGTGGCGCCGCGGCGAGCGTCTCTTCCGTTGCGGTGCGATAGTTTGACGTGAGCCAATCAGGCATATGTATGCCGAGATTGCGCAGCAGTCGATTGAAAAACTCGGCCCAGCTAATGGCGACCGCCACGTTCCCGATCGCATATTCGATGATCAAGTCCCAGCCGATGATCCACGCCACGAGCTCGCCCAGCGTCGCGTATGAGTAGGTATAAGCCGAGCCTGAAATCGGAACCATCGACGCGAGCTCGGCGTAACAGAGGGCTGTAAACCCACACACAATCGCCGTGATGACAAACGACAACATCAATGACGGACCAGCGCCCGCGCGTTCGGCTGTGCCCGAGGAGGCGGTGCCGATAGTGGCGAAAATTCCGGCGCCGATGATTGCTCCAATCCCGATCAGCGTGACGCTGAACGCAGTGAGCGTTCGTTTCAGTCCAAACTGGGGCCCGCCCACGCTGGCCAGAATTTCGTCAAGGTTCTTGGTGCGTAAAATTCCTCGAAGCAAGATGTCGCCTCCGGGAGTGGATTTAGATAACTTTTGCTTGCGTTAGGAAAGCTTGCGGAGTTTGGCATGGAACTCACTCTGTTGTAAATACTTAGACAGGATTACGTGATTTACAGAATTTACATGATGCAGTCGCGGTGGTAGTGTTCGCGTCGTGTTTCCGTTCAGAAACATTCTCTTCCCGGATGACTCACTGAATGCGCAGGCGGCGTTGAAGTATGCCAATGCTTTTGCGCAACACGGCCATGGTCAGGTCGTGTTGTTCAATACGCAGGACGCAAAAACGGAGCTTGCTTCCAAGATCGCGCAGGCTGCGATCGATCATGACATCGATTTGATCACTGTGGCACTGCGCGATCGCAATCTACTGACGCGCGCCTTCGGCAGCTCGCTTGCTGAAGACATCATTGCCGAGTCGCCATGCGCAGTGCTGGCCATTAGGCCGCCGCAAAGAGATTTCGTGAATGGGCAAAGCGAGATTCAACTCGAGCGCGTGCTGCTCGCGACGAACTTCCGCCCGTCGTCAGTCGCGGCTACTCAGCTCGCAACGCAGATGGCGAACCAGTTGGGCGCTGAACTGCATGCTGTTTACGTTATCGGCGACTATTTCGAACAGATCTCAGTGATGTTTCCGGAAGGCGGACTGGCCGCGTTGACACGACTGCGGAGTTATGTGCAGGAGCGCATGGCCAATCTCTCGCGCGGCGGAGGTGAGACGCACATCGTTGAAGGCCGGCCGTATCAGGAGATCGTCAAACTTGCCGACACGCTTCAGGCGGATCTGATCGTGATCGGAACCGCGGTACACGGATCGTTATTTGGAAGCAGCCACGTGTTGGGATCGGAGATCGAGAGAGTGATCAGGAATGCGCCATGTCCGGTACTCTGCGTTCCAGCCGCGCGCGTCGTGACGCCACTACCAGCCCTCGTCACGCAGATCGTACCGCAAACTTAGCCACAGATAACACGGATCCAAATCCGGATTTTTATCAGTGTTATCCGTGGCTAATTCTTCTTCTCGATCGGTCGTTTTTCCTGTTGCCAGAGATTGTATCCACCCAACAACGCTGCCGCGTTATCGTATCCCTTCGTCTTGAGAGCGACCACCGCACCGGCGGACGTATGTTCGGCCTGTCAAGAACAGTAGGTGACAATCATCTTGTCACGCGGAAGCTCGTTCAGGTGGTTCAGGATCTCGCCGGCGGGGATGAGCTTTGAGCCGGGAATGTGTCCCACGTCATATGAGGCCTGGTTCCGCACGTCGATAACAACCGCCTGCCCGTTTTTCATCATCGTGTCCAGCTCGTCGGCCGTGACGCGACGCGCGCCGTCTGCATAGACGGTGTCTGCCCCGGGAAGCTGAGCCGGTTTAGCATTCTTAGTCGCGTTATCGCTGGCGTTGCATGCGGCGAAAATCACCGCCCCGAGCACAATCAATGCAAAATAGAATGTAGAACGCATGAAGGCACCTCCAAGGCACGTTACTGTGTTACGACGCGCCGAATTTGTCAATCTCGTATGTTATAGTCTCGCTTCCCAACGGGAGCTTCTATGATGGAACGGTCGGACCCGGTTCAGTGGGCCAAGGTAATTGACCACACGCGCTGTATCGGCTGTCACGCATGTACGACTGCGTGCAAGTCTGAGAATCTCGTTCCACTCTCCGTCACGCGCACTTACGTCAAACACGTCGACATCGGCGTCTTCCCACAAGCGCGCCGCGCACACCAGGTCACACGCTGCAATCAATGCGCGCACGCGCCCTGCGTCACCGCTTGCCCGACGGCGGCGATGTTCAAACGCGCGGACGGCATCGTCGATTTCGACAAATCGATCTGCATCGGCTGCAAGGCGTGCATGGCTGCGTGCCCGTACGACGCGATTTTCATCAATCCCGACGATCACTCGGCTGAGAAATGTAACTTCTGCGCGCATCGTATCGACATGAAGCTCGAGCCTGCGTGCGTTGTTGTTTGTCCGACGCAGGCGATTCTCGTCGGCGATATGAACGACCCGGATTCTTACGTCGCACAGATCGTCAACCGAGATACGGTGGCCGTAAGGCGTCCGGAGAAAGAGACGCTGCCGAAACTCTTTTACAAAGGCGCGCACCAGGCGACGCTCGATCCGCTCGCCGCGAAGCGTCCCGAAGGCGGGCTCTTCATGTGGAGCGAGCAACAGGAAGGCGCCGGCTACGTCACGTCGGGAAATCCGAATTTCAACAACTCATCGGCGGCGGCGTTGCTCTCGTACGACGTCGCGCATTCGATCCCGTGGGATTGGCGCGTCAGTCTTTACACGTGGACCAAGGGCATCGCGTCGGGTGTTTACCTGATTGCGTGTTTGCTCGTGTTGCTCGGCGTGCTGAACGTGAACAGTCCGCTTTGGTTATGGGCCACCCCAATTCTTGCTGGAGGATTCCTGGCGATCACAGGCGGCTTGCTGCTCTGGGACCTCGAACATCCAGAACGCTTCTTCATGATCTTTACGAGACCGCAGTGGCGTAGCTGGCTCGTGAAGGGCGCGTTCATCATCGCCGGTTACACGCTCGTGTTGCTGCTGCACTTCATTGCGAGCTGGGTTGGATCGACAACATTTCAGTCGTGGCTGATGATCGCTGGTGTGCCGTTGTCGTTACTGACCGCGGTCTACACCGCGTATCTCTTCGCACAGGCAAAGGCGCGCGACATGTGGCAGAACCCATTGCTGCCGCCGCACCTCGTGTTTCAGGCAGCGTTACTCGGTTCGGCGATGCTGTTGCCGGTCGCCTCCGTGATGAACAATCAAGTCGACCTGTTGTTGTGGATAGTGGCGATCACGAGCGTGATTCACCTCTTGATGGTTTGGGGTGAAGTTTCGTTGACACACCCGACAGCACACGCGCGGCTCGCGATCTGGGAAATGGTGAGCGGTCGTTACAAGACCGACTTCTGGATGGGAACGGCGCTATCGTTGATCGGCGGTCTGTTGCCATTGCTCGCAGTGCTCGGTGTTGTGAGTTCACAGATTGGCATCGGCGGCGCGCCGTTCGCTTTGATCGGACTCATGCTTTTCGAGAACGCTTACGTTCAGGCGGCGCAATCAGTGCCACTGGCTTAGCCACAAAAAGGCACAAAAACACAAAATGATCGGAGAAGAACGAACCACAATAATCAAAGGCTCCCCTTGTTATTTTTGTGCTTTTTTGTGGCTAAAAATATGAATCCAAAAGAGACTTTTTATCGTGGCCCGAGCCGTAGTCATCTCGCCGCGTTTCCACCGAAGGAGCGTTGGGACAACTGGACCGAGCTCGATTCGCGCGCGTGGCCGCAACGCAAAGAGCGTCATTATTCAATCGTCCCGACCACGTGTTTCAACTGCGAATCGGCGTGTGGCCTGCTCGCTTACATCGACAAAGTTACCGGCGATGTTCAGAAGTTTGAAGGCAATCCCGAACACCCGGGATCGCGTGGGCGCAACTGCGCGAAAGGTCCTGCAACACTCAACCAGGTAACCGATCCCGATCGCATTCTTTATCCACTCAAACGCGCAGGCAAACGTGGCGAAGGGAAATGGGAACGCACGACGTGGGACGAAGCACTCGACACACTCGCCACACGCATTCGCAACGCCATCGTCGAGAACCGGCGTCATGAAGTGATGTATCACGTCGGTCGTCCGGGCGAAGACGGTTTCACTGAACGCATCCTTGCGGCGTGGGGTATCGACGGTCACAACTCACACACGAACATCTGCTCGTCAGGAAGTCGCGAGGGCTATCAACTCTGGATGGGTCTCGATCGCCCGAGTCCCGATCACGCAAACGCGAAAGTCATCCTGCTAATCAGCGCACATCTCGAGTCGGGCCACTATTTCAATCCGCACGCGCAACGTGTGATGGACGCCAAAGCAAATGGTGCGAAACTCATCGTTTTTGATACGCGTCTCTCGAACACGGCGACGCACGCTGATTACTGGGTGTCGCCGTATCCGGGGTCTGAAGCTGCGATCCTACTCGCGATCGCGAACTATCTGCTCCAGAACGATCTTTACAATCGCGAGTTTGTAGAGAGGTGGTGGAACTGGAAGGAGTTTTTGGCGGCAGAGGAAAACCCGGCCACGGATTTCACGGAGTTTGAAGCACGATTGAAGCAGATCTACCGGGAGTACACGTTTGAGTTTGCGGCGCAGGAGTCGGGTGTTGAGGCTCGCGTGATTGAAGAGATAGCGAGGTTGGTGGCGACGGCGGGGACGAGGTTTTCGAGTCATAATTGGCGCAGTGTTTCGTCGGGTGTGAGTGGTGGTTGGATGGTCGCGCGTTGTGTATTCATGTTGAATGCGTTGCTCGGCGCGATTGCAACTGAAGGTGGTGTTTTTCCAAACGCGTGGAACAAGTTTGTGCCGCGGCCGATTTACACGCCGCCGCATCCGAAGATGTGGAACGAGATCACGTGGCCGCGCGAGTATCCCCTCTCGATGAATGAGATGTCGTTTCTGCTGCCGCACCTGCTGAAAGACGGGCGCGCAAAGCTCGATGTTTACTTCACACGCGTCTACAACCCGGTTTGGACGAACCCTGATGGCTTCTCGTGGATCGAGATGTTGACCGATCCGGATCTCGTCGGTTGTTACGCCGCGCTTACTCCCACGTGGAACGAAACTGCTTACTACGCTGATTACGTGCTGCCGATGGGCGTCGGTTCAGAACGCCATGATCTTCACTCATATGAGACGCACGATTCGCAGTGGCTCGGTTTCCGCCAGCCGGTGATGAAAGCCATGCGACAGCGTGACGGTGAGACGATCACAGACACGCGCAAAGTGAATCCCGGCGAAGTGTGGGAAGAGAATGAATTCTGGCTCGAGCTGACGTGGCGGATCGATCCTGATGGTAGTCTCGGCATTCGCCAGTACGCCGAATCGAAGAAGAATCCGGGCCTCCGACTCGGCGTTGATGAATATTACGAATGGATCTTTGACAACTCGGTTCCAGGTCTGCCGGAACGTGCCGCCGAGGAGAATTTGACGCCGCTCGAATTCATGCGTCGCTACGGTGCGTTCGAAGTGAAAGAGAAAATCGGGCAGGTTTACGAGGAGATGGTTCCGGCGGAAGAGATCGACGATGCGCGCAAGGATCGTTTTGGGCGAGTCTACACGCGCGCGGCGAAACCGGCTGGTCCAAACATCGTTCCGCTGCCGCTGCCTGATGGTGATGAAGAGGGACGCCGGCTCGTCGGCATCGAGATGGACGGAGCAATCAGACGAGGTTTCCCGACGCCGAGCGGACGGCTTGAATTCTATTCGTCAACGATGAATAGCTGGGGCTGGCCTGAGCTCGCGATACCGGTTTATTTCAAGAGTCACGTTCATAAAGACAATCTCGAAGAAGATCAGACAGTTCTCATTTCAACGTTCCGGCTCGCGGTGCAGATTCACACGCGTAGCGCGAATGCGAAGTGGCTTGACGAGATCGCGCACACGAATCCGCTCTGGATCCATCCAACACATGCGGCGAAGCTCGGCGTGCGCACCGGCGATCTCGTGCGTGTGGAAACTGAGATTGGTTACTACGTTGTGGCGGCGTGGGTGACGGAAGGGATTCGGCCAGGCATCGTTGCATGTAGCCATCACATGGGCCGCTGGAAGCTGACTGATGAAGGGCAACGACAGTTGATGGCGACGGTGCGACTGGACCACAGTGGCAGCGAATGGGGCTTGAAGCGTGAGAAAGGAATCGAGCCGTATGCGTCTGAAGATCCAGACACGATGCGCATCTGGTGGAAGGATGCGGGCGTCCATCAGAACATGACGTTTCCGGTGCATCCGGATCCGATCTCGGGGATGCATTGCTGGCACCAGGCGGTGCGTGTGCGTGCGGCTGAGACGGATGACAAGCCGGGTGATATTTTTGTCGATACGCAGAAGTCGCGCGAGGTTTATAAAAAATGGCTGGCGATGACGCGTCCGGCGGATAAGCATTCGCCGGATGGGACGCGCAGACCTTATTGGATGTTGCGTCCTTTGAAACCCGCGCGGGAGTTTTATAAATTGCAATAGGACGTATAGGACTAATAGGCCCCTATGTATTTCAAACAGTTCTATCTGGCGTGTTTGGCGCATGCTTCGTACCTGATTGGGTCGGAGGGCGAAGCTGTGGTTGTCGATCCGCAGCGTGATGTTGATGAGTATTTGGCGGAAGCAGACGCCCGAGGGTTGAAAATCAAGTATGTGATCGAGACGCACCTGCACGCCGACTTTGTTAGCGGTCATCAGGAGATCGCGGCGCGCACCGGGGCGCAGATCATCTTCGGTGAAAAAGCAGGCGTCGAGTTTGAGCATCGGGCTGTGAAGGAGGGCGAAGAGATCAGGGTGGGCAGCGTTACGCTGCGCTTTATCGAGACTCCAGGCCACACGCCTGAAGGAATCTGCATTCTCGTTACCGCGCCGGGCGAACCGCAGAAATTATTAACAGGCGACACACTCTTCATCGGTGACGTCGGACGCCCGGATCTCGCAGGCGGCAAGGGCTACACACCGCAAACGATGGCTGAAATGATGTACGACAGCCTTCACGGAAAGCTGCTCAAGCTACCGGACGATACCGAGGTCTATCCCGCGCACGGCGCCGGCTCGATGTGCGGGCGCAACATGTCGAAAGAAACATCGTCAACCATCGGCGAGCAACGCAAGTTCAACTACGCGTTGAAGCCGATGAGTAAAGAAGAGTTTGTGACGATGATGACCGCGGACCTTCCCGAAGCGCCCAGCTATTTTCCGAAAGACGCAGAGATCAACCGCTCCGGCGCCCGTGGACTTTCCGAGCTGCAACCACCGCAGCCGCTGACACCTCAGCAAATCGCCGAATTGCGAGACAACGTGTTACTCGACGTGCGAACCGCGGCAGACTTCGGCGCGGGTCACGTTCCCGGCTCGATGAACATCGGACTCAGCGGGCAGTTTGCGATGTGGGCGGGCAGCTTGATTCCTTTGAATGCATCGATCGTAATCATCGCTGACACTGGTGCGCAGGTTGATGAATCAGTCGTGCGACTCGCGCGCGTCGGGATCGAGAACGTGAAAGGTTATCTCGAAGGCGGCGTCACGAGCTGGCGCGACGCCGGTTTGCCGATCAACACGATTCCGCAAGTCAGTGTCGCTGAGTTAAACGCGGCGCTAGCAAATACCGACATGCAGATCGTCGACGTCCGACGCCCTGCAGAATACGTCAGCGGCCACGTGCCGCGCGCACAGAATGCGCCGCTTGCTAGTCTCGACAAGAGTCTTGGTCCACTGGAGCTCCAGAAAGAAAAACTGACCGCCGTCATCTGCGCGGGTGGTTATCGATCGAGCGCGGCGGCGAGTCTGTTGCGGCAACAGGGATTCTCAAATCTCATCAACGTGACCGGCGGAACTGGCGCGTGGATCAACGCCGGCTATCCCACAGAGTAAGTTTTAGACAGGATTTACAAGATTTTCGGGATAAACAGGATTCTAAATCCTGTAGAATCTCGTAAATCCTTTTATGAAGCTTTTAATCGCCATCGGCATCATTGTGGTTGCTACGATTCACGGCTACGGCGCGGCGTGGCTCGCCATCTGGATGCTTTTTCACCCGTATAAATCAGCAAAACTTCTCGGCATCACTGTCTGGCCGCAGGGAATGATCCCGCGGCATCGCGAGAAGCTGGCCCAGTCGATCGGCAACGCCGTCGGCAACGAGCTCGTTTCACAGCAAACCGTCTTCGACGCGCTCTTCGAAACGGATTTTTTTCAACGCAAGGTGGAAGACTTTGTCGGCGCGTACACAAACGAGCTGCTCAGCCGCGTCTACCCTTCGTTCATCGACGCGCTCCCGTCGCAGGCGCGCGCGCCGATTCTCGACACGATCTCAGCACTTCAGTATCGACTCGCCGAATACATCGCCGAGATGTTGAAGAGCGAAGAAACGGCGAACGCGATCGAGAACTTCGTCGATAAACAGATCGACGAACTACTCGATCGTCGTCTTGGCGACATGGTTAGTGACAGCTCACTCGACAAGGTCCTCGACTTCGCCGAAGACCAGGTTCACAAGCTGTTCGCCACTGAAGGATTCGAAACGAAAGTACACGAGTTTGTCGCCGGTCGCATGGACGATCTCGCGCGCAGCGACGCCACACTCGCAGACACGTTCACGCCCGAAACGATCGCGTTCATCAAAGAACGCATCGATCAACAAGTTCCGCCCATCGTCCACCATCTCGCTGAGATCGCCACGGCCCAACAAACGCGGAAACAGATCGGCGGCTTGATCAAGCTCGAAGTCGACGAGTATTACCAACAACTCTCCCTCTTCAAAAAGATCTTCATCTCGCGCGAGCGTATTCACCGCGAAGTCGATGAACTAATGAACAAAACGCTGCCGCGACGCGTTGAAGAGTATTTGCGCGGGCCCGCTTTCGAGCAGGAAGCGGAAGCGTTTTTGAACGCCACCGTCGACAAGGTAATGGCGCGTCCGCTCAACGAGTTGATCGGCCAGTTTGACTCGATCCGTTTCGAGGATCTGAAATCGCAGATCAGCAATCGTCTCGTGGAAATACTTCGCAGTGAAGCGTTGTCAACGTCAGTGTCGATGCAAGTCGAAGAAGCGATCGATCGTCTGCGTCCACAAACACTCGGTGCGCTGATGCAGCAGCTTGATTCAAACTCAACCACACAGGCGAAAGAGTTTTTGAGCAAGAGCCTGCTCAGCCTCCTTTCACGCGACGACACCGCGCGCACGATCAATGCGATCATGAGCACGCAGATCGAGCGCCTGTTGATATCTCCGATCGGGCGTCTCGGCGATCACGTTTCGCGCAACGCAATGGAACGTGCGAGTTCGGCCCTCGTCGAGCGCATCACACTCGCGGCGCGCGAGCGGCTGCCCGTTACGATTGCCGAATTTGACGTTGGCGGGCTGGTGCGCAAGAAGGTATCAGACTATCCTCTCGAGAAACTCGAAGACCTCGTGCTTTCTGTGGCGCGGGACCAATTGAAGACCATTGAAATCTTTGGCGCGGTGATCGGGTTCTTCATCGGTGTCGCGCAGGCAATCTATTTCTGGTTCACCTGGGTTCCCGGACGATAAAGGAGAACTGCAATGAGAAAACTAGCGTGCTTGGTTTTGCTAACGGCGTTGGCGGCAGGTTGTCACGGCAAGTTCATCTCTCAGATAAAAGGCTCGGGCAAACGCGAGCTTCAGAAGCGCGAGGTTCCAGCGTTCACGTCGATCTCGACCGAAGGCGCGTTCACGATTGAAGTCACGTGTCAGAAGAATCAGAGTCTCGAGGTTGAGGGTGACGACAACGTGCTCGAGTACGTGAGCACTGATGTCAGCGGTAACGTGTTGCGGCTGAAAAATACAAAAAACTATTCAATAAACGAACCAGTGAAGGTTAGGATTTCTGTTCCGAACCTTGAAGGGTTTTCGTCGAACGGAGCCGGACGCATCGACATCAAGGGAATAAACAACGATAAGTTTGAGATCGATGCGAATGGTGCGCCGACAATCATTGTCTCCGGAACGACAAAAGTGATCGACATCGGCGCGAACGGCGCGGTCAAGGTCGATACTACTAAGCTTCGCGCATCGCGTGGCGTGGTGGACACGAATGGCGCCTCCCGGGTCGACCTCGACGTTACCGACCAACTCGACGCGACGGTCAACGGTCCTTCGACAGTTACATATAAAGGCGATCCGGTCGTGAACAAAACCGTCCGCGGTCCGGGCAAAGTCGAACGTCGCGGCAGTGAAGGCGCATGGATGATTCTGGAAGCGGGGGCAAGCCGCCCTTCCTGACTTGTTCTGCCCTGGGTGGTGCTCTAATTTAATCTCTGCGTTATCTCTGCGTCCTCTGCGTCTCTGCGGTTTACTCGTTTTTGCGGATAAGTTCACCGCAGAGGCGCAGAGGACGCAGAGGTAGCGCAGAGAATACTTTCAGATTATTCTGTTGACATTACACTCGCTACTGAATAACTTTTGCCATCATCGAAAGGAGCCTAGTCCCCGAATGACCTACGTAGTTGTTGAATTGTGCGTCGATTGCAAGTACACCGACTGCGCAGCCGTTTGTCCTGTTGAAGCATTTCACGAGCTACCGGATCGTCTTTACATCAATGCCGACACCTGCATCGATTGCGATGCGTGCGTGCCGGAGTGTCCCGTCGAAGCAATCTTCGCCGATACAAATGTGCCTGAGAACTACGCTCATTGGACTCAGATCAACATAGACGAAGCTCCGAATTATCCGATCATCAGTCAGAAGATCCCCGCCCTGCACGGACCGACTTGTACCGGCCCGGAAGAGTGACGGGTTTTAACAGGTCCCGAGCGCGGTAGCGCCGAGGTAATGAATTGATCCGAGCTTTAATCCTCATCTTCCTCGTTGGCGCTTCCGCGTTCGCGCAATCCGGCAGACGCAATCTCCCACCGCCTACGCCGACACCAACTCCAACACCGGAAGCAAAGCCGTCGCCAACATTACCGCCGGCATCCCCGGTGACCGCCGACAAGAATGAGGATTATCGTTGCACTGACGACGGCACACTCGCGCACCTTCTCGATCGGGATCAGGTCACGGCTTATGAAATCAAGGAAGTCGATGTCAAAGCTGAGGTCACTGAGAAAAAGCTGCCGCGTTACACAAGCGAAGCAAGACGAGTCGGCGTGCAGGGCATTGTCGTTCTCAAGGTGTTGCTGCAAGGTGACGGAAAGATCGGTCGTGTTAGAGTAGTCAGGCGACTCCCTTATGGCCTGACGGAGAACGCGATTCGTGTTGCTTGCGAGATCAAATTCAAGCCCGCGATGAAAGCGGGCCAGCCCGTGGCGCAATGGCTGAATGTTCAATACGCATTCCGGCTCGCCGATTCCTCAATCTTTGGACCGTAGTAACGGTCAGTTTTGTTCCCCATTTTTCTGATTTTAAGGAGGCTCCCAAATGGATTACGATCAAATTGCCCACGCTCAACTCACTCAAGGTTATCGCTCCGGCGTCAAATGGTTTTACTGGATCGCCGCCCTTACCATCATCACCTCGTTCATCGCCTTCTTCGGTGGCGGGATCAGGTTTTTGATCAGTATGGGGGTCACCCAGTTCATCGACGCTGTGGGTGCAGGACTCGCCACCCAACTTGGCAGTGCCGCGCAGGTTGTGGCCCTGGTTCTGGATCTAATCGTGACCGGCGTCTTCGCCCTCTTCGGTTATCTCGCGGGAAAGAAAATGCTCTGGGCGTACATCGTGGGAATGGTGATTTTCCTTTTAGACGGATTACTGTCGCTCGCGTTAATGGATGTGATCGGCGTCATCGCTCATGCGGTGGTGCTGTTTTTCCTGTTCCGTGGATTTCAAGCCGGGCAATCGCTCATTAGCGTGGAAAAGTTGATGGCGGAACAGGCAGCCACAGCCGCGCAACAACCCGCTATCTAACACGCCTGGTCTAAAAATTCTTGACTTAGCATGGCACACCCAATTAACTTGGGTGTGTTCTTGCTTCTTTCCTCATTGCCCTAAACCTCAACACTAATCGAAACCTTTCAGGGTCGAACTATGGGAAGCCGCGTCGTCTTCGTTCTCATTGTCTCTTTGTTCTGCATTGTCCTGCTTGCGCCCACAAATGCGCGTCTCGCATCCGCGCCGGTGTTGCTGACGAAAACAAACTCGACGACACGCGCGCTCGCGTTTGAGTCAATCAACCGTCTCGCCGAGCCGTTCGCTCCAACCACGCCCGTAGCTTTCAGCCAGGACGCTCGCACGCGCGTGATGCTCTTCGCGACGAATCTGACCGTGCTGCCGGGTGACACCGTTATCGCTACTGCTGAAGACGGCAATCACCTTCAATATCCACTGACAGTCGAATACGTCGGCAGTGTGCCAACACTTTCCGGTGTCACATCAGTCATCGTGCGTTTGAACGACAATCTCGGTGATGTAGGTGACGTGCTGGTCGGAATCACGTTGCGCGGCATGACGAGTAATCGCGTGCGCATCGGGATTGGTCACGTCGGTGGTGGTCCACCTGACGATGTGCCCGTCGCACAACCGACTCCCGATCTCGGTTCTGGCGCGAGTCTTCATGGCAAACAGGTCTTCCCGTTCGACAACGCCTGGAACCAGGACATCTCGAACAGTCCTGTCGATCCAAACTCCGACAATCTCATCGCCGGCATGGGATTGAACACGAGCCTGCATCCTGACTTCGGTACGGTATGGGAAGGCGCACCGAATGGCATTCCGTACGTCGTCGTCGCGGGTAATCAAACACCCGTTCCGATCAGTTTCAAAGCCTTCGGCTCGCAAAGCGATCCTGGGCCGTATCCGGCTCCCGCAGATGCGCCGGTCGAGGGTGGTCCAAATGGAACGGGCGATCGACACGTGCTCGTTATCGATCGTGATAACTGGAAGCTCTACGAAATGTATCGCGCGTTTCCGGTGAACAACGGCGCGAGTTGGAATTGTGATTCAGGCGCCGTCTTCGATCTGAATTCGAATGCGTTGCGGCCGGCAGGCTGGACTTCCGCGGACGCGGCGGGATTACCGATCTTTCCGGGATTAGTGCGTTACGATGAAGTGTTCGAGCAACAGGAGATCAGACACGCGATTCGTTTCACCGCGCAGATAACGCGCCGGGCTTATATTGCTCCGGCGCGTCACTGGGCCAGTACGAACACGAGTGTCGATCGGCCGCCGATGGGAATGCGTGTACGGTTGAAAGCCTCAGTCGATATCTCCGGCTACTCACCGGCCATGCAGGTAATATTGCGCGCGCTGAAGAAGTACGGCCTCATCCTCGCGGACAACGGCTCAAACTGGTTCATCAGCGGCGCTCCCGACCCTCGTTGGAACGACAACGATCTCAACACGTTGAAGCAGATTAAAGGCTCCAGCTTCGAAGTGATCAAAATGGAAAATATTGTCACACAATAAATTTATCGTTGCGCTTCGGTGGCGGTGTTCTTCCGTCCACCATTCAACTGCTTCATCAGCTCCTCAACCGCGGCCTCGAGTTGACGATCGCGTCCGGCAAGCGCGTCTTCGGGTTTGATATCAACCAGCAGATCGGGCTGCACGCCATAATTTTCCATATTCGTATGCTTGGCATCAGCGAGATACACACCAACGCCCGGT
>Ga0134121_10002508_pt1 | contig 15820 bp, 14 predicted proteins | sample KB301_FD_96463 | JGI IMG/M metagenome (GOLD analysis project Ga0134121, IMG submission 96463) | Terrestrial soil microbial communities without Nitrogen fertilizer from Kellogg Biological Station, Michigan, USA - KB3-0-1 | ecosystem: Environmental > Terrestrial > Soil > Unclassified ... | reverse complement strand
CTCGCATCATGGACTGGCGTTCTGAAACTATGTTGCCAATCGCGGTTGGCAGGTCGTCGAGTTCGATTTGTCTACCCGCAGCGATGATCACGGCCCGTTCAACTGCGTTCTCCAGTTCGCGAACGTTGCCCGGCCAGTCATAACTGATCAAGGCCCGCAAAGCGTCTTTCGATATGCCTGAAACAAACCGGCCGGTCCGTTGTTTGAAGTGCTCGAGAAAGTGAATCACCAAAGGATGAATGTCTTCGCGGCGTTCGCGCAGCGCCGGCAACGTAATCGGGAAGACGGACAGCCGGTAAAACAAATCGCGCCGGAACCTGCCTTCATCCACCGCGCGTTCGAGATCGACGTTGGATGCCGCGATGATGCGTACGTCGGCTTTCAGCAAATCGTTTCCGCCGACGCGCGTAAACTCGCCATCCTGCAGCACGCGCAGCAGACGTACTTGCGCCGCGAGTGTCATCTCTCCCACTTCATCAAGAAAGAGCGTGCCATTGTTGGCTTCTTCAAAGCGGCCACGGCGGCGCGCACGCGCGTCGGTAAACGCTCCCTTCTCATGTCCAAACAGCTCCGATTCCAGCAGGGTTTCGGGGATCGCACCGCAATTCAGCTTGATATAAGGCTGGTCCTCGCGGCCTGAATTGAAGTGAATCAGGTTCGCCAACAGTTCCTTGCCGGTGCCTGATTCACCCTGAATCATTACTGAAGTCTGAGTGTCAGCTACGCTCAGCGCTAGTTCCATCGCGCGACGAATCGCCGGCGCCTGTCCGATGATTCGGTCTTCGCCGTGGCGTTCGTGCAGGGCGCTTTTCAGACGCATTACTTCCGCCGAAAGGTGATCGCGCTCGAGGGCTGTGCCGATCTGATCGGCGATGCCTTCCACCAGAGCTACTTCATGATCTTTGAATTGATCGCGCGGCTCACTCCAAACCAGACCGAGCAGTCCAAACGTATGGCCCCCGATGCGCACCGGCGCCACCAGCGCGGCGCGACCGCCGAGGGTCGCATTGAACATCACGCGCATGGGCAGAGGTAGATCGCTTTCGAGCAGTTTCAGCGTTCTGCCCTGCGACAACACCTCAACCATCGCCGGAATTCCGGTGATATCCATTGACTGCCCGTGCGCTTCGATTAGTCCCCGAACGTTATCGGTAGTTGCGTGAGGGGCTGCTTTGAAAGCCGCCAGGCTGAGACGTTTTTCCCCGGCGTCCAGTACGCCGAGAGCGCAATAGTCGGCCCCGACCAGCGACAGAGCGCGCTCCAGAACAGCCGAGGTTACTTCGCCAAAGTCCGAGCGCGCGTTGAGAGCGTTCGCAATTTCAAGCAGGGCCTTGGTGGTTTCGGCTTCGCGTTTCTTGTCGTTGTAAATCCGCGTGTACTGGTAACCAATTGCCAGCTGCATCGCGATTGAGACCAGAAAGGCGACCTCTTCATCGGCCCACTGGCGTGTCGTGCGCGTATGATGCAGGCCGATGAGCCCGAGCACTTCATCGGCGAGAATGACCGGCACCACGAGCAAAGACCTGGTGCCCAAACTCTTCGCAAAGAAGCGCACCTTGTGATCGAGCTCCGGGGCGGACGTGTCGTCCAGTCTGATTGGCTTTTTCACATCAAGGTACTGAGCCAGCGTCGCCACATCCACGGGTATGCGGGCGTTCAGACTGGAAGGTATGGCTTCAGAGGCGCGCCACTCATGGCTGACACTGAGTTCACCTTCGGGACTCAACTTGATGATGTCACAGCGATCGACTTCCATCATCTGCCCCAGCTCAGCCACTACCACCTTCAAAAACGTATCCAGATTGATTGACGTGGGCAGGTTGGCTGACAGGCGCCCGATTATAGATTCGCGCGCCTCGTGCAGCTTAAGCTTACGTTCGATAGAGAGAGTCTGATCTGTTTCGGCTGCGGATTGCATTAGTGCGAAGTTGACGGCAAATAGAATAGCAGAAGGGATTGCCTCGAACTAACAAGGGCTCTCTTCCGGGAACTGGCCCGGATCATAACCAACCGCACGAGAAGTTGCAAAAAAGACTCGGCGTACTCAGGTCGGAAAGGCGTCTTTCTCTTAATGAATAGCATCTGAAACATCGGCATGTGCTGATTTGCTTCGTGCTTTTTCTTGCTTGAACAAGAACGATCCACGAAATCACACGAAATCACACGAACAAAACTTCTGTCCGGGTGGTTTCGTGGATCGTTTTTGACGGGCGAGCGAGATTCGCAGGATAGGACCACACTAGAAACGGCATCCGGTTGTAATGGTTGAGAGCGGTCTCGTATAATTCCGGCCTACTCGAAGTTACTCAAGTAACCGTGAAACGAAGCTGAATTAACGATGCCCATTTATGAATTCCGTTGCAAAAAGTGCAACGACCAGATCGAAGTTTTTCAAAAATTGTCCGACAAACCACCGACGCGATGCCGTAAGTGCGGCGGGCGGATGGAGAAACAATTTTCCCGCACCTCCGTCCAGTTCAAAGGTGAAGGCTGGTATGTCACAGATTATGCTCGCAAGGGAAGCGTGGCCGAGAAAGTCGAAAAGGATCTCTCGACGCCCGAGCCCGCCGCCAGCGACAAGTCAAAAGATAAGACGAAAAAGCCTGCGGCGAAGAAGACCAGTTCAGATAAAGGCTGAAGCCTGATTGACGGTCAATGATGCGACCGATACCTAACGGAAAGGCGCCGGTGAAGAGGATGGGGTCGAGGTACGTTTGGTGGAGGGGATTTGTCTTTCTGCTTACTGCGGTCTGCCTGTTGAGTTCGCTGCTGGCCCAGGCCGGCCGGCGCGCACATCCTTCCTCTGAGGCCTCGACGGTTCTGAATGTGGTAGCCACCCGCGCCAACGGTGCCTCAACCCCGATTACTTCCAAAGACATTTCGCTGTTCGATAACGGTGTCGAGCAAAGCATCAGGAACTTTGCTCCTGATATGTCGCCGGCGCGCATCGTACTCCTGGTCGACAACTCTCTGACAATCCGCGCCGATGTCGAGAAGCTCGAAAAGGCCACGCTCGAGTTTGCTTACGAGATTTACGACGGCGATAAATTGTTGATAGTCGGTTATGACGATGATGCTCTGATCGTGTCCGACTGGACCGACAATGCGAAGAAGATCGAAGCGGAGCTGAAGACATTTCACAAGAAAGGCGACCCGCATCTGTTTGATTCGATTTTGGCCGTCATCGAAGATGGATTGCGTCCCTTGTCAGCACAAAAACGCGCTATCGTGGTGATTAGTGACGGCCTCGACCGCGGCAGCAAAGCAAAATTCAAACAGGCGCTGAGCGCGCTGCAGGCACTCGACATTACGGTTTATTGTGTACAGGCACAGGATCGCACTCGCGGTGCGATTCGGCGCGATGTCCCCAAGCCGCGACAGGTAATCGATGATCTGGCGGAAGGAACCGGCGGCCGGATTTTTCCGATTGACGATCCCAGCGCAGCCGCGAAGGCCATCTGCGATGAGCTGCGAAAGAACCGCTACGTACTTTCCTATCTGCCACAAAGCGTTCCGTACAGCGAAGAACGACGTCTGATGGTGCTGGGCGAAGAGGGAATCAACGCCCGCGCCAAGACGATGCAGCCGCCGGATTAAGGCTGGCGACATTGATCCGCCCCGTTCAGCGATGAATGAAGAGCCGGCGCCCCGTTAAAGGATTTAGGTTTTCTTGCGAGAGTACAGGTAAAACAGCGTCAGAATAATCGCCAGCAGAATAATCTCCCAGAAAGCAAACGCACTGCGATCGAATCGGCCAGTCTCGTCCCGAGCATCGTTGTAAATAATGAACGTTCCGAAAGTGATGCCCGCAATCAGCCAGATGATTTGTCGTTTGGTGTCCCACACAATGTTTGATTTTGTTTGGAGTTCCGCCTTCAGGCGGAAGGCTTTGCAGAATAAGACCGCCTAAAGGCGGAACTCCGAACATCAATCCACAGGCTGCTCCTCCTTGTTTTCCGGAGCCAGGCTCAACATCATTCTTGGCAGGACTCGAGACTGACCTTCGATCTGCGATCGCACTTCACCAATTCGCGTAGCGCCCATGCGTTTGTAGAACCCTTCAGCATTCGGATCAGAGGAAATCTCAAGCGCGGGTACCTCCAGGCTGGCCGCGCGTTCCTTTACGTAACTAAAGAGGGCCCGTCCGACGCCGGTGCCCATGTGCTCAGGCCTAATCCACATATGCTCCAGCTCAACGAGCGATTCACTGAACGCGATCGCGCAACAGCCTGCGATTACTTCCCCATACATCGCGACGTACATTTCGTTCGTGGCTATGAACTCAGGCGTGATGGTCAAATCGGACTTCCATTCGCGGATCCAGTTTTCGGGATAGCCCCAGTGGCGCTTGGCGGCGTGCGCAATTTCGGTCAGCAGGCCGGCTTCAGCAGGTACGGCTCGCCGAATATGAAGATTCATAACGGCTGGAAGTCTAGCACCCTTGATTCAAATCGCGAGTCAGTAATCGTGTCAGAAGCCCGACCGTCAGGGAGGGCTGGATGGTAAACGGTCCTCCCCAGGGGTTGGGTTTCAACAATACCGGTTCGGGACTTCTTCGTGTGACTTTGTGGACCCTCTGCCGTGCGCAACGAAACGACCTCGAACCCACACGAACACGAACCAGAGACCCGTAGTCTAAGTGTTCGCAGTTGATTTGGACAGCAGCGTTTAGTCGAGGGCCACTATGGCCGGACGCACGAGTGCGCGTCTAGACGAAAGCTTTGGGATCGAAGAAATGATTTACGAGGTCGCAGCTTCGCTGGAGGCCGGGTGTTCCACGTCTTCAGTAGTATAGAGATTAAGAATCTCGCGGCCCTGACGGGATCGTGGATCGATAGTGCGCATGTGTTTGCGCCCCTTCATTTCCCAAATTGCTGTAACGACGCCGTCTTTTTCCACGGCCTGGTAGGTTATGTCTTCCTTCTCAGTCGCCGCCGGCGACTCCTGAGATTCGGTTATTGCAGACTCGCTTTCTGACATAGAAACTCTGAGGTGCTCCTGTTTCGCTTTCTGTAATTCGTGGGGAGGATTCTGTCACAGCGACAAAGCTAATGTCTAGCTGACGGGAAGCGTTGAGTTCAACCCTGCCGATCAAGAGGATAGGTCGAATAGGTGCTGAAGGTCCTATATGGTTTATGCCGAACCCAAAGCCAACTCAACTGCGCGCCGCGCCGAAACCACGCCCCATCCCTGGCGATCGACTTCAACGTCCGGGACGCGTTCGGCGGTATCGATAAGCAATCGCTTGATCTGCTGCGGAGTAAGACGCGGATTCGCTTCCAACATGCAGGCAATAATTGAAGAGACAATTGGCGCCGCGAACGACGTCCCATCGACATATTTGTAGTGCTGATTGATTACGTTGCCCTCGCGCAATTTGACCGTAATCAATTGTCGCAACAGCGGAATCGGCATGGCACTCGCCTCGTCCAGATCTTTGTCTACTCCGGTATTGCTTTCAAGGATGGCGCGCAGGTCGTCATCATCAGCCGCGTCAAGCTTTGAGTAAAGCTCGGCTTCCTCGGCGGTCGGAGTGTGCGGCAAGATGGGCGCCGCCACCCAGATACCCGGCGCAATCACTTCGGGTTTTTGCAGCCCGTCACTAGTAGGCCCATAAGACGAGCGATACATGCCGCGGCGCGCTCGATCCAGCGAGTTCCGATCGTCGAGACCTCCCACAGCTATAGATGATGGAGCGCTGGCTGGGGGCAGCACCGGATGACCCGGAGCATGGCCCGCATTGCCAACCGCGCAAACAACGGTAAGACCGGCGCGCGCACAGCGTTCAACCGTCTGCGATAAAGGATTGGTAAGATAACTTTCTTCAAAATCGCCGCCGGCCGAAATATTGATCAACCGAATCTGATGCTCCTCCATGTGCGCCAGCACCCATTCCAGACCTTGTTGAATTTGATCCTCACTGATGCGGCCGGTGCGGCCAATCTTGATGAGTACGACGTTAGCATCAGAGGCGATGCCGCGGTAGAAGCCCTCGGCCAACCCCCCGTTTCCGGTCGCGACCACCGAAGTCATCATTCCGTGCCAACTGGCCACGTCGTTTGTTTCCAGCGAAGTTTGGTCGCCGGCCTCGGCGAAGATGCTGTGATAGGCGAGAATTCGATTGTGTGGCCTGGTTAGATCGGGGTGCGCATAGAATCCGGAATCAAGAAATGCGATGGTTACGCCGCGGCCGGTAAATCTCTCGTCGGCGTCCATGCGCAAAGGAGTCGGCAAAACAAAATCGTTCTGCTCGAAGATTGCCGCCTGCGATTCGATCTGGCGCCGCGCACGTTCGAACAATTCGAGACAGCGGCCACACACCTGCGCGGCGTTCGCGGTCGCTGAATTAGGCACGATGATCGCCTGCAACTCGGCGGGGAGTGCCGTTATCGAGAAAAGCTCGCCCTCGACAGAGCGTTCGCAGACCGGGCACACATCAGGCCGAGTCGCACTTACTGTCGCCGCATCTTCAACGATTTCAAGTGTGTCTTTCATTTCAGCTATTCAAAATGAGGTCGACGGCGTCATCCTCAACTCCACGCGTTAGCGGCGAAATATTTATAGCATGGTAGCGCAGTTTTTTGAGTTGCCGCGGCGCGAGTAGAACGATCCACGAAAACACACGAAGCTGGGTTTCGTCGGGCCGTTGGCATGATTTCGTGGATCGCTCTTGCTCGTGCGGAAAAAGTTAAGCCAGGATTCTTTACAACCTCGTTCTGGCTGAAACGAGTTCTTCGGCGACTCGCTCAGGCGCAGTGCCTCCCGTCTGAGCTTTTGTCGCCAGAGTTTCCGCCAAAGATAAGGAGGCGAAGACGTCCTGTTCGATCAAAACTGAAAGAGCCCTGAGATCGTTCAGCGGCAAATCATTCAACTCAACGCCGCGGTCGATCGCAAGCATTACCATGCGGCCCACAGTGTCGTGTGCTTCGCGAAACGGCATGCCTTTGCGCGCCAGATAGTCGGCCAACTCAGTGGCGTTCAGATAACCTTTCGTGGCGGCAACGCTCATTCTGGTTTCATTCAGGTGAATGTTGGTCATGACCGTGTGGGTTACTTCGAGGCCTGCGTGCAAGGTATCAACGGTGTCAAAGAGGGCTTCCTTGTCCTCCTGCATGTCCTTGTTGTAGGCCAGCGGCAACCCTTTCATCATTACCAGCAGCGCGGTGAGATGTCCGAAGATACGCCCGGCTTTTCCGCGCACCAGCTCCATCGAGTCGGGGTTTTTCTTCTGCGGCATCAGACTGGATCCGGTGGCGATCGCGTCGCTCAATTCGAAGAAGCCGAACTCGGTGGTTGCATAGAGAATGATATCTTCGGCGAGTCGCGAAAGATGCATCATGATTAATGAGGCCGCCGCGGTGAATTCGATACAGAAGTCTCGATCGCTGACGGCGTCCAGACTATTACGTGAAACCGAGGCGAAGCCCAGCTCATGAGCGACTGCATCGCGATCGATTGCGTATGAAGTTCCGGCCAGGGCCGCTGAGCCTAGTGGCAACACATTCATTCGCGTCCGAGCTTCATTTAGCCGGTCGCGATCGCGCGCCAGCATTTCGAAATACGCCAAACACCAGTGGGCAAACAAAACGGGTTGCGCGCGCTGCAAGTGCGTATATCCCGGCATTACCACCGTACGGTTCGCATCCGCGAGGTCGAGCAGCGCTTCCTGGGCACCGCGCAGGGCGGCGATGATGCGATCGATTTCCGCGCGTAGCCAGAGACGCAAATCAGTCGCGACTTGATCGTTACGGCTTCTTCCGCTGTGCAGCTTGCGGCCGGCATCGCCAATCATGTCCACCAGACGCGCCTCGACAAACGAATGCACATCTTCTGCGGCCGTTTCGTCGAAGTACGCGGCATCGGCAAGCCCGCGCTCCAGAATGGTAGCCAGGGCAGACTTGATTTGTTCTGCGTCCGGGGCTGTCAACACATCGCCGGCCGCCAGGCCATTACAGTGAGCTATGCTCGCGCGAACGTCTACTTCAAACAAACGCCGGTCGAAGCGAAAGGAACGATTGAACTCCGCAAAGCCCGGGTCGGCTTCGCCCTTGAATCGCCCGCCCCACAAATTTCTGTTCTGTTTATCAGTCATTGACTATCTAGCCTGAGGTCAGGTCATTGTGCCTCAACCTGGCCTCAGTCGCCAGAGAAAGCGAAAGCTCTTGCGATCCATCCCTTGACGAATCTGCATAACAAGCGCTATTTTATGCATGTATGCGAAGATAATGCAACTAATCTGCATTTACGCGCGTCTGAAAGTGGCACAGACTTCAGTCTGTGGTCTTCGGGGGTGGGGTTGCCAAGTGCAGATTAATCACAGACTGGAAGTCTGCCACCTTATGTTGAAACGAGAGCGACAAAAGAAGCTGCTCAATCTGATTCGCGCCAAGCGGATTGGCACTCAGGAAGCATTGCGGGCGCATCTGGAACGCGCGGGCGTGACGGCAACCCAGTCGAGCTTGTCACGCGACCTCGAGGAGCTCGGAGTGGTGAAGCATCACGGTTCTTATGCGCTGCCGCATGCGAACGGCGATGCGGCACGCGGGCTGCTAAGTCTCGATGCGGCCGGCGACGTCCTGATCGTCGCCAAGTGTCTTCCCGGCCGGGCCTCGGCCGTCGCTGTGGAGATCGATGACGCCGGACTCACGGAAATCGTCGGCACGCTGGCGGGCGAGGACACGATCTTTATTGCGGTGCACGATCAAAAGTCGCAACGCGGCGCCACTAAAAAGATTTGGGAGTTGTTTGGATGAGGCATTTAACACAAAGACACTAGAAGCTTTGCGCACCTTGTGTCCTGATGGTTAAAGTGTCAGTGACGAAAAGATGACTGATAAGAAAATCAACAAGATCGTTTTGGCTTACTCCGGCGGACTCGACACGTCGGTAATGCTGCATTGGTTAAAAGCGCAATACCAGTGTGAGGTTGTTTGTTACTGTGCCGACGTTGGTCAGGGCGCGGAGATGGACGGCCTTGAAGAGAAGGCCAAAGCTACCGGCGCATCGAAGCTCTACATCGAAGACCTGCGCGAAGAGTTTGTCCGCGATTACGTTTGGACCGCGGTTAAGGCAAACGCGCTTTACGAAGGCGTCTACCTGATGGGCACCTCTCTGGCCCGGCCGGTGATCGCGAAACGGCAAATCGAAATTGCGCGCCGCGAGAAGGCCGATGCGGTGGCCCACGGATCTACCGGCAAGGGCAACGATCAGGTGCGTTTTGAACTGACTTACTATGCTTTGCAGCCGGATATTAAAGTTATCGCCCCGTGGCGTGATTGGGAATTCAAAGGGCGCACGGACTTGATTGCCTATGCCGAAGCCCACGGAATTCCCGTCAGCGCGACCATCGACAAGCCTTATTCCACCGATCGGAATCTGATGCATGTTTCGTACGAAGGCGGGATTTTGGAAGACCCCTGGGCTGAACCGCCCGAGAATATTTTTCAGATGACTTGCTCGCCTGAACACGCCAGTGACGAAGCTCAATACCTCGAGATCGGATTTGCGCACGGCGAGCCCATTTCGATTGATGGCGACCAGCTGGAGCCGGTGGCGCTTCTATCGAAGCTAAACGAGATCGGCGGCCGGCATGGGATTGGGCGGGTCGATTTGGTTGAAAACCGTTTCGTCGGGATGAAATCGCGCGGAGTTTACGAGACGCCGGGTGTCACTATCTTGCAATCGGCGCATCGCGCGATTGAATCAATTACGCTCGATCGAGAGGTCGTGCGATTGCGCGATTCACTTGGCGTGAAATTCGCTGAGAATGTCTATTACGGCTTTTGGTTCGCGCCTGAATTCGATCTGATGCGCAGTATGATTAATGAAATGCAGCAGCCGGTAAATGGTGATGTGCGGCTGAAATTGTATCGCGGCAACGTGATTGTTGTCGGCCGGCGATCGCCCAATTCGCTTTACGATGAGCGGATCGCGACGTTTGAAGCCGACACCGTTTACAACCAGCGCGATGCGGAAGGATTTATCAAGTTAAATGCGCTGCGTTTGCGATTAAGAGGCGGGCAGCACTGATCTTCTGTGAAGATCTGCGGGATGACCAGGAATGATACGGAACCGCTCGCGGTAGCAAGCGGGTTACGCTGGTGATTACCCGCTCGCTACCGCGAGCGGTTCTGTACCTCGAAATCCTTCGCAGAGGAGGCGCGATGGAATGGAAGATAACGTGATCAAAGTAGACAAGATCGGATCGGCGACCTCGCCGCTGGGTCTGGGTCGAGCATTGAATGTCATCGGGGCGGAGCGTGCTGCCCGCGCCGGCGATGTTGTGGTCGTGCGGGTATTAACAGACAACGCGACTTATAACATGCTCGAATTGCCTACCGGCAGACTAGCGAAGGTCAACCCGGGCGACGTGCTCGTGGGCGTGCTCGGTCGTCGGCGCGCCTTGAAAGGATTCGTCGGCGATGTCCCGGCCACGATCGGCGCGGGAGATGAACTTCACCTGCTCAATCTCGGCGGTGTGATCGGGAGTTGTAGCGGTCATCACTCGAGCCTTAACGATGCCATCAAAGTTCGGGTGATTGGTTTGGCCTGTGACGGTGAGGGCGCGGTGAAGAATATTGCCGACGTTGCTTTACCCTTGCTTGAGCGGCTCGGGCAAACAGCGCCGTTGGTTGTAATTGCCGGCGCTTGTATGAACAGCGGCAAGACATATGCGGCGACTGAAATCATTCAACAGGGGACACGCGTGGGACTGCGCGTGGCGGCAGCGAAACTGTCGGGAATTGCCTGCCTGCGCGACACACTCAACATGGCTGACCACGGTGCAATTGCGACGGCGAGTTTTCTAGATTGCGGCTTGCCTTCAACTGTGGGCGCGGGTGACCTGGCGCCGGTAGCCAAGGCGATCATTGCTCGACTGAACGAGAGCGCGCCGGATCTAATCGTAATCGAACTGGGCGACGGAATTCTGGGCGGCTATTCAGTCGAGTCGATTTTTGAAGATGAAGAGTTTCGTGAAGCCATGACAGCGCTGGTGTTTTGCGCTTCGGATTATGTGGGTGCATGGGGAGGCATAGAGCTGTTCCGCCGGCGCGGCATCGAAGTGGATCTCGTTGCCGGCTCTGTGACTGATTCGCAGATGGGCGAGGACTATATTCAGGACGAGTTCGGTGTTCGTGCAGCGAATGCCAGACGAAACGGCCCGAAGTTGTTTGCAGCCGTTCAAGAGAAAGTCTCCGGCTTCAAGTCTCTAGTTTCAAGTTCGCTTTTTGTGGCGAGCGAGTAACAAGCAATCAAACCTGAAACCTGAAACATGAAACTCAGAATCGCAATCTTCGGTGGCTCAGGTTATGGCGGCTCGGAACTGCTGCGCATTCTGTTGTTGCATCCGAACGCTGAAGCCAAGTTTGTCACGGCGAATGAGCAGGCCGGCAAAGCGGTCAGCGAAGTCCACCGGAATCTTCTCGGTTTAACTGACCTGCGATTCACTAAGGCGCCGGATGATCTTGAGAGTCTCTCAGATCTGGACTGCGCATTCTTTGCGTTACCGCACGGCCAGGCGATGGAACTCGCACCCCACTTACCGGCAACCACGAAAATAATCGATCTTTCCGGAGACTTTCGGCTTACTGATAACGCCCTCTTCGCACAGCACTATGGACGTGAACACGTGGCGATGGATGCCCAGGCGCAGTTCGTCTATGGCTTGACGGAAACAAATCGTGAAGTGATCAAAAGCGCGCGATGCATAGCAAACCCGGGTTGTTTTGCGACGGCGACATTGCTTGGGCTGGCGCCGCTGGTGGCAAACAATCTTTTGACCGGTCGCGTGATTGTCGACGCTAAAACTGGATCATCAGGTTCCGGCGCCAGGGCTGCATCGAACACTCATCATCCGCAACGGAGCAATTCCTTTTATGCTTACAAGCCCTTTGTCCATCAGCACGTGCCAGAGATCGAGCAGGAATTAAAGAATGTCGGCGAGTGGAGTAACGAACTCATCTTTATGACTCACTCGCTGCCGGTTGCGCGCGGTATTTTCGCTTCGATCTATACGGAACTGAAAAGTGAGATCAGCGCGGTGGATGCGCGGGCAATGTTCGCTGATTTCTACCGCGAATCGTTTTTTGTGCGTCTGGTCGATGGCAGTCCCGACATCAACTGGGTCAAGACAACTAACTTCTGTGATATCGGTTTCGCCGCGCGCGGCCGGCAACTGGTGGTCTTTACGGCGATCGATAATTTGGTCAAAGGAGCCGCAGGGCAGGCAGTGCAGAACATGAACTTGATGTTTGGCCTGGATGAAACGACGGGATTGATGCTGAGCGGGAGTAATCCCTGATGGATGAGCAGAACTTCAAGCCGGCGCCACTCAAACCCCTGATTTCGTTCGCCGATTTGGATCGAATTGATATTCGCGTCGGCACAATTGTTTCGGTGGACGAGATCAACGGTTCGGACAAGCTACTGAAATTGACAGTAGATTTCGGCGATCAACGCCGCAGCATTCTTGCGGGGATGAAAAAGGAGCGCGAGGACGTGCGAGAGATCGAAGGGCGACAAGCCTTGTTCGTTATTAACCTCGAGCCGAAGAAAATGATGGGCGAGGTTTCAGAAGGAATGTTGTTCGACATTGGATATGCGGATGGAATAACGCCGGCTTTGGCGGTGCCCGAACGAGAAGTCCCGGACGGAAGCAGAGCCGGATAACTCAATTGTTCAGCTGGGAGCGCGGACGGCCCGCCCGCACCGCGCCGAAAGCGCAAAGCTTTGTTTCGCTGCGGACTTGTTTTTCGCGCTTTGCGCTCAGTGCGGACGTGCCGTCCGCGCCCCCGGCACGAAACAGAATGAAAGCAAAGGTTGCCATTAACTTGGAAACGACAATTTCACTTGAAGAGCAATACCAGCTCGCCACTTACAAGAAAATGCCGATCGTCGCCGAGCGCGGCGAAGGTGTCTGGATTTTTACGAGCAACGGCGATCGATATCTTGACTTGTATGGCGGCCATGCCGTAGCCGGCACCGGTCATTGTCATCCGCATGTAGTGAAAGCGATTCGCGAGCAGACTGAAAAGCTGCTCTTTTACTCGAACCTGGTTTATTCAGAGGCCCGAGCCCGCGCGGCTGAGAAACTGGTTTCCATCGCACCTGAACTACTGGCAAAGGCTTTCTTCTGCAATTCGGGAACTGAAGCAAACGAAAATGCGATGCGCATGGCGCGCATGTCTACTGGTCGCGACGACATTGTTACTTTCTCGGGCGGTTTTCATGGACGAACTGCCGACGCGATCAGCGCCACGTTCCTGGGCAAGTATCGCGAGATCGGCAAACCAAATGTGCCGGGTCACCGGCAGGCCGAGTTTGGCGACATTGATTCAGTGCACGCCGTGGCGGACGAATCTGTCGCCGCCATCATGCTGGAGCCAATTCAATCGATGGCCGGTGTGCGGAGCGCCGCGCCTTCGTTCTATCGCGCCCTGCGCGACCTGTGCGACGCTCGCGGCATCGTCCTGATTTATGACGAAGTGCAGACCGGAGTTGGTCGCACCGGGGAATGGTTTTTTGCGGGTAGCACGGCAGGGAACGGTGTCGTTCCCGACATCGTTACGCTGGCGAAGGCGCTTGGCAGCGGTGTGCCCGTCGGAGCTTGCCTGGTTACTGAGAAGATAGCGTCGCACATCAGGGAGAACGATCTGGGCACGACGTTTGGCGGCGGAATGATAGCTATGGCCGCCGTGACTGGAACGCTTGAAGCGATTGAAAACGATCAGATGCTTGAGAACGTCCGGAGGGTTGAAGTCTATCTACGCGAACGTCTGAAAGCAGTGGAGCAGGTGGTCGATGTTCGTGGCCGGGGATTCTTGCTGGGATTGGAGTTTGCTGATAAGGCAAAGCCCGTTCACGAAGCTTTGCTCGAACATAAGATCATCACCGGCACTTCGAGCGATCCGAAAGTTCTGCGCTTGTTGCCACCATTATGTTTGAAGCGCGAAGAGGTTGATATGTTCGTCGATGTTCTCGAACAGGTATTAGCCACGGATGGACACGGATAGACGCAGATAAAGAGTAGGAAGTGTTTCAGAGAGTTTTTGATCCGTGTTCATCTGCGTGAATCCGCAGTTTCGGTTTCCCCAATGACGAATTTCTTAACCACAGCCGATCTAACCAAGGACGCACTTGAGCAACTGATTCAATCTGCCTTGCGCTTGAAGCGCGGCGACGATCACTCAAAGCTACTGGCGGGTAGATCGGTCGCGCTGGTCTTTTTTAATCCCAGCCTGCGCACGCGTGCGTCGATGCAAATCGGAGTTTACGAGTTAGGCGGAAACGCTGTCGTGCTCGAACCGGGCGGGACGAGCTGGACGCTTGAACATCGCGAAGGTGTGTTGATGGATGCGGACAAGACTGAGCACGTCGCAGAGTTTGTGCGCGTGCTCGGCCGTTATGCGGCAGCGATCGGAGTGCGGACATTTGCGGCTTTGCAGGATTGGGACGAAGAGCGCACTGATCCAATTCTCAAAGCCTTTGCTAAATACTCGGAAGTGCCGGTTATTAATCTCGAGTCGGCGATGCATCATCCCTGTCAGGCGACGGCCGACATGATGACGATCAGGGAAAAGCTGGGCGAGGGGCGCAAGAAAGTCCTGCTGACATGGGCCTGGCATCCGAAGCCGCTGCCGATGGCCGTGCCGAATAGTTTTGCCCTGGCCGCCGCGCAGATGGGACATGATCTGGTCATCGCCAATCCTGAGGGTTATGACCTGGATCATGAGTTAATGGGAACTATTCGGCAACAGGCGACCGCGGCGGGTGGCAGTGTGCGCTTGACCAGTGATGTTGAGACAGCCTTCGAGGGCGTCGAAGTTGTCTATGCCAAGAGTTGGGGCAGCAAAGCGTTTTATGGCGCGCCGGAAAAAGACGCTGCCAAACGCGCCGAATATCGTGGCAAATGGATTGTGGACGAACAGAAGATGGCGCGCACCGACAGCGCGCTCTTCATGCACTGTCTGCCGGTGAGACGCAATGTAATTGTGACTGACGCGGTGATTGATTCAGCAGCGTCAGTAGTGATCGACGAGGCAGAAAACCGGCTGCATGTGCAGAAGGCAATTATAGCAACGTTGCTTGGCGGTTAGTTTCACGCAAAGGCGCCAGGAAAAACAAAAGACGCAAAGAGAGCTAACCGGATCGAGATTACTTTGCGGCTTCAGTTCGTCCTTCGCGCCTTTGCGAGAAACTAGTGCTTACCAAACGGACTGCTGAGAAGGAATCCCATGACCGACACCACTGAAGTTGGCAACCAATTGCGGCTCGACCTGTTGCGCGAAGCGCTGCCTTACATTCGCCGTTTCAAAGGCAAGACGTTTGTCGTCAAGTTATCCGGCAAGGTCACCGAAGATCGCGTCGGGCTAATCTCTCTGGCTGAAGAACTCGCGCTCATGCATCAGGTTGGGATTCGTCTTTGCGTGGTGCATGGTGGCGGCAAACAACTAAGCGACCTCGCTAAAGTAATGGGGGTAGAGCAGACAATTATCGAAGGGCGCCGAGTCACTGACGACGCGACTCTCGAGATGGCGAAAATGATTTTTGCCGGCAAGATTAATACGGACATTCTGAGCGCGCTCAGGCACCGCGGAGTTGAAGCCGTCGGCTTATCGGGCGTCGATGGAAACATCGTGCATGCCGAGCGCCGGCCGCCGAAAGAGATTATGAATCGCGAAACCGGCGAGAAGGAACACGTCGATTTTGGTAACGTGGGTGACATCCTCGAAATTAACGCGCGTTTGTTGACAGTGCTGCTGGATCAGGGTTACCTGCCAGTGATTTCATCTCTGGGTGCAGATGCCGCGGGCACAGTCTT
>Ga0134121_10002507_pt1 | contig 15821 bp, 15 predicted proteins | sample KB301_FD_96463 | JGI IMG/M metagenome (GOLD analysis project Ga0134121, IMG submission 96463) | Terrestrial soil microbial communities without Nitrogen fertilizer from Kellogg Biological Station, Michigan, USA - KB3-0-1 | ecosystem: Environmental > Terrestrial > Soil > Unclassified ... | reverse complement strand
GCGCCCTCGACCGCGGCGAAGAGCGGCTCGCCGTACTGCACGCCGGGCCAGCCGCCGCCCGCTTCGAACGCGGCGTAGTCCGCGCGCGAGGGCGCAAAGGTGTTCGTCTCGTGCTGGAAGCCGCCGATTGCGATGCGTGCCATGCGCTGTGCTACCCTCCTCCGCGTCTTTTTCCCGCGGAGATTTTCGCATGCGTCGTCTCCTCGCCCTCGTTGCCCTCCTTGCCGCTTTCTCCGCCGGTGCCCAGGACAAGGTGCTGCGCGTGGTGCCGCACTCGAACCTCAACATCCTCGATCCGATCTGGACCACGCAGTACATGGCGCGCAACCACGGCTACATGGTGTACGACACGCTCTTCGGCACCGACGAAAAGAACAGGATCCAGCCGCAGATGGTCGAGAAGTGGAGCGAGAGCCCGGACCATCGCCTGTGGACCTTCACGCTGCGGCCCGGACTCGCGTTCCACGACGGCGCGCCGGTAACCGGCGAGGACGTGATCGCGTCGCTACAGCGCTGGGGCAAGCGCGATGCGATGGGGCAAAAGCTGATGAGCTTCGTCGAGCGCATGGACACGCCGCAGCCCAATACCTTCCGCATCTTCCTGCGCGAGGCCTGCGGCTTCGTGCTGGAGGCGCTCGGCAAGCCCTCCTCCAACGTGCCGTTCATCATGCCCAGGCGCATCGCCGAGACGCCTGCCGACAAGCAGATCGAGGACGCGACCGGCAGCGGGCCCTACATCTTTGCCAAGGAAGAGTTCAAGCCCGGCGACAAGGCCGTCTACCTGAAAAACACGAAGTACGTGCCACGCAAGGAGCCGCCCTCGGGCACCGCCGGCGGCAAGCGCGTCTACGTCGACCGCGTCGAATGGAACCTGGCGCTGCGCGACGCGCAGGCGCAGGTGAACGCGCTCGAGCGTGGCGAGGTCGACATCCTCGAGCAGCCGGCCTTCGAGAGCTATGCGCCGCTCAAGGCCGACAAGAACGTCCAGATCGTGAATTCCAACCCGCTCGGCTTCCAGTACATGTGCCGCTTCAACCACCTGTACCCGCCGTTCAACAACCAGAAGATCCGGCAGGCGGCGCTGGCGGCGATGCAGCAGGAGCCATTCCTGCGCGCGCAGGTCGGCGTGAAGGAGTTCTACCACTCGTGCCCGTCGATGTTCACGTGCAACACGCCGTACGGCAGCCCGAAGGGCAGCGACATCCAATCGAAATCCAATATGCGCAAAGCGCAGGAACTTCTGAAGGCATCCGGCTACGACGGCACGCCGGTCGTGCTGATGAAGCCGACCGACCTCGCCGCGATCCAGAAGCTCCCGGAAGTCGCCGCGCAGCTCCTGCGCCAGGCGGGGTTCAAGGTCGATCTGCAGGCGATGGACTGGAACACGGTCGTCACGCGACGGGCGAAGAAGGATCCGCCCGCGCAAGGCGGCTGGAACATGTTCTGCACCGCCTGGGTCGCGCCCGACATCTGGAATCCGATCGCCAACCCCGCGGTCGGCGCGATGGGCGAGAAATCCTGGTTCGGCTGGCCAAGCGATGAGAAGCTCGAGCAGCTGCGCGACGCCTTCGCCCGCGAGACCGACGCCGCGAAGAAGAAGGCGCTCGCCGAGGACATCCAGGCGCGCGCCTTCGAGGTCGGCACGCACGCGCCGCTCGGCGAATACATCGAGCCGCTCGCCGCGCGCAAGAGCATCACCGGTTTCGTCACCGGCCCCGGCAACCTCTACTGGAACATCAGGAAGAACTGATCCAGTTCATTGCCCGGCGGCTCGCCGCGACGATCCCGGTGCTCCTGGTCGTCGCGGTGCTGGTGTTTCTGCTGCTGCGCCTCACGCCGGGCGATCCGGCGGCAATCATGGCGGGCGACGCCGCCACCGCCGAGCAGATCGCGAGCATCCGCGCCGGCCTCGGCCTCGACCGGCCGATCGCCGTGCAGTTCGGCCTCTGGATGCAACGGATTCTCTCCGGCGATCTCGGGCAGTCGTTCTACTTCCGCATCGGCGTCGCGACGCTCATCGGCCAGCGGCTCGAGCCGACGTTCGCGCTCGCCGCGCTCACCATCCTCATCGCGGTGGTCGTCTCCATCCCGATGGGGGTGCTGGCCGCCTGGCGCTTCGGCGGCTGGTTCGACCGCGCGCTGATGGGCTTCTCGGTGCTCGGCTTCTCGGTACCGGTGTTCGTGCTCGCCTACCTCCTTATATGGCTCGTCTCGCTCAAGCTCGGCTGGCTGCCGGTGCAGGGGTATTCGCGGCTGGCTGCGGGGGTCTGGCCGTTCCTCGAGCACCTCATCCTTCCAGCGATCACGCTCTCGGTGATCTACATCGCGCTGATCGCGCGCGTCACGCGCGCCTCGGTGCTCGAAGCGCTCGGCGAGGACTACATCCGCACCGCGCGCGCCAAGGGCCTGTCCGAGCTCCGCGTGCTCGTGCGCCACGCCCTCGCCAATGCCGCCGTGCCGATCGCCACGGTGATCGGCATCGGCATCTCGATCTTGATCGGCGGCGTGGTGGTCACCGAATCGGTCTACGCCATTCCGGGGCTAGGCCGCCTGACGGTCGATGCGGTCCTCGCGCGCGACTTCCCGACCATCCAGGGCGTGATCCTGTTTTTCTCCCTCATCTACGTGGCGATCAACCTGCTGATCGACCTGTCGTACGTGTTCCTCGATCCTCGGATCCGCTATTGAACGTGCTTAGCAATTGGTCGGTGCGCATAGGCGGCCTGGTGCTCGCGCTCCTCGTGCTGGTCGCGGCGGCCGCGCCCTGGCTCGGCACCGTCGACCCGACGCTCTTCGACGCGGCGAGCCGCGACCTGCGGCCGGGCGAAGCGGGCGAGATCACCACCCTCGAGGGCGACACGGTCAAGCACGTCTTCCTCATGGGCTCGGACTCCTACGGCCGCGACATCTACAGCCGGGTGCTCTACGGCACGCGCGTGTCGCTCGTCGTCGGGCTCACCGCGGCGCTGCTCGCGCTCTTCTTCGGCGTGATCTGCGGGCTCGTCGCCGGCTACCTCCGGCGGCTCGACGGCGTCGTGATGCGGGTGATGGACGGCATCATGGCGATTCCGGCGATCCTGATCGCGATCGCGGTCGTCGCGCTGTGGCGCGCGAGCCTGACGAGCGTAGTGATCGCCATCGCGATCCCGGAGATCCCCCGCGTGACGCGCCTCGTCCGCTCGCTCGTGCTGACCATCCGCGAGGAGCCCTATGTGGAGGCGGCGGTTTCGCTCGGCACGCCGACCGCGAAGATCATGTTCGGCCACATCCTGCCGAATACGATCGCGCCGCTCCTCGTCCAGGGCACCTACATCTGCGCGTTCGCGATCCTCCTGGAGGCGATCCTTTCGTTCCTGGGCGTCGGCCTGCCGCCCGACATTCCGACTTGGGGGAACATCATGGCCGAAGGCCGCGTGCAGTTCGTCGCCTACCCGCACAACGTCTTCTTCCCGGGGATCTTCCTCGCCGTCACCGTGCTCGCGGTGAACATCCTCGGCGACGGGCTGCGCGACACGCTGGACCCCAAGATGGCCAAGCGCGTATGAGCACGCTGGAAGTCAAGGATCTGACCGTCCGCCTGCCGACTGGAGCAGACCGTCCGGAGGCAGTCTCGGGCGTTTCGTTTAGCGTCGAGCGCGGCGAGATCCTGTGCCTCGTCGGCGAGTCGGGCTCGGGCAAGACGGTGATCGCCCATTCGATCATGGGGCTGCTGCCGGGAACGCTTACGCCGAGCCACGGGCAAATCCGCCTGGAGGGAGAAGAGCTCACGCGCGCTAGCGCGGCGCGGCGCCGCGAGCTGCGCGGCGCACGCATGGCGATGATCTTCCAGGAGCCGATGAGCGCGCTGAACCCGGTCATGACCTGCGGCGCGCAGATCGACGAGGTGCTGAGCTGCCACACGCCGATGCCGGCCGGGGAGCGGCGCAGCCGCGCGGCGTCCCTATTGCGGGAGGTGGCGCTGCCAGAGCCCGAGCGATTGCTCGACTCCTATCCGCACCAGCTCTCGGGAGGCCAGCGGCAGCGCGTCGGCATCGCGATGGCGCTCGCGCTCGAGCCGGCGCTCCTCATCGCGGATGAGCCGACGACCGCGCTCGATGTCACCACGCAGGCGCAGATCCTGAAGCTCGTCGTCGAGCTGCAGCGGCGCCACGGCATGGCGGTGCTCTTCGTGACGCATGACTTCGGCGTCGTTGCCGAGATCGCGCACCGCGTCGCCGTGCTGCGCGAAGGCCACCTGGTGGAGATCGGCGCCAAGCTCGACGTGCTGACCCGGCCGCAGCACGAGTACACGCGCATGCTGATCGGCGCAGTGCCGACGCTCAAGCCGCACGGGCGCGCGGCACCCGCAAGCGCGCCGATCGTCCTCCAGACGAGGGCGTTGTCCAAGACCTATACGGAGCGGCGCTGGATCGGCAAAGGCCGCGTGGTGCAGGCGGCGAGCGACGTCACGCTCGAGGTGCGCAAAGGACAGACGCTCGGCCTGGTCGGCGAATCGGGCTCGGGCAAGTCGACGGTGGCGCGCTGCATCGTGCGCCTCGTCGAGCCGACCGCGGGCGAGATCCGCCTCGGCGGCGCCGACCTCGCCGCGCTGCGCGCGGGGGCAATGCGGCCGCTCCGCCGGCGCGTGCAGATCGTGTTCCAGGATCCCTACCGCTCGCTCAATCCGCGCCGCAGCGTCGGCGAGGCGATCATCGAGGGGCCGCTCAACTACGGCGTTGCGCGCGACGCGGCGCTCGCGCGTGCGCGCAAGCTGATGGAACTGGTGCGCATGGACCCGGCGGCGCTCGCGCGCTATCCGCACCAGTTCTCCGGCGGCCAGCGGCAGCGCATCTGCATCGCGCGCGCTCTGGCGCTCGAGCCGGAGCTCCTGATCGCCGACGAGGCGGTCTCCGCGCTCGATGTCTCGGTCCAGGCGCAGGTGCTCGCCCTCCTCGAGGACATCCGCAACCGCCTCGAGCTTGCGATGCTCTTCATCACGCACGACCTGCGCGTCGCCGCGCAGGTCTGCGACCGGGTGGCGGTGATGCAGGCCGGGCGCATCGTCGAGCAAGGCGACGCCGAGCAGGTTTTCCTGCGGCCGCAGCACGAGTACACGCGCGCCCTCTTCGCGGCCGCGCCCGGCCGCGGCTTCAATTTCGCTCCCCGCGTAAACTAGCGGCATGGCACTGGCGGGAATCGAGATTCGGCAAGTCGAGCGCTGCAGCTCGACCAATGCCGTGCTGCTCTCCGAAGGCAGGGCCGGCGTGCTGCTCGCGGCGGACGAGCAGACCGCGGGCCGCGGCCGCCGTGGCAAGCGCTGGTATTGCGCGCCGGGTACCGGGGTGACCTTCTCGCTTTCCGTGCGCATTGCGCAGCCGGTCGCCGGGCTGTCGCTGGTCGCGGGAGTTGGCGCCGCTCGCGCGCTGCGCGCGCTGGGCGTATCCCGCGTCGCGCTCAAGTGGCCGAACGATCTGGTGATCGACGGCGCGAAGCTCGGCGGCATCCTGGTCGAGACGCGCGGCAAGCTCGCCGTCATCGGTGTCGGCATCAACTGCCGGCGAGACGCCGCGCTCGAGACAAGGCTGCGCCGGCCTCTGGCATCGCTCGATCGATTCATCAGCGTGGATCGCGCCGCGATCGTCGAGCGCGTGGCGGCCGGCCTGCTCGACGCGATGGCGCAGTTCGCGGCCCATGGCCTCGAGCCGCTGCGCGTCGAATGGGAGCGCATGCATGCCCACGCCGGCGAGCGCTTGCGCGTGCGCCTGGCGAATGGCCGGGTGGTGACCGGGCGCGCACGCGGCCTGGACCGCGACGGTGGCCTGCAGCTCGAGACGCGCGCCGGCCTGCGCGCCGTGCAGAGCGGACGCGTTCTTTCGGCGAGGCCGGCATGATCCTTTGCATCGACGCCGGCAATTCGCGCGTGAAGTGGGGATGGCACGACGGCAAGGAGTGGACGAGCATCGCCACGGTGTCGCTGATCGAGTTCGCCGCCTCGAGCGATCACGTCAACCCGTTCTCCGTCACGCACGAGGCGCCCGAGCGCATCGTGATCTCGAACGTCGCCGGCGACGGCGCCCACCAGCTCATCGTCAACTGGACGAGCATCTTCGACGCCGAGCCGTTGTGGCTGCGCGCCGAGACGAAGCGCGGCGGCGTCGAGAACCGCTACGAGAAGCCGGAAGTGCTCGGCCCCGACCGCTGGGCCGCGCTGATCGCGGCGCGCGCGCTGCACAACGGCGCCGCGCTCGTGGTGAACGCCGGCACGGCGACCACCGTCGACATGCTTTCCGCCGAGGGCGTGTTCCTTGGCGGCGCCATCCTGCCGGGCGTCGAGCTGATGCGATTCGTCCTGCACGAGCACACCGGGCGGCTGCCGATCCAGGAAGGAAAAGCGACCGAGATGCCGCGCAACACGATCGACGCGATCGAGACCGGCTGCCGGCACGCACAAGCGGGCGCGGTGGATCGCATGTACCGCGTGTTCCGCGAGGTCGCGCAGGCGCCGCTTTGCATCGTGGCGGGCGGCGCCGGCCGCGCGCTGGTCGACCAGCTCTCGATGCCGCGGCGCTATGTCGAGAACCTGGTGCTCGACGGCCTCGCGCACATCGCGCTGAGCGAGCGCGTCGGGACGCACGCCGCCTCTGCTCCCAAGGTCGCGCTGAAGAAGGTCAAGTGAGAGCGCTGTTCCTGCTGCTCCTTCTCGCCAACGTCGGCTTTTTCGCCTGGTCGCGCTACGTGTCACCGCCCGATGCCGCCGCCGACCCGCTGCCGCTCACGCGCCAGATCGAGCCGGAGAAAATGAAAGTCGTCACGTCAAGCGAGATACCCGCTCCGGCGCCGGCTGCGGCGCCGACGCCCGCGCCGCGTACGCCGACGGCGACTGCCGCGCCCGCCGCAGCGGTAGCGCTGAAATGCATGGAATGGGGCAGCTTCACCCTCGCCGATGCGCCGCGCGCCGAGAAGGCGCTCGAGCCGCTCGCGCTCGGGCCTCGCCTCGAGCACCGGCGCACCGAGGAAACCGCCGGCTGGTGGGTGTTCATTCCGCCGCAAAGCAGCCGGGCGGCGGCGGTGCGCAAGGCAGCCGAGCTGAAGTCGCTTTCGATCGACGAATACTTCATCGTGCAGGAAGCGGGCCCCTACCGCTGGGCGGTCTCGCTCGGCGTGTTCCGCAACGAGGACGCGGCGCAGGCTCGCCTCGCCGCGCTGCGCGCGCAGGGCGTGCGCAGCGCGCAGGCCGCACCGCGCGAAATGGTGGTGCCGAAGGTCTGGCTGCAGGTAAAGAACGTCGATGCGCCACTGCAGGCACGGCTGAAGGACGCCGCCCGCGCGATCGAAGGCAGCGAGCTTCGAGAGTGCGCGCAATGACGCGGTGTATGATTTCCGCATGCTGAAAGCGCTCCTCATCCTGCTCTTGGCTGCCCCCACGGCGTGGGCGCAGCAATACCGCTGGGTCGACGAGAGCGGCCGCGTGCACTACACCGACACGCCGCCGCCGCCGTCGGCCAAGAGCGCACAGAAGAAGAACCTCAAGGGCAACGAGCTCGGTCAGCAGGAAAGCTACGAAATGATGCAGGCCGTACGCAACGCGCCGGTGACGCTCTACACGTTCACCGAGTGCCAGACGCCCTGCCAGATGGCGCGCGATGTGCTCAACAAGCGCGGCGTGCCCTTCCGCGAGAAGCAGGTGAGCAACCAGCAGATGCTGGACGAGCTGCAGAAGGTGAGCGGCGGCACGAACGTCCCGGTGCTCGTCGTCGGAGCACAAGTCGAGAAAAACGCCTCGCCCGAATCGTTCAACCAGGCGCTCGACATCGCAGGTTATCCGCGCGCCGGCGTGGCGAAGCCGAGGAACCAGCAGGCACCGCCGAAGCCGGAGGCGACGCCGCCGGCAGTCCCGGGCGAAAACAAGTAAGGCGCTTCTAGCCGATCGGCGTGCGCCCGCCGCTCACGTGCTGGGCGACCACGCTGAGCAGCTTGGCGACGAGCACCGGCTTCTTGACGTAGCCGACCGCGCCGAGTCCCCTGCCGCGGTACTCGCCCTCTTCCTCGGTGGTCAGGAAAATCACCGGAATATTGGGGACCGTCTTGTCGGCCTTCAGCGCCGAGATGAACTCGAAGCCGTCGAGGTGCGGCATGTTCACGTCCGAGATGATGAGGTCCGGCGGGCTGCGCAAGACGAGGTAGCCCGCGGCGATCGCGTCCTGGGCGACCTGCACCGTGTAGCCCGCCGACGCGAGGTGCAGGCGCAGGAGCTCGCGCATGTTGGGATCGTCATCGACAACCAGGATGGTGGCTGCCATGGGCTATTCTGCCTTGACGCGAGACAATTACAGAACCTCCCAGAAATAGTCGAATCGGGTAGATGGGGAAGACGTCCGGCGAAACGACGGTCCTGGTGGTCGACGACGACCCGTCGATTCGCGACCTCCTGCGCATCCATCTGGGCAACGCGGGCTACCGGGTGCTCCTCGCCGAAGACGCAATCGTCGGCGGTCACATGCTCGTCAAGGAGCCGCCGGACCTGTTGCTCCTCGACCTCGACATGCCCTACATGACGGGACTCGAATTCCTGCAGGCACTGAGGAGCGATGCAACGCTGCCGAAGTTTCCGATCGTGTTTCTCACGGCGAATGCCGAAGGCCGGGAGCTCGCCGCGAGCCTGGGGGCGGCGGGGTACCTGGCGAAGCCCATCCTCCTGAATGACCTGCTGAACGAAGTGTCGCGCCACGTTCCCGGCGGCCGAACGGCCATCGGTTAGCGGTCCACTGGGCTGGATCTGTGGTGCTGGTGGCCCGACTCGAACGGGCGACCTACTGATTACGAATCAGTTGCTCTACCAGCTGAGCTACACCAGCGGTTTGGAGGCGCGAATTATACGCGGGCATGCACGGACGGCCTCCCCGCGACCCCGGCCGTGACCTAGGTCACGCCTCGGCACCGCCCATGGGCGGATTACAGCCGCCGGTCGCCCCCTTTTGCAGGGCGTACCATCGCTCCGTAGCATTCCAACGACAAAAAGGGGGCTTCATGCGTGCCAGGCAGGTCCGTTCCGCGAGCGGCTTCACCCTGATCGAATTGATGATCGTCGTGGCGATCATCACCCTCCTCGCATCGATCGCGTACCCCTCGTATACCGCCTACACCAAGCGCGCCAAGCGCTCCGACGCGCAGCAGCTCATGCAAGAGATCTCGCTGAAAGAAGGCCAGTACATCCTCGACGCCCGCACCTACACCGTCGCGCTCGGCAGCACTGGCCTGAATATCAATCGACAGGGCTGGACCTGCACCGCGGCGAGCTGCACGAACCCGAATTACGCGATCACCGTGACGATCGACATGACCGCCACGCCGCCGGCCTACACGGTGACCGGGACTCCCGTCACCGGCAGCGTCGTGGCGACCGATGGCACGCTCATCCTCACGCACACGGGCACGCGCCAGCGCCTCGTGAACAGCGTCGACCAGGGATGGTGAACGCCATGCGCCGCCGCGGCTTCACGATCATCGAGATGATGATGGTGGTTGCGATCCTCGCCATCTTCGCCTCGCTCGCAGCACCGTCGATGGCCGACCTGCTGGCCGCCACCGCGGTGAAGGGCGCCGCCACCGACCTGTATTCGTCGCTCATCGCCGCGCGCTCCGAAGCCATCAAGCGGCGCACGAACGCGACCGTCGCGCCCGTCGGCGCCGACTGGAGGACCGGCTGGACCGTCACCGTCGGCGGCAACGTCTACCAGAAAGTCGATGCGCTGAAGCCCCGCGTGGTCGTCGATCCGGCGACCGCGGTGCCGATCGTTTTTGGCATGAACGGCCGGGTTTCGGCAGGCAACCAGACGCTCAAGTTTTCCGATTCCGTGCGCACCACCGTTGCGAACCGCTGCGTGACCGTCGGCACGAGCGGCCTGCCGCGCGTGCGCACAGGCTGCTAAGGACCCTCGCGATGCGCAACCGCCAAGCCGGTTTCAACATGCTGGAGATTCTCTTCTCGCTCCTCGTGGTCACCACGGGACTGCTCGGCCTGGCCGGCACGCAGGTGGTCGCGCAGCGCGCCGAGCAGGAGTCCTATCAGCGCGCGCAGGCAATGGTGCTGATGACCGACATCGTCGATCGCATCAATACCAATCGCAAGGCGGCGATCTGCTACAACATCACCACCAACACCGTCAGCGGCACCGGCTACCTCGGCACCGCCGGCAGCGGCAAGTACGACATCAGCTCGTACTCCTGCCCCTCGCTCGCCACCAACCCGGCCGCCGTGACTCGCGCGCAGCTCGACCTCAATTTCATCGACCAGATGCTGCTCGGAACGACGGAGAGGATCGGTGCCGGCAGCGTCGGCGCGATGCTCGGTGCGCGCACCTGCATCGGGTTCGATGCGACCTCCCAGTCCTACACCGTCGCCATCGCGTGGCAGGGCACGACCAGCACCTTCTCGCCGGCGAGCTGGCCGACGGGACCGGCGATCGCGAAGAACTGCGCCCTCAACCTTTATGGAACCGATACCCAGCGGCGTGTCGTCTGGACGACCATCATGGTCGCGTCGCTGACCTAGCCATGAACAAGAACCTCCTGCGCCGCGCCGAGCGCGGCTTCAGCCTGGTCGAGATGATGATCGCGATGACGATCGGCCTCATGATCTGCGCCGGCCTCGTCACCATCTTTGCCAATACCTCCAACACGCAGCAGGAGCTGCGGCGCACTGCGCAGCAGATCGAGAACGGTCGCTACGCGATGGACGTGCTCTCCCAGGACGTGCAGTTGACGGGCTACTTCGGCGCGTTCCGCAAGCTCGTACCTCCCACGACGACTGCGCCGGATCCATGCAGCCTAACCGTAGACTCGACGAATCCGGCGGATACGAGCTCCATCAACTACTCGATCAACCTGCCGGTGCAGGCGTACAACGCACCGTCCCTCTCGGCCTGGCCCACGCTCCCGGCGAGCTGCGCGGCGTATCTGCCGACGTCGAACCTCGCCATCGGCAGTGACGTGGTCGTAATCCGCCGCTCCGACACGCAGTACGTACCGATCGGCACTGCAACCGCAGCCGGCACGGTTTACGGTCAGGCGAACCCGAGCGCAATCGATATCCATTTGGGGGGCGGTACGACGACCTGCGTTAGCCGCGCCGATGGCAGCACGGCACCCGTCGTCCACACCGATGGCACCTCGTGGGCCGTCCTCACCCGTCGGCTGCAATACCCTGCGACCACCGATATCTGCAACGGCACGGCTTCGCCCGCTGGCTATATCCGGCAGATCCACGTGCATATCTATTTCGTCGCGCCCTGCAACATTCCCTCGAGCGGCAGCCTCTGCGACCTGGCCGCGGACGGCGGCAAGCCGATTCCGACGCTCAAGCGCCTGGAACTTACCGCGACCGGAGGCGCCCCCGCTTTCAAGACAGTCAACATCGCCGAGGGCATCGAGTACCTCAAGCTCGGCTACGGCATCGACGACACGCCGACCGCCGTCAACAGCGACACCGGCCTCGTCGGCGACGGGTCGCCCGACCGCTACTCGCTCGCCCCTTCGCTCGCCGACATGACGAACATCGTGACCGCGCGCATCGACATGCTGGTGCGCAACCCCGAGCCCTCGGCCGGCTACACCGACACGAAGACCTACGCGCTCGGCGTCGACCCGACGGTGAATACGAACCCCGCGGTCACGATACCGGCCGCGTCGCTCGATTCGACCTATCGCCGCCACGTCTACAGCGCCGAGATCCGCCTCGTGAACCTGAGCAGTCGCAAGGAGATCCCGTGAGCCACGCGCGCAGGCAGGAAGGCATGGTACTCATCGTGACGCTGGCGATGCTCGTCGTGATCACGCTGTTCGTGATCTCGATGGTTCGCCTCGGCAATACCAACGCCATCATCGTCGGCAACATGCAGGCGCAGAAAGGTGTCGAAGCCGAGGCGCAGCAAATCCTCGAGATCGCGGTGAACAAGTTCAACTTCTTCGACGACGCCGTCCAGGACGCCAACAGCTGGGCCTCACCGGCCACCGACTCGACGCGGAACAACGAGCAGTATCTGACCTACACCGGCGTGTGGAACGCATATACACCGACCGGCGCCACTACCGCGCCGGCGACGCTGTCGGATGGCTTCAAGATCTACCGGCCGCAGTGCCTGTTTTTCGAGCCGACGTCCGGCTACAGCGCGCTCTCCGGCATCGCGCCGCAGGACACCTACTGGGACATCGCGGCAGTCGCGAGCGATTCCAAGACCGGCGCATCGACCGAGGTCCACCAGGGCCTCGAGATGCGTTTGCCGGCCGGAAACTGCAAGTAAGAACCCGAAGGTCAGGGAGAACAATATGAAAACACTCCGAACCCTCCTCAAGACAACCCTTCTCGCAGCGCTATTTGCCTGCTGCGGCTCGGCGATGGCGGCGGGCGTCGACCTCGTCGGCGACGACACCGACCTCTTCACCACCAACCCGAACATCCCGGCGCAGGTGCCGAACGTCCTCTTCGTCGTGGACAACACGGCCGCGTGGAACAACAACAGCAACGGCTGGAACGTCGGCCTCGATCCGGTGTGCTCGGCGGCCGGCTTCCCCTTCGGCAGCGTCAACGTCAAGCAGGGCTATGCGGAGTTGTGCGCGATCTATACCGAGTCGGGGAAGCTGTCCTCGGGTGTGAACGTCGGCTTCATGATGTTCAACGCCCAGAACCTGGGCTCATACGTGCGCTTCCCGATGCAGTCGATGACCTCGAGCGCCGTAACGAATTTTCAGAACATCCTCAAGACCCTGAAAGTCAACGATAACACTGAAAGCGTCGGCTCGAACTCCTTCTACGAAGACAAGATGAACGACGTCTTCCGCTACTTCAATAGCCTGGGAACGCTGTTCCAGAACTCGGCGGACCCGAACCACTCGGACGTCGGCGGCTACACCGATTCGTCGAAGAACAACTTCAAGTTCATCAGCGGGCAGAACGGCGACACCTGCGGCTTCGACTACATCATCTTCATCGGCAACACGTTCCCGAACACGATGAGCTGGACGGCGTTCCCGCCTTCGGGGGGCGCGGCCGACCTCATCACGGCCGCGAGCCTGCTGAACGACCCCAACGTCACCTTCGGCACGAACAATGCCGACCTGGTGCCGCTGCAGAACACGGGCGGCAACGCCGACCTGTGGTCCAAGTTCATGTTCAAGTATGGCGTCAAGGTGGCGAACGGGTCCTACCGCCACGTCACGACCTACGCCATCAACGTCTGCTCGTACAGCGCGACCGGCGCGGACACCTGCCCGACCGATGTCCCCGGCGGCGCGAGCCAGACCACGATGATGAAAAGCATGGCTGCCGTGAGCAACGGGAAATACTTCTCGGCGAGCAACCTCTCCCAGATCCAGACCGCGCTTGCCCAGATCTTCGCGGAAGTGCAGGCGGTGAACAGCGTGTTCGCGGCGACGACGCTGCCGGTGTCGATCAACGTGCGCGGCACGAACCTGAACCAGGTATACATCGGCGTGTTCCGGCCCGACTCGCTCGCCAGCCCGCGCTGGCTCGGCAACCTGAAGCAGTACCAGCTCGGGGTCAACTCGGTCACCGGCGCGCTGCAGCTCGTCGACGCCAACAATGCGCAGGCAGTGAACCTCAACACGGGGTTCATCTCCAATAGCGCCACGAGCTTCTGGACCGCCACCTACGACGCCGATCCGAACACCGCGGGCACGCAGGGGTTCTGGTCCTTCCGGACTCCATATCCGAGCACCGACGTCGGCCGGGACCAGGATTCGCCCGACGGCGACCTCGTCGAGAAAGGCGGCGCGGCCGAACGCATGCGCGTCCTTTATCCACTGCCGGATTCCACCTCCGCGCAGACGCGCAAGATCTATACATGTACCGGCGCCTGCACCGTGGGCAGCCTGCTCTCGGATACCCCGTTCGCAGTCGCCAACACGGACATCACGGGCACGCTGCTCGGGACATACCAGACCAACTCCGTCACCTCGCTGACCGCGTCGGGAACGACGGCGACGGCGACCACGGCTACGCCGCATGGCTTTTCCACGGGCAACAACGTGACCATCGCCGGCGCCGTGCCGAACCTGTTCAACGGCACCTACAGCATCACCGTGCCGGCACTCCCGGCGGGCCTCAACACGTTCACCTATACGCTGAGCTCGGCGCCCGACACGACGCATGCCTACGTGACGCAGCCCGGCTACAACCTCGTGCCGGGCGTGGACCTCGTCACCGTGCAAAACGCCACGCCGACCACTTACAACGTGACGAGCGCCACCATTTCGGCAGTGGCCGGCAACGCGAACCAGTACTCCTACGCCATCACGGGTACGCCAACACCGACGTCAGCCGCGAGCGGCTACGACGTGATCGGCGTGCGCCGCGTGCAGCTGAGCGGCGGCGCGAGCCAGATCACCTGGTCGAACGCCTCGGCGGGGTTTCAAGACACCACCGTGACCCTCGCGAACCACGGCTATGCGAGCGGCAACAACGTCATCATCAGTGGCAGCGGTACCGGCTTCGATACCGCGTTCAACACCGGGGCCACCGGCTCGACGATCGTCGTCCTCAGCAGCAATCAGTTCACCTATACCGCTTCCGGGACGCCCTCCGGCGGGGCGACGACCACGGGCATCGCCACGCCCGCTTCCGGAAGCATTCCCGCCGGCTGGACGAGCGGCTCGGTGGTAAGGATCACCGGTGCGAGCGGCAACTTCAACACGGCGAGCAGCGGATCCAACATCACGGTCACGGGGAATACTTTCTCCTACACCACGTCCGGGACGGTCGCCGGCACCGCCACCGGCACCATCATTGCCAACCGCCTCGTGACGAGCGACCAGAGCACGTGGACGATCGGCGCGCCCTCGTTCATCACGGGGACCGTGGACCAGACGAGCACCTGGAACATCCCTGCGAGCGGCATCATCGCGTCGCCCCTCACCGCCCCGACCTGTCCCACGACTTCCGGCAGCTGCCTCAGGTTCACCATAGACAAGGCGGCCCTTAACGCGAGCGGCGTCGCGTTGCACAAGATCGCGGTGGGCGATTCGATCACCATTCCCGGCAGCAATACCTGCAGCTTCTGGACGGGAAGCGGCGGCACGAAGCAGCAGTGGTTCTGCAACGGCACCTTTGTCGTCCGCGCCGTGGCGGGCGACAGCTCGGCGGTGACCACGCCCGGCGGCACCTTGCAATCCTTGAGCACCAGCGTCACCGTCGACATTCAGCCGGTGACGACCGCGACTCCCCTGGCGGTCAATGCCACCGGCACCGGCGGCACCAACCCGCCGGCCATCACCACCACGGCGTCGTGCGGCGGCCAGTCGAACATTGCCTGCATGACCTTCTCGGGCAGCGGCAGCCTCGCCACCAAGATCCGCCTGCCGCTGACGCGCGGACGGTTCTCGGGACAGGCGCTGCACACGCTTGCCGTGGGCGACACGATTACGATCAAGGACGCCGCGGGCAACTTGAACGCCTGTACGTTCATCTCCGGCGGCACGACGAACTGCGTCGGCCAGAGTCCGGCGACGACGGTCACGGTCAACGCGATCACCGGCGACTCCGGCGTGTCCTCGGCCACGGTCGCCAACGCGTACGGCGATGTCACCGGTACCGTCTACGTCGACGTCGCCCCGACCGGCATCAGCGGCGCGACCGTAGGCTCCGGTGTCACGGCGGTTTCCACCAGCCCGGGCGCTACCCCGGGCGCGAGCGCGACGCTCGTCATCTGGAGTGGGCAGACCGTCGGTCCGAACATCTCGATCGCGAGCGTCGCGGCCGGCCCCCTGACGGTGAACGCGCAAGGAACGATCTATGCCTCCAAGTTCGGCAGCCCGGGCGACCTGACCAG
>Ga0134121_10002505_pt1 | contig 15833 bp, 6 predicted proteins | sample KB301_FD_96463 | JGI IMG/M metagenome (GOLD analysis project Ga0134121, IMG submission 96463) | Terrestrial soil microbial communities without Nitrogen fertilizer from Kellogg Biological Station, Michigan, USA - KB3-0-1 | ecosystem: Environmental > Terrestrial > Soil > Unclassified ... | reverse complement strand
TTTGATGTAACCCTCATCACCACGAATGCAAACGGGAGCGACACACTCACGCTGCACGATTATATAACCGTTTATCCTACTCCGCCATTTCCTACTTTCACACAGGTTGGTTACACCCTCACATCAAGCCCGGCAGATTCTTACCAATGGCAATTCAACTCCGTAAATATTCCCGGAGCAACAAATCAATCATACACCGTTTTGCAAACGGGATATTACACGGTGATTGTTTATGATTCCAATAGCTGCAGCAACTCCTTTACACAATATATATTGATAAGCGGGATTGATGAGCCATACGATGATGGAATCATTTTGATATATCCCAATCCTTCCAATGGAGTGTTTACGGTTGAATTGCTGAATGGTTTAACGGCTGAAATAATATTTGCGGAGGTGACCAATGAGCTCGGGCAAATTGTTTTTTCTTCAGAAGAATCCCGATCTATCGGGGCTGGTGATTGGAAGAAGAAAATTGATTTGTCCAAAGGACTCCATACGGAGAGTGATGTTGCCCGCGGTGTTTATTTCATCAGCATAAAAACAGAGCATGCATTTGTGATGAAGAAAATTTTGATTGCTGATTAGCCCCTGCAAAAAAAGAAAGAGTGTATTTTCACTGTGCAAATAATGCATTCCCTTTCACCGTTAATTTTTGTGGAATGAAAAAAATTTTACTGTACATTTTACTTTTCATTTCCCGCATTGCTGTTTCACAAAACTTAGTTCAGAATCCAAGCTTCGAGCAATATACCTCATGCCCTGCAGGTAACAGTGGAATTACTCTTGCGACACCATGGGATGTGCCGCCCGGTTCTATCACTACTCCCGATTATTTGAACTCTTGCTCTACGGGTGGATTTGGATGCAACGCAGTGAGTGTACCCGACAATTTCTTAGGAAGTGCTTATGCTGCAAACGGAAATGGTTATGCCGCTATCATTACAGGCCTCTACGATGGTTGCCCTGTTTGCCGTGAGTACATTCAATCCTCTTTGACATCACCGCTTGTAGCAGGCACTACTTACCTGGTGCAGATGTATGTGCGACCGGGTGACTTCAACAAATACGTTGTGAACAATGAGGGAATTTATATTTCAATAGCACAGATATCACAACCGGGGAATCAGGCTATTACCGGAGTAACTCCACAGGCTGAAAGTGCTACCATTATCAGCGATACTTCACAATGGACGTTGGTAAGCGGGACGTTTGTTGCAGCAGGAGGAGAACAATACATTACAATCGGCAACTTTCACGATAACGCAAACACGCTTCTTGATACTGTAAGTTTTCCGGGAGGAAGTTGCATACTCGTAACCGAAGGAGCCATGTACATGATTGACAGCGTGTATGTGGGCATAGCCAACCTTTCAAATTTTCCGGCTGCGGGTTTGATGGCAGATGATAGCAGCTTTTGCGAAGTCAGCTGCATCAACTTCACCGATGTTTCTACTAACAATCCAACTTCGTGGCAATGGTATTTTCCCGGAGCAATTCCTTCTTCCTCCACCGATCAAAATCCATCGAACGTATGCTATGACACGGCAGGAACGTATGATGTGACGCTGATTGTGGCGAATGCTTTCGGCGCGGATACGATTGTGATGACAAGCTTTGTTACTGTCTATCCGCCTCCTGCAGCAAACATCACGCAGAGCAACGACACGCTATATGCGGCAGCGGCGGCAAGCTATCAATGGTTTACAGGAGGAAATGCAATTGCCGGTGCAACAAATTCTTTCTACCTGCCTCCGTCAGAAGATTTTTATTCCGTGGTGATCACCAATGCAGATGGCTGCACGGCATCTGATACTATTTATTTTTCACTCGCGTCACAAAGTAATTTTTCTGCTGCGGATACTACTATCTGTCAGAAGTTCTGTTTGGACTTCTTCGATCAGTCAGGAAACAATCCCACATCATGGCTCTGGCAATTTCAGGGGGGATCACCGTCTTCTTCTACTTTACAAAATCCAATGCAAATCTGTTACAATACTCCGGGCTTATATTCGGTAACTCTCATCACCACCAATGCATTCGGAAGCGATACACTGACACTGTTGAATTACATCACCGTTTTTGCAACACCACCCTTTCCTGCCATCACACAAGCGGGATACACGCTCACATCAACTTCTGCGGCTTCGTATCAGTGGCAATTTAATTCTGTTGATATTCCGGGAGCAACCAATCAATCATATACCGTACTGCAATCCGGATTATATACAGTGATTGTTGGTGATTCAAATAACTGTGTCAACTCTGCAAATCAATATGTACTTATCAGTGGCATTGCAGAACTGAGTGATGCGAACATTTCCATCTATCCCAATCCCTCTGATGGAAATTTCATGGTTGAATTGTCAAATGGTTTAATTGCTGGTCAGGTTTCCATTGATGTTGTGAATTCTCTCGGACAAAAAGTTTTTTCTATTGAAGAAAAAATTACCGCTACAGATATCAAGAAGGAAATTGATTTGAGTGATGTTGCTCGTGGAGTTTACTTCATCGGGATAAAAACAGAGAATGAATTTGTGAGAAAGAAAATACTTCTTACCAAATAATTTGGTCAACTGATTTCACGGCAAATAAAAATCTGCTTATGCAAACGAAACTCATTCACCAGAACCGAAATCAATTTTCATTTCGCTTCCTTTTGCACTCTGTTTTCATCATTGGTTTTTCGATGACAACCGTAGCGCAAAACGTTACCATCATTGAGAGTGAAAGCTACAATCCCGGCCATGTGATGGACAATATTTGGCTTAGCGTCGCAACCAATATGGGAATGAATGCCTCGATTGCTGGCCAATCAACACTGTATGATACCGCATTCCTTTCGACTACCGATGCGCTGATTGTTTCATCGGGAGCTATCACTCTTTCCAACTCTCAAATCACTGCGATCACTCAGTTTATGCAAAGCGGCAGAAGCATTTACCTGCAGGGAGAATATGATTGTAATCTTTATAATACCAATGGCACCTTTGAAGACCTGGTGAATAGCAATGGAGGCAACTTCACATTGAATGGTACTATCGCCGGTACGCTGGCACCAATGAATGTATTAGGAACTTTAGGCACTACACCCAATACCATCCCTCCCCTTACTTATTTCTGGTACGGTTGCAGAGGCAACGCATGCTCGTATGTGGAACCATTCCTTCAATACAATAGTGATTACTTCGGATTTATTTTCTGTCCACCGGCAAGTGGTTACGGTCGCGTCGTTTTCACTACTGACCAGGATTGGATAAATCAATCTACAAGCCTTCCGCTAATGGAGAATATCCTTTCACTAATCACTTCGAATAATTATCAATGCTCGGGACAAAATTATTTGGGTGCAAATCTGGGCATTGATACTACTATCTGCGAGGACTCTATCTATGTCCTGAATGGCGGAGGATCGGCATTCACCTACCTGTGGTCAACGGGATCAACGGACACCAGTATTACGGTGAACACAGCCGGAGTGTATTGGGTAACGGTGAGCAATGGAGTTTGCACTACGAGTGATACGGTAGTGATCTCTGAAATTCCATGCAGTGGTTCACCCGCATCATTTGCCGTTTCTGATACTACCATCTGCGAAAAGTTTTGCATTAGCTTTTTTGATTCATCATCAAACAATCCTGTCTCATGGCTTTGGATTTTCCCCGGCGGAAGTCCTTCAAGCTCAACCGATCAGAATCCAACCAACATCTGCTATCAAAATCCCGGCGTGTTTGATGTCACGCTCATCGTTACTGATGCAAACGGAAACAATGACACGCTCACGCTGCCCGATTATATCACCGTGTACACCAACCCGTTTGCACCGGTGATCACGCAAACGGGAAATGTACTCTCATGCACTCCGGCAACTTCTTATCAATGGCAATTGAATTCAGTGGATATTCCCGGAGCTACTAACCAATCATACAACATGCTTCAATCGGGATTGTACACCGTGGTAATCGGTGATGAAAATGGCTGTAGTGCACAAGCAAGCGTTGATGCAGCACTTGTGGGAATTTCGGAAGTGGAAGAAAACTCTTTCGTAAATATTTTTCCAAATCCGAATTCAGGCAGTTTCATGGTTGAATGGCTGAATGGTTTAATTGTTGGCGAAATTTCGATTGAGGTCGTAAATACACTCGGGCAAATTATTTTTTCTTCTTATGAAAAAACTGGTGGCGCCGCACGGAATAAGGAAATTGATTTAGGTGATGTTGTGCGCGGGATGTATTTTATCGAAATAAAAACTGAGAATGAATTCGTGAGGAAGAAAATTTTAATTGCATCGTAGCGGTAATGTATGAGCAGAAAATTTTCTGCCCCTGCATTGTCCGAATGATTTCATAAAAAATTTATCCCCGTCTTTTCTTCGAGCTAATAAAATCGGGGTAAGCACACCACCACGAATCGACAAAAAAAATTATCTTCACTGAATAACAACTTCATGAAAAAAAATTTCCTCCCGCTCACCATCGCTCTTCTTGCATGCATCCAGGGCGCAAATGCTCAGCTCATCTCGAAGCAGATGAACATTTGGTACTTCAATTTTTACTGCGGCATTGATTTTAATTCGGGCGTTCCGGTTTCAATCAATAATAGCGCGATGTACAATTATGAAGGATGCACTTCCATTTGTGACACCAGTGGCAACCTGCTTTTTTACAGTGACGGTGTTACGGTCTATAACGCCAATCATGTAACGATGGACAACGGCACGGGATTACACGGCGGACAATCCTCATCGCAATCATGCATCGCTGTTCCTCAGCCGGGAAGTTCTTCTATCTGGTATTTATTTACCACCAATGAAATCGGAGGTGGCTATGGCGGACAGTATAACATCATTGACATGACGCAGCAGGGAGGATTGGGTTCTGTAACAGTGAAAAATGTTCCGCTCGTGACGCCGACACAAGAGAAGCTTACTGCCACCTGGCAGACAAACGGAACTGATTTTTGGATCCTGTATCACGACTCCGGCAATAATAATTTCTACGCATTTCCGCTGACCAGTTCCGGTGTGGGAAGCATGGTAACTTCTTCCTGCGGAAGCCAGGCTTATAATGATCCGGGCTGCATGAAATTTTCTCCGGACGGAAATAAAGTTGCAGCAGCGTTCTATGGTCTGCACTCCTTCCAGGTTTTTAATTTCGACAAAGCAACAGGAGCAGTCACGTATGATTTTACGCTGCCTTGCGGTAGTGGATTTGCTTCTTATGGTGTAGAATGGTCGCGCGACAGCAGGCATTTGTTCCTCGGCAATGTTGATTTCAATCCCGGGCAGGTGTTTGAAGCAGATATGACACTCGCTGATTCTTCATCCATCATCGCCTCACTCACGCTGGTGGTAAATACCTTCTCCGACATCCTCGGCTCATTGCAGATGGCGCCCGACGGAAAAATTTATTTGAACCGCTACAATGTTTATTACCTCGGGGTGATCAATGAGCCGGACTCATTCGGCGTGGCAGTCAATTACGTGAGCGACGGCTTCAGCACGTCACCGCATAACAATTACCTGGGCTTGCCGAATTATATTACATCATGGTTTGGACAGAACAATATCCCTAAAATCGAGAACCTTTGCTTCGGTGACTCTACACACCTCTATCTCCTGAATCCGGGTGCCGACTCGATCGTGTCATGGGATTTCGGCGATCCTGCATCGGGCGCTGCGAATACTGACACCGGCACCAATGTGTATCATGTGTTCACAGCCACAGATACGTTCCAAATCACTATCATCGAAACCCTGACCGGAGGAACGATAGATACTGTTTACACCAGCGTAGTGATCTCTATTATGCCCGTGATCAATCTTGGAAATGATACGATACTGTGCATTGGTGACACGTTCATTCTTGATGCAGGTAATGCTGGAGCGGCTTTCTCATGGTCGAATGGCAGTAACTCTCAAACCATTGCTGTCACCGATTCAAATACTTATTCGGTGACCGTGAGTAACAGCGGCTGCAAAAATACTGACAGCATCAGCGTGAGCTTTATTGACTGCACGTTGCTTCCGCAGCCGGGATTGTCAGTACCCGATCCCACCATCTGCGAAAAATTCTGTTTGGATTATACGGATCAATCCACCAACAATCCTACTTCATGGCTGTGGACTTTTGCCGGTGGAAATCCATCCACTTCTACTTTGCAAAATCCGACTCAGATCTGTTACAACCTGCCGGGAGTATATGATGTCACGCTAACTGCCTCGAATGCTTTTGGTTCCATGACTCAAATATTTCCCAACTATATCACGGTGTATGCAACGCCGCCTGCTCCAACGATCAACCAATCAGGTTACACACTCTATTCAAGTTTCGCATCCAGCTATCAATGGCAATTCAACTCAGTGGATATTCTGAATGCAAACGGCCAATCATACACTGTAACGCAATCCGGCTATTACACGGTGGTGGTCGGGGATTCACACGGGTGCACTAATTACACTACCGTGTATGTGCTGATTTCCGGAATCGGAGATGAGAATTCTGATTTTAACTTTTTGGTTTCTCCCAATCCTTCGAATGGAAATCTAAGTATTGAATGGCTCAATGGTCTAATGGCTAGTGAGATTTCGATTGACGTATTGAATACACTCGGGCAAAAAGTTTTTTCTTCCACTGAAAAAATTTATTCTCCTGCCTGGAAAAAGGAAATTGATTTGAGCGATGTTGCACGTGGTGTTTATTTTATCGTGATAAAAACGGAGCATCAATTTGTAAGCAAGAAAATTCTGATAGCTGAATAGTCCCGGAAAGGAAGAGTACTTTCAATCGGCAAATAATTTTGTTCTCTTCACTGTTAATTTTTGTTGTGATGAAAAAAAATTCATTTATCCAACGATGTATCCAACGAAGCTTTAGCATGGTCGGAAGCTTTAGCATGGTTAGACTATGTATGTCTGCTCTCGTTCTTCTTCCCTCACCATTTTGTGTTGCACAAGTTCAAACCAATCAATGGCGATTCGGAGTAAATGAGTCGATTGATTTTAACACCGGTGTTCCTGTAAGCCTGAGCGGAAGTATATTGAATACCACCGAAGGCTCGGCGAGTATTGCTGATGATGCTGGAAACCTCCTTTTCTATACTGATGGTATTACGGTGTGGAACCAAAACAATAATGGGATGGTCAATGGCTTTGGCTTGTTTGGTGGATACTCGTCTTCGCAGTCGGCGCTTATCGTTCCCATGCCTCTCAGTGATTCTCTCTACTACATTTTCACGACCGGCGAGCAGTTGGCGTACGGATTATATTATTCCATTGTTGACATGTCGTTACAGGGAGGACTTGGGGAAGTGATCGTAAAAAATGTTCTGCTCGACAATCAATCGTGTGAAAAAATTACGGCGATCTGTCATGCCAACGGACAGGATAAATGGATCGTGGCTCATGATTGGGGAAACAATACTTTCCAGGCATACCTGCTCAGCGATGCTGGAGTAGATGCTACACCGGTAACCAGCAGCACAGGGCAAACCATGACTGGTAATTCGGGAAATACAATTGGCTATTTGAAAGGATCACCTGACGGAAGCAAACTTGCTCTCGCTGTTTGGACAGATAATTTTTTTGAGATGTTTGACTTTGATAAATCTACCGGCATTGTATCTCACAACATTCTTCTAGCTTCCTACAACCAGGCATCAAGCGGCGCGTATGGTGTAGAGTTTTCTCCGGACGGAACGCGGCTTTACGGAACGGTAATCACTCCCGGGTACCTCTATCAGTGGGATTTAACTGCAGGAAGTGATTCGCTGATCCAAGCATCAAAGACACTTGCAGGCACTGCATCAGTCAACTTTAATGGTGCACTGCAATTAGCAACAGATGGTAAAATCTACATGGCACAATACAACTCTTCATGGCTCGGAGTAATTAATGATCCGAATGTTTTAGGTGCCGGTTGTAACTTTGATGATACGGGTTTTCAACTCTTATTTGGAATGAATGGTATAGGATTGCCGAACATGTACTATTGTTCTGCTTTCTCTCTTTTTCCACAGGTTGAAAACATCTGCCTCGGCGATTCTACACACCTCTTCATCTACAATTCAAATGCTGACTCCCTCGTATCATGGGATTTTGGGGATCCTGCTTCGGGCGCTGCAAACACTGATACGGGAGCGAGCGTGCATCACGTGTTCACTGCCACCGATTCATTTCTTGTCACCCTCATTCAATACTTATATGGCGGAACTGCCGATACCATTTATATCAATGTATTGATCTCAACATTGCCGGTAATTGCCCTCGGAAATGATACCACTGTTTGTATTGGCGACACGCTCACCCTCGATGCCGGTAACGCTGGGGCCGGTTATTCATGGTCGAATGGGAGTACCGCTCAAACCATTGCTGTCACTGACTCAGGAACTTATTCTGTGATTGTTTCTAACGCAGGCTGCAAAAACACGGGCAGCATCAACGTTAGTTTTATTGACTGCTCACAACTTCCTCATCCCGGTCTGTTTGTGCCCGATCCTACGATCTGCGAAAAATTCTGTATGGATTTTACCGATCAATCTACCAACAATCCCACGGCATGGCTCTGGATTTTTGAAGGAGGAAATCCTTCCACTTCCACTTTACAAAACCCAACGCAGATCTGTTATAATTTGCCGGGAACCTATGATGTTACGCTCACGGCCTCTAATGCTCTTGGTTCTCTCACACAAACATTTCCGAATTACATCACTGTGTATGCAACACCACCGGCTCCCCAAATCAACCAATCGGGATATACTCTCTACTCGAGTTTCGCAACAAGTTATCAATGGCAATTCAACTCGGTGGATATTCCGGGTGCGATCTACCAATCATACACTGTAACGCAATCGGGCTATTACACAGTGGTAGTTTATGATTCTCATGGATGCTTCAATTACACTTCGGTGTATATACTGATTTCGGGAGTGGATGATGTTGGTGGTGATGAGCATGTTTTCATTACGCCGAATCCTTCTGATGGAAGTTTCATGGTTGAATTGCTGAATGGCTTTATGGCTGAAAAAATATTTGTGGAGGTGACGAATGACCTGGGGCAAATTGTTTTTTCATCCGAGAACAAAATGTCTTTTCCTGGTTGGAAGACGCAAATTGATTTAAGTGATGTCGCTCGCGGTGTTTACTTCATTGAAATAAAAACCGAGCATGAATTTGTGAGAAAGAAAATTTTGATTGCAAACTAACCTGACAAGGAACAAATGTAATTTCACTGGACATTTAGAACTCTTTTTTTAGTGTTGATTTTTGCAGGATGAAAAAATTTTTACTCTTTATTTTTTTCTGTTGCGCAATGAAGTGTGAGTGTGTGGCGCAAGCGGGGGAATGGACCTGGATGAAAGGAGACAGCACTTTCAACTCGGCGGGCAACTTTGGTACTATGGGCATTCCCGCTGCGACAAATGAACCGCCTGCGGTGTATGCCCCTTTTTGCTGGACTGATTTGCAGGGGAAATTCTGGTTGCTTGGAGGTAATAATTTAAATTCATTCTTCACAGCATTGTGGATGTACGATCCATCAGCGAATAATTGGACCTGGATGAAGGGCTTAAGTTCCGGCGATCAGGCGGGTGTTTATGGAACGCTTGGTGTTGCATCCGCTTCAAATTTCCCCGGCTCGCGTTCGGGATCCAATGCAACATGGACTGACGCCAACGGCGACCTGTGGCTCTTTGGCGGATTGGGATATGATGCTTCCGGAAATTTCGGTTCACTTAATGATTTATGGAAGTACAACATTGTAACGAATGAATGGACCTGGGAAGAAGGAAGTAATCAAGGCGGTGTGCTTCCTGATTATGGGACTTACCAGGTAGCGTCGGTAACGAATACACCCGGCGGTCGCTGGGAAACCGGTTCCGCATGGAGAGATGATGCGGGTAATTTGTGGCTCTTTGGCGGATGTAGTTTTAATGGCTACTTAGATGATGTATGGAAATATGATCCTGGAATAAATGAATGGACATGGATGCAAGGTTCAGTAACCGTTGGTCTGCCCGCAGTATATGGCACGCTTGGAATTCCGGATGCAGCGAACACTCCCGGCGGTCGAACTTCCTATTGCAACTGGAAAGATCAGTCCGGCAACTTCTGGACCTTTGGTGGCATGGCAAATGGTTATGCGGAAATATATTCTGATCTCTGGAAATTTGATCCCCTCTCAAATGAATGGACCTGGATGAGTGGCAGCAACTTAAATTTTGCAACGGACAATTCAGGATCGCTTTGCGAAAGTAACGCAGCATTCCACCCGGGAGCCCGCTTTGAAAATCGCTCTTTATGGGTTGATGGCAATGGCAACATGTGGCTATATGGAGGCTGCACGCTTGCTTATACTTATAACCTTTATAGTGATTTATGGGCGTATAGAATTGACAGTAACGATTGGACACTCGTAAATGGCTCCACGCTGCCCAACCAACCGGGACATTATGGTGTGCAGGGGATTTCCTCGCCCTCTAATCAACCCGGGAGCAAGATGGGACCTGCAACGTGGATAGATAGCAGCGGCAACCTATGGATGTTCGGTGGCTTTCAGGATATATCTGCCTTAGAATATTCAAATAACCTGTGGAAATATGTTATTGATTTTTCCTGTCCTCTTCAAATCGTAAACCTCGACTCTGTAAACTTTGAGGCCCAGCAAGTTGAGCTTTGTGAAAAGTTTTGCACTTCCTTTTCTGATGCTTCTCTCAACAATCCAACGGCATGGCAATGGCTTTTCCCCGGTGGCACCCCTTCATCCTCGACCGATCAAAACCCTTCCAGCATCTGCTATCAGATACCGGGTGTATTTGATGTTACACTCATCACCACCAATGCAAACGGAACTGATACTCTCACACTGCACAATTACATCACCGTCTATCCTACCCCACCTTTTCCGACCATTACGCAAGCCGGTTACACACTCACTTCAAGCGCTGCTGCTTCGTATCAGTGGCAGTTCAACTCGGTAGATATTCCGGGAGCAACCAATCAATCATATACCATTTTGCAAACCGGTTATTACACAGTAGTTGTTGGTGATTCCAATGGTTGCAAAAATTCTTTTACGGAATATATCCTGATTAGCGGAATTAATAATTCAGAAAGTGATGCAAACATTTCCATTAATCCAAATCCTTCTTCAGGAACTTTCATGGTTGAATGGTTGCATGGCTTAACGGTTGGAGAGGTTTCAATTAATGTAATGAATACACTGGGGCAAAAGGTTTTTTCATCTGAAGAATCCCAATACATCGGGACAACCTTATTTAAAAAAGAAATTGATCTCACACTCTTCGCTAATGGAGTTTACTACATTACGCTTCTATCAGAAGACTTTTCATTGAAAAAGAAAATTGTTATCGCACATTGATTTTTACTGTGCGAAATTTTTTCTGCAACATCAGAAGAATTGTTTCTAATTTTCATTCTGCTTTTCTTCAACGCTTTTTTTGTTCCCGGAAAAATTTTCCTATGAAAAAATCGCTCCTCACTTTCACCTTCACCTTCACTTTTACTTTCACCTTCGCCCAGCAAAACGAATGGACCTGGATGAAAGGCAGCAGCGGCGTTAATTCTTCAGGCACTTATGGAACCCAGGGTGTTGCCAGCGCGACCAATACTCCACCTGCACTTTATGAAGCTACCCAATGGACAGACAAGCAGGGAATGTTCTGGCTCTTTGGAGGGGTGGGCGAACACAATGCTCTCTGGAAATTTGATCCTGCTACTAATGAGTGGACATGGATGAAAGGAAGTTCTGTCCTGAATGCACCCGGCGTTTATGGAACTCAAGGTGTGCCTTCGTCGTCAAATACTCCCGGCGCCCGGGGATGGGGTTCATGGGCATGGGTTGATACTGCGGGATATCTGTGGCTCTATGGCGGAATTGGTTACAGCGCAAACGGAACGTATGATGTGCTGAGTGACCTGTGGAGGTATGACATCTCTTCCAATGAGTGGACATGGATGGATGGACCGAGTTCAGGAACCATTTCCCCTATCTACGGAACAAAAGGAGTTCCTGCATCAAGTAATTTACCAGGTGCACGTGCAGAGAGTGATGCTGCCTGGGTTGATGACAGCAATCGGCTTTGGCTTTTTGGCGGTGCAATTTATCAACCGCAATATGGTGGATGGAGCATCGCAGGGTTTGGTAATGATGTGTGGATGTGGGATCCCGGTATTGCTGAATGGACGTGGATGCAAGGAACACAAACTCTCAGCGGAAGCGGCGTGTATGGAGTTAAAGGTGTTGCTGATTCATCAAACTATCCTCCCGGAAGAGGATCATATTGCAACTGGAAAGATTCTGCCGGAAACTTCTATCTCTTCGGCGGATACAACTTAGGATCAGCGTGGAATGACTTATGGCGTTATGATTGGCACACAAATGTTTTTACGTGGATATCGGGTCCGTCATCTGCAGGAGGAAGTGGAAACTACGGCACGCAGGGCGTACCTGATGTAAATAATATCCCTTCATCGCGTTATGAGAACCGTACCTTCTGGCAGGATGCATGCAATAATTTTTGGCTGTGGGGTGGAATACAGGAAGGCGGTGCAGGCTGGTCTTTCAATGATCTTTGGGAATATGATCCATCAACTAATGAGTGGGCGTGGGTGAGCGGGGAAAACACCGGCAACTACACAGGCACTTATGGAACACAGGGAGTTTCTTCACCAGCAAATGAACCACCGGCAAAATATGGTTCTGTTGGATGGATGGACAACGTTGGAAATATGTGGATGTTTGGTGGAGGAACACCCGGATTCTCCGATAAGAAAAATGATTTGTGGCGCTACGTTCCTGATTCAACTAACTGCAATCAACAGCAACAACCATCTCAAATCAATTTTGCAGCAATAGATACCACCATCTGCGAAAAATTCTGCATTAACTTTTTTGATTCTTCTTTGAACAATCCTGTGTCATGGCTATGGAATTTTCCGGGGGGAACTCCTGGTTCTTCTATTGATCAAAACCCCGCGAATATCTGCTACCAAAATCCCGGAGTATTTGATGTAACGCTGATCACCACGGACGCCAATGGAATTTCCGATACGCTTACTCTGAATAATTATATCACGGTATACACAAATCCTTTCGCGCCGGTGATCACACAAAACGGAAACGTTCTCACCAGCACGTTTGCAAATTCTTATCAATGGCAATTGAACTCTGTAGATATACCCGGCGCTACCAATCAGAGTTATACGATCACACAATCAGGATTATACACCGTGGTGATTGGTGATGAGAATGGTTGTAATGCACAAGCAAGCGTTGATGCGTCTCTCGTTGGAATTTCAGGCGTGGATGGAAATTTTTTCGTGAATGTTTTTCCTAATCCTTCCAATGGGAGTTTCATGGTTGAATTGCTGAATGCCTGCCCCGCTTTTTGCGGGGGTCAAATGGCGGGCGTGACACTCTGTATTACAAATACTTTAGGGCAAGTTATTTTTTGTTCAGAAGAAAAAATTATTGTTAATGATTGGAAGAAGGAAATTGATTTGAGTGATGTCGCACACGGAATTTACTTCATTGAAATAAAAACTGAGAATGAATTTGTAAGGAAGAAAATTATGATTGCAGACTAACCCAAAAAGCAAAGGGCATACTTTTACTCTGCACATATTTTATATCTTAACTTCTTTCTAATGAAGAAAATTTTATTTGCCCAACCAAGTTTCTGTCTGCACTTAAGTTTCATTCTGATGGTTAGCGCAACTGGATTCTCAGTCCTTTTCATTTCCAATTTACTTCAGTCGAAAATCACCTTGTGAATCATTAGGGATTATCGGTTTGTTGCAATAGAGAAAAAAATTTTCTGTCCAAAGGACTCCTCATAGAGAAAAAGAAAGTCATCATTACAAATTTGCAACAGTGAAAATCGTGCTCATCCTTATCCTCACTCTCACTTTTACTCTCAATCTTTTGTTCGCGCAGAATGGTTTGGTGGTGTAAAACGGAGAATGAATTTCTGAGGAAGAAGCTATTGATCGCATTGTGAAAGCAAAAAGTGAAATCTTATATCTTAAGTCTTACGCATGATTTCATCAGGAACAATAAAGAAGGGCTGTCGTCATTTACGGCAGCCCTTCTTTAAAATTGAAGAATTGATCAGAGACTATTTCTGATACACAATCTTGCTTGCATACACTTTGTCACCCACAACCACTTTCACAAAGTAACTGCCTCCCGGAACGGTTCTGTCAAACTTCACCTTATCAAATAAAACTCCGTTTACAATTGCTGCACGATCGAGATAGATACTTTGACCGAGTTCATTCATGATTTGAATATCAGCTTCGGTGTTCATGTCATCATCCAGCTTGAGTTCCAACACGAAATCTCCATGGTTAGGATTCGGATAGAGATTCAATTCCACGCCGAACATCGGAGGCTGTGCTTCTTTGCAGGAAGAATAAACTGTTACAGCAGATGAAGTGGTAGAGCATCCATTGTCGTTCGTGACAGTGACGGTGTAGTCGCCGGTACTGGTAGCTGTGTAGAGGCGATCTGTAGCAAACATGATCGGGAAACCTCCCTTATTCCATTGGTATGTGTGGCTGTTGTTGCTACTGCCGGCGTTATTAGCACGCATTAGTACAGAACCTGAGGGGCAAAGATCAGTACTGCTAAACACAGTAATGTTTGCCTGAGGAATGGCAAGTCTTGCTACTGTTGTGTACGCAGAAGTGCTGGTGCAAAAGCCTGTCGTTTCAACTACACGGAAAGAACCTCTCTTAGTAGTAGTGAAGGTTGAATTCGTTGCACCCGATTGAAGCGTATTCCCTTTATACCATTGATAGGTAATCCCCGAACCGGAGTTTGCTGCTAACGTTACCGGTATAAGACGGCAATAAGTTACAGTGCCACTCGGGGTGATGGTAGCTACTAACGGATTCTCATCCACCGTAAAGTCGCAGTTGTCATCAATGCCATTGCAAACGTCTGCAGCTCCGGGATTCACGGCGGAGTTGCCATCATCGCAATCTGAACTGTTGCTGCTGTATCCGGTTGGTGCTGTAGATGAACATACCATCGCTGTAGTGGTAGAGCCATATCCATCCTCATCGGCATCTACATAGTACTGCTGCGGAGCGTGAACCGATCCATCATTATCGTTGCAATCGCTTCCAAGTGTACTTAAAGACCAGCTTGCATCGGGAGGAACACAATAGCTCGCAGAGCCACCATCATATCCATCACCATCAGCATCATGATACCATGTTTGAACAGCGTGATACCCAGGATTGCTATCATCGCAATCACTTCCAAGTGTGCTTAAAGACCAGGTTGCATCAGGAGGAACACAGTAGTCCGCAGAGCCGCCATCATATCCATCACCATCACCATCATGATACCATGTTTGTACAGCGTGATATGCGGGATTGCTATCATCGCAATCACTTCCAAGTGTACTTAAAGACCAGCTTGCATCCGGAGGAACACAATAATCCGAAGAGCCACCATCATATCCATCACCATCAGCATCATGATACCATGTTTGTACAGCGTGATAAGCGGGATTGCTATCATCACAATCAGAACCAAGCGTTGAAGCTGAATATCCTGAAGGAATGGTGTTGCCATAGCAGACCGCAGTCTGCCCCGCATCATAACCATCACCATCCGCATCCACGTATAAGTCAGATTGTTGCCACTTAGTGTTGTCACTATCATCGCAATCCGTACCTGCGGTAGATGTACTCCAACCTGCACCGGGACTTACACAAGAGTTTTGTGTAGCTGAATGGTAACCATCGCCGTCACCGTCAAAATACCATGTCGTATTCGAATTCCCGGTTAAGCTATATTCTGTTC
>Ga0134121_10002504_pt1 | contig 15836 bp, 15 predicted proteins | sample KB301_FD_96463 | JGI IMG/M metagenome (GOLD analysis project Ga0134121, IMG submission 96463) | Terrestrial soil microbial communities without Nitrogen fertilizer from Kellogg Biological Station, Michigan, USA - KB3-0-1 | ecosystem: Environmental > Terrestrial > Soil > Unclassified ... | reverse complement strand
CGAGTTTTGCGCGAACTTTATCGTTCGCGTTTGACTCTCAAAGGTCTTGAAACGGACACGCTCTATCTAGTTTTCAAACATCGATTCCAAATTGTATTTGGATTCCCTTACAGACGTTTCTGACTCGCTGCAAGCAAACGGGGATATTAACTAACGAACCCTACTCTGTCAAGCGAGCTTGACCAGTTCTCCTGATTTATCCGGAGAATAAAAAGCGCCGCAATCTCCTCGCAACTTTCCCGAGGAAAAGCGACACTGTAGGTCCGCCATCAAATTTCCCGTTTTCAAACCCCTTGATGCCTCTCTCGCGAAGAGGAATGGGCATTATAGGGATTAAATCTAACTTGTCAACACCTTCTGACGCTCGCAGTTAAAAATTCTTGCTCGCGTGAGGCCCCAGGTTTTCAGAGGCGGGGATTAGATGCCCTTCACGCCGTCGGGTTGTCTAGTTTTGAATAATAAGTTCCGCTCTGACAACCCCTGCAAATCACGTCTCCGTTTGCATCGATGACTTCCCTGCCATCGTTAACTCCTTCCTCACAAATCGCGCAGGTCACACGCGAGCGAGGATTACCCGGCAGGTCGAACTCGCTCAACTCAAGACTCACCAGTTCTGTCTTGAACAACTCATCGTCCGTCGCTTCAGAGTACGTGCGAAACTGCCGCGTGCGTTTGTCAGCAATGTCAGAATAACGTTCGTCAGCGAGACTGCGGGAACTCTCGAGTGCGACGATCCGCACCCCCCGATTCGTTTCAGTATTCAAAAACGTCGCTGCTACTTTCCCGTAATCGATATACTTCAAACTTCGCTTTCCGAGCCGCACGCCTGTGACCGCGCTGACCGCGTCAGCCATGCAGCGATCGATCTCGACCCAAACGATCAGCTTCTTTTTATCGGCGCCGCGCGGATCATTGATGTCGAGCATCCGGCAGCCGAGCAGCGCCATGCGCGTGCCGAGCAGTTGTCCCGCACACATGTGCCCGTGCAGCCGCTCGCATTCTTTTAAGAGAGTGTCGATTGATTCCATTTTAGATAACCGATGAGAGAGAACATGCTCGAGGGGGTGAAGAGGGGAATCGATTCTACTGCGACGGGTTGCAACTCATCCGGCTCATCGGAAACGTAGATAGCGCTTGCTTTGGTGATGAGACGCTTTGCGGAGCTTTTGATCTTCGAGTTACCAGCCTGCCTGACCATCACGAAGTGATCTGTGTTCACGAATTCAGTAAAGCTATTGCCTTCGACGAACACGCCCGGTGATTTCACTTTGGCGAGTGCGAGCTTGATGCCTTCTTCAACCTGATTATCAGTACAGATCAGCCAGTGAACATTGGAGGCGCCCGCATCCCAGTAACGTGCGGTGTCTTTGCCGAACGTGTACGTGTCTGCACGGCCTGAGCGGACGAGCGGTTCTGAAGATAAGAGATGACTGACGCAACAGGCTTTAGGATCTTTGCCGCACGAGCGATAGTGACCGCGCGTGGTTTTGATTGCTTCCCAACCGGGAAATGCTTTGAGTAGCTCGCAGAGGAGAGTTGTCTTGCCGACGTTGGAAGTGAATCCGCCGATACCGATGATGATTGGACTACCCATGATGACTCGAAATTCTCTGCGTAACCTCTGCGCCCTCTGCGTCTCTGCGGTTAAATAGCTTTTCCACCGCAGAGGCGCAGAGAACGCAGAGGTTACGCAGAGACACTACCGCCGTCGCCTACCCTGCGGGGCGATGTTCGGAGCGTTGATCTTCAACACGCCGCGCGCATCCTTGTAGAGACTGTAACGCACTTCCTTCACTGGTCCACCTTCCTCTTCCTGCAAGCGGATCGTGAAGCTCTTGCTCTCGCCCTGCCCCTCGACTTTCGCCGGTAAATAGCCCTTCAAATCCGGGCTGCGATACGCCGTGTAGTGCTCCTGGTTACGCTTGTCATAACCAAGCACATAGATGCGATCGAAGTCAGGCTCGTCAACTGCGTGCGGCTTATCCGAGCTGCTCTTCTCGAGAATCAACCAGCTACCCGGCTTATCTTCTTTCCCCGCATCCTTCGTCGTCTTTTCCTTGTCGCCACCATCGAGCCGCTGCCAACCGACAAACTCGCGCCCGGTACGATAAAAAATGATGTCGCTCGGCACGGAAAGCCCGACCTGCTTGCCGTAAATCCAACCAGCAGGCGCCGGCGACGCGTCAGCCGGAAGTCTCACTTTGTACCAGAGCTCATTCGTCTCATCCTGTTCCTTGTCTTCCTCGTCCTGCGGTGTCGCGCGCCCGCTGCCTCCCTGCGCGGCGCTGCCGGCCTTCGGCGCCACGTCGGTCTCAATCGCTTCGGAAGATTTTGGCTTCGGCACGCGCTTCCAGCCGATGATGTCGAAACTCGATCCACTATCGAGCCGCATCATGATGTTTTCATTGCCACTGCGATCGGGAGACAGCCGCAGGTTGGAGCTCGCGCGAAGCTGGCCCGTCGCCTGCGCAGAAACGTCTTTGTCTTCCGCGGCTAACTTCGCCGACTCCTTCAGCACGTCGTCAGGCATTACGTTACGCGCTTCGATCCAACCTTCGGTCGTATCAGTATCGCGAGCCCTGACGCGGAGCCATCGCTCTTTTCGTGAGTTGTCACTCGGGTCAGTGACGTCAGTGGATTCGAGTATGTCTACAGAGTCTCCACGATTCACTTGCAGCAAATCCGCCGCGACGACGGCCGTCGAGCTGCGAATCTGTGCGCGCCGCGCGACGATAACGCCGCTGCTGCTCTTGTTCGCGAGGGTCGAACAACCAAGCGACAACAAAAGCAGCGCGAAAACAAAAAGGGTCTTGCTAAATCTCATTCGTGTTCCTTCGAGCCTGATCCATCCTGGTAGCCGAGCGATCGGAGCAACTGCATCTGATCCTGATTCAGATCGCCGTCGACTCGTAGCTGCGAACCTTTACCAGTGAAAAGAACCGACATTCCATACGCGGGTAGAACTTTGTTCAGATCCACTTCCGTGCTGTTTTCAACGTATGCCTTTAGGAAAGAGCGGGAGACGGGGGTTGAACCCAGCACGTTGATTATAGCGTCATTTCCGTCTGCGCCGTCAGTCAAACCGCCGATGAAGATATCTCGATAGCTGTTTGCCAGACTCCGCTGGCCGCCGGTTTCTTTCCGCACCAATAAATCATAGAGAAACGCGACCAGCATTCCTTTGAGATACACCTGCGAACCGGTGCTCGCCCAACGACGCTCCGATTCCTCGATGAGCGATAGCGTGTCGGGATGCGCCCGGTATTGATCGTAAACCCGGCCCAACGCCGCGAAATATTCTTTGAAGTCGATTACGCGAAGATCGAGTGCCGTGCGCAGGGCGGTGTACAAAGTGAACCCTTCGAAGAACCAGTCGTAGTCGCCTTCCAACTTCAGAGAGTTCGGAACCCAAAGATGCAAAACTTCATGTGTGAAGATAACTGTGAGTTGCGACTTCCAGAGCTTGAAGCCGGCGTCCGGATTCATTAGCAGGACGACCGTAGGACCTCTTGTCTCAGCTTTCCAATCTGTTTTGTGATCCTTGATTGGAAGAGGTGCAATGATGATTACTGGCTTCTCGCGCAGATGAAACCCGGTCAGCGCCAGATATGTCTCCATCACCTTTGTCGCGCGCTCCAACGCTTCACGGTCTTTGAATCGCCACTTCCCGCTAATCACAACGTCCAGCGGCATGCCATCTACCGTGGTTGAGCTTGTTCGCAGCGCCTTACCGATCAGGAAGAGTGCTTTCTCAGCCTCAACGACCTCATACTGACCATGTATGTCGCGTAGGAATGACGAGCCCACCGTCCAATCGTCCGGCAGAACGAACAACACGGAAACACTTCGAATCTCGACCGGAAGGAGGTCAGCAAGCATCAGAACGCCGCGATCGCCGGTGAGCCACGACACATGAGAGACATCAGCGAGCGTGGGTGGTGGAAGCTTGACCGTGTAACTGATCACCCTCGACTTGCGCTCAGATCGATACTCGCCAACCGCAGCTTTCCGAGCCTCTGCATCCGTGGCGCGGAAGTCTTCGATCCGTTCAGCAATGCCGAGAATTCCCGCGTACGCATTCCGGAAGGACCACGAGTCGATCGGCGTTGACAGTTCTGCTTCTATCTTGATCTGAGCCGGCTTACTAATCGAGATGAGCGCACGACTCACACCACTCTGAGCCGCAACAACGTTGGCGCTCAACAATATCAGCAAAAAGATGACAAGACGCATTTCAGGAGGAGATTTCACCAGGGAACTTGTGTACAATCCTGCACCAGCATGTTAACGAAAGCAATTCAGAACCACGGCGCGACGCTAAAACGCGGCCTTGGTCTATTGCTGGTCCTCTTCATCTTTTACGGGACTACTGTCGAGGCTGCTCACTGCCACGGACTCACAGCGCCTCAGTCAAACAGTGCGACGTCGCTAACAACCCAAGACTCGGGCGCGAGCAGCACTTCCCGCGCCAGGCTCGGATGCAACGACTGTCTGCTCTGTCAACTGCATCAGAACTTCTCGGCGACCCTCATCTCCGTAAAACTCAACACCGCACCATTAGTTCGTATCACCTACGCGCTAAGGTTCGACCCCGTTTCAATTCGCTCGATAGCGCATAGCCAGCAGTCAGGTCGAGCGCCGCCTCAAGCCAACTAGAAACCGCCCAGTTCGGACTGTGCAACCAGTTTCTCCAGCAGGAGAATCTGCGTGGCCATACCCGCATTCACTTACGGCATTTTAGGAGGCTTGATGCAATGTTATTCAGAAATCTGTTCCGGACCGCAATTATTAGCGGCGCACTTATCTTACTTGGTCCAACCGCCTTCTCGCAGGGCAGAATCGGCAGCATTCAGGGCACTGTGAAAGATCCCGGCGGCGCCCTTGTTCCGAATACGACGATCATCGTCACGCAACCCGTAACCGGCTACCGCCAAACAACTCAAACCGACGCGCAAGGCTCGTTCAAGCTCGTCAACCTGCCTTTCAATACGTACAAGGTCCGCGCCGAAGCCAACGGCTTTCAACCCGCGGAGCAATCAATCGACCTCGAAAGCACGATTCCTCTTGTCCTCGAGCTCGCGGTAACACTTGCGGAAACGACCGCCAACGTCACGATAACGGCGGGCGGAGAAGCGATGCTTGAGCCGGATCGCACCTCGTCTGACACTGATATAAATCAAACGATTCTCGAGCGTCCACTCGGCGCCGCCCCGTCTCGCGCGATCGAATCTATCGTCGCTTCAACGCCCGGCTTTGTTACCGACGACAACGGCCGCATGCATCCACGCGGCTCCGAATCGCAGGTGCAATACGTGGTCGACGGCGTTCCCGTGACGGACAACATGTCGGCCATTTTTTCGACGAGCCTCGACGCTCGCACACTGCGCACCGTCGAAGTGCTCACCGGCGGCATTCCGGCCGAGTTTGGTGACAAGCTCGCCGGCGTGATCAACGTCAACACTCGCTCCGGATTGGAAGGACCGACACAGGCCGGAATTTCATTCTCCGGCGGCAGCTTCTCGACCGGCGAAGCCGCAGCCGACTTCGCGACGCACACGAAGAAACTCGGTTTTCTGACGAACCTCTCAGCCAGCACGTCGCAGCGATATCTCGATCCACCTACTCTCGACAACTTTCACAACTTCGGCCGCACGGGCAAAGCTTTCTTCCGTCTCGATTACCAGTTTGACGCAAACAACAGTCTGAAGGGCGTCTTCAATTTCGGCGGCTCGAATTTTCAGGTGCCGAACAGATTTGCACAGGAAGCCGCAGGACAGGACCAGCGACAGCGTCTTCGCGATAACTCGCAGAACATCAGTTTCCAGCACATCTTTTCGCCTAACTCCGTCGCACAGTTCTCGTTCTTCCACCGCCAGAGCAATGCGGAGCTGATTAGCAATCCGCGTTCGACACCCGTCGTCGCAAACCAGGATCGCACGCTTCAGAATTACGGCGGCATCGGCTCGCTCGCGCTTACGCGTGGCAGTCACAACATCAAGTTTGGCGGGCAGTTCACGATCACACCGGTCGACGAGCATTTCACCTTTTACCCGACTGCCGCGTTTCCTGATCTGGAGAATGATGTTCCGAACCCGGTAAACAATTTCAATGCGGCGAATCCGTTCGTCTTCAACCAGTCGAAAACCGGCCGGACGCTGAGCGCCTACGTGCAGGATCGCTTCACCGCTTTCAAGAATCTGACGCTGGACCTCGGCATGCGTTATGACAACTACAAACTGCTGATCAGCGATCAGGCCGTCAGCCCGCGTCTGGCTATCGCTTACTACATCCCGAAGACGAAGACGACATTGCGCGCTTCTTACAATCGACTCTTCCAGCCGCCACCGGCCGAGAACCTTCTGCTCGCGAGCTCGAATGAAGCAGCCGCCCTCTCGCCGATTGCGGTCCTGCAGGGCGTCACGACAGTGAACCCGATTCTGCCGGACAAACAGCATGCTTACGAAGCCGGCGCGCAACAGTTGGTCTCGAAGTTCTTTCGACTGAACCTGACTGTCTACCAGAAGCGCATCAAGAACTTTTCCGACAAGGACCAGTTCTTCGAGACTGGCGTGATCTTTCCGATTGCGATCTCGTCAGGACGAGTCACGGGCGAGGAAGTGCGGCTGGAGTCGACCGAGATTCACGGCTTCCATACCTTCGTCTCATATGCGAATGCGCGGGCTTTTGGCGTGACGCCGATCACAGGCGGGCTGTTCCTCGGTGAAGACCCACAGGACCTGTTTCTGAACGGCTTGAAGTTCGCAAACGATCACGACCAGCGCAACGAAGCGCAATTTCAGGTGAGTTATAACCATCGCCGGTCGGGGCTGTACACGAGTTTCAGTGGACGTTACGATTCTGGTGTGCCCGTAGACGTCGACCCCGGAACGACGCTCGCGGACTTCGTCACCGAGGGCTTCGATCCGCGTTTGTACAACGAGATCGATTTCCAGCGCGGGCGCGTGAAGCCGCGCATGGTTTTGGATTTCTCCGTCGGCGCTGACCTGATGCAGAAGGAAAGAGTGTCGATGAACGTCCAGTTTGACGTGCAAAACCTGACGAATGAGCTGTTTCTCTATAATTTTGAGTCGGTTTTCAGCGGGACTCACGTCGGCTACCCGCGACTATTTAGTGGCCGGGTGAGTCTTCGATTCAAGTAAGATCTTCTCTGCGGCCCTCTGCGTATCTCCGCGCTCTCTGCGTTAATCGGGTTATTTCAACGCAGAGAACGTGGAGATACGCAGAGGACCGCAGAGATTTCCCTGAACTGCTGGGCGGAGATGGACGTATGCTAAAATGCGCTTTGCTTCGCCCAGAACCCCGAGGATTCAGCCGTGAGCCTGGTCAAGATTATCGTCATTACGATTATCGTCATTCTCAGCATTCTGTTCTTCGGCCGTTTTTACGTGTAGCCGAACGGCAGGTGCTGCGTTTCGCGACCATCCTTCTCCTGCTCGTCTGTTTTTTCATCGCGCCTAATTTTGCCCTCGCACAACAGACCGATGACGACGACGTCATCCGCGTTAACACCGATTTACTGCTCTTCCCCGTCCGCATTCGCGACAAAAAGGGTCTGGCTGTCACGGGGCTGACTGATCAGGACCTTTCGCTAAAAGATCCGGACCAGGTCACGACGGGTTTGTACTTCACTCCCGGCGCTGATCGCGTGGCTCTGATGTTTGCACTCGACCAGTCGGGCAGCCTGCGGCAAATCATCGCGCAACAACAGGAAGCCGCGCTCGCTCTGTTCTCACGGTTTGGTGAGCGATCGAGCGTCGCGATTCTCCGTTTTTCGAGCACGGCTAAACTCGTCGCTCCATTCACAAAAGATCTCGATGCCGCACGCGCGGCGTTTAGATTCACCGCGGGCCAAAATGAGCAGACCGCGATCTTCGATGCCGCGGCAAAAGCAGTTACAGCGTTTGACGATTTGCCGCCCGTGCGCACCGAGCGTCGCATCATCGTGCTGATCAGCGATGGTCTTGACACGCGCAGCCGCACGAGCGCTGAATACGTTATCAACGCTGCACTGGAGAGACGCGTCTCTTTCTATGTAATCCACCTGCCGCTCTTCGAGCCACGCGACGGACGACTACAGGTGCGCACTCCGAGTAAAGGCTTCAAAGACCTCGCCGAAAAGACTGGCGGCAAGTATTTTCTCGTTGGCGACGCGAAGTCAGCACTCATGCCGCGAGAGAACGATTTGACGCCGATCTTTCAGGCCATCGAAGAGGATTTGAAAAGCCAGTACCTTTTGGGTTTCTATATAGCCGAATCGTCGCGCGACAATCGCAAGCATGTTTTCTCAGTAAGTATGAAGCCGCAAGGCGTCGAGTACTCCGTCGGAGGCAAAGGCTACTCGCGCACGCAAAAGTTCATGATTAATCTGCCACCGGGAGCAAAGAATTAACTTCGTTCATGACTGAAAACCTTCGACCTATTAGACGCGCACTGATCAGCGTCTCTGACAAAACCGGCATTTTAGACTTCGCGCGCGAGCTCACGCGCTTTAACGTAGAAATCATCAGCACTGGTGGCACCGCGAAAGCGCTGCGCGACGCGGGCATCACTGTGCGCGACATCTCTGACGTCACCGGATTTCCGGAAATGATGGACGGACGCGTCAAGACACTACATCCGCGCGTACATGGCGGACTGCTCGCGATTCGCGACAACGCAGACCACGTCGCCGCACTCGAACAACACGGAATCCAACCAATCGATCTTGTAGTCGTGAATCTCTACCCGTTTGCAGAGACGATCAAACGCGAAGGCGTGACACGCGAAGAGGTGATCGAACAGATCGACATCGGTGGGCCAGCGATGATCCGCTCCGCAGCCAAGAACGCGCGTGACGTCGCTGTACTTGTCTCTCCTGAACAATACGCACAAGTGATCCAGGAACTAAACCAAAACAACTGCGCCCTCTCGCTCGACACGAGAAACACGCTCGCGCAAAAAGCATTCGAGCACACCGCGCATTACGACATTGTAGTCAGCTCATATCTCGCCGGCTCCACTGCTGCGCTACCGGATCGTCTGAGCGGGTTGAAAAAGATCGCTGACCTGCGTTACGGCGAAAACCCACACCAGAAAGCCGCGCTCTACCAGACTTCGACGACTGGCGGCATCGCGAACGCTGCCGTCCTCGCCGGCAAAGAGATGTCGTTCAACAACTACGTCGATGCCGAAGCAGCGTGGCAACTCGTCTGCGACTTCGAACAGACTGCGTGCGCGATCATCAAGCACACAAACCCGGCCGGCGTCGGTCTCGGCCAGACTGCTGCAGAGGCGTACAAAAAAGCTCTGGCGACGGATCCGGTTTCGGCGTTCGGCGGGATCGTAGCGTTCAACTGCTCGGTCGATGCCGCGGCAGCGGAGGAAGTGACGAAGATCTTCACTGAAGTCGTAATCGCGCCCGGCTACAAGGACGCGGCGCTCGAGGTCCTGCGCGCCAAGAAAAACCTGCGCGTGATTCAAATGAGCGATGCGGAACAACCGGCAGGAGTCGAGCTGAAGCAAATCGGCGGCGGCATGCTCGTGCAAACCCGGGACGATCACAAACTCAATCCCGCTGAGCTCAACGTTGTCACGACACGCAAACCGAGTAGCGAAGAGATCCGTGCGCTGCTGTTCGCATGGATCGTTTGCAAGCACACGAAGTCAAACGCGATCGTTTACGCGCGCGCGGATCAGACGGTCGGCGTCGGCGCGGGGCAGATGTCGCGCGTGGATTCGGTGAAGATCGGTGCGATGCGAGCGCAGTTGCCGGTCGAAGGCTCGGTGCTGGCGTCAGATGCATTCTTTCCGTTTCGCGACGGAATCGACGAGGCTGCGCGACACGGAATCACGGCCGTCATCCAACCCGGCGGCTCGGTCCGCGATGAAGAAGTGATCGCCGCCGCCAACGAACACGGCCTGGCAATGGTCTTCACCGGCATCCGCCACTTCAAACATTAGGACCTATGTTGGACTTGTCTCAAAGCACCGCGATCCCCGATACTCCACAGTATTTCGCAAAAGAAGTGAGCGTTAAACATGGCTGACAATCAAGACTTGATTAACAACATCCCCTCGATCCGCTGCCGTTACTGCGGCCAGCGTAACCAGATTCGCACGGATGGCGGCGAAGCACGCTGCGGCCGTTGCCGTTTGCCTCTCGCGGACGAGCCGCCACACAAGAAATTCGCGCACCTCGACAAGGACCAGTACATCCATCCCGCCGATCGCCGCGCGCTCGCAGCGCTGCGCGCGATCCCCGGAATCGACACGGCCCTGAAGAAACTGCTGGCCATTACGGGCGAGTCAGCCATTCGCGTCATCTTCACTGCCAGCGCCGTGAAGGTCACGCCGACGCAGTGCCCGGATCTTTACGCCAAACTCCAGATCGCCTGCACAACCCTCGGCGTCGACATGCCCGAGCTCTTCGTGCAACAAAACCCGATCGTCAATGCTTTCACGGGCGGCGTCGAGCGCCCTGTCATCGTGCTCTATTCACAACTGATCGAGCGACTGAGCGACGACGAAGTGCTCGCAGTCGTAGCTCACGAAGTGGGCCATATTCACGCCGAGCACGTGCTTTACCTGACCGCTGCTCGTCTGATCGAGTTTCTCGCGAAGAGCGCGGTGCTCGCATCGCCTTTGACGTTCATCGTCAAGGAGCTACTCACGATGAGCATGCGCGCTGCACTGCTCGCATGGGCCAGACGTGCTGAGCTGTCCTGCGATCGCGCCGCATTACTCGTCACACAGGACGCCAACGTCATCGGCCGTACGATGATGAAGCTCAGCGGCGGCACCTATGCGTCGCGCGTAGATTACGATCAGTTCCTCGGGCAAGCGCGCGACTTTCAAAAGAACTACGACGAGAAAGCGCTCGATCGTTTCTGGGCTGACGTGATCACTTCCGGCATGAGTCACCCGTTTCCGGTGTGGCGCGTCTCGGAGATTCTGCAGTGGGTTGAAAGCGGAGAGTACAAAGCTCTGATGACGGCGCCCGAAAGCGCAGCCGCATAATTAGCCAAAAGGCACAAAAAGCACAAATGCTTAAAGACAAAACTGGAATCATCTTTGGAGTCGCAAACAAGCGCTCCATCGCCTGGGCCACTGCCCTCTCGCTGCACGAAGCGGGCGCGAGGCTCGCTTTCACTTACCAGGGCGAGCGCCTCAAAGAGAACGTCGAGAGCCTGACGAACGACGCAATGCCCGGCTCGTTGCTGCTCTCATGCGACGTCACCAACCAGGAAGAAGTCGATAAAACATTTCAACAGGCCGGCGAGCAGTTTGGCAGGCTCGACTTCCTGATTCACAGCATCGCCTTCGCACCACGCGAGGCGCTCGGCGGCGAATACCTGAACACTTCTCGCGAAGCTTTTCTGACCGCACTCGAAATCAGCGCCTACTCTCTGCCGCAACTCGCGCGCGCCGCCGCGCCGCTGATGACTGAAGGCGGCAGCATCGTCTCGATGTCGTATTACGGCGCTGAAAAGGTCGTCGCGGGTTACAACGTGATGGGCGTCGCCAAGGCTGCACTCGAAGCCAGCACGCGCTATCTCGCAAAGGATCTGGGACCACGAAACATTCGCGTCAATGCGATCAGCGCTGGTCCAATCCAGACTCTCTCCGCGCGCGGCGTCTCTGACTTCAGCACGATGCTCAAACATCACGCCGAACGCGCCCCGCTCGGTCGCAACGTCGACCCGCGCGAAGTCGGAAACACCGCCGTCTTCCTTTGCAGCCCGATGTCTTCCGGTATCACCGGTGAAGTCATCTACGTCGACTGCGGCTACAACATCATGGGCATTTAATGGAAAAGAAACATAAGCGCAATAGCGGGCGGGCAGCTCCGGGATCGACACAGGACGAGCAACTACTCGAGAGTCCGCGCGCGGACGAGTTTACCCACACAGATCCCTGGCGCGTCTTCCGTATCATGGGCGAGTTTGTCGAAGGCTTCGACGAGCTGGCGACGCTGAGTCGCGGCATCACCATCTTCGGCTCTGCGCGCACAATGCCCGACGATCCCGACTACAAAGCCGCGCAGGAAACCGGCGCGCTCTTCGCCGCGCAGGGTTTCGCTGTGATCACCGGCGGTGGTCCGGGAATTATGGAAGCCGCGAATCGTGGCGCGTTCGACGCAGGTGGGCTCTCGATCGGCTGCAACATCGAGTTGCCGTTCGAGCAGAAAGCAAATCCTTACCAAACGCTCAGTCTCACGTTCAAATACTTCTTCGTCCGCAAGATGATGTTTGTTAAGTACAGTCTCGCGTTCATCATCTTTCCGGGCGGCTTCGGAACCCTCGACGAGCTTTTTGAAGCGCTCACGCTAATCCAGACGAAGAAGATTCGAAACTTTCCGATCGTGCTGTTTGGGAAGCAATACTGGAGTGGACTACTCGACTGGCTGCGCGCGGAGGTTTTACCCGGTGGGAAGATCTCCGAACACGACATGGACATCTTTCACATCACTGACTCGCCCGCTGAGGTTGTTGAAATCGTGACGCGAAGCCAGAGCTCACTCACCGAGCTCGACGCTACTGTCTCCGACGACATCCGACTCGCAACTTAAACCGCGGCTTTACTTAACCACTCGAGATACGGCGCCGACCCGGCCACGATAGGAACAGCAACGATCTCGGGCGTGTCGTAGGAATGCAACGCCCGCACTTCCCTCTCCAGATCGTCAAACTTCCCGCGCGTCGTCTTCGCGAGCAAAAGCACTTCTGAACTTCGCTCGATCTTTCCCTCCCAACGATAAACGGATTCGATCTCGGGTAGGATCTGCACACACGCAGCGAGGTGAGCGCCAACCAGCATGTCTGCCAGCCGCGTCGCTTCCTCGCCATTCGCGGCCGTCATAAAAACTACAATCGCATCATCAGACATCGCGAACTACTCTTCTTCGTCATCTTCCAAATCATCTTCGCCTGGTCCACCGGTAAGAGGCGTCGTGTCAGCGCCGAAGAACGACTGGTAAACCTCCCGCGCCCGATCCACGTCACGCTCGTCGACCATAATCATCGCGCCTTCCGACGTCGCAGACAAGAGCGGCGAGAACGCGTCAGCGCCTCCGGACTTCACCACCGAGCGAACCCCGTTTTGCGTGAGAATGTCGTTCACCATCTCGGCTTCGGCAGGCGAGCCGAAATTATGAAGCGACACAAAGTGTGCTTCGCTGTCGTCGTGAATGTTAGTAATCTTGTCGACCAGCTTCGCGTTGTCGTCGGGGCATTGCGTGATGCCGGGTTCGTATTCAGCCTCGCAAACAGGACAGATCATAAGCGCTCCCTTTAACTGAGTTTCGCTTCAAACGGTATCTCATCAAAATGTGTCATTCGTTTGAAGGCGTGAAAACGATCGTTGATCTCAGCGTGCGTCAACCGCCTGACTCGCTCAGTGCCAAACTCCTCCACATTAAACGAGGCCATCACCGATCCAAAAATCATTGCGCGCCGCATCGCGCCATCGTCGATCGTTTCCTGGCTTGCGAGGTAGCCCATGAAGCCACCAGCGAACGTGTCGCCCTCGCCGGTCGGATCGAATACTGACTCGAGCGGGTACGCCGGAATCGCGAAATAACTGTCGCGCGTGAAGAGCGCCGCGCCGTACTCGCCGCGCTTGATGATGAGGGCTTTTGGTCCCCAACTGAGAATCTCGTGCGCGGCTTTGATCAAGTTGGGAATCTCGGTGAGCTGTCGCGCCTCGGCGTCGTTGATGATCACGACGTCGACGACTTTGATCGTTTTGACAAGCGAGTCGCGCGTGTGCTCGATCCAGAGATTCATCGTGTCGAGTGCTACGAGCTCTGCGTCAGGCATCTGTTCCCTGACACCGCGTTGCAGATCGGGTTGAATGTTGCCGAGAAAAAGCAGGCGCGTGCGCTTTGACTCTTCCGAGAGCTTTGGCTGGAAATCTGCGAAGACGTTCAGATCGGTGTAGAGCGTGTGCGCGACGTTCAGATCGTACTCGTAACGACCGCCCCAGCGAAACGTTTTGCCGTCTGCGATTCTTTCGATATCGCGCGTGCCGATGCCGCGGCTTTCAAAAACTTCCTGGTCTGTGAAGTCGCCGCCTACGACGGCCACGATTCCGACCTTCGTGAAGAAGCTGGCTGAAATCGAGAAGTGCGACGCGGAGCCACCCAGCATCTTGTCGCATTTACCAAAGGGAGTCTCGACTTCGTCATACGCAACCGATCCGACAACTAAAAGGGACATGTGTGTTTGGTCTTTGATTTGGATTTTTACTGCTTTGGAGCTTCTAGCAAGCGCAGTTCTTCACGCGCCTCTTTGGTAAACGGACTCTCGGGATAGTCTTTGATCAGCTTGTTGAGATAGTCGACGCCCATCTCGCGGAACTGTTCGTTCGTCAACGTCTTCTTCTCGCCGCCGTCGAAACTGACGTACTGGTTCGGGCGCTGTTTGCCTTTGTTCTGCGACAGCCAGAGACTGCTCTGACCAGCCATCAGCAACACTTCATCGATCTTCTCGAAGTTTGGATTGCCGGCGATGATCTCTTCACAGCGCTTGAGTGCGGCGACGTAGGCTTTTTTGAGTTTGAAATAATTCTTGGCGACTTCGAGGTTGTGAAGCGAGTCGCGCTCGAGGTCCGGATCGCGAAGCGTTGACTGATCCGGCCCACCCTTCACGCCCCCCTGCGCGAACGTCGACGGCGCCACAAAGAGGATTAAAAGAATGGGGAATAAGAGCAAGAATTTAATTTTCATTTTCTTAACCTCAGAAGAAAATTTCTCACGCAGCGGCGCAGCGAAGACACAGCTTCGTAATTCTTCGTTGCGCCGCTGCGCCGCTGCGTGAGGATCCTCATAAAAACCTCTTCACGATCGCTTCCAACTTCTTCGTCGTCGCCTCAGGCCAGAGGTTGGACGCCGTGAAGATCGCGTGCTGCAAAGCCGAGCCGCACTTACAACTCCGCTCACCCGAGCGCATCTTTTTCACCGCTTCGCGCAGGATGATCTGCGCATTCCGCACGTTTTTGTTCAGATACTCAACCACTGTCTCGACGCTCACCGCATCGTGCCCGGGATGCCAGCAGTCGTAATCCGTGACGAGCGCGAGCGTCGCGTAACAAATCTCAGCCTCACGCGCGAGCTTTGCCTCCTGCAGGTTCGTCATGCCGATGATGTCCATGCCCCACGAGCGATAGACATTCGACTCCGCCACGGTCGAGAACGCCGGCCCTTCCATGCACAAATAAGTCCCGCCCCGATGCACCTTCACATCAGCAGCGCCACACGCCTCCTGCAACACATCACCCAAACGCCCACAAACCGGATGTGCAAACGAAACGTGCGCGACAATCCCCTCACCAAAGAACGTCGACTCCTTAACGCGCCCTCTGGTCCGATCGAAAAACTGATCGGGAATCACCATATCCAACGGCGCATACTGCTCCTGCAACGACCCGACTGCCGAAGCCGAGAGAATACTCTCGACACCCAGCAACTTCATCGCATAGATATTCGCGCGGAACGGAACCTCCGTCGGCGTCAATCGATGACCACGCCCGTGACGCGGCAGAAACGCAACGCGCTCGCCTTCGAGCGTGCCGACGATGAACGCATCAGACGGTGGTCCAAATGGAGTGTCAACTTTGACTTCTTCAATCGCCGTCAGCTCCGGCATCTGGTACAAACCGCTGCCACCGATAATGCCGACGCGAACTCCTGCTGCTGTACTCATGAAAGCTCTTAATCGTCTCCTCGATAAGGGATCGGACTGAACTCCTTTTCGTGCTGTTGTAGCCGGCACAGCGGCTCATCAGGATCGTGGTAGAACATGCAAATCCAGTTCTCACGCGCTGCCTGTGGTATGAGG
>Ga0134121_10002502_pt1 | contig 15838 bp, 20 predicted proteins | sample KB301_FD_96463 | JGI IMG/M metagenome (GOLD analysis project Ga0134121, IMG submission 96463) | Terrestrial soil microbial communities without Nitrogen fertilizer from Kellogg Biological Station, Michigan, USA - KB3-0-1 | ecosystem: Environmental > Terrestrial > Soil > Unclassified ... | reverse complement strand
TTGTAACGCATCTGACGCAGTATCCGGTCGGCAAACGACAACTTGCCATGCGCGCCCGCACCAATACCGAGATAGTCGCCAAAGGTCCAGTAGTTGAGATTGTGGCGAGCTTGCCGCCCGGATCTTGCGAACGCCGATGTTTCGTAGTGCAGGTACCCTTGATCGGCAAGTCGTATCTCGATGGCCTGTTGCATGTCGACTGACGCGTCTTCGTCCGGAAGCCTGGGCGGATGGCGGTGGAACAGCGTATTCGGCTCGATGGTCAGGTGATAGGCCGAGACGTGTGGCGGCGAGAAGGCGATGGCCGTCTCAATATCAGTCATGGCCTGCGCCTGGGTCTGTCCCGGCAATCCATACATCAAATCCAGGTTGAAATTGTCGAAACTTGATTGCGCGATTTCCACGGCCGCGCGCGCCTGCGCAGCGTCGTGGATGCGGCCGAGCGCTTTGAGGTGCCCGGAATTGAAACTCTGAATGCCGATGGACAGCCGGTTGACGCCGAGCGCGCGGAATTCGGCGAACTTGTCCGCTTCAAATGTTCCAGGATTCGCTTCCAGGGTAATTTCGGCGCCGGGTGCGAGCGGCAAGCGCGCGCGGATGGCACAGAGCAAATCGTCCAGCGCCCGCGATGACAGGAGCGATGGCGTGCCGCCGCCAAAGAACACCGAATAGACCTGCCGCCCCCAGACTTGGGGGAGCGCCTTGTCGAGGTCGGCGACCAGGGCCTGTATATATCGCTTTTCCAGAGCGCTTTCGAGCCCCGGCAGGTTAGCGTCGGGGGCAGTGCGCGATTCCTTCAGTTCATGGGAGTTGAAATCGCAATAGGGACATTTGCGCACACACCATGGAACATGGACATACAACGACAGCGGCGGCAATGCCGCCAAGGCGACCGCAGCTTGCTTGATGGGAGAGTGCAGTATCGCCATGTATTGTTGAACGGATTCCGGTTTCTACTATAACCTGACCTGCGATGTCTTCTGCCATGCAATTGACACTCGAGCGATCCAAAGCCCCATGACACAGCCGGACCGCGAGAATCCAGTAGGCCTCTTCGATTCCGGAGTGGGTGGACTCACTATCCTGCGCGCGGTGCGTCAGGCACTGCCCTGCGAAAACCTGGTGTATGTCGCCGACGCGGCGTACGTGCCCTATGGACAAAAATCTGCGGAACAGATTCGCCGTCGTGTTCTTGCTATCGGCGCGTTTCTGGTTGAATGCGGTGCCAAGGCCCTGGTCGTCGCCTGCAATACGGCCACGGCGGCCGCCATCAATGTACTGCGGGCGAGTGTGCCGGTCCCCTGCGTCGGCGTCGAGCCAGCGGTCAAACCCGCGGTTGCCGCCACGCGCAGCGGCGTGGTGGGCGTGCTAGCAACGCCGGCTACCCTGGCAAGCGAACGCTACCGCAATCTTCTCGAGCGCTACGCCAGCGGCGTTCGCGTCGTGGCACAACCTTGTGCCGGCCTGGCCGAGCACATCGAACGGGGTGACCTGGACAGCGCACAGACCGAAACCCTGCTGCGCGGCTTCGTCGAGCCGTTGCTAGGCAAAGGCGCCGATGTGATCGTGCTCGGCTGCACCCACTACCCGTTGGTGGCGCATATTGTCCATCGCATCGCGGGTCCCCATGTGGTCGTCATCGAAAACGGCGTGCCTGTGGCCAGGGAAGTGGCGCGACAGCTGGCATTGCGCGGGGCGGCGCGCGCGACGGGGAACGGCAGCGAGGTATTCTGGACGAGCGGTCCTACGCAACACATTGCACCGCTGCTAATGCAGCTGTGGGGGCCAAACGCCCGCTTGCAACGCCTGCCGGAATTTCAGAGCACTGATGGACAGGGCATCAACGCAGGGCCCGGATGACCTTGATGATCCGCAGCAAGCCAACGATGAGCAAGCCGCTGCGATAGCCCAAGCGCACCAATTTGCCCGGGCCGACCAGCGCGAGGCCTGCTGCGACGACTACCCCAATCAGGGGACTGGATTTCACGTGGCGGTAGCCGCGCCAGGCAAGGTCGATGAACGTCAGTGACTGCTGCAGCTCCGCCGCCTGCAGAGCGAATTGGCCGCGCTGCTCGTTCGCGAGAGCCACCAGCATGCGGCGCTTGCGCACGATCTGGCGCAAGCGGGTACTCATCTCTCCCCCAGCTGTTCTCGATCCTTGGCAAGCTCACCGAGGGTCGCCTGAAACAGATGCGGTCTGCCCCGCGCGATCGCCCTGACGCGCAACCAGGAGATCAGAGCGAGCACCGCAAACCCCGCCGCCAGCAGGACCGCGGCCAGAATCCTGTTGCTGTCCCAGAATGCAATCAGGATAGCGATGGCAACCAGGACCGCAGCCGTAAACGCCAGGAACAGCGCGATTATCGTCCACAACAGCATCGAACTCAGGCGAGCGACCTGCTCCTCGACTTCGGTCCCGAGCAGTTCGATGCGGGTTTGCGCAATGCCAGTCAGCGTCCCGAGCAACTGCCTCAGCGAATCGAACATGCCGATTGAATGGCTGTGCGAAGACTTGTCATCAAGTTGATCGTCCATGCGCCGAGACTTACTTTTTTGCGATGAGCATGCCGATCACGAGACCCACGGCGGCGGCAACGCCCACAGCGGCCCATGGATTCTCGTGTACGTACTCGTCCGTTACTTTCGCCGCTTGGCGAGTCTGCGCCGCGGCTGCATACCCGGCCTGCGCAATGCGGGCCTTGGCCGCATCGATGGATTCCGCCGCCCGCTCCCGCGCCGCAGCGACTTTTTCCCCGGCCTGACCCGCCGTGGCCCTGAGTAGCTCTTCCGCGTCCGTTACCACCAGGCGCAGGTCCTCCATCAGCTTGTCCGCCGACACCAGCTTGCTTTTCATCTCGCTCTCCCGGATTGATTCAAATGCCCTTTTGTCCACCATGACGATATCCTGAAGTCCCATCCCGCATCTGAAGGTCAGGCTCCCTGTTTCAACGCATCGCCCAGCTGCGCCAAAGCCTTGCCGCGGTGACTAATGAGATTCTTTCTGACCGTCGCAAGTTCCGCTCCGGTCTCACCAATTACCGCATCAAAGAACAAGGGATCGTAGCCGAACCCGCCGTTACCGCGTGGTGCCCGAAGAATTTCACCCCGCCATACCCCTTGCGCAATCAGCGGCTGCGGGTCGGCTGGGTGCCGCATCACGACGACTGCACAGTAATAGTGTGCCTTGCGGTCGTCTCGGTCGCCGAGGGCTTCGAGCAGTTTTGCATTGTTGCGCGCGTCCGATCGGGGCTCTCCGGCGTAGCGCGCCGAATGTACGCCGGGCGCACCACCCAGTGCGTCGACGCTCAGGCCCGAATCTTCCGCCAGCGCGGGGAATCCGGTAAGAACTGTCGCATGTCGAGCCTTGGCCAGCGCGTTCTCGATAAAGGTAGCATGCGGCTCGTCCGCTTCGGGGACGCCGAGGGCGGACTGCGGCATGAACTCGATGCCTAGCGCCGCGAGGATCTCGCCGATCTCACGCAGCTTACCGGGGTTATTGGACGCGATGATTAGTTTCTTGAACATCCCGATCTCACAAGGCGAATATTCGCACGCGTATCCTTTTAGCCATCGTTGGCGAGGCCGGTGCAATCAGCTTTTCTGGAGCGCTCCTCTCTGCGCGGCAACCAGTTGAACGATGCCACGCTCTGCCAGCGCCAGCATCGAATCCAACTCCGTGCGCGAGAAAGGGGCGCCTTCGGCGGTGCCCTGTACTTCTACCATGCCCGCGGTTCCGGTCATGACCACATTCATATCGGTGTCGCAATTCGAGTCCTCCTCGTAGTCCAGATCCAGCACGGGCACACTCTCGAATATCCCGACGGAAACCGCGGCGACGAAATCGCGAATCGGCCACTGCTGGAACGCCTGTTTCTTGTGCAGGAAGGTAACGGCGTCATGCAATGCGACGAAGGCACCCGTGATGCTCGCGGTGCGCGTCCCACCGTCGGCTTGAATCACATCGCAATCAATCTGGATGGTGCGCTCGCCCAGTGCTTCCAGGCTGGTCACCGCCCGCAAGCTGCGGCCGATCAGGCGCTGGATTTCCTGCGTCCGTCCGGACTGCTTGCCGCGGGCCGCCTCACGTTCCGAGCGCGTATTGGTGGCGCGCGGGAGCATGCCGTACTCGGCAGTGAGCCAGCCCTGGCCCCTGCCTTTCAGGAACGGCGGGACCCTTTCCTCAATGCTCGCGGTGCAAATGACTTTGGTATCACCGCACTCGATCAGGACCGAGCCTTCCGCATGACGGGTATAGGCACGAGTGATTTTGAGCTTTCTCAATTGATCGGGGGCACGTCCGCTCGGTCGCATGGCTGTTTTTCGCTTCAGGATGACATCGGAATGGCGGGCGTCAGGCGCGCGCCGGGGACAGAACCGCTCTCGCGAATCGGAAAAGCGCCCTGATTTGTGTGCTATCTTTTCGGCTCGGCAATTCTGGTCAACTCCTTCGTCCTTGTAAAGCTCCCTGGGCCACCAATGATTTACAGCATGACGGGCTATGCCGTGGCCGCGGCCGAACTTGCGTTCGGTGCTCTCAATGTCGAACTGCGATCGGTCAATCACCGTTATCTCGACATTCAGTTTCGCATTCCGGATGAGTTGCGCCCCCTCGAAGCCGGCCTGCGCGAACGGGCAAGCGCCCGAATCAATCGCGGCAAGGTGGAAGTTCGCATCGCCATTGCCAAGTCGGCGGCGTCCCAGTCGAACCTGCAACTCGATGACGCACTCCTGGGCCAGCTTGCGCTGTTGAACGCACGCGTGAAATCCGTTCTCGCCGAAGGCCAGTCGCTGTCGGTGGCCGACGTGCTGCGCTGGCCAGGCATGCTTGGCAACGATAATCTGGTGCCGGACGAACTGCAGGAAGCGTGTGGCCAATTGCTCGACCGGGCGCTCGATGACCTGACGGCCTCGCGGGCACGGGAAGGCGAAAAGCTCAAGGGCCTGTTGCTGGAACGTATCGCATCCATGGAAGCACTGGTGGGAAAGCTCGCACCGCGCATGCCGCAACTGGTGAGCAACTACCGGGAAAAACTGACAATGCGGTTGAAGGATGCGATGGTCAGTCTGGACGATGAACGCCTCAAACAGGAACTGGTGCTATTCGCCTCGAAGGTCGACGTTGACGAGGAATTGTCTCGATTGACTGCCCACTTTGGCGAGATCCGCCGGATTCTCGACAAGGGAGGCGCCGCCGGGAAGCGCTTGGATTTCCTGATGCAGGAACTCAATCGCGAAGCCAATACGCTGGGTTCGAAGTCGGTCGATATGGAGTTCACCCAGACCTCGATGGATCTCAAGGTGCTGATCGAGCAGATGCGCGAACAGATTCAAAACATCGAGTGAAAGGCAACGCTTTCATCGTCTGCGCGCCCTCCGGTGCCGGCAAAACCTCGCTGGTTGCCGAATTGCTGCGACGCGACCGCAATGTCCGCCTCTCCGTATCGCACACCACCCGGGCGCCGCGGCCAGGCGAGCAGGAGGGCCGCGATTACCACTTCGTGTCCAGGCCGGCCTTCGAATCCATGATCACGCGCGGCGAGTTTCTGGAAAGCGCCGAAGTCCATGGCAACCTCTATGGCACTTCTCAGGCCTGGATTGACCAGCAGCGGGCGCTCGATGCCGATATCGTGCTGGAAATCGACTGGCAGGGCGCACGCCAGGTGCGCAAGCTGATTCCTGAGGCAATCGGTATTTTCATCCTGCCGCCTTCGCCCGACACACTGCGCCGGCGACTGGTGGAACGCGGGCAGGACAGCAATGACGTCATCGAGCGCAGGGTGCGGGCCGCACAGGGCGAGATCGCGCATCTGGCGGAATTCGACTATGTTATTATCAACAGCAATTTCGATGATGCCGTCGAAGACTTGGTGAGTATCGTGCGGGCGATCCGGCTGCGGATCGACGCGCAGGTTTCCCGTCACAGTGACCTGATCAATCTCCTGAAATGAGTTGCATATGGCGCGCATAACCGTAGAAGACTGCCTGAAACACATTCCGAACCGATTCGAACTCACGCTCGCGGCAACGTATCGTGCGCGCCAATTGGCCACGGGCGCTTCTCCGTTGGTCGATACCAACAAGGACAAACCGACAGTCATCGCGCTGCGCGAGATCGCGTCCCAGAAAGTCGGGACCGAAATCCTCAAGACCAAGGGCTGACTACCGTCACCAAAAGAGCAGGAGGCCAGCCCAATCCACTCTACCTGCCGGTGAACGCAGGCTCTCCACCGGTCGCGGCTGAAGCCCCCATGTCCGAAGCCGAGCTTCTGTTCAGGAACGCAGCCGGCTATCTCAAGCCGGAGGACATCGTGCAGCTGGAAAGCGCGTATCAGTTCAGCGAAACCGCGCACGAGGGACAATTTCGCCAGTCCGGCGATCCCTATATCTCCCACCCGATCGCCGTCGCCCAAATCCTGGCGCAATGGCATCTCGATGCCCAGGCGCTGACCGCCGCGCTGCTGCATGATGTGATGGAGGATACGGCCGTCACCAAGGGCGAAATCAGCGAGAAATTTGGCAAGCACGTTGCGGATCTCGTGGATGGCGTCTCCAAGCTCGACCGCATCGAATTCCAGACCCAGGAAGAAGCTCAGGCGGAGAATTTCCGCAAGATGCTGCTGGCCATGGCGCGCGACGTGCGCGTGATCCTGATCAAGCTCGCCGACCGTTTGCACAATATGCGCACGCTCACGGTCATGCATGCGAAAAAGCGCGCTCGAATCGCGCGCGAGACCATCGAGATCTATGCGCCCATTGCCCACAGGCTGGGCTTGAACGAGCTCTATCAAGAATTGCAGGAACTCGCCTTCCGCCACCTCTATCCGAATCGCTTTAACGTGCTCTCCAAGGCTTTACTGCGAGCGCGCGGCAACCGGCGCGAGGTGGTGGACAAGATCCTGGATGCGATCAAACAAAAACTGGCCGACAACCGATTGGAAGCCAGCGTGACCGGACGCGAGAAAAATCTCTACAGCATCTACAACAAGATGCACGAAAAGAACCTGTCGTTCGCGGAGGTGTTCGACATTTACGGCTTCCGGGTGATCGTCAAGGACACGGCGGCCTGCTATCTGGCGCTCGGAGCACTGCATCAGTTGTACAAACCCATCCCCGGCAAATTCAAGGACTACATCGCGATTCCGAAGGCCAACGGCTACCAATCGTTGCACACAACGCTGTTTGGCCCGTTCGGCACGCCGATCGAAGTGCAGATCCGCACGCTGGTCATGCACAAGATCGCAGAAGCCGGCGTAGCCTCACATTGGCTCTACAAGGAGAACGACGCCCAGATCAACGACCTGCATATGAAGACACACCAGTGGCTGCAAAGCCTGCTGGAAATGCAGTCCGAGTCGGGCGACTCGATCGAATTCCTCGAGCACCTGAAGGTCGATTTGTTTCCGGACGAAGTCTACGTCTTTACGCCCAAGGGCAAGATCCTGTCCTTGCCACACGGTTCCACCTGTGTCGATTTCGCCTACGCGGTGCATACCGACATCGGCAATCGCTGCGTAGCTGCCAAGATCAATCATGAACTGGTGCCGCTGCGTTCGGAACTGCGCAATGGCGATCGCGTCGAAATCATCACCGCCGCGCACGCCAAGCCGAATCCGGCCTGGTTGAGTTATGTCGTCAGCGGCAAGGCGCGCTCCCACATCCGGCACTTCCTCAAAACCATGCAATACGAGGAGTCGTCGCAACTGGGTGAACGCCTGCTGAACCAGGCATTGACCGCGCTCAAGGCCGATCCGGACAGCGTCGGCGTGGCGCAATGGGAAAAGCTGCTTAAGGAAAACAGCGCCAAGTCACGCCAGGAAGTGTTGGCAGATATCGGACTTGGCAAACAACTGGCGATTGTTATCGCGCGTGAACTCCTATCGATTGCCGAGCCCAAAGGCAGCAAGGGTGAAAAGCTTCCGGGTAGCCTGATCATTCGCGGGTCCGAAGGCATGGCCCTGCAGTTCGCCAAGTGCTGCCATCCGATTCCAGGAGATCCGATCATCGGTTTCCTGAAAAAAGGCCACGGCCTGGTCGTGCACACCCATGACTGTCCCGTCGCGCGCAAGACGCGCGGAGATCCGGAAAAGTGGTTGAACGTGGAATGGGCGCCGGATACGAAGAAGTTGTTCGCGGTGAACATAAAAATGGTGGTATCGAATCATCGCGGGGTGCTGGCCAAAGTCGCGGCCATGATCACGGAAACCGATTCGAATATCGACAATGTCAGCCTCGAACAAGGGGATTCGAGCGCCTACACCATTATCCATTTCACACTACAGGTACACGACAGGCAGCATCTGGCGCGCGTCATGCGCAGCCTTCGCCGTGTGCCCGAAGTCATCCGCATCTGGCGTTTGAAAGGTTGAGGCAACACGCGCGCGTGCGAACCCATGCTGGCATTGCGCCTGAGGAACCGCGAACTCCTTAGAGCCGCAGCTTATCTCGTGGTGACCGCAGGCGTTCTGGGAGCCGTTTACCTGGTCGAGCGTCTTCGAGGCGCCGCGCGAGCGCCTATAATTGCATCGAAGTACTCGCAGCGGAGAATCGCAGCCTTGCCGAAATATCCAGCGCCAGGAAAGACGTTCCCCGTACCGCAATGGGTGGGTGCTTGCTTGTTCGCTCTGATAACGGCACTTCCGCTGGGCGCCGAAGAGATGTCGAGGGTCCCGGTTGCGCGCGCCGAATCGCTCGAACTTCCGGGCCTGACTGCCGGATGCCATATCTGTGAGTGGCGACCGAAGCTCAATCAGATGCCTGCCCTACAGGAATGTGGTGCCGACGCCTCCGGCGGCGCCAGGATCGGAGTGTTCGAGTGTGGTTTTTCGCAAGATTGCCAGCGCGAATGCCACTTCCTTCGTTGCGAGACGCATTAACCAAGCGCTGCCACTGTCGTAGTTTATCGGTGGAGTGCCGGTTTTAGGTTGTTTCGAGGACCCCGGTCGCTGGTCGACGACGGAATCCCTGCCAAAACGCCAATCTGCTCAGAGCAACGAGGCCAGCCACTCCCTAACCAGTTGAACGCCCGCGGAAAATTCGCTGTGGCACAGGCGTTGCAGTATGTACCTCGATAGTTTGCGAGGTGATGTCACCCGCGAAGTTCCCGAACCCGAGGTCCCCATGATTTTCGATCCGTTGTCCGACCTGAGCACCCGCCCCGTCAGAGGGTTCCTGACTATCCTGCAGGAAGGGATACAAACGCTGTTTCACCTGCTGTTGTTCTCCTTGTTGCTCCTGGGCTTCGGCGGACTCATTTACAAGGCTTTGCGCAGCGGCGGATGGATTGAATCCGTGCTCGGTACTTTCTGGGCTCAGCACCCAGCCATGGCCATCATGGCGCTGCTGGCTGCCCTGGCAACTGCTGCAGTTGCGAAACGTTACTTCGATAGCACCGCCACATTTGGAAAGCGCGGGGACCTTTTGGTTTACGGCTGTCTTGCCCTCGGGTTGTTCTTCGCGTTCAAGCTGATCGTTACCGGCACGCTTTAGCAATACCGCCCACCGTTCGCGATCCTCCCCCGCGGACGGATTGGGCGGCTCCTGCCGCATCCCTGTCGTTCGGCGACAACAAGCCGGACGCCCCTATTTTAAGTTTGAAATTGCGAACCTGTCGTTCGCTGACGACGACATCGACCTCAATTGCGGCGGACTTTCCGCCCTACTTGGATCCTACCCAGCGGGAAGATGCATGGCACGTGAGTTGCGTTGCGTGATGGCAGCCCATCGAGGAGAACGCCATGCGTACCCAGCACCTCCTGTTATTGAGCATAGCCCTCACCACTCATACCTTGGCAGCGGAGACGAAGCAGACTACCAATTCGAGTGGCAAACCGGCACCTGATGCGGTTACCAAAGCGGCAGCGGGCAAGGGTGCAGCGTCAGCCGACGATTCAATGCAAACGCGCGCGACTCCGAAGAACCGCGTTCGTTATACGTTTCCCCCCGCTTCGAAGAGCCTTTGAGCTGAGAAGCAAAAAAAAGGCCGCGTGTTCGCGGCCTTTTGCATGTACGGACCAGGTCGTCAAGGGCGTTCCATTTTGCAGGTGGTCGGCAACGCAGTATCCTTTGCCTCGACGCGCCCTTCTGTCTTGAATCCCATGCCGGTGCGCTCAACGTCGTATTTCACACCTTTGCCACCAGCCTTCACGAAGCTGGAAATGAACAACGGCTGGATCAGCTCGTGATTGTCGGCACGCATCTCCACTTCGCCCGTGATGCTCTGGAACTTCATGCCTTCAAGCGCTCTGGCCACTTTTGCAGGGTCCGTCGATTTGGCCTGGTTCATCGCCTTGGCCAGCATCTCCACGCCGTTCTTCAGCGACAGAAAAAAATAATCGTCTTTGGCGTCGGGGAAACGTTTGCGATAGGCCTCGGCGAGTGAATTTGACCCTGCGTCGCCGACGTTGTTGTGCCACATGCTGACCTGACGGACATCCTCACCCGCCTGGCCTATCGCCGTGGGACCGCCGACGATACCCGAATAGTACGTATAGAATTCCGCCTTCAACCCCGACTCCTTCGCAGCCTTGACCAGCAGGGACAGATCGTTTCCCCAGTTGCCGGTGATGATGCTGTCCGCTCCGGAGGCCTTGATCTTCGAGACGTAGGGCGCGAAGTCTTTCACCTTGCCGACCGGGTGGAGGTCATCGCCCGTAATTTCAACGTCCGGCCGCTTTTGCGCCAGCATCGCCCTGGCCGCCTTGGAAACACCCTGGCCGAATGCGTAGTCCTGATTGATCAAATAGACTTTCTTGATGCCCTTTTGCTGCGCCATGTAGTTGGTCAGCGCCTGCATCTTCATGTCGGTGTCTGCGTCGAAACGAAAATGCCAGAAGCTGCACTTGTCGTTGGTCAGGCTCGGATCGACCGCGCCGTAATTCAGGAACAGGATCGATTGCTCAGGGTTGCGGGTATTGTGTTTGCTGACTGCATCCGATAGCGCGATAGCTACGTTGGAGCCGTTACCCATGAAGAAAAAGCGAATTCCCTGGTCGGTCATCTGTTTCAGCGAAATCAGCGCCTCTTGCGGGCTGCTTTTGGTGTCGAAAGTCTCGAGTTCAAACTTCGTGCCGCCGAGTACGCCACCAGCGGTATTGACTCCTTCGATCGCCAGCAGGGCTTCACGCGCACCGTGCTCGCCGACGTTGGCGAACGGACCGGAGAGCGGGTCCAGGTAGCCGATTTTGATCGGGCCGGCAGCCAAAGCCGGACCGGCCAGTTGCAATATCCCCAGCAGCCCCAACAGGCCGCGGCAAATTTTTCCGAAATGCATATTTACTCCTCCGAGAAGTAATGCGTGGTGATTTTGTGTCTGTTTATTTTGATGCGGGCATGCGCTCTACTAACGCAGTGTCTAAACGCCCGCCCGGGGCTTTCGTTTACCGCTGCGCGTGCTGCCTCAGCGCTTTCTGACCGGATTCGCCAACCGACCCAGTCCTTCGACGCGGCATTCGGCCAAATCGCCCTCGTGAATAACGACCGCGCCGGGTGTACCCGTGCTGATGATGTCTCCCGGATAGAGGGTTGCTACTTGCGAATGGAACGAGACCAGGTAATAAGGCGGAAAGGCCATATTCGCCACCGTGTTCTCGCGGTGCAGTTTGCCGTTGTTGTATGTGCCGACCTTTACCGCCAGCACGTCTGGCACTTCATCTGCCGTGATCAATTCCGGTCCGAACGAAAAAAATGTGTCGAAGTTCTTCGAACGCGTCAGAAAGCGCGGGTTCTTCTGCAGGATGTCTTCCGCGGTCATGTCGAGAATCAGGCAGTAGCCGGCGATGTAGTCCAAAGCCTGATGCTCCGAGATGTCGCGGCAATTGCGGCCGATAATCACCCCGAGTTCAGCCTCTGCGGTCACCCGCTCCGATTGCGCAGGCAGTTCAATTGCATCGCCGGGACCGATGATGGTGTTGTCGCACTTCATGAAAGAGGCCGGTTCGGTCGGATACGGTGCATTCAGATCGGCGGCGTGATCGCGATAATTCAGTCCGATGCCGAGGATCTTGCGAGGGTGCCGGTACAACGGTCCGAAGGACACCGCAGACGCCTCCAGCCAGCCGGGCGTACGCTCGGCATCCGCAAGAATACGCCGGTCGATGCCCTGCAGGATCAATGCGTGCAAATCCTCCGGCCAGGTCGTTCGCAAGTGAGCATTGATTGCAGCCACCGGCATGATGCCCGCCGATGTGATGATCGCCGCCTGTTCCCGCCCGCCTTGCTTGATAGTGCAAAAACGCACATCGCTCTCCGCTTGTTGTGGTTGGCGAATTATACTTTCAAGTCGTGCAGGGCTTGCCGCGACCGGCCACCAGGCCGATTCTCGGTCGCTGGACGGGCTGGTTATTTTTCAGCTGCGAAGCGGCCGCCGCCCAGTGTGCGCTCCTGTACCAGCGCCACCAGCCGGGCGTAAGACCGATAGAACTCGTCATCTCCTGATGGCGTGCCGAGCCTTGCCGTTTCCTCACGTAATGTTCGATACATGGCAAAGCGTTCCTCCAGGATCTCGCCCCACTCGTCGGTCAAATCCTCCGCGGTCACCTTGCGAAACCCGATCTCGCGCAACAGTTGAGGATAACTGGCGAAACTTTGCACCGACTGGGCCGCGATGCCCCGCCACATCGATGCCCTGTCTGTTTCGTCCAGTTGCCGGTGTTCCGCCCAATCGGTGAAAACCAGGCGCCCGCCGCGCTTGAGGACGCGGTAGGCTTCGGCCAAGGCGGCACGTTTGTCGGGGACATGCAGCAGGGCTTCCTGGCTGATCACCGCGTCCATCAAGTCCGGAGCAAGCGGCACATGCATGACATCGCCACGAACGATACGAACGCATTGTGCGAGACCGACACGGCGCGTGAGGTCAGCGGCCGCAGGGGCCCGATGCGGATTCAATTCGATACAGGTTACGACTGCGCCGTATTTGTGAGCAAGATAGCGCGCGGGTCCGCCCAAGCCTGCGCAGAAATCGGCCACTTCGCTGCCGCGTCCAATATGAGCGCGCGCGGCAAGGGTATCGACTACGGACAGACCGCCATAGTGATCCTGATCGAACGGGAACAGGTCTTCCGGCGCAAGTGCATCGAGATGCCCGCGCCGGGATCTTACGGCGGCAAGGACCTGTTCACGCGAAATCGGATGGCGGCTGTAGAAGGCGAGGACATGATCTTGATTGTTCATTGTGCGACCCGAGCGCCAGGCTAAGGCTCAGTCTACACGCCGATACCCTATAATTCTTCGCGCTAGAAGAGATTTCGAATAAGAACCATGGAGGGAAAGGGAGAATGAAAGCGAGGTTTCTTACCTGCGCGCTTGCGATGGCACTGTCTGCGTTTTCGCAAGGCGCCACCGCGGCCAAATCCGATTCCTGCGCCCATTGCCATGGGACTGATGGCAACTCCACGTCGAGCGCCTATCCCAGCCTGGCAGGCCAGACGCGGGAATATCTCTATCGCCAGATCAAGGCTTTCAAGGAAGGGCAACGCAAGAACGCGATGATGTCGCCGGCAGCCGTCGTGTTATCGGATCAGGACATGCAGGATTTGGCGGAATATTTCGCAGGGCAGACCCTCGTGCGCAGCAGCGCAAAGACGGATCCCGCCGTGGTCGAGCAAGGAAAGAAACTCGCGGCCGAACTCCAATGTGTCGCCTGCCACCAACCGAATTTCAAGGGCCTCAACGAATTCCCGCGCGTTTCGCGGCAAAAGTACCCATACATCGTCAAGCAGCTCAAAGATTTTCGCGACGGCATCCGCGCGAGCGATGTGATGGGTCCCACGGTCAAAAATCTGACCGATGAACAAGTCGACGCGCTCGCGCAATATTTGACGGGATTGTGAGTTACACGCGGGCTATGCCTCGTCCTCTGGGACGCGCCGAAAAAACAAAACGGCCTACCTCCCGGTAAGCCGTTGATTGTTTGGTGGGCCGTGCAAGGATCGAACTTGCGACCGTTGGATTAAGAGTCCACTGCTCTACCAGCTGAGCTAACAGCCCTTTTTGGAAGGGGCGAATTCTAGCAAAAAATCGGGCGCAGGGCCGGTAGCCTCGAACTTTCGACTTGCCATCTGAATCGGGAGGGATCGTCGCTCTAAGCAGACATCGCTCGGCATCTCCGGGAACGGTTCCTGCATAGTATTCCTATAGCATCGATGCACCGGCTTGCGCGAAACTGGCCAAGTCGTATGCCGCCACGTGGCGGCAGTCGCATACAATTTGCGTCACTGCCGCTTGGCGACAGACGCAGGGAGCACGACTTGAAGACCGATTTTAAGGCAGCGTCAGTGTTGGAGCGCCTGGGGCAATCGCTATCGGATGCGCATCTGCTTTATCAGGCAGGCGAGGGAATCCATGAATTCATCGTGCGTCTTGGCGGGATGCGCCACGTCGTCGACTTCAGCGATGACCTGATGGAGAAAAAGAACGAGAGAGACCTGAGCATCGTCATTCTCGGCATCGTCGAGCGCGCCTCGACGCAATCTCTTCCAGTCCACTTCATGGTGCGCAACGATAATTTCGAGAAAGTCATGCAAGGCCTGAAGCACTAGGCGGGTGGCACAATGCGCCGTAAAAAGGCCGGCGTTCGCCGGCCTTTTATTTTTAATCTTTGTGCGCTTGAAACTCAGGAATCTGTCGTCTTGATGCGACGCAGGAATGCCAGCGCGAGTTCGTCCCATTTGGATCGGTCGTAACCATACTTCTGATACATGCATTCAGCGACGAACACTTTCGCCACCGTGCCGGCCGGCCAGGTAGGATGACTTGCCGATCGCATCTGATCGTCTGAAAGGTATTCCCAAGGATGATAGGTCTGCCAATCACATTCGAGGAGCACGTCCCCGTCAGCATTCTTGCGCAAGGAGGCGTCGTCGGTCAGTCTCAGAAAATCCTCCCGCATGACAAACTGGTGGCGCAAAGCGGGCGTTACAAATGGTGTTGGCATATGCGTATGCATCCGATGAGATGATATGAATTAGGTGTCAATCGAACCTGATCTGCACACTCCCATGCTGCGGGCGGTAACGATCGATTAACTGGCTTGGCCGTTGCGCCGCAAAGGTTCGAGCAGTACGGTAATGCTTTGCATTGAGGTGAACAAGAGGCTGGCAAGCGATCTGGCGTAGCAGTCCCGCTACGATCTGTAGGCCGATCTCCTACCGTCCGCCGTAGGATATCCAGGGCGCAAGCACATGCGCAGAATTGACTTGGGTTCCCCAAGCGATTGCATTCTTGTCCGCATGCGTTGTTGCGTGCTCAACGCCGATCGTGGATAGCGACTTTGGCGAAGAGTTGATCCGCACTCGCCCAAAGTGACGTGCGGCGGGGAAGGGTGCCAACTAATCCGTGGAAGCAAACGGCAGATCGAGCTTGTATCGCAGAATGGCCTGCGAAGGCTGCACGCCATATGCTTATTGGTAGGCGGTGCGAGATTTGAACTCGCGACCAACGGATTAAAAGTCCGCTGCTCTACCAACTGAGCTAACCGCCCAAAAAAGGAGCCGCATTCTACCGGCCCACGAGTTGGCGCGTCAAACCAGGTGTCGATGCGACAGTGTCGTAAGTGAGGGTGCTACCCTGCCGTCTGCATCCGCCGATACTGTATCTTCATGGTAATAGCGGCCCCCGCAATGATTGAAAGGAACACCAGGATGGAACCCAGCGCGAGCGTCGAGACGCCGGTAATCCCTTGGCCAATGGTACAACCCATCGCGGTAACGCCGCCGAACCCCATCAGAACACCGCCGGCGATGTGGTTGCGCATGTCGGTGGCCGAGGTAAAACTCTCCCAGTGGAATCGCTTCGCAGAAATAGCGTAAGTGAAAGATCCAGCCAGCGTACCGGCCAGCACCGC
>Ga0134121_10002501_pt1 | contig 15839 bp, 14 predicted proteins | sample KB301_FD_96463 | JGI IMG/M metagenome (GOLD analysis project Ga0134121, IMG submission 96463) | Terrestrial soil microbial communities without Nitrogen fertilizer from Kellogg Biological Station, Michigan, USA - KB3-0-1 | ecosystem: Environmental > Terrestrial > Soil > Unclassified ... | reverse complement strand
GAAACGGCGCGACGGAAGCCTTGAAGGCGAGCCCGACGAGCGTCAGCGCGAGGCCCGTCAGCAGCAGCACGTCGCTGCCGACGCTGCCGGAGACCCCCTTCGCGATGCCCGCGAAGTCGGTCGAGCCGGTCGCGCCGTAGATCAGCGCGAGCCCGTAGACGAGCGTCGCCGAGCCGACCGAGCCGACGATCAGGTACTTGAGCCCGGACTCGAGCGAGCGCTCCTGACGCAGGTCGGTCGCGCACAGGACGTAGAGCGGGATCGACAGCAGCTCGAAGCCGAGGAACAACGTCACGAGGTTCTGCGCGGCGACCAGGACCGCCATCCCGAGGATCGAGAACAGCAGCAGCGCGTAGAGCTCGCCGTGACCGGCCTGCTCGGCGGCGCGGTCGCGCCAGGCGAGCAGCACCGCGCCGCAGCCGGCGGCGCAGAACGCGAACAGCAGGACCAGGCTGAGGTCGTCGAGCACGAGCGCGCCGGAGACGAGCGGCGTCGGCCCGTCGCCGAACTGCCAGATCCCGAGCCCGAGCGCGGCGCAGAGCGTGGCGAGCGCCCCGAGCGCCGCCGCGTGGCGCACCCGGGCGCCGGGCAGCAGACCGATCATGAGCACGAGCAGCGCGCCGGCGGCGAGCGCGATGAAGGGCGAGAGCGCGGCGTAGTCGATGTGCGGCGCCTTGACGGCGGCGAGCAGCGCGCTCATGGCGCCTCGTCCGCGATCGGCGCGTAGGGGGTCGAGCCGTCGGCGATGACGTTCACCTGCGGGGTGACCGCCGCGACGCTCGCCTTCGCCGCCGGCTCGGAGCGCTTGAGCCCGAATTGCGGATAGAGCGCGAGCGCGAGCACCACCAGCACGACCGGCGCGATCGCAGCCAGGTCGCCGAGCGAGAGCTCGCGCGAGTCGACCTGCGGCCCGACGCGGTTGTGCAGCGCGCGGATGAACATCCGCAGCACGTAGACGCTCGCGAGCACGACGCCGACGGAGGCGACGAACGCGAAGACGATCTTCGTCTTGAAGACGCCGAGCAGGATCAGGAACTCGCCGACGAAGTTCGCCGAGCCGGGCATCGCGAGCGTCGCGAGCGCGACGATCAGCAGCAGCGCCGCGAGCACGGGCGCGCGGAAGGCGATCCCACCCATGTCGCGCAGGTCCGCCGAGCCGCCGGCGCGCGCGGCGAGCAGGCCGACGAGGAAGAACAGCGGCAGCGTCACCAGCCCGTGGTTGACCATCTGCAGCAGCGCGCCCTGCACCCCGTCCTCGTTCAACGCAAAGATCCCGAACGTGATGAAGCCCATCTGCGCGACCGACGAGTAGGCGACGACGAGACGCGCGTTCGTCGTCGTAAACGCCATCGCCGAGCCGTAGAGGATCGAGGCGAGCGCGATCAGCAGCAGCAGCGTCTGGAAGTGGACCGAGGCCGCCGGGAAGATCGGCAGCACGATCCGCAGGAAGCCATAGGCGGCGACCTTCGAGAGGATCCCGGAGAAGACGGCGAGCGCGGGCAGCGGCATCGCGCGGTACCCGTCGGGCAGCCAGCCGTGCAGCGGGAAGGCCGGCATCTTGACGAGGAACGCCGCCGCGAAGCAGAGGAAGATCCACTCCTGCGAGCCGGTCGACAGCTTGCCGACGAGATCGGAGAACGCGAAGCTGAGCGCGGCGTCGCTCTGGCTCGCGGCGAGCACGCCCGTCGCGACGGCGGCCGCGAGCATCAGCAGCGAGCCGACCATCGTGTAGATCACGAGCTTCGTCGTCGCGCGCACGCGCGCCTGACGATCCCCGGAGCCCCAGATCCCCGTCAGGAAGTAGAACGGGATCAGCATCAGGTCGAAGAAGCCGACGAACAGGATCAGGTCCTGCGCGCAGAAGGCGCCGAGCACGGCCGTCTCGGCGAGGCCGAGCCACAGGTAGAACTGGCCGGGGCGCTCCCACTCGCGCAGGCTCGCGCCGATCGTCGCGGCGGCGAACAGGAACGTCGTCAGCAGCACGAGCACGACGTTGAGCCCGTCGAGCCCGAGCTTGTAGCTGATCCCCAGCTCGGAGATCCAGGCGCGGTCGGTGACGAACTGCAGCCCGCCGCCGGTCTTCCAGCGCACGACGAACGAGATCGCGATCCCGAGCGCGGCGAGCGAGCCGAGCACGGCGAGCCGGGGCGCGACGCGCGGGGCGGCGGGGCCCCAGATCGCGCCGAGCACGGCGACGACGAGCGGGAGCCAGATCAGGATCGAGAGGGTCATGAGCTCGCGATCAGGAAGTAGAGGATCACCGCGGCGCCGCCGAGCAGCAGCAGTGCGGCGTAGTAGCGCAGGAAGCCGGTCTGCAGCGCGCGCACGGCGGCCGAGCCGGCGCGTACGACGCTCGTCGTGCCGTCGACGAGCACGCCCTCGACGAAGACGCGCTCGAACGTCCGCTGCGCGAACGTGCCGAAGGCTGCGAACGGCCGCACGACGGCGACGTCGATCAGCTCGTCGAACCACCACTTGCTCGCGAACAGCCTGTATGCCGGCGCGAAGCGCTCCTGCCACGCCGCGGCCGAGCCGGGCCTCGACACCCAGATGCGGTAGGCGAGCGCGATGCCCGCGAGCGCGACCACGGTCCCGAGCACGAGCCCGAAGTTCACGAGCGAATTCGACGGCTCGACGCCCGCATACTTCGAGTCGGCGAACGTCGGCTCGAGGAACGTCGTCACGACGTGATCCACGTGCGGCACCTGGATCAGCCCGCCGACGGTCGCGAGCACGGCGAGCACGCTCATCGCGATCTTCATCGGGGCCGCGCGCTCGGCGATGAAGTGCTCGGGGCCGGGGAAGCCGACGTCGGTGTCCTCCTCCTCGCCCGTCGCCGGATTCGTGTGCACCTCGGCGTGCGCGAGATGGCCGCGCTCGAGCTCGCGCGCCTCCGGGCAGGGGTCGCCGAAGAAGGCGCGGAAGATCATCCGCCACGTGTAGACGGCGGTCAGGAACGCGCCGACGTAGCCGACGACGTAGAGCGCGACGAACCAGCCGCCGCGCCCGCCGACCCACGCGAGGATCTCGTCCTTCGAGAAGAAGCCCGAGAACGGCGGCACGCCCGAGAGCGCGAGCCCGCCGACGACGAAGCAGCCGAACGTGAACGGCATCGAGCGGCGGAAGCCGGACATCCTCTCGAGCGACTGCGCGCCCGCCATCGCGCCGATCAGCGAGCCGGCCGCCATGAACAGCAGCGCCTTGAAGAAGGCGTGCGTCATCAGGTGGAAGAGCCCGGCCGCGTAGCCGCCCGCGGAGACGGCCATGATCATGTAGCCGATCTGCGACATCGTCGAGTACGCGATCACGCGCTTGATGTCGGTCATCACGAGCCCGATCGTGCCGGCGACGAGCAGCGTCGCGCAGCCGACGACCGCACCGACGTCGGCCGCCGCGGAGGCGTGCTCGAACAGCGGGTGCATGCGCGCGATCAGGTACACGCCGGCCGTCACCATCGTGGCGGCGTGGATCAGCGCGGAGACGGGCGTCGGGCCCTCCATCGCGTCCGGGAGCCAGGTGTGGAGCGGGATCTGCGCCGACTTCGCGAACGCGCCGACGAGCAGCAGCAGGCAGCCGGCGACGAGCGCGCCGTGGTGGGTCGCGAACGCGCCGCCGTCGACCGCCTTGAACGTGGCGAGGAAGTCGAGCGTGCCGCTGTGGCGCAGGATGAAGAACGTGCCGAGCACGAGCCCGACGTCGCCGACGACGTTGATCACGAACGCCTTGATGCCGGCCTTCGTCGCCGTCTCGCGCCGGTACCAGAACGAGATCAGCAGATAGGAGGCGGCGCCGACGAACGCCCAGCCGACGATCAGCAGGAGGAAGTTGCCCGCCAGGACCAGCACGAGCATCGAGAAGACGAAGAAGTTGAGGTAGGCGAAGTAGCGCGCGTAGCCGCGGTCGCCCTTCAGGTACGTGACGGAGTAGAGGTGGATCAGCGTCGAGACCCCCGTCACCACGAGGATCATGTAGACCGACAGCGGGTCGACGAGGATCGAGAGCTTCGCGTCGACGTCGCCGGTCACCGCGTAGTCCCACAGCGAGGAGACGAGCTGGCGGTGGTCCGGGGCGTGATGCTGAAGACGGACCAGCGCACCGAGCGCCGAGATGAACGCGGCGCCGATCGCGGTGGTCGCGATCCAGCCGGCCGCGCCGCGGCCGAGGCGCTTGTAGAAGAGCCCGTTGACGATCGCGCCCGCAAGCGGGAACGCGAGCACGAGCCAGCCGTACGTCGTCGGGCTCATCCTTGGAGCTCCCGCAGCTCGTCGACGTCGATCGGCAGCCGGCGGCGGAAGATCGCGACGATCAGACCGAGCCCGACGGTCACCTCGCAGGCGGCGACGACCAGCACGATCAGCGCGAAGATCTGGCCGTCGGCGTTGCCGTGCATGCGCGCGAACGCGATCAGCGCGAGGTTCGCGGCGTTCAGCATCAGCTCGAGGCAGAGCAGGATCACGAGCGGGTTGCGCCGCACGAGCACGCCGCCCGCGCCGATCGAGAAGATCAGCGCCGAGACGACGAGGTACCAGGAGAGCGCCATCAGCGCTTCACCTGGGGCTCGCGCTCCTCGAGGTTCGGCCCGCGCACGATCCCGACGCCCTCGGCCATCGTGCCGGTGAAGAGCGCGCGCGGGGTCAGGTAGCGCGCGGCGTCCTCGGGCTCGTCGCCGAGCGTCACGCCCTGCCGGCGGCGCGCGAGCGTGACCGCGCCGATCGCCGCCACCAGCAGCAGCAGCGAGGCGACCTCGAACGGGAAGAGGAACTTCGTCAGCAGCGCCGAGCCGAGCGCTTCGGGCGAGCCGAAGCCGGGGACGTACGGCGCGCCGTCGCCGGAGATCGCCTCCAGGCCAGAGCCGAGCACGGCGATCGCCAGCTCGACGAACAGCGCGCCGACGGCGCCCGCCGCGACCGCGCGCAAGCCGTTGCCGCCGGGCGTCAGCGCCTGCGTCCCGCCGCCGATGTAGGAGACGACGAACAGGTAGAGCACCATCACCGCGCCGGCGTAGACGACGACCTGCGCGGCGGCGATGAACTCGGCGCGCAGCAGCAGGAACAGCGCCGCGAGCGACAGCAGGTGACCGACGAGCGCCAGCACGCTGTAGAAGGGGTTGCGCAGCGCGACGACCCCGATCGCGCCCGCGATGGCGCCGATCGCCGCGATGAAGAAGACGACGGAGGACATGCGCGCGCTACTCGTCCTCGGTGCGGAGCGGGGTGCGCTCCAGCGGCTCGGCGAGCAGCATCTCCTTCGTGAAGATGAGGTCGGTGCGGTTGTAGTCGGAGAGCTCGAAGTCGTGGCCCATCGTGATCGCGTCGAACGGGCACGCGACCTCGCAGTAGCCGCAGAAGATGCAGCGCGACATGTTGATCTCGTAGACCGCCGCGTAGCGCTCGCCGGCCGACACCCGCTCCTCGGGCGTGTTCTCCGCGGCGACGACGCGGATGCAGTCGGCCGGGCAGGCCGCCGCGCACAGCGAGCAGCCGACGCACTTCTCCAGGCCGGTGTCCTCGAAGCGGTGGAGCTTGTGCCGCCCGCGGAAGCGCGGGTAGACGGGCACTTTCTCCTCCGGGTACTGGATCGTGATCGGTCCCTCGACGAGGCGGCCGAACGTCGTGCGCAGGCCGCGCAGCGTCTCGCCGAACGCGCGGTAGAGCCCGCCGGCGCCGCCGGGCTCCGGCCCGCGCTGCACGGTGACCACGTCTGCGCCCGGATCCCAGCGCTCGACGTTCATGTGGAGACCACCAGGATCGCCGTGACGAGGATGTTGATCGTCGCGACCGGCAGCAGCACCTTCCAGCCGAGCGACATCAGCTGGTCGTAGCGCAGCCGCGGGAGCGTCGCGCGCACCCACACGAAGATGGCGACGACGAGCGTGATCTTCACGAGCACGACGATCGGGTCCACCCACGTGGGCGGATCGATCCCGAACGGCAGCAGCCAGCCGCCGAAGAACATCGTCACGGCGATGCCGGAGGCGATGATCATGTGGAAGTACTCGGCCGCGTAGTAGGAGGCGAAGCGCCCGCCGCCGTACTCGGTGTTGTAGCCGGCGACCAGCTCGGCGTCGGCCTCCGGCAGGTCGAACGGCGGGCGGCTCGTCTCGGCGAACGCGGCGACCATGAAGACGATGAAGCCGGCGAGCTGCGGGATGAAGTACCAGATGCCGCTGCCGGCCTGCGCCTCGACGATCCCGGTGAGCGAGAGCGTGCCGGCGGTGATGATCACGCCGACCAGCGAGAGCCCCATCGAGACCTCGTAGGAGATCAGCTGCGCCGCCGAGCGCATCGCGCCGAGGAAGCTGTACTTCGAGCCCGACGCCCAGCCGCCGAGCATCAGCCCGTAGACGGAGATGGCGCTGAAGGCGAACGCGAACAGCACGCCGATCGACGGGTCGATCCCGTAGAGGCCGACCTGCGTGCCGAAGATGTCGACCGTGTTGCCGAACGGCACGATCGCGAACGAGACGCACGCGGTCAGGATCGAGATCCCCGGCGCGAGCGCGAACAGGAAGCCGACCGACGTGCGCGGGCGGAACTGCTCCTTCGCGATCAGCTTGAAGATGTCCGCCATCGGCTGCATCGCGCCGAACGGACCGACGCGGTTGGGGCCGTAGCGGCCCTGGAAGCGACCGAGCAGCTTGCGATCCATCATCAGTGCGAGCGGGACCATCGAGAAGCCGACGATGAAGATCACGAGCGACTTGAGGATCTGGATCCACCAGGCCTCGGAGTAGCCGACGGTCGCGAGCAGGGTGCTCATGCCGGGACCTCCACCCGCGCGGGACGGACCTCGACGAGCCCGCCGGTCAGCGCGGTCGCGGAGTCGGTCTCCGTCGCCTCGCCGAGGAAGACCGTCCCTTCGGGGACGTTGCCGCGCACGACGACCGTCGCGCTGACGCTCGTCTCGCCGGCCGAGACCTCGACGCGCTCCCCCGGCGAGAGGCCGAGCCGCTCGGCGTCGGCGGGTGAGAGCTCGGCCTGCTGGCGGGCGGCCGCGAACCTCAGCGCCGGCGACATCTCGACCTCCCGAGCAGCCCAGATCGAGCGGAACGTGCCGAGCCGCAGCGTGCCGTTGGCCTGCGAAGTCAGCGCGGCGAGCGGGGTCCCGGTCTCGTACGGCGCGGCGGGCCCGGCGGGGGCCGCGGCGGCCGCGTCGCGCTCCTGCCAACGCACGCCGCGCCCGCCGAGCTCCTCCAGCGTGAGGCCGGCGTAGAAGGGAACGGCCTCGAACAGCTGCGCGCTCGCCATCGAGCCGGTCAGGATCGGATCGGCGCCGAGGCGCTGCGCGAGCTCCGCGATCACCTGCCACTCGGCGCGCACCGCGCCGGGGTGGCCGATCGCCGGGCGCAGCCGCTGGACGCGACCGTCCGGATGGACGACCGTGCCCTCCTTCTCGGCGTAGGACTCGGCGGGGAAGACGACGGTCGCGTGGTCGCGGATCGCCTCCGTCAGCGTCGCGGCATGCACGATCACGGTGCTCGCGCGCGCGAGCGCGCGGCGCCAGAGGCCGGCGTCGGGCAGCTCGCGGACGGGGTCGGGGCCGAGCAGGTAGAGCGCGGCCAGCTCGCCGGCGGCGGCAGCCTCGGCGATGCCGCGTGCGTCGCGGGGCGGGCGGGATGGGTTCACCGGCTCGGCGAGGCCCGCGCCGGCGTTCGGCAGCACGCCCGCCTCGCGCAAGCCGCGTCCGTTCGCGCCGGCAGGGATCTCGAGCAGCCCGGCGCCGTCGCGCGCGGCGAGGCCGAGGCGGTCGGCGACGGCGAGCAGCGCGGGCACGGCGGCGGCGCCGATCCGCTCGCCCCACAGGATCACGACGTCCTCGCCACCCTCGCGCAACAGGCGGGCCAGCTCCTGGATCTCGCTGCCGTCGGCGCCGGCGTCGCGCGCGAGCTGCTCGCAGCCGATGCCGCCGTCGAGCGCGGCCGCGAGCGCCGCGACGAACGCGTGCTCGCCACCGGGTGCGTAGCGCACCGACAGCGCCGCGTTCGGGTCCAGCGAGCTGGGCCGTGCGCTCGCGACCGCGAGCTGGACGCCGTTGCGGCGCACGCCCTTGCGGATCCGCAGGTCGAGGATCGGCGCGTCGTCGACCGGCTCGCAGCCGAGCAGAAAGACCGTGTGGGCGAACTCGAGATCGGGAACGGTCGCCTGCAGCGCCGGCGTCGCGAGCGCACGCTGCAGCTCCAGCGGCAGGGGCCCACTCGCGCGTGAGTCGACGTCGGCGCTGTCCAACTGCTCGCGCAGCATCCGCGCGAGCAGGAAGCCCTCCTCGTTCGTCGCCTGCCCGCCGACGATCGCGCCGACCGAGCCGCGCGCACGGCCGAGCGCGGCGGCCGCGGCGTCGAGCGCGCGCTCCCACGAGACGGGCCGCAGCTCGTCGCCGTCGCGCATCAGCGGCTGCACGATCCGCTCCTCGCTGTGGATCGACTGGTAGGCGAAGCGGCCCTTGTCGCACAGCCAGCCGTCGTCGACGCCCGCGTGCTCGCGCGCGAGCACGCGCAGCACGCGCTCGTCGCGCACCGTCAGCTCGACGTTGCACTGCGAGGGACAGAGCGTGCAGACCGACCCGGAGCCCTCGACGTCCCACGGGCGCGCGCGGAAGCGGTAGGGGCGGGAGGTGAGCGCGCCCACGGGGCACAGCTCGATGATGTTGCCGGAGAACGGCGCCACGTACGGATGCGCGTCGAACGTGCCGACGTAGGAGTGCGCGCCGCGCTCGTGCAGGATCAGCTGGTAGTCCTCGCTGACCTCCTGCGAGAAGCGCACGCAGCGGTAGCAGAGGATGCAGCGCTCACGGTCGATCGCGATCAGCGGCGACAGTTCGAGCGGCTTCTTGAAGTGTCGCTTCGGCTCGACCATCCGCGAGATCCCGCGGCCCCAGCCGAACGTGATGTCCTGCAACGGACACTCGCCGCCCTTGTCGCAGACGGGGCAGTCGAGCGGGTGGTTGACGAGCAGGAACTCCACGACGCTGTTCTGCGCCTCCTGCACGCGCTCGGTCTGCGTGTGGACGACCATGCCGTCCTTGACCGGCGTCGAGCAGGCCGTCTGGAGCTTCGGGATGCCCTCGATCTCGACGAGGCACATGCGGCAGGCGCCGACCGGCTGGCCGAGCTTCGGCTCGTAGCAGAAGACGGGGATCTCGACGTCGCCGTACTTCGCGCCGTCGACGAGCATCGCACCCTCCGGCGCCTCGACTTCCCTGCCGTCGATCGAGAACGTGACCATGCGGACCTCGGGGCGCGGCATCAGGCCAGCACCTCCACCGGCGCGCCGAGCCCGGCCTGCCCGCGCCGCAGCTCGATGTGCGCCTCGAACTCGCCGCGGAACTTCGCGACCATCGAGCCGAGCGGCATCGCCATCGCGTCGCCGAGCACGCACAGGCAGTTGCCCATGATCTGCTGCTGGACGGAGGCGATGATGTCGAGGTCCATCGGCGTCGCCTCGCCGGCATCGATCCGCTCGAGCATCTTCACGGTCCAGTTCGTGCCCTCGCGACAGGGCGTGCACTTGCCGCACGACTCGTGGCGGTAGAACTTCGCGAGCTTCAGCGCGACGTCGATCACGGGCACCGAGTCGTCGACGACGATGATCGCGCCGGAGCCGAGCATCGAGCCGGCCTTCGCCATCGCGTCGAAGTCGTAGGGCAGGTCGAGGTCCTCGGGCAGCAGCACCGGCGAGGAGGAGCCGCCGGGGAACCAGAACTTGACCTCGCGGCCGGGCTCCGGCCCTCCTGCAAGGCCATAGACGATCTCCCGCGACGGCATCCCCAGCTCGATCTCGTAGTTGCCGGGCCGCTGGACGTTGCCCGAGACGGAGACGAGCTTCGTGCCGGTCGAGGTCTCGGTGCCGAGCTTCGCGTACTCGGCCCCGCCCATCGCGATGATGTGCGGCACGGTCGCGAGCGTCTCGACGTTGTTGATCAGCGTCGGGCCCTGGTAGAGGCCCTGGTTGGCCGGGAACGGCGGCTTCAGGCGCGGGTTGCCGCGCTTGCCCTCCAGCGAGTCGAGCAGGCCCGTCTCCTCGCCGCAGATGTAGGCGCCGGCGCCGCGGTGCAGGACGAGGTCGAGCGAGTGCTCGGAGTCGAGGATCCGCTCGCCGAGGTAGCCGGCCGCGCGCGCTTCCTCGATCGCCGCCTCGAGGATCGCCGCCTGCTGCTGGTACTCGCCGCGGATGTAGATGAACGAACGATTGATGTCGGCGGCGTACGCGGCGACGATCATCCCCTCGATCAGCATGTGCGGGGACTTCTGCATCAGCTCGCGGTCCTTGAACGTGCCCGGCTCGGACTCGTCCGCGTTGCACACGAGGTACTTGTCCATCGTCCCCTTCGGCAGGAACGACGCCTTCTTGCCCATCGCGAAGCCCGCGCCGCCGCGGCCGCGCAGGCCGGAGTCGAGCAGCTCCTGCAGGACCGCCTCGCGCGGCATCGCCAGCGCGCGCTTGAGCGACTCGTAGCCGCCGCGCGCCTCGTAGACGGGCAGCGTGTTGAGGCCCGGATCGTCGATGCGGTCGAACAACAGCTTCTGGCTCACGACGCCGCCCCCGGGTCCGCGCACGCGCGCCTCGACAGCTGCTTCTCCGGCAGCACCTCGTCGCCCGCACGCAGCTGCTCGACGAGCGTCGCCGCGTCCGCCAGCTCCAGCGGGCCGACGTACTCGCCGTTCACCGACGCCATCGGCGCGATGTCGCACGCGCCGAGGCACTCGAACGCGCGCACGTTGAAGTCCGGATCGTCGCCCGCCGCCTCGCGCACGGCGTCGTAGAGCGCGTCGGCGCCGCGCAGCGAGCACGAGATGTTCGTGCAGACGTAGACCGCGTGGCGGCCGACGGGCTTCGTCTCGAGCATGTCGTAGAAGGTCGCGACCGCGGTCAGGTACGCCGGGGTCAGGCGCATCACGCACGCGGCCTGCTCGATCGCCTCGGGCGAGCACCAGCCGTGCAGCTCCTGCGCGGCGTGCAGCGCCGGGATCGCCGCCGAGCGCGCGTCCGGGTAGCGGGCCATCGCCGCCTCGATCTGGGCGCGCAGCGCGGCCGGCACCGGCGTCGTCGCCGGATCGGGCACGACCGCCGCGTCCTTCGTCAGGTCGACGGCGTCGTCCCAGCCGGGGATGCGCGAGCCGTGCTCGTAACGGGAGACCTGCTGGGTCATCGGTCGACCCCCCCGAGCACCGGATCCAGCATCGCGAGCGTCGCGACGAGGTCGGCGATGTAGGAGTTGCGCGTCATCGGCGCGGTCGCCTGCAGGTTCACGAACGAGGGGTCGCGCATGTGCACGCGCGCGGGCTTGGAGGAGCCGTCGGAGCGCACGTAACAGCCCAGCTCGCCGCGCGGGGACTCGATCGGGTTGTAGACCTCGCCCGGCGGCACGCGCATGCCCTCGGTCACGAGCTTGAAGTGGTGGATCAGCGCCTCCATCGACGTCGCCAGCTCGTGGCGCGGCGGCAGCGCGACCTTGCGATCGGTCGTGATGAACGGCCCCTCGGGCAGCCCGTCGCACGCCTGGTCGATGATGTCGCAGGACTCGTAGAGCTCGGCGTGGCGGACGCGGTAGCGGTCGTAGTTGTCGCCCTGCGTCCCGACCGGGATCTTGAAGTCGAAGTGGTCGTAGGAGCAGTACGGCGCCGCCTTGCGCAGGTCCCACGGGTTGCCGGCGGCGCGCAGCAGCGGTCCGGTGACGCCGAGGCCGAGCAGCGTCTGCTCGTCGAGCGGGCAGATGCCGCGCAGGCGCTGCAGCACGATCTCGTTCTTGTCCAGCAGCGCGGCGTACTGGTCGGCGCGCGTGCGCATCGTCTTCGTGAACGCGCGCACCCGCTCGATCCAGCCGCGCGGGACGTCCTCGATCACGCCGCCGATCTGGAAGTAGCGCGTGTGCATGCGCTGACCCGAGGACATCTCGAACAGGTCGAGGATCGCCTCGCGCTCGCTGAAGCAGTACCACCAGACCGAGATCGCGCCGAGGTCCAGCGCGCTCGTCCCGAGCCACACGAGGTGGGAGACGATGCGGTTGAGCTCGAGGTGGATCACGCGCAGGTACTGAGCGCGCGCCGGCACCTCGACCTCCAGCAGCTTCTCGACCGCGCCGCAGTAGGCCATCGCGTTGAAGTAGTAGGAGAGGTAGTCCATCCGTTCGACGACGGGGATCACCTTCCAGTAGGCCTTGTCCTCGGCGGTCTTCTCGATGCCGGTGTGGACGTAGCCGATGATCGGCTTGACGTCGCGCACGATCTCGCCCTCGAGCGTGACGATCAGGCGCAGCACCCCGTGCGTGGAAGGGTGGTGCGGGCCCATGTTGATCGTCATCAGCTCCTGCTGGAGCCCCTCGCCTGCCGGCGAGGAGGAGAGCGTGATCGACTCCTCCTGCTTGCGGTAGTCGCTGATGCCGCTCGTCATCGCGACCACCCCGGGACCTTGTCCTCGTTGTAGGTGAAGAGGACCGGCTCGCCGCCGACGGGGAAGTCGCGCCGCTGCGGATGACCCTCGTAGTCCTCGGGCATGAGGATGCGGCGCAGGTCGGGGTGCTCGTCGAAGATCACGCCGAACATGTCGAAGACCTCGCGCTCGGGGTGGTTCGCCCCCGGCCAGATCGCGCACAGCGACGGGACGTGCGGATGGTCGAGCGGCACCCGCACCTTGAGGCAGATGCGGTCGACGCTCGGCATGTCGAGCAGCTGGTAGTGGACGCCGAGGCGCGGCTCCTCAGGGTAGTAGTCGACCCCGTGGCAGCTCGCCATGAACGAGTACCCGCGCGCGCGCAGCTGCTCCGCGGCGGTGCGCAGGGCCGCGGGCGCGACCTCGACGGTCGCCTCCCCGCGGAAGTAGCCGGTGCCGAGGACCGCGTCGGGATTGCTCTCGCGCAGGTCCTGAGCGATCAGCTCGAGACCGGTCGCGTCAGGCACTCCCGGTCTCCCCGCTCTGGAAGACGTTGACGGCGTTGACGCCCGGCAGGTCGGCGTCGCCGAGCACCTCCTCGGTGCCGTGGGCGCCGTAGCGCTCGCGCCAGCCGGCGGGCGGGTCGCCCTGGATCTGCGAGCGCAGCTTGAGGATCCCGTGCATCAGCGCCTCGGGCCGCGGCGGGCAGCCGGGCACGTGCACGTCGATCGGCATGAACTTGTCGGCCGGCACGATCGCGTAGTTGTTGAAGACGCCCATCGAGGAGCAGCAGGCGCCCATCGCGATCGCCCAGCGGGGCTCGAGCATCTGGTCGTAGATGCGGCGCACGACCGGCGCCATCTTGATCGAGACGCGGCCGGAGAGGATGAGCAGGTCGGCCTGGCGCGGGGAGGCGCGGAAGGCCTCGAAGCCGAAGCGCGCGATGTCGAGCCGCGCGCCGACGACGGACATCATCTCTATCGCGCAGCAGGCGAGGCCGAACGTGGCGGGGAAGAGCGAGTTGCCGCGCGCCCACGCGACCGCCTTGTCGAGCGTCGTCGTGAGCACGCGCTCCTCGACGTACTGCTCCAGCTCCTCGTCGGGGATGTCGCCGCGCAGCATGTCGCGCGCGCGCAGCTGGCGGATGCGGAAGTCGTCGTCAAGCTTTGCGCGCGTCACTTCCATTCGAGTGCCCCGCGGCGCCAGACGTAGAGGAAGGCGACGGCCAGCAGCGCGATGAAGACGACCGTCTCGACCATCGCGAAGGTCCCGAACGCGCGCAGCTGGACGGCGATCGGGTAGAGGAAGACGACCTCGATGTCGAACAGGATGAAGAGCATCGCGATCAGGTAGAAGCTGATCCCGAAGCGGAAGCTGCGCGAGACCTCCGACGGGAGGCCGCACTCGTACGGCGTGAGCTGCGTCTGGCGCGAGGCGGCGGCGCGGCGCGGGCCCAGGAAACGGGGTGCGGTGCCGAAGACCGCGGCGACGATCACACCGATGGCGAGGAAGACGATGGCGGGCCCGTAGCTGGTCAGCACAGCCGCGTGGTTATATCACCGGAACAGGGCACTTTGTAACAACGTGTTACTTAGTGCGAAACGCCTCGATCTGCCGGTACGGAAGCGTTCACATGACCACGGTCCACATCGTCGTCGGCGGCCTCCTGATCGCCCTCAACCTGGCGGCCGGCGCGCTCGGCGCCTGGTGCTGGCGCCAGGCGATCCCCAGCGCCGTCTTCTGGCCGCTGCTGCGCGCCGCGCAGAGCGCGATCGCACTGCAGGTGCTGCTCGGCGCGCTGCTGCTGGCGCTCGGCCACCAGCCGGCCGACAGCCTCCACATCCTCTACGGCGTGCTGCCGCTCGCCGTCTCCTTCATCGCCGAGCAGTTGCGCATCGGCTCCGCCGACGCGATCCTCGCCGGGCGCGGCCTCGACTCCGCCCAGGAGGTCGGCGACCTGCCCGCCGAGGACCAGCGCATCGTCGTCCTCTCGATCGTCCGGCGTGAGATGGGCGTGATGGCGCTGTCGTGCTTCATCGTCGTGGCGCTGGCGCTGCGGGCGGCGACGACGTCGGGGGCGTTCTGAGCGCGGGCGCAGAGCGGCGCGCAGCCCGGACGCGACTTTTAGGATGCATGCGCCGGGCCGCCGGGAGCCGCCTCCCGCACCACCAGCCCCCGACACGCGAGAAGACGTCCCATGGCAGAGCCATCGCACGAAGCCGAGCCTCGCGCCGACGCGGAAGCCGTCGTCGAGGACTCATCCTCAGCGGTCGCCACGACGGCGGCGCGCGCGCTCGCGCTCGGCGCTGCGCTCGCGACGCCGGCCGCTCTCCACGGGATACGGGACGATCTCGCGGCGATCGGGCTCGCGGAGCTCCCCAAGCCATGGGGCGGATGGGAACGCCGCACTGAGTTCCTGAAGCGATCCAGCAACGTGCTCGCCGGTTTCGGAATCCTCGATGCCGTCCAGGAGCGCGAGCGCGCGGATTGGATGTTCACACGGGATGTGCCGCCGGCACACGATGAAAGCGCGCGCGTGGCGCTTTGGCAATCGGTCGCCGCCGACGCCTCGCGGGCGACTGCGATCGCATGGCTGCGCGTGCTCATGACGGACCGGGAGCCGACCGCGGCCGCTGCGGCGGCCGCCGCGCTCGCGCATTGGAAGCGCAAGCGGGAGGTCTCCGTGCCCGCCACACTCGAAGGTGCCCGCAGACTCGTCTACGTGCATGCGGGCTCGCAGGTGGCGGGCGCGCGGCAGATCGCCCGAGCGGCCCGCGGGAGCTATCGCGAGACGGGACGCATCGGCAGCCTCGCGAAGGGCATCATTCCGCCGTACGACGTTGGGAAGGCCTCTACGACCTCGCTCATCGTCCACGGCACCCATGCATGGCCGGGTGCGTGGTGGTTCGTCGGCGGCGACTTCCACACCTACATCCGCTCACACGTTCGCCCCGACGTGTTCTCGGGCCGCAATGCGTTCTCGTGGAGCGGCGCGTACAAGGGTCGCGATCGGCACGTCGCGGCGGAGCGGCTCGCGGGCTGGGCCCAGGACACGGTCGGTGGATCGCTCAACGCGGTGTTCGCGCACAGCTATGGCGGGGCTGTCGCGTTGCATGCGACCGCGTACGGACTCGTGATCAACGACCTGGTGCTCCTCAGTGCGCCGGTCGAGGCAATCCCGGTGGAATGGCGGAATGTCGGCAGGGCGACGTCGCTGCGCATTCACATGGATCTGGTCCTCCTGGCGGCGCGCCGCCGGTGCTGCGTCGACGAACGCCGCTGGGACGACGCGTACCGGCTGCGGCGCCAGCACCTCGTCGTACCCCTCGGTCGGCAGCAACTCGCGGGTCGCCCTCCACGTCCGCAACTGCCCGGCGAGCACGTCGGTGGGGATCCGCTTGGCCCGGTGCCGGTTCCGCTCCCGGCACTCCGCGGCCGGCGTGTCGAAGGCGACGACGACGCACGGCAGGCCGT
>Ga0134121_10002500_pt1 | contig 15842 bp, 14 predicted proteins | sample KB301_FD_96463 | JGI IMG/M metagenome (GOLD analysis project Ga0134121, IMG submission 96463) | Terrestrial soil microbial communities without Nitrogen fertilizer from Kellogg Biological Station, Michigan, USA - KB3-0-1 | ecosystem: Environmental > Terrestrial > Soil > Unclassified ... | reverse complement strand
GACGGCGTCGATGGCCGCCTGGACTTTGTCCATTTCGGTCATCAGTTTGTCCATCTCCTCTGGCGACGCCTCGGCCATCTTGTTGCCAAGCTCTTCAACCTTCTGGAGCAGCGCCCGCTTGGACGCAACCGCCTGCTCGATATTGCCGCGCACATCCGTGGTTTCATCAAGCCGCGGCTCCTGGGGAACGAAACCGACAGAAAAGCCGGGAGTTAACCTGGCCGTGCCGAGAAAATCGGTATCGACTCCGGCCATGATGCGCAGCAACGTGCTTTTGCCGGCTCCGTTGGAGCCGATGACGCCGATCTTGGCGCCAGGATAAAACGCGAGCCAGATATTTTTGAGCACCTCGCGCTTGGCGTAGGCCTTGCTGAGACGCTCGATGGTGTAGATATATTGCTCTGCCATGGGTCGGCCTTCGGGCGCTATGGGAAAACGGTTAGGGTAGCGGACGGGGCGAGGGGAGTCAATTGGAGAGAGAGCCGCTTGCACCGCAAAATCAAGCTTTCCAATGTGGCAACTGGTGGTCTAACATCTCATTCAGGCGCAAACTCGAGGCGAGACATGGCAGTGGAACAACAAAACAACATGGTGATGAGCGAGGAAAGGGATCCCCGTGATTTTGGCGCAAATTCACGCGCAGTTAGCGCGACTTGACAACAATTTGGTGTGGTTGAATGCTCATGCTTCCAAAGCCTACAGCCATCGAGGGAAAGTAATTTGCGTTGCGGGCCAAGACTTGTTCGTTGGCGATATGGTGACCGAAGTGCTCGCCAAAGCCTGGCCGAACCGCCGCTCCAAATTCCATTATCAAAAGCGGTTCGACGCAGACCTTGCCGATTCTTGCAATCTCGCGGATTACATCATATCCACCAAAACAGCCCGCGATTCCGTCCGCACCGCCGATCAGCCCCGTACAAAAAGTGCCTTTGACTGTTAATTTAAGAAAAATAGGCAAACTAGCTAATTTCAAACTTGACACCTTGACTGTAAACCGGGTATTCTCTCTTCCTTGGCCACGTCGTGGTGCGACGTATTCCCCCTGGCCATCCTCCCCTCCCAGGTCAAGACCGAAGACATGAACCGTCGATGGGTTATGCAGGGAATCGCTTGCCGTCGTGTTCTGAAGGCTTTGCCGTCTTTCGCGACGGCGACGGGCCGGCACGGTCTTGAAGATGCTTCCTACTTCCTTGAGAGTAAACCACCATGTGCGGCATCGTTGGTTATACGGGCTATCGTGATGCAGAACCTATTTTGATTGCCGGCCTGCAGCGGCTGGAATACCGCGGCTATGACAGCGCCGGACTGGCCACGCTGGCCGGCAAGCGCATGCACCTCCGCAAGAGCGTTGGGCGAATCGCCAGCCTCGCCAACTTACTGACCAAAAAGCCAGCTCCCGGAACTCAGGGCATCAGCCACACGCGCTGGGCCACCCACGGCGGCGCCACCGATAACAATGCCCACCCGCACCTTGGCGGCGAAGGCGAGTCCGTGGTCGCGGTTGTTCACAACGGCGTTATCGAGAACCATGCAAGCCTCAAGCAACAACTCAAGACAGCCGGCTATGTTTTCCGCAGCGACACCGATACCGAGGTCATTGCCCATTTGATCGCCTCCTACCTGGAAGACGATTTGGTGGCAGCGGTGCAACAAGCAATTGGCCGCCTCAAGGGCACGTATGGCCTGGCGGTGGTGAGCCCGCGTTTTCCGGGCATCATTGTGGGCGCTCGTCTGGGCAGCCCGTTGGTGGTGGGGCTTGGAAAAGGCGAGTCGTTTTTGGCCAGCGATCCGAGCGCCTTGGTTGGCTACAGTGAAAAAGTCGTTTACCTCGATGACCGTCAGACGTGCGTGCTGACGCCGCACAATTGGCGTATCCTGCAACCCAACCAGGAACAAGCCGTTCCCACCGTTCACCACCTTGAGTTGCAAGCGGAAGCTGCCGAACTGGGCGAGTTTGACCACTACATGCTCAAGGAGATCTACGAGCAGCCCGAGGTGCTCGAGCGGGCCATGGCCGGCCGCCTGGACGAAGCCAACAGCACCGCTCACTTCGGCGGCTTGCATATCGACCCGCGTCAGCTACGGCGTGTCGACCGCATGGTGCTCACGGCTTGCGGCACCAGCTATCACGCGGCATTGCTTGGCGAACATCTGATCGAAGAGTTTGCCCGCATTCCTGTCGAGGTCGAATACGCCTCCGAGCTTCGCTATCGCAATTCACCGATGGACCGCAACACCATTGTGCTGGGCATCACGCAGTCGGGCGAAACAGCCGACACGTTGGCGGCGTTGCGAGAGTCGAAGCGCAAGGGTTTCCCGACCTTGTCGATCTGCAACGTCGTCGGCAGCAGCATTGCCCGCGAGGCGACAGGCGGTGTTTACTTGCACGCCGGCCCCGAGATCGGTGTTGCCAGCACCAAGGCGTTTACGGCCCAAGTCACAGTCCTGGCCATGTTGGCGCTGCATCTGGGACGAATGCGGCACTTGTCCAGCATTCAAGGCGATCGCATGATTGAGCAGTTGCATTCGCTGCCCAACCTGGTGCGGCGAACGCTAAAGTGTCACGACACGGTGCGCCGCATCGCCGAGAAGTATCACCATGTTCGCAACATTCTTTACCTCGGCCGCCAATACCTCTATCCGATTGCCCTGGAAGGCGCCCTCAAGCTCAAGGAAATCAGCTACATCCACGCGGAAGGCTATCCGGCCGCGGAGATGAAACACGGGCCAATTGCCCTGGTGGATGAGGAAACGCCATCGGTCTTTTTGGTCCCTCGCGGCCAGGTGTTTGATAAGGTGATGAGCAACCTGGAAGAGATCAAGGCTCGCCGCGGGCCGGTCATCGCCATTGCCTGTGAGGGGGATGAAGAGGTTGCGGCGCGTGCCGACGACGTGGTATATATCCCCAAAGTGGCCGAGTATTTGCAGCCGCTTCTCGCCGTGATTCCCCTGCAACTCTTGGCTTATCACATTGCCCTGTTGCGCGGCTGCGACATTGATAAACCACGTAATTTGGCGAAGAGCGTTACGGTAGAATAGTACCAGGGCGATTGCTGGAGGTCAGTCTTTGCAGGCTGAATAATGCGGCAGGCTGGAAAGCCTGCCCCACGAAACACGGAGTCGAGATGCATGGCCCTTTGTGTCTTTGAAAATCGCGGTGTCTACAATCTGGATCCCTTAACGCTGACCCGGCCCGCGTTTGAGTTGTGGTGCGGTTCGTTTCCGCTATTGGAAAGACAACGCCGCGCCTTTGCAGCTGAGGAAACCGGCGTTTTGGTGCGCCCGGTGTTGGCCGATCTTTGCCGGCAACAACGGCCTGAACTTCCCGTCAATGACGCCGATTGGCTGCGGCGAACACCCAAGGCTCTGGTCAATTCTCGTTGGCTGCCGTCGCCCGAAACGGTTGAAGAGACCTCTACGCCTCGCGTCGGCGTTGTCGGCGACGAAGTGGCCTATATCGTCTTGCCGGAAAGCGGCATCGCGGACTGCACATTTGCCAATATCGACGACATTCTGGCAACGCTCAAACAAATGTTGCCGCCCTGCGAGGCCGGCGGAACGATCATCGCCTATCCCTGGGATTTGGTCGACAACAATGCCCAGGCCCTGTGCGACGACCTGCGCTGGCGCAGCCATCATGGCAAGGCTTGCACCGGCGTGGAACTCATCGGCTCCCGCGATCAACTTATCGTTGATCCGTCGGCGAACATTGATCCGTTCGTCGTCGCCGACACCCGCAACGGCCCCGTCATTGTCGACCGCGATGCGACTGTTCAATCATTCACGCGGCTAGAAGGTCCGTGTTACGTCGGCCCCGAGTCACTGATCCTTGGCGCCAAGCTGCGGGGCGGCACGATTGGCCCCAAATGCCGAATTGGCGGTGAGTTCGAGTGCAGCATTGTCCAGGGCTACAGCAACAAATATCACGACGGTTTCCTCGGCCATTCCTATGTCGGCGAGTGGGTCAACCTCGCCGCGGGCACCCAAACCAGCGATTTACGGAACGATTACGGCCCCATTCGCGTCAGCATTAATGGAGTGAGAACGCCGACCGGCCGTAATAAGATCGGTTCGTATCTCGGCGATCACACCAAGACAGGTTTGGGCTCGTTGCTAAACTGCGGCACCAGCTCCGGGGCCTTTTGCAACTTGCTGCCGACAGGGACGTATCTCCCAACTGCTATTCCTTCGTTCACGTTGTGCAGTGACGTGATGACCGAACAGTGGGACTTGCGGCAGCTGTTTCAAACAGCGTCGGTTGCCATGCGCCGCCGAGGCTGTGAGTTGACCGACGTGCATACCAATCTGTTCTTCACGCTGTTCGAGGCGACAGCGGATTTGCGTCGTAGGTTGCATCGCGACCACGAGCAACGCCGGCTGCGCCGCAGCGTATAATTCCCGTAGCGTGATTAAGTTCGCCCCCTCCTTGATGCCGGTGCCCAAACTGCCATGAGGATCATGCCGTGGCTGTGCGCGTGCGTTGCCAGCAATGTAGCAAATTCTGCCAGGTTCAGTCTGAGCACCTTGGCGCCAAGGTGCGGTGCGGACATTGCGCCGCCGTCTTTGTGGCGGTCGAAGAGCCGGCAGCGGTTGCCAGCAGCGGCTTGCTCGGAGGCCTCAAGGGCATGGTGCGTTCGCTGACGACGCCATATGCCGACTTGGACCCGGCCGACAACACGGATCCTGATTTTGGTCTGGAACTGGATGTTGAGCCACCAACGGTTAATCAGGCTCCCGGGACTATTAACGACAAGATCGGTGTTCGCATGGACATCGGCGACGCCACCACGACCGGTCGTGTGCGTTCCCGTAATGAAGACAGTCATGGGATTCAACATTTGGCTTGGGCCAATGGCGATCAGCACCACGAGATGGCCGCGATTGTAGTGGCCGACGGCATGGGCGGTTATGAAGCGGGCGACCGGGCCAGCGCCTTGGTGGTGCAGCAAGTTCTTGCCGGGCTGGCGGAAGCTTTTGGGAAGGCGCCCGCCGCGGGTGTGAAACCCACGCAAACGGCCGAAACGATCACGCGCTTGATCACCATCGCCAACGACGTTGTTCTGGAGCAATCTCAACGTGACCCGACTTGCAAGGGCATGGGTGCGACCGCGGCGGTGGTTGTGGTCCGCGACGCTGACGTGTGTATCGGTCACGTCGGCGATTGCCGCGTTTATCACTTTACCGGCGGCCAAGTGAAGCAGGTGACCCGCGACCAGACGCTTGTCGCTCGCTTGGTAGAAATCGGCGCGCTGTCGCCGGAGGAAGCGCTGAACCACCCGCAACGCAACGAAGTGACTCAGGCCATAGGCAAACACACGGAAATCCAGCCGACCTCCCAGCAACTAAAACTGGCGTCGGGGGATTGGCTGATTGTCGCCTGCGACGGATTGCATGCTCATGTGGACATTGCCGCCTTGGCGGCGGCGCTTGCTTCCTCGCCGGCCTCGGCAGCTACCCTGGCCCAGCACCTAGTGGACCTAGCCAACGAAGGCGGTGGCAGCGATAACTGCACGGTGGTCGCCCTGCGCTGCTGGTAAGTTTTTTTGCAAGTCTTGCGCAAGTTTGCCGCTTGGCAACGTCTCATCAATGAGCAGGTCAAACGCACAATAAAAATAATTAACCGCGAATGGCCGCTCCGCATTAATAACATTTTTTCCCGCTTTGCGTGGTTGGCCGCCGTTGGCGGCGAATCGCTTCACTATATCCCGCAACCGACAGCACCGCTGGCCGATGAGGCTAGCGGTGCTGTTGGCGTTTTGACCACCTTACCCGTCCCAAAGTTGGGCCGCTTCGTTGACAAAACGCTCGCGGCTGTGTCCAATATCACCAACAACTCTTGGAGGCATTCCATGAAAAAGCTCTTCGCGATCACGCTCGTTGTGCTCAGCTTCACCACCGTCACATCAGCTTGGGAGCAAGGTGTCAAGGAACCCAAGCATCTGACAGACGCGCGGGCCTTACTCAAAAAGCTCGATCTGAGCAAAACTGCCTACGAGCTAGGCAAAGGCAAAATCACCTGGACCGGCGCTGTCGAAAGTTACTGCGATTGCAGTGGCTTCGTCGATACGCTTTTCCAACACTCCTACGGCTACGATGAGGAGCAATTCAAAAAATGGTTCGGCTCGAAACGGCCCACCGCGGCCCGCTACCATGACGCCATTGTCGACAAAACCGGTTTCACGCGGGTGTTGCTCGTCAAGGACATCCTGCCGGGCGATTTGCTGGCCATCAAGTATCTCGTCCGCAAGGACAACACGGGCCATATCATGGTCGTGTCGGCCGCCCCGCAAAAGATGCAGGCCAAGGAGCCAACCAAGGCGGGGACCGTGCAATGGCAAGTGAAAGTGATCGACAGCTCAAAAAGCGGGCATGGCAATACCGACACACGCTACAAGAAAGGGGCGGACGGCAAGGACCACGATGGCCTGGGTGAGGGGATCTTTCGCATTTATGCCGACCAGCAAGGCAAGGTGGCGGGATTTGCGTGGAGCACGTTGAAGGCGTCGAAATTCATGCCGCCGGAGGAGGAGGATTTGGTGATTGGGAGATTAAAGGTGGGATTCAAGCCGCAATAACAACTCAAAAAACAAACAATTCGTTTAGCCGCGGGCCGAAGGGCCGCGCTGCGGAGGAAAAAATGGGCGTGGTTGACGACACACTCACAAGAATCGGCATCTTCTATGACGGCAATTATTTTTCGCACGTCAGCAATTATTACCAATACTATCACGAACGCCGGGCTCGGCTGAGCATCAGCGGGCTGCATGACTTCATTCGCGACAGAGTATCCCAAGCGGAAAACAATGACACTCGCTATTGTCAGGTTGTGGACGCCCATTATTTCCGGGGCCGGCTCAAAGCCTCTGAGGCCGAGGACCGCGATTTGCTTTACAAGGAACGCGTTTTTGACGACGTGCTGGTGCGCGAAGGGGTCACCACGCATTATTTGCCTCTGGGCCAAGGCGGCGAGAAAGGCATCGACGTTTGGCTGGCGCTCGAAGCGTATGAATTGGCCATTTACAAACGTTTCAATGTCACAGTCCTGGTCACTTGCGACGGTGACTTTTTGCCCCTAATTCGCAAGCTCAACACGCTCGGCAGCCGCGTCATGTTGCTGGGTTGGGATTTCAAGTTCACCGACCAAAATGGCTTTGAGCGTGAAACGCGCACGGCCCAGGTGTTGTTGGATGAAGTGACTTATCCAGTCATGATGCACCAGGTCATCGATGATCGGGCCAAGCGCAGTGATCCGCTGATCAACGGCTTGTTTTTACCGCGCAGAGATGCCGCTGTTGCGGCTCAGCGCCCCGCCTCATTCCCTGCCGCGCCGGCGCCGGTTATTCCCAGCGCCAATCCGCCTGCTTCCCCCAGCGGCAATGGATTGACCGTTTACACAGGCGTCGTGCAAAGCCTCAAAACAGGATTCGGCTTCATCACGCCCGATCAGAGCGGGCCGAACATGTTTTTCTTTCATCTCGATGTGGAAGGCACGGACTTTCTCGATCTCTACGTCGGTGACCGCGTGCAATACGTCGTGGGCCAGAATGATCGTGGCCCCTGTGCCAAGCAAGTGCGGGTGAATGCCGACAAAAATGGGCGTGACGAGCTGTTGTTGCCCTTTGCCGAAGACCCTGAGCAAGCAAGTCCCGGTTGACTTCCACCATATCCTGTACCAACCTTCATGTGTGGGGCCATTGCGCGCTCGGTGCGCACCGGCCGTCGGTCCTCCCCGGTGGATGCAACGATGCCCAGGCGGCTCAACGTAAAGTTTTTGCTGACAACCCTGGCCGCCCTGGCGGTGTTGGGGGGTGCCGTGCACTGGGTACATGGTGAGCAAATGCGGCGCAATGCCGGGGTCATTTGCAAGCAGGCCGAGCGGGCGCTGGAGCGGAAGGATTACGCCAAGGCAGCGGAGCTGTACCGCCACTATCTCAATTACCAGCCTGACGATGCCGTAGCGACGGCCAATTGGGCCGCCGTCCTGGAGAAATCGGCCACATCAAGCCAGGCGCGTTTCAAAACCTATTTATTGTTGGAACAGGTGCTGCGCCGTCAGCCCGGCAATTTAGAGGTTCGCCAGGCAGCGGTGCAAGCCGCCATTGATGTGGGCCGGATGCCCGATGCCATTCGCCATCTTGAAAACCTCATCAGCGTGTCCGCGGACAAGGCGCTTCTGGAGCATCGATTGGGCTGGTGTCAGGAGGCCGCCGGTCAATACGAAGTCGCCGCCAACACATTTCGCCGGACGATTGCGATGGCGCCCAAGCAATTTGAAAGCTATTTGCTGTTGGCCGAGCTTTTGGTGACGCGGTTCAACGAGCCGGAGCAGGCGTCCAAGGTGATGGACGCCATGGTCGCGGCCAATCCCGCTTCGTGGCAGGTCTATTTGGCGCGAGCCCGTTTTCAATTTGGCAAAAGCCATGTCGATGCCGCGGCCGCAGACATTTACAAGGCATGCGAGTTGGCGCCGGACAACAATGAAGTCCTGTTGGCCGCGGCCGACATGGCAATCTTGCAAGGCGATGTCAGCGCAGCGCGGCACTATATCGCCCGCGGACTGGAACTGTTCCCCCAAAACGAACGCCTCTACAGGTTGTTGGGCAACCTGGAGACGCAATGCAAAACCCCCGAGGATGCCATTGCGGGCTTGCGGCAAGGATTGGCGGCATTGCCAGATTCGGTCGCTCTTCGAATTCAACTTGCCGAAGTGTTGCTGGACTGCGGGCATGCAAACGAAGCCCGAGAAATCTGGCATTGGCTGAAAAACAATGGCGCTGCGCCGGGTTTGGCGGACTTCGTCGAGGGCCGCATATTGATGCTTGATCGGCGCTGGCACGACGCAGCGGAAAAACTTATCGTCGCACAGGCGGCTCTGGGTTGGACCTCGGAGTGGACTGGCAACGTCTCTTTGGCTCTGGGCAAGTGTTACCAGCGGCTTGGCGCCTTGGACAAACAAATAGCAGCTTACCGCGATGCGGTGGCGGCGAATCCCGCCAACGAACAATTCCAATTGGAACTCAGCAAAGCGCTGCTGGCGGCCAAGTTGCCCGAAGAAGCGCTTGTGCAACTGCGGAAGCTTACCAAATTGAACAAACCGCCTGGCGAGGCGTGGACACTTTTGGCTCGGGCCCAGCTAGACAAGGTTGAAGTACAACCTGCCGATTCTGCGGCGGCATGGAAGGAGCTGGATGTTGCTTTGGCGAAAGCCGCACTGGCCATGCCGGACGATGCGGGCGTGGTTTGCGTGCACGCCGAAGCTCTCGCGCTCAAGGGCGATAACACCAAGGCTGTGGCCTTACTGCAAGACGCAGTGGCCATACATCCGACAGATCTGCGGCCGTGGACGGCACTTGTCCAAATGCAGGCCAAAGCGGGTCAAGACGCGGCGGCGTTGGCGACGCTGGAAAAGGCACTTCAACAGTTCGGTCCGCGTTTGGAAATCTGTCAAGCGGTCGTGACTTATTGGTCCGCTCGTCCGGGCTCGCGGGCACGTGCAGGTTTGGCTCAGGTTGGCAAACAGGCTAGCCTTTTGCCCAGTGACGACAAGGCACTGTTGCTACGGGAATTGGCCAAGGCCATGTTGCTTGTGGGCGACAAACGTGAGGCGGAAGGCGTCCTGAGGCAACTGGCCGCATTGTTGCCCAGGGATCTCCAATGCCGAATGGTGCTTTTCGATATTGTTCTCGACGGCGACCGCGATGGCGAAGCGGCGAGCATCGTCAGCGATATTCGCCGCATCGAGGGTGAGGACGGTGTTTATTGGCGCGCGGGCGATGCCGCGCGGGCGATTGGCAAGGCGCAAAAGGGCGACAATTCGCAATTGGGCACGGCTCGCCAACGATTGGCGGAGATTCGCAAACGCCGGGGCGACTGGCCCCGCGCGGTCCTTTTGGAAGCTTATCTGGAGGAGGTCATCGGCCACACCGAACAAGCGATAGACGGTTATGTGAAGGCCATCGCCTTGGGCGAACGGCCGCCGGCCCTGGTATTGCGCATCGCTCAGTGGTTGGCCGATCACAAGCGCTTCGCCGAGTCGGGCCAGGTGCTGCGTCAGCTCGAAGATCAGATGCCATTGTCGCCCGAGCATGCCCGGTTGGGGACTGAAGTGGCATTGCAAAATGACGAAGTCAAACACGCCGCCGCGATGGCGATGAAGGCCGTGCAGTTGCCGACGCGTGATTATCGTGAATTGCTTTGGCTGGCGCACGTGCAGTGGCTGGCCGGGCAACCGCTGGAAGCAGGCCAGACCTATCGGCAAGCGATCAAGCTGGCGCCGCGCATCCCCAGCGTCTGGGTGGCGCTGGCGCGACACTTGACGCGCACTCAGCAGTTTCGGCAGTTGGAAGACATGCTGAAGGAGATGCGCGAAGCCGTCCCGGCCAATCGCATGAGCGTCACAATGGCGCTGTGCCTCGAAGCGGCCGGCCGGCATGCCGAAGCGGAAGAGCTTTACCAGAAAGCCTTGGCAACCGGTGGCGACTTCGAAACGGTGCGTCAAGCTGCCGAGTTCTATCTGCGCATTGATCAACAAGACAAAGCCGAGCCGTTGCTGCGTCAACTTACACAGGGTTCAACGTTGGCGCCAGTCGACGTCGTGACCTGGGCACGGCGGCAGTTGGCCCTGGTCCTGGCGAGGCTAAACCGGCCGGGCGCTGCTCAGCAGGCGCTGGCGTTATTGGATTTGAATGCAAGCCGTGGGCTGTCGGTTGAAGATGAGCGGGTGCGCTGTTTCGTGCTGGCTTTCGGCCTGGGCAAACAGGCGGAGGCAGCGCGATTGTTTGAGCAAACACTAAGCAAACGGCAGATGACGCCGGACGAGCAATTCATGCTGGCGCAAATCTACGACGCCAACCAGGATGACGCCAAGGCTCAGCGGATGATGCGCATTTTGTTGGCCATGCATCGAGATCAGCCGCTTTACATTGCCTACCAGGTGCGCAGTTCGCTGCTGCGCGACGAGATGCAAGCGGCGAAAACTTATCTGGGCACGTTGGAGCAGTTGGAGCCGGGCAGTCCGCGGACCTTACAACTGCGGGCCGCCTACCAAAAGGCTCTGCCCGGAGGGTGAGCTGTTGGCGTCTTGCCGCCTCGCGTCCCACCACCATTGCAGCGACAAAGCTGCGATCATTCCCAGCGCCACCCATTGATAAAAGGTCAGCCCCAGATACTCCGGTTTTTCCGGCCTGATGAATTCGGTCAAAAAGCGGTAACCGCCATAAGCGATCAGGTAAAACTTCAAACGCTGATTGCGCATCAAGTCAAGCCGCATGATAAAAACCAAAACAACAGCCATGGTTAAGTGAAAAATGCTTTCGTAAACCTGCGTGGGATGGCAGCGCACCGTTTGGCCGTCCACCAGGAAATCAACGCCCCACGGCAACGTCGTCGGCACGCCGTAGCAACAGCCATTGAAGAAGCACCCCCAGCGGCCGATGGCCATGGCCACTGCCAACGGCAGTGCGAACGTATCGCCCGTTTTCACGCGAATGTCCAAGGCGAGCTTCATCAATTCGACGGCGACATAAGCGCCGATCAAGCCCATCGTGACCGTTTTGCCGTCGCTTACCCAGGATTCCAATGCGAACCAGCCGCCTTCGCCGCCGACAAAGGGGAGCTTGGCGCCAAACGTGCCGCCGACGAATGCGGCCAGGCCGAGGGAAAGACGTTTCCACCAGGGGACGGCTTGAAGCGCTGGAGGTTTGGGGACGAAATGGCGGACGGCCAGAAAGGCCGCGAGACCGAGGAACATGAAGAGGCTGTAAGAGAGGCGAGCGTGCATTGTTTGGCCGCGGTCCGGAGGACCGCGCCTGTCAGGGGTTCAACAATTCCTGCAATTGCACATCATGGGTTTGACCCACTTGTTCCTCCACCAGCGGCGGCAATTTCAAGTGTCCGTCCCGATACAGCGTATTGTACGCGCAAAACGGCACCATATGGCCGCTCGGCAGCAAATGGGCAAGGCAGCATTTCATCACTCGCCGGGTGTCGAAATTGTGAGCGTCCAAAAACGCCGTAAGCGTGATGCGAAACACCTCCGAGCCATTCAGTTTTTCCGCCAACGCCTTGACGACAAACTCATCGAGGGCAGCAGCGGCGTTGCCGTTCTCGTCCGCGCCGCAACAGGCGCCCGCGGCGTCCAGGTAAGCCTTGACCAGTTGTTTGGCCCGAGCCGGCGTGTAGATGACACTGTTGGCGATAAGGTCCATGTGTTTTTCAACGTCGATGATCCGCGAAATCGACACCGGCTTTGGCCCGCCGCGATAGAGATAAGCCATCATGTGGCAATTCGGATGGGCACACGGGAGAGGATAGAAGTCGCTCTCGGCCACTATGCCGCCGGTTTGCGCGATGATCCCTTTGACCACATCGGGCATGGTGGCCCGCTGCTCCAAATTGCCTGGATCGACGTGCCGGCCGCAGTAGGAGGCCAACTGAAAACTGACGCCGCGAACACCCGAGCGTCCCAGGCCGAACTTCACAATGGCGCCGACTTCGTGCAGGTTGGTGTTGTGGTCCACGGTGCAGACGAGTGTGCAGCGCAGATTGTGTTTTTCCAGACCATCCAGTGCGGCCAGCTTTGTTTCCAACAGATTTTCGCCACGGAGCACGGTGGAGGCGCGTTGCTCCAGGCCGTCGAATTGCAAGTAAATCTCAAGCCTATCGCGCATGGTCGCCAGTTCCGCGACCAACCCCGGATCGCGGGCCAGGCGAATGCCGTTGGTATTAATCATCACGGCCTGGATCGGCTGCTCGTAGGCATAGCGGACCATGCGCAAAAGATCGGGATGAATGGTTGGCTCGCCGCCGGAGATTTGCAGCACGTCGGCAATACCTTCGAGCTGAATCAGGCGATCCACCATACCTGTGAACGTGTCATAATCCAGGTGCTTACCCCCGGGGCCCGATTCGGCGAAGCACATCGGACATTGCAAATTACAACTGAAGGTGATCTCGACCAGGGCGATACAGGTGTGTTGCTCATGCTCGGGGCACAGGCCGCAATCGAAGGGGCAACCCTTGTCGGAGCGCGTGCCGAAGCCGCGCGGTAAGCGAGCAGGTTGGGCGTAGTCATGGCGATCGTAATAGGCGACGTCGGAGCAGACAAAATCGTCGAAAACGCCATGGTCGGGACAGTTCTTGCGGAAGTAGACGCGGTTCGATTTTACGATGATCTTGGCGTCGACCAAGCGGCGGCAGTGCGGGCAGAGGCTGCGGGTGGTGCCGAGGTAGGTGTAGTCGCGAAGTTGCATCAGGCAGCACCTTAAAAAAATGGTCCGAACTTGTAATCGGCAAACGCGAAAACGAAAGCACCCAGCGCGGCCAGAAAAAACGCCGTGGCCACCATCAACAATTTGGCCGCAACGTGCCCTTCGCTGTGCCGTCGTTTATGGTCCAACCAAAGCAGCAACAAACCGCTGGCGAACGCACAAGTGAAGCCGACCAACAACACGTCCGAATATTTGCCGGCCAACCCCATTATCAGGCCGAAGCCGCCGAACATGATTAGCACGGCGCTTGCAGGCCCCACCATGCTAAGCGGCCAATCGCTGTCTTCGGCCACTGCTGACAATTCGTCCGCCATTGGGAAACGGATGCCGCAATGCGGGCACGTTTGCAATTCCTGACAGCCGTCATGTGGCTGAACGATGGGCTGCTGGCATGCAGGGCATTTGCTGTCATTGCTCAAATCACCACTCCTGCGTTCACGCCTCTCTTTTATGTCATTCAGGATCAAAGGCGAAGGCCAAAATCAACAACACAGTCGCCGCCAGCAACAATGTCGTGGCAAATCGCAGTTGCGGAACTGCTATTGCGCGCGCTTGGCCCTGCCTGTAACACCGCAAAAACACCGTTCCACTCTTGACGATCAAGGCGGCACTGAACAACAGCAAAAGAACTTGGCTGCGCATTGCCTCTTGAGCAGATTCCCCGACCACGATGAGTAGAACACAACCGACCAATCCGACGATGCCCACTACAAGTAGCACGACGCCGATGAAACCCACCAACTCATTCGTGTTCGCTACTGCGTCTTGATAAACTTGCGGACGAGGATTTGGGCAGCGAGCGCGACAATGGGGGCAGATCAACCAGGCCGCGGGCGTTTTCTGCGGTGCGGGGAATAATTGATCACAGGAAGGACATTCGATGGTGTCAGCCAATTCAGTGGTCCCTGTCTTTGCCGCAGGCGCAAACGGCGTCATTCCAACATCCGCGTCGAGCCGCCAAAACAAGTCGCAAAGGCAAAGACAATGCCCGCTAGCGCCGTCAACAAACACAGCGTACTGACTACCAGGCCTTGTCCCACAAACTGGCCACCGCGATGGCGTGCGTCCACATCCAAACGCAACAGTACGGCGGCCGCGACCAGGGCGACCAAGAAACTCAAAAACGCGACGAAGACGCGTGAGCCCACCCCCTCGGGCATCAGACAAAAGCCGCCGCAGGCGCTGACGACGGTGCCGAAACTGGCGATGACCAGCAGCAAAGTGCCGACGATTCCAAAACCGGTGCTGCGCACCTTTTCAGGATAGCGGCGCAGGGCTTGCGGATTCGGCGTGCGCGCTCCGCAATGCGGGCAAATCAGCCATGGCGAGCTGCCGGAGTCCGGCGCCCCGAATTCTTCTTCGCAGGACGAGCAAACGATGCTTTGGCTCACTGCGATCCCTTCTTGTCTTTGTCCACCTCTGTCGCCGTGGGCGGCGGCGCCGGCGCGTAATCCGGCACACGCATGGGGCTACAACCCGGGCACACGATAAATGCGAATATGCCCGACGCCCCCATGGTTGTCACCAGCAAGGCGATCACCAGCGTGACTTGCAGGAACGTCAGCAGCCAGCGCCGTGGTTTGCATGGTTGTGGGTTGGCGGCCATGTGAAACCCTCCTTGGTTTGAAGTCTGAAAATCCGTTGGCATTCAACACTTTGCACGTCCGAGTGTCAAGTGCCAGCAAGGCAGACGGCGAAGCCAAACACATACACCGCTACCGACACTAAAACTGTGAAGAGCGCCGCGGTCATCAAAGTCTGTGCGGCAGTCACCATGTCCAGTTTTGATCGACTCCCCGCTCGTACCAAAAGAACGCCCGCGGTTGCCATTAACAAGGAGGCTACGGCAGTCAAAATGGTGGCGAAAGGCAGTTCGGCATTCAAGGATCTCTCACCAAGGTTAATAGCAACAGTCCATATGCCGCCGCAGATCAGGCCAACAAAAATCAGGGCGCAACCCAATAGGGTCAAACCGCGGCCGGAATGGCTGGGGGGTGGACGGGAGATTTCGAATTCGTCTGCGTGTGGCATGCAAGTCTCATTTCCAAAAGCTCGTTCGCTTTTTTACATCATAACCCAATCTCATTCGTCGGCGCCGGAAACTGTTTTCCCAACTCAAGTACGTTGCCACGCACACGCTGTTGCAATCCTTTGTCCTGGGGCGCCGCAAGCACATCGGCCATCCACCCCGCGATGGTCCGCATCTCCGGCTCGCGCATGCCACGTGATGTCAACGCCGGGCTGCCGACGCGAATCCCTGATGGATCGAGTGGTGGCCGTGTGTCGAACGGAATCTTGTTTTTGTTAATCGTAATGCCCGCCGCGTCGAGCGCTTCTTCGGCGACTTTACCCGTGACCCCGCGTGAGGCCACGTCCACCAGGAGCATGTGATTGTCGGTGCCGCCCGAGACCAGTCGGAATCCGCGGCTTTGCAGTTCGTGTGCCAGCGTCTTGGCGTTGGCGATCACCTGCGTCGCATAGACGCGAAACTCGGGCTTGAGCGCTTCGCCGAAACCGACCGCCTTGGCGGCGATGACATGCATCAGCGGCCCGCCTTGCATGCCGGGGAAGACG
>Ga0134121_10002499_pt1 | contig 15845 bp, 27 predicted proteins | sample KB301_FD_96463 | JGI IMG/M metagenome (GOLD analysis project Ga0134121, IMG submission 96463) | Terrestrial soil microbial communities without Nitrogen fertilizer from Kellogg Biological Station, Michigan, USA - KB3-0-1 | ecosystem: Environmental > Terrestrial > Soil > Unclassified ... | reverse complement strand
TCGTTCGCGTGGACAATGACGCGGTGCGCGACCTCTATGGCGCCGATTTCGCCCTGATCCGCCCCGACCAGATGGTGGCCTGGCGCGGCTCGAGCGTCGCCTTCGGCCAGTACGGGCTGAAGGCCACCGAGAACGGCTGGCTCACCGACAAGCAGATCGAGGCGGCGCGCGTCGCGGTGACGCGCTTCATCAAGCGTGGCGGCAAGATCTGGGTGCGTGTCTTCCCGGACAAGCCGGTCACCAAGAAGCCGGCCGAGACCCGCATGGGCAAGGGCAAGGGTCCGCCCGAGGGCTGGGTGGCGGTCATCAAGCCGGGTCGCGTGCTGTACGAGATGGAAGGCGTGTCGCTCGAGGACGCGAAGGCCGCGTTGCGGCTGGCGTCGCACAAGATCGGCATCCCGACCATGTTCGTGAAGCGAGGGATGTGACATGCCCCAGGTGAAGGCGAGGCAGCTCCGGGACAAGTCGGTGCAGGAGCTGCAGGAGCAGGAGTCGACCCTGAGGGAGCAGATTTTCAAGCTGCGCTTCCAGCAGGCCACGGGCCAGGCGGAGAATCCGCAGCGCGTCGCCCTGGTCCGCAAGGAGCTGGCGCGCGTCCTGACCGTCCTGCGAGAGAAGTCGGACGCGGGCGCCTGAGGCGGGGGAGAGCGAGATGGAGCAGGCGACACCCAACGTGGTTCCGGCCCGGCGCCGCCGCCAGCAGAAGACCGGCGTCGTGGTCAGCAACAAGATGCAGAAGACCGTGGTGGTCGAGGTGCAGCGTCTGGTGATGCACCCGCTCTACCACAAGTACCTGAGACGCCGGTCGCGCTTCATGGCGCACGACGAGAAGGGCGAGTGCCACGTCGGGGACCAGGTCGTGATCGAGGAGTGCCGGCCGCTGTCGCGGCACAAGCGCTGGACGGTGAACGAGGTCCTGGAGCGCGCGCACAAAGAGTAGGCGGCCGGCGGCGGACGGTCGCCGCGCGGCGGAGGAGTGAACGATGATCCAGATGCGCACGATTCTCGAGGTGGCCGACAACTCCGGCGCCCGGAGGATCTCCTGCATCCATACGCGCGGGCGTTCGGTCAACTTCTACGCCGGTATCGGCGACGTGATCACCGCCAACGTCAAGGAAGCGATCCCCGAGGGGACCGTCAAGAAGGGGCAGGTCGTGAGGGCCGTGATCGTGAGGATGACCAAGACGCACCGCCGCCGCGACGGGACCTACATCCGGTTCGACACCAACGCGGCGGTGCTGATCAACGACGCGGGAGAGCCGATCGGCACGCGCATCTTCGGGCCCGTCGCCCGCGAGCTGCGTGAGAAGAACTTCATGAAGATCGTCTCGCTGGCCCCGGAGGTTCTGTGAGCATGGAACGCGACAGCCGAACGGTCGGCGCGCACGTCAAGAAGAACGACACCGTCGTGGTGCTGGCGGGCAAGGACCGCGGCCGGAAGGCCCGCGTGCTGCGCGTCTATCCGTCCAAGGGACGGGCGATCGTCGAGGGCGTCAACTTCATCCGCAAGCACACGCGCCCGAACCCGCAGCGCAACATCAAGGGCGGCATCCTGGAGCGCGAGGCGTCGGTGGACGCCAGCAACCTGATGGTCGTCTGCAGCGAGTGCGGCAAGCCGTCGCGGGTCGGGCACAAGAAGCTCGAGGACGGCAAGAAGGTCAGGACCTGCCGGCGCTGCAACGGCATCCTGGACAAGTAAAGCAGAGGCGATGCGATGAGCGAAACCGCGGCCGCGACCAAGAACGAAGGACGCTACGTCCCGAGGCTTCGTGCCGGCTACCGCGACGTGATCGTGGGCCAGATGATCGAGCGCTACGGGTACAAGAACCCGAATGCGGTCCCCCGGCTCCGCAAGATCGTCGTCAACATGGGGGTCGGCGAGGCGAACCAGAACATCAAGCTGCTCGACGCTGCCGCCGAGCAGCTGGCGGCGATCACCGGGCAGAAGCCGATCATCCGCCGGGCGCGCAAGTCGATCGCCAACTTCAAGATCCGCGAGGGGATGCCGATCGGCTGCACCACGACCCTGCGCGGCGACCGGATGTACGACTTCTTCGACCGGCTGGTGTCGATCACGCTGCCGCGCGTGCGCGACTTCCGCGGCGTGCCGACCAAGTCGTTCGACGGGCGCGGGAACTACACCATGGGTCTCAAGGACCAGCTGGTGTTCCTGGAGATCAATTACACCAAGGTGGACAAGGCGCGCGGCATGAACATCACGATCGTGACCACGGCCCGGACGGACGAGGAGGCGCGAAACCTCCTGACGCTGCTCGGTCTGCCGTTCCGCCGCGACTGAAGGCGAGGAGAGCGACGATGGCGACGAAGGCCTGGAAGGCGGCGAACCGGAGGGTGCTGAAGTTTCCCACCCGGCACCGCAACCGTTGCAAGCGGTGCGGGAGGCCGCGCAGCTACATGCGCCGCTTCCAGATGTGCCGTATCTGTTTCCGGAACCTGTCGCTGCAGGGACTCGTGCCCGGAGTCACCAAATCGAGCTGGTAAGCGGAGCGGGCCACGTCGCGGCCCGACGAAAGAGGACAGGATGAACGACCCGATTTCCGACATGCTGACCCGGATTCGCAACGCGGTGGGAGCGCGTCACGCGCGCACCGACATCCCCCATTCCGGGATGAAGCTGGCGATCGCCGGCATCCTCAAGGAGGAGGGGTACGTCGCGGACGCGGCCGTCGTCGAGAAGGGCGGCTTCAAGTGGATCCGCGTCACCCTCCGTTACGACGCGGAGGGGGCGCCGTTCGTCACGGGGATCGAGCGCGTGAGCAAGCCGGGGAAGCGCGTCTACAGCGGTCACGGCGGCATCCCGGCGGTGATGGGCGGCATGGGCATGACCATCGTGTCGACGCCCAAGGGGCTGATGACCGGGCGCAAGGCGCGCAAGACCGGGATCGGCGGCGAGCTCGTCTGCACGGTCTGGTGAGGGGGATGACGTGTCGAGGATAGGCAGACAGCCGATCGCGCTTCCGAGCGGCGTCAGCGTCAAGAGCGCCGGGCGGGCGGTCACCATCGAGAAGGGCAAGGTCGCGCTCAAGCACGCCCTGCCCGAGGGGATCACCTGCAAAGTCGAGGGCGGCAGCGTCACCCTGGTCCGCGACGGGGACGATCGGCGTCTGCGGGCGCTGCACGGACTGACGCGCGCCCTGGTCGCCAACGCGGTGCACGGCGTCAGCGTCGGGTTCAATCGCGACCTGGAGATCGTCGGCATCGGATACAAGGCGGCGGTCGCGGGCCGGTCGCTGCAGCTGGCGCTGGGCTTCTCGCATCCGATCGATTTCCCGATCCCGGACGGCATCGAGATCGCGGTCGACAAGCAGACGAAGCTGTCGATCAAGGGGGCCGATCGGCAGCTGGTGGGGCAGGTGGCCGCCGAGATCCGCGGGCTGCGCCCGCCCGAGCCGTACAAGGGCAAGGGGATCAAGTACTCCGACGAGGTGATCAAGAAGAAGGCGGGCAAGGCCGGGAAGACCGGCGCCGCCGCGGGTGCCTAGACTATGGTGAACGAGGTCGACAGAATCCATTCGCGGGAGAAGCGGCACGCACGGGTCCGGGCGCGCCTCTCCGGGACGTCCGAGCGTCCGCGGCTGTGCATCTTCAGGAGCCTCGACCACATCTACGTCCAGGCGGTCGACGACGAGCGCGGCGCCACGCTGGCGCAGGCCTCGACCCTCGAGGTGCGCAAGAGCGGCGTGCGCACCGGGAACATCGAAGCGGCCAAGAAGGTGGGCGCCCTGATCGCGGAGCGCCTGAAAGGGAAGGGACTGGAGAAGGCGGTGTTCGACCGCGGTGGCTATCTCTACCACGGGCGCGTCAAGGCGGTGGCCGACGCGGCCCGGGCGGCCGGGCTCAAGTTCTGATGAACGGGCGTCGGGTGCCCGGGGGAACACATTGAGCAGGATCAAGGCGGACCAGCTCGAACTGAAGGATCAGGTCGTGCACATCAACCGCGTCACCAAGGTCGTGAAGGGCGGCAAGAACTTCCGCTTCTCCGCGCTGGTGGTCGTGGGGGACGGGCGCGGACACGTCGGCTACGGCGCCGGCAAGGCGAAGGAAGTGCCGCAGGCGATCGCCAAGGGCGTGGAGCACGCCAAGCGGAATCTGATCAAGATCCCGTTGCGTGGGGGCACCATCCCGCACCGCGTGCTCGGTGTCTTCGGGGCGGGACGCGTGCTGCTGAAGCCCGCCGCGCCAGGGACCGGGGTCATCGCGGGTGGTGCGGTGCGCGCCGTGGTCGAGTCGGCCGGCATCCAGGACGTGCTCACCAAATCGCTCGGCACCGCCAATCCCCACAACGTGGTGAAGGCGACGTTCGACGGACTGCAGCAGCTGAAGGACCCGGTGGCCGAGCTGCGCCGGCGCAAGGGCTCCATGACGGAGGCCCTCGATGTCTGAGACGAAGCGGGTCGCGGCAGCGCCGAAGAAGAAGGCGCCCCGGCGCGCAGCGAGCAAGGCCTCGAAGACGATCGTCATCGAGCAGCACGGCAGCCCGATCGGGTGCATCGTGACCCACAAGCGGGTCCTCCGGTCGCTCGGTCTGCGGCGCATCCGGCAGCGCGTGGTGCGTCCGGACAATCCCGCCGTGCGCGGCATGGTGAAGACCATCCCGCACATCGTGCGGATCGTGGAGGAGTGACATGGCGCCCCGCAGAGTCGATCTCGCCCACCTGAAGCCGGCGCGCGGCTCGCGCAAGAAGCCGAAGCGTCTGGGGCGTGGTCCGGGCTCCGGCCAGGGCAAGACCGCCGGGCAGGGATACAAGGGCCAGCTCTCGCGCGGGTCGGGCAAGCTGCCGTACGCCGGGTTCGAGGGCGGCCAGATGCCGCTGCACCGGCGGATTCCGAAGCGCGGCTTCACCAACATCTTCAGACGCGAGGTCGCCATCGTCAACGTCGGCGAGCTGGCGCGGCTGGAGGGAGAGGTGACCCCGGAGCGTCTTCTCCAGGAGGGCCTGGTGAAGAAGGGCTGCGAGCTTCTCAAGATTCTCGGCGGGGGAGAGCTGGCCAAGCCGCTGGTGGTGCGCGCGCATCGCTTCAGCCGCTCGGCCGCCGAGAAGATCACCGCCGCCGGCGGGCGGGCGGAGGTCATCGCGGCCAGAACGAGGGCCGCCAAGCGTCCATGATCGAAGCCTTCAAGAACATCTTCGCGATTCCGGATCTGCGCAAGCGGGTCCTGTTCACCTTCATGATGCTGGCCGTCTACCGGATCGGCGGGCACATCCCCGTCCCGGGGGTGAACTTCCAGGCGCTGGAGACCCTGTTCCGCTCGCAGGGCGGCGGGATCCTCGGCTTCCTCGATCTGTTCTCGGGCGGGAATCTCAGGCGTCTGACGATCTTCGCGCTCGGGATCATGCCTTACATCTCGGCCTCGATCATCCTGCAGCTCCTGACCGTCATCTGGCCCTACCTCGAGAAGCTGTCGAAGGAAGGGGAGGTCGGCCGCAAGAAGATCGTCCAGTACACGCGTTACGGCACCGTCGTCCTGTCGCTCATCCAGGGGCTCGGGATCGCCCTGTGGGTCGAGAGCCTGAACCGCGCCGGCGGCGGGGGATTCCCGATCGTGACGAATCCCGGCTACAAGTTCCGGGCGCTGACCATCCTGACGCTCACGACCGGCACCGCGTTCATCATGTGGGTCGGGGAGCAGATCTCCGAGCGCGGCATCGGCAACGGCATCTGGCTCATCATCTACGTCGGCATCATCGCGGGCCTGCCGCACGCCATCGGCACCATCTGGCAGGACATGGTGACCGGCAGCATCAACCCGTTCATCGTGATCCTCCTGTTGGCGCTGATGTCGGCGGTGATCGCGGCGATCGTCTACGTCGAGCGGGCGCAGCGCAAGGTGCCGGTGCAGTACGCGCGCCGGGTCGTCGGGCGACGGATGTATGGCGGCATGCAGACGCACATGCCCCTGCGGCTCAACACCGGCGGCGTCATCCCGGTCATCTTCGCGTCGTCGCTTCTGGCGTTCCCGTTGACGGCGATGCAGTGGGCGGGCGTGCAGTCGAAGTCGGGCTGGTCGGAGGTCTACCGCCAGCTCGACTACACGGCGCCGCTCCACAGCCTGCTCTACCTGATGGGGATCATCTTCTTCTGCTACTTCTACATCTCGATCATCTTCAACCCGATGGACGTCGCCGATAACATGAAGAAGTACGGCGGCTTCATCCCGGGGATCCGGCCGGGACGCCGGACGGCGGAGTACCTGGACACCATCCTGACCCGCATCACCTTCGTCGGCGCGATCTACCTGGGGCTGATCGCCCTGCTGCCGCAGCTCCTGATCAGCGGTCTGAACGTCCAGGTGCTTCCATGGATCGGGGCGACGCTCGACAGTCACCTGCCGGCGTTCGTGACCCAGGGATTCGGTCTCAAATTCTACTTCGGCGGCACATCGCTCCTGATCGTGGTGGGCGTCGCGATGGACACCATCCAGCAGGTGGAGTCGCAGCTGATCATGCGGCACTACGACGGGTTCCTGAAAGGGGCGAGGGTACGCGGCCGGAGGGGCTGATCCCGTCATGGGTCTTGCGGCGAGTCGAACCGTCCGCCTGGTGCTGTTTGGAGCGCCGGGCGTGGGAAAGGGGACCCAGGCCGCGACCCTCCAGGAACGGGTCGGCGTGCCGCACGTCTCGACCGGTGACATGCTGCGGGCGGCGATCAGGGCCGGCACGCCGCAGGGGAATCGAGCCCGGGCGATCGTGGAGAGTGGACGGCTGGTGCCGGACGAGTTGATCAGCGAGATGATCGGCGTCCGATTGCAGTCCGAGGACGTGGCAAAAGGCTTTATACTGGACGGCTTTCCGAGGACGGTGGGACAGGCGGAGTACCTCGACCGGGCCCTGGACGATCAGGGGAGGGCCCTGGACGCGGTGATCAACCTCGAAGTGCCGGCGGCGGTCGTCGTCGATCGCCTGGCCGGCAGGAGGGTCTGTCCCGCGTGCGGGGCGAGCTATCACGTCCGGCTCAAGCCGCCCCGGGACGAGGGTCGCTGCGACGCCTGCGGCGGGGGCCTGGATGTCAGGGCCGACGACGCGGCGGAGGTGGTCCAGGGCCGGCTGGAGGTGTACGAACGGCAGACGGCGCCGGTCCTGGAGTATTACCGGGGTCAGGGCCGGCTGCGGAACGTGGACGGGATCGGGACGCCCGAGGAGGTCGCGAGGCGGATCGACTCGGTCGTGGCATCACTCGGAACATGATCATTTACAAGTCGCGTGACGAGATCGAGACGATGGATCGGTGCAACAGGGTGGTCACCCGGATCCTGGCCGCCCTGGTGAAACAGGTGGCTCCGGGCGTGACGACCATGGATCTCGAGGAGACGGCGGATCGGATGATCAGGGAGGCGGGGGTGAAGCCGGCATTCAAGGGGTATCGCGGCTACCCGTGCGTCCTCTGCACGTCGATCAACGAAGAGGTGGTGCACGGCATCCCCTCGGCGCGCCGGGTCCTGGCCGAGGGCGATATCGTGGGGCTCGATTTCGGCGTGGTGCTGGACGGCTACTACGGCGACGGGGCGGTGACGGTGGGGGTCGGCAAGGTGTCGCGGCAGGCGACCGAGTTGATGCAGGTGACGCGCGAGGCGCTGCACCGGGGCGTCGCGGCGGCGCATCCCGGCCGCCGGCTCTCCGACATCTCGGCCGCGGTCCAGACCCACGTCGAGGAGAAGGGGTTCTCGGTGGTGCGGGAGTTCGTCGGGCACGGCATCGGCACTTCGCTGCACGAGGATCCCCAGGTCCCCAACTACGGGGCTCCCGGGAGCGGTCCGATCCTGCGCGAGGGTCTGGTCCTGGCGATCGAGCCGATGGTGAACGTGGGCGGTCCCGGCGTCTGGGTGCAGGACGATGGGTGGACGGCGGCGACCATGGACGGCTCGCTGTCGGCCCATTTCGAGCGGTCGATCGCGGTCACGGCCGACGGGCCGATGCTGCTCGGCGGCGGCGCGGAGATTATCTAGGTGTCGAAAGAAGAAGCCATCCAGGTGGAGGCGGTGGTCGTCGAGCCGCTGCCGAACGCGATGTTCCGGGTGGCGCTGGACAACAAGCACGAGGTCCTGGCCCACATCTCGGGCAAGATGAGGAAGAACTTCATCCGCATCCTGACCGGGGACCGGGTGCTCGTCGAGCTGTCGCCCTACGACCTGTCGCGCGGGCGCATCGTCTACCGGTTCAAGTGAGAGCAGGCCCGGAGAACGGAGAACGGTCATGAAGGTCCGAGCGTCGGTCCGGAAGATTTGTGACAAGTGCATGGTGATCAAGCGTGCCGGTGTCGTGCGGGTGATCTGCGCGAACCCGAAGCACAAGCAGCGTCAGGGATAGGAGGGACGTCGTGGCCCGTATCGCAGGGGTCGACCTGCCGCAGGGGAAGAGGGTCGAGATCGCGCTGACCTATATTTTCGGGATCGGCCGTTCTCGCAGCACCCGGATCCTCGGCAAGGCGCGCGTCGAGAAGACCGTCAAGGTGAAGGACCTCTCCGAGGACGAGGTGCGGCGCATCCGCGACGTCATCCAGGAGGAGGGCCAGGTCGAGGGCGATCTGCGCAAGAACGTGCAGATGGACATCAAGCGCCTCATCGACATCGGGTCCTACCGCGGCATGCGGCACCGGCGCAACCTGCCGGTCCGCGGCCAGAGAACGCACACCAACGCCCGGACCCGCAAGGGACCGCGCAAGACCGTCGCCGGCAAGAAGAAGGCGCCGGCCGGCAAGAAGGGATAAGAGGAGCGTCAGGCCATGGCGGACGAGACACCGAAGGACGAGCAGGCGGAAGGCGCGGCTCCCGAGAAGCCGGCCAAGGCGCCCAAGGTCGCCAAGGAGGCGGCCGAGGGAGCCGGCGGCGAGGCCGCGGGCGGCAAGAAGGGCGACGCCAAGAAGAAGAAGGACAAGAAGAACGTGCCGTTCGCCGTGGCTCACGTGCACGCCAGCTTCAACAACACGGTGATCACCATCACCGACCAGGGCGGCGCGGTGCTGTCGTGGTCGTCGGCGGGATGCGTGGGGTTCAAGGGCTCGCGCAAGGGGACGCCGTTCGCCGCGCAGCTCGCGGCCCAGGCGGCGGGCAACGCCGCGCGCGAGCACGGGGTGAAGCAGCTCGAGGTCCGCATCAAGGGTCCGGGCGCCGGACGCGAGTCGTCGGTGCGCGCGCTGCAGTCGATCGGGCTCGAGGTCAAGACCATCAAGGACATGACGCCGATACCGCACAACGGTTGCCGCGCACCGAAGCGCCGGCGCGTTTAGGGACGAGGGGAGACGCACGTGGCGAGAATCCGAGGCACCGTCTGCCGGCTCTGCCGCCGGGAGGGCATGAAGCTGTTCCTGAAGGGCAACCGCTGCTTCACGGAGAAGTGCGCGGTCGAGAAGCGCAACTTCCCGCCGGGACAGCACGGCAAGCGCCGCATCAAGATGCAGGGTTACGGCGTGCAGCTGCGCGAGAAGCAGAAGGTCAAGCGGGTCTACGGCGTCCTGGAGAAGCAGTTCCGTCTGACGTTCAAGGAGGCGTCGCGCCGCAAGGGGGTCACGGGCGAGATGCTCCTGCAGGCCCTCGAGCGCCGGCTCGACAACGTCGTCTACCGGCTCGGCTTCGCCGCCTCGCGCGCCCAGGCGCGCCAGGTCGTGGCGCACGGGCACGTGACGGTCGACGGGCGCAAGGTCGACATCCCGTCGTTCGAGGTGAAGGCGGGGCAGATCATCGGATTGAAGGACAAGATGTCGAAGAACGTGCAGGTCCAGGCCGCCGTGCAGCTGGCCCGCGGACGCGGGGTGGCGCCCTGGCTTTCGAGCGACGCGGAGGCGCTGAAGGGGACGGTGTCCAACCTGCCGCGCCGCGATGAGATCACGCTGCCGATCCAGGAGCAGCTGATCGTCGAACTCTATAGCAAGTAGTCCGGCCCCCCCGGTCTCCGGCGGGGATCCACAGGGAGGACTGTTCGATGCTTTGGAAAGGATTCCAGAGGCCCAAGCGCCTCGAGTGCGAGCAGGAGACGCTGACGGCGACCTACGGCAAGTTCTGGGCCCAGCCGTTCGAGCGGGGCTTCGGAACCACCGTCGGCAACGCGCTGCGCAGGGTGCTGCTCTCGTCCATCGAGGGCGCGGCGATCACGAGCGTCAAGATCGATGGCGTGCTGCACGAGTTCACGTCGATCCCGGGTGTCGTCGAGGACACCATCGACCTGATCCTCAATCTCAAGCAGATCCCGATCAAGCTCAACGTCGATCACCCGGAGACCATCGTGCTGCGCGGCGAGGGGGCGATGGAGCTCAAGGCGGGGCACATCGAGACCAACCCCAACGTCGAGATCCTCGACCCCGAGGTGCACATCGCCACCCTCATGGACGAGGCGAAGCTGAACATCGAGATGCGCGTCAAGCCGGGCCGCGGTTACGTCTCGGCCGACCGCAACTTCGATCACGACCTGGCGATCGGCTACATCCCGATCGACGCGGTCCATTCGCCGGTCAAGAAGGTCAACTACGTGGTCGAGGACGCGCGCCTCGGACAGACCACCGACTACGACAAGCTGACGGTCGAGGTCTGGACCAACGGCGCGGTCAGCCCCCAGACCGCCATCGGCCTGGCCAGCAAGCTCTTCAAGGATCACCTGTCGATCTTCATCAATTTCGAGGAGATGCCGGAGATCGGTCCGGAGCGGATCGACGGCGACCGCGAGCGGATGCGCGAGAATCTCCTGCGCTCCATCGACGAGCTCGAGCTCTCGGTGCGCTCCTACAACTGCCTCAAGAACGCCGACATCAAGACCATCGCGGACCTCGTGCAGAAGTCGGAGGCCGAGATGCTCAAGACCAAGAACTTCGGGCGCAAGTCCCTCAACGAGATCAAGGAGCTGCTCGCGGAGATGGACCTGTCGCTGGGGATGAAGATCGATCACATCCTCGAGCCGAAGGAAGAGTAGGGGGCCATGAACCACAACGTCGGATTGCGCAAGCTCGGGCGGACGTCCTCGCACCGGCGCGCGCTGCTGAGGTCCCTCACGACCTCGCTGTTCCGCCACGAGCGGATCAAGACCACGCTTCCGAAGGCGAAGGAGCTGCGTCCCTTTGCCGAGAAGCTGATCACCCTGGCGCGGCGGGACGACCTGCATGCCCGCCGGCAGGTGGCGCGCGAGGTGGCCGATCGCGACGTCGTGAAGAAGCTGTTCACCAGCCTGGGGCCGCGGTTCGCCACGCGTCCGGGCGGTTACACGCGCATCCTGCACCTGGGCCCGCGCCTGGGCGACGGGGCCCAGACGGCACTCGTCGAGCTGGTCGGCTCGGAGGCGATCTTCAAGAAGCGCACCGAGGAGCGCCGCGCGCGCCGCGACAAGCGCGAGGCGACGGCGAAGAAGCGGACGGAAGAAGCCGCTCCGGACGCCGCCGCGGGCGAGTCGGAAGAACCCACCGGGAAGAAGTAAGCCGGCCGGCGGGCCGTCAGTCGCGCCGCCCCGCGCGGCGCGGGCGGGGCCGTGTCCGGTCCGCGCCCGGGGTCCCGGCGGCGGCGATCCGGCGGATCAGGTCGGTCGTGGCGTGACGCTTCGCGTCGCCCGCCACCTTCACCACACCGCCCAGGGAGCGCACCAGGTCGCCTTCCGGCACGGTCGCCGGGGAGTAGTCCGTCCCTTTGCAGTGCACGTCCGGCCGCAGGCTGCGGATCACCCGCGCCACGGTCGTCCCCCCGAACAGAACCACGGCGTCCACCCCGCGCACCGCCGCCACCAGGCGCGCCCGGTCGGCGGCCGCGATGAGCGGCCGGCCGGGACCGCGCAGCCGGCGGGCCGATCGATCGTCGTTGACCGCCACGATCAGGAGGTCCCCGTGCCGGCGCGCCCCGCGCAGGTAGCGCAGGTGCCCGACGTGCGGCAGATCGAACAGGCCGTTGGCCAGGACGACCCGCGGCGCAGGTCCGCTCGCGCCACGGCGCGAGCCCGAACGGCGCCGGCCCGACCGGTGCCGGTGGTCGCGCACCAGCGACGCGGCTGCTTCCAGGCGGAGAATGGGAGCGGGGACCCACCGGGCCGACGGCGACGGCGCGGGGATCGGCGCGGAGGTCGGCGCGGTCGTCAGCCCGGGCGGGCGCGGGCGGGGTCGGCTCACCGCGGGCCGAGACGCGATTCGAAGTCCGGATCGATCCGGACCGCGGCACGCAGCTCGTCGGGAGTCACCGTCGCGGTGCCGCGCTTCATGACCACGATCCCGCCGGCGTAGTTGGCGAGGAGCGCCGCCTCCAGGAACCCGGCGCCCGAGAGGGACGCCAGGGCCAGGGTCGCGATCACTGTGTCGCCGGCGCCGGTGACGTCGGCGACCTCGTCGGTGCCGTAGACCGGGATGCGCGCGCTCCCGCCGGTCCGGGTGCGCACCAGCATGCCGTGGCTGCCGAGGGTCACGACGACCGCGTCGGCGTCGAGCGCATCGCGCAGGCGTCCGGCGCCAGCATCGAGCCGCGCGACGTCGTCGCCGAGGTCCGACCCGGCGAGCGTCTCCGCCTCCTGCAGGTTGGGCGTGGCGGCCGTGATGCCGCGGAAGAGCCGGAGCTGGCTGCGCGAATCGACGAACAGCGGGCGGGACGGGGCGCCTGTGGCGGCGACGACGGCCGGGATCGATCCGGGATGCAGGAGGCCGAGGGAGTAGTCGGAGACCAGCGTCCCCGCGGTCCCCGCCGCGTGCTCGGCGACGCGGCGGCCCAGCGCCATCCCCTCGGCGAAAGGAGCGCCGCCTCCCCGATCGATCCGCACCACCTGCTGCTTGACCGAGTGGGCGCTCCCGGCCAGCACGCGCCGCTTGACCGGCGTGGCGTAGCCGCTCTCGCGCCAGACCCCTTCGACGTCGGCCCCGGCCTCGGCCAGGAGCCCGGCCAGGCGATCGCCCGCCTCGTCGGCCCCGAGCCGCCCGACGACCACCGGACGCCCTCCGAGAGCGCACAGGTTGCGGACCGCGTTGGCGCCGCCGCCCGGCAGGCGATCGGTGCGCAGGTGATCCAGGATCAGGACCGGCGCCTCGCGCGAGATCCGGCCGATCCGCCCGTATTCGAATTCGTCCAGCACCAGGTCGGCCACGACCAGGACGCGGACCCCGGCCATGCGATCGACGATTCGGAGGAGATCCTGGCGGGTGGGGGTCGTGGTCATGGTGTCTCCGGTGCCGCGTCATGGCCATCCTGGGCGGCGATCCAGCGCACCGCCTCCAGGAGGTCGGGCGCGGTATGGGCCGGAGCCACGCGAAAGCGCTCCGGCTGGTTGTCGCGCAGGCCGACGCCGTACCCGGTCAGGACGTGCACGACGCGCGCGCCGGCGGCGGCCCCGGCCTCGAGATCGACCACGCTGTCGCCGATCATCCAGGAGCGCCCCAGGTCGATGTCGTGCTCGCGCGCCGCGCGCACGAGCATGCCGGGGAGCGGCTTGCGGCAGTCGCATTCGACGCGATAGGGCGGCGCGCCCTCGCGCGGATGATGCGGGCAGTAGTACAGGGCGTCCAGGCGGCCGCCGCCCGATTCCACCCAGCCGCGCAGCCGGTCGTGGACCGCGCGCACCAGATCCTCCGTGAACAGCCCGCGCGCCACGCCCGACTGGTTGGTGGCCACCACGGCGAGGTATCCGAGACGATTGACGATCCGGATCGCCTCGAGACTGTGCGGCAGGAGACGGACGCGGCTGATGTGGTTGACGTAGCCGACCTCCTCGCAGATCGTGCCGTCGCGATCCATGAAGATGGCCGGCCGCTTCATCCGCGCGCCTCGGCGCGGCGACCGGTCCCCGCGGCGGCGGCGCCGACCGGCTCGGGCGGGCGGGTGCGCCAGCGGTTGTGCATCCACATCCAGAACGACGGGCGGCGCCGGATCTCCTCCTCGAGGATCGCGGTGCAGGAGCGGGTCAGGACGCGGATGTCGTCCTCGATTGCGCCCTGGCGCACCGCCTGGATCATCGGGCGGTAGGAGATCTGCAGGCGACCGTCCGGCAGGAACCAGGAGAAGACCGGGACGATCGGAGCGCCGCTGCGGAACGCCAGGGTCGCCAGCGCCGGCGTCGTGGAGGCCGGCCGGCCGAAGAAGTCGACGAACAGGCCGCCTTCGCCGCGCACGTTCTGATCGATCAGGATGGCGATCGCCCGTCCCTCGTGCAGCGCCTTGAGGATCGGCCGCGCCGCGCGGCGCTTGGAGAGGATGGTGTTGCCCGAGATCTGCCGCAGACGCGTGATGAACCTGTCGTAACGGGTGTTCTCGAGCGGGCTGACCACCATGGTCATCGGCAGCCCCAGCCGGTGCTGCAGCAGCGCCACCAGCTCCCAGTGGCCGTAATGGCCGGAGAACACCAGCACCCCGCGCCCGAGCGCCGCCGCGGCCTGCAGGTGCTCGACGCCGTCGTAGACGGCCAGCTCCTCGGTCGGCCGGCGCACGTGGCGGGGGAAATGGGTGGCGTCCGCCACGATGGCGCCGAGATGCGCGAACGAGGCGTGCGCGACGTCCAGACGCTCGGTCTCTGACAATCGATCGCCCAGGGCGGCGGCGAGATTCCCGAGCGCGATGCGGCGGTGCCGCGGCGACAGGTGGAAGAACAGGCGGCCGAGCACCGCCCCCACGCGGCGCGCGGCGCGGGTCGGCAGGAGCGCCATCAGGGCGAAGATCAGGCGGCCGGCCAGGTAGACCAGGAGATGACCGATCGGCTCCCGCCGGCTCATCGGCGCGTCACCGGCGCGTCACCGGCGCGCGCCCTGGTGCTCCGGCGCCCCGCAGGCGATCGAGCAGGAAGCCGACGAGGTCGCCGTCCCCGCCGAAGGAGACGGCGAGCGACAGGGCGAAGAGCGGCGGCGCCCCCTCCGGCATCGCCGGGATCCGGACCAGATCCTTCTCGGTGGTCACCAGGACCTCGGCGCCCGCGCCGCGGGCCGCGGCCGCGATCGCCGCCAGCTCGTCGCCGCGGTAACGATGATGATCGGGATAGCGCCGCGCCCCCGCCACACGGACGCCGGCGGCGGCGAGGTCGGACTCGAATCCTTCGGGCCGTGCGATGCCGGAGAAGGCGAAGGCCGAGAAACCCGCGAGGGCGCCGAGATCGACGGGCTCGCCGCGCGCCGAGACGAACCGGCTCGGCCGCAGGGTGGCGTGGAAGACCGGGGCCTGCGGATTGTGTCGCTCCAGGATCGCCCGAAGGGGCGCGGGACACCGGCCGTCGCCGCGTGTGACCACGATCGCATCCGCCCGGGCCACCCCGGACAATGGCTCGCGCAGCGGGCCGAACGGCAGGATTCTACCATTCCCGAACGGCTCGCGGGCCGGCACTAGGAGGAGATCGAGGTCGCGCGCCACGCCGCGATGCTGGAAGGCGTCGTCGAGGAGGAGCACCTCGCACGGCGCGGCGGCGAGCAGGAGCCGCGCCGCCGCGGCGCGGTCGGCGCCGACCGCGACCGCCACGGACGGATGGTCGCGCGCCAGAAGCCACGGTTCGTCTCCGGCGTGCGCCGCATCGGCGAGCATCTGGCGTCCGTCGGCGACCAGAAGCGGCGCGCCGCCCCCGGCGCGGCGATAGCCGCGGCTGACGATTCCGACCCGATATCCGGCCTCCGTGAGCGCCGCCGCGGCGAACGAGGTGAGCGGCGTCTTGCCGGTGCCGCCGACCGTGAGGTTCCCGAACGCCACCACGGGGCAGGGGAGACGGTGCGCGCGCAAAAGGCCGCGATCGTACAGACGGTTGCGCAGGCGGACGAGACCCCCGTAGAGAAGTCCGGGTGGGGCGAGGAGGGCGGCGGTCAGCGGCCCGGGGGAGAACGGCTCCCGGGTCACGCCCCGGCCTCGTCGCGGATCATGCGGCGGTCCCCGCGGCCGGGTCGATCTGGCCGGCGACAAGGTCGAG
>Ga0134121_10002498_pt1 | contig 15846 bp, 17 predicted proteins | sample KB301_FD_96463 | JGI IMG/M metagenome (GOLD analysis project Ga0134121, IMG submission 96463) | Terrestrial soil microbial communities without Nitrogen fertilizer from Kellogg Biological Station, Michigan, USA - KB3-0-1 | ecosystem: Environmental > Terrestrial > Soil > Unclassified ... | reverse complement strand
TGCAGTGATCAGGAGCATCTTCATGCGTCGAATGCTTTGCCTCGCCGCCTTGCTCGGGTTCCTCGGGTCCACTGCATGGGCCGACGAGCGTGCACATGCTGAGATGGCGGAGGCGCTCGCCGCACAGGCCGACCTGCATCCAGCGCCGCTGGTGCTGCCTTCCACCGCGGCTGCGCCGCGCCATGCCGCAACCGCAAGCGCGGTGAAGCGCGGGACAGGCCCGCGTGCGGCGGCTGACGCCGCTCGCACCGCCGCAAACCAGGCATCGCAGCGAGCGCAGACGCAGGCTGGTTCGCAGGCCCTCGCGCATCAAGCGCAGGCCGCGGCAGCCGCGGCCGCGGGACAGGCCCAGTCGCAAGCCGCCAAGGACCGGGCCACTCACCCTCATCCTCGTTGAACGCCGTGCGAGCCCTGTTCGCTGCGATCTTGGTAATGGGTATGTGCGCGGAGGTCCGTGCCGAGGACAGCTCCACGCCGCGTCACCTCCTGCTCGGCGTGCGCGCGTTCAAGGAAGCCCGCTATGACGAGGCGCTCGTCGAGCTGCGCCTGGTCGCACGTGCGTCTGACGCACCGCCGGACCTTGCGTTCTATCTCGGCCCGACGCTCTACAAGCTCAAGCTTTATGACGAAGCGCTCGTCGTATTCGTGACGTCACATGCGGAGCCCGACGCCCTGACCGACTTCTACCGCGGACAGACGTATTACCAGCTGCGCTTGTACCGGAAGGCCCGTGCGGTGTTTGCGGGGCTACGCGCGCGTGGCCTGGGGCCCGTGCTCGACGAAGCAGCGGGCCGTTATGTCGATACGGTGGACACTGCCTACAGGGCCGCGCCCACCGCGGCTTCGCTGGACTATTACATCGCGCAAGGGCTCGAGATCGCGGGGCGCGATCCGGTGCTCGCGAGCGAATACCTCGACGAGGCGCGGCAGGTCGAAGCCCTCGCGACCGCGCACCACCGCCACCTCGAGATCGTCACGGCGCTCGCCGCGGCGTGGAACGCGAGCGGACGCGCACAGGACGTCGTCGAGTTGCTCGCCGCCCTGCGAGCACCGCCGCCCGAGCCGGCCTGGGAACTCGCGCGTGCGTACGTGACGCTGGGGGATACAGTTCGCGCGCGAGCCTTGCTCGACTCGATCGTCAAGGCGCACGGTGCGCACGGCGGCGATGCTTCCGCGTTGCTCGAAAAGCTCCCGCCGTGACTTCGCCGATCAGTCCTCGTCGCCATCGGGCTCGCCGAGGCTTGCGAGCCGCGAGTACAACCGGCGCCGGGTGATCCCGAGGAGGCGCGCGGCGGCGGTCTTGTTGCCGCCAGCCTTGACGAGCGCGTGGTGGATGAGGTCGCGCTCGAGGGCATCGAGGCTGAAGCTGGGTACGAGCAGATCGTCGAGGATCGACGTGGTGTTGAGCTCGCCGGTGCGCGCGAGCGTGGCGGGCAGGTGCGCCGGCGCGATCGCTTCGGTGCCCGCGAGCACGAGCGCACGGCCGAGCGCATTCTCCAGCTCCCGGACGTTGCCGGGCCAGTGATACGCCGCCAGCTGGTCGAGCGCGCCCTGCGTGATCCGATCGGGCGGGAGCCCACGCGCCGCGAGCAGGGCGAGCGCGGTCGCGCGGATATCGTCGGGCCGGTCGCGCAGCGGGGGCACCGTGATCGGGAACACCGCGAGGCGATAGTAGAGGTCTTCCCGGAACGTGCCGGCCTTGACCGCCGCGGCGAGGTCGCGGTTGGTGGCGGCGATGATGCGGACGTCGGATCGTCGCGCTTGCGTCGAGCCGAGGCGGGTGAACATGCGATCCTGGAGGAAGCGCAGGAGCTTGACCTGGATCGCGCTGGCGAGCTCGCCGATCTCGTCGAGGAACAGCGTTCCGCCGTGCGCGATCTCGACGTGGCCGGCCTTGGCCTCGGTCGCGCCCGTGTAGGCGCCCTTGTCGCGGCCAAACAGCTCGCCCTCGACCAGGGTCTCGGGGAGCGCCGCGGCATGGACCTCGACGAACGGGCCGGTGGCGCGCCGGCTCGCGTTGTGGATCGCGCGCGCGAGCAGGTTCTTGCCGGTGCCGCTCTCGCCGAGCAGCAGCACGGTCTCGTCGGTGGCCGCGACCCGCCGCGCCTCCGCGACGACGCGCTGCATGTCGGGCGACTGCGCGACCACCCGGCCGAAGCCCTCGCGCGCGTCGAGCCGGCGTGCCAAGGCATCCGCGCGCGCCGCGTTCGAGCGCCGGTCGACGAGGTTGCCGATCCGGAGCCGGAACTCGTCCATCGCGAACGGCTTGATGAGGTAGTCGGCGGCACCTTGCTTCATCGCCTCGATCGCGTTCTGCGTGGTGGCGTGGGCGGTCATCAGGATGACGTCGGTCCCCGGCGATCGCTGGCGGACCTCGCGCAGCACGGTCATGCCGTCGACCTCGGGCATGCGCAGGTCGGTGACCACGACATCGAGGTCGTCGGCGGCGATGCGCTTGAGCGCGTCGGCACCACCGGCGGCGAGGGAGACGTCGTGGCCCACGCCCTCGAGCATCTCGACCAGCACGCGACCGAGCCTGGGTTCATCATCGACGATCAGGATCCGGGCCATGGGTTCCTCATGATGGCGAGTTTCTGCTGCGAGGAAGGTAGATCGAGAATCGCGCTCCGCGGGCACCCGGCCGCGATTCAAGCACCAGCGAGCCTCCGTGACGCTCCACGATCCGGCGCGCGGCGGCGAGGCCGAGCCCGGTCCCTCCGGCGCGTGCGGTGACGAATGGCTCGAACAGGCTGGTGGCGAGCCCGGCGGGAACGCCCGGACCATCATCGGCGACCGAGATGCGCGCGCGATCGCCATCGGTCGCGACCTCGAGCGCCACGCGCACGCCCGCGCCGCCGATCTGGGTGGCGTTGAGCACGAGGTTCAAGATCGCCTGGCGCAGCTTCGCCGGATCTGCGGCGGCGGTGAGTGGTCCGGTCGTGGCGATCGGTCCGGTGATCGCCGCGTCGGGCGCGACGAGCCGGACCTCCTCGGCGATCGCGGCCACCAGCGCGCCAAGTTCGACCTCGGTGGTCTCGAGCGCGACGTCGCGCGTGAGGTCGAGGAACTCCTCGGTCAGCCGGTTGATCCGTTCGATCTCCGAGAGCATCTCGCCGAAGCGCTCTTGCTCGCGGGGCGGTGCGGCCGGCGCCAGGCGCTCGCGCAGGAGCTCGAGCTGACCGCGCAGGATGCCGAGCGGGTTGCGAACCTCGTGGGCAACCGTCGCGGCCATCTGGCCAACCGCCGCGAGGCGCTCGTCGCGGCCATGCGCGAGCCGTGCCCGCTCGAGCGCCCGCAACGCGAGCAGGAGCCCGACGGCGAACACCCCGGCGGCGAGCACGGTGAGGCTGACGGCGACCACGTAGGTCTGACGCAACCGAGCGGCCGGCGCGTGATACTCGGCGCCGGCCTCGATCGCCAGGACGCGCGTGGCGTTGCCCTGGCGAACCGGAAAGTACGCGGTCTCGACGGTGGCGTTCGCGACCGAGTAGCCGCCGCCGACCGACGGCCGGCCCTCGAACGCGGCGGTCAGCCGCGGCTCGTCGACCCGCAAGAGGTTCAGCGGCTGCCCGGCGCGCGTGCGGACGCCCGCGGTGACGCGCAACCCCGGATCCACGACGTAGGCATCCTCCAGCCGGTTCTCGCGCACGAGCACCCCGAGCAGGGCATCGGCATCACCGGCGCTGGCCAGCCAGCTCGCCGAGGTGACGCCCAGCGCGACGAGCCGATCGTCGAGTGTGCCAGTCACGGCCCGCACCTCGCTGCGGTACAGGCTATAGACCAGCGCGTTGATCGCCACGAGCAGCCCGAGCGCCGCGGCGAGGACCGCCAGCACGCGCCGCCGGTTCACGGTCCTCCCCACGCGACCACGAGGCCGCAGCGCGCGACCAGCTTCCCGTAGCGGAAGTCTTCGATCGTCGACAGGTTGCGCGCGACGCTCGTGCCGGCGACCGCGAACACGTGGTCGCCGAGATCGATCTCGACGTCGGCGGCGGCTCCGAGCGGGACGTCGCGGCGAAGGCGACCGTCGGGCTCGGGGCTGTCGTACCGCGCGTACCCGCCCGACGCGCTGATCACCAGCCTCAGCGCTGATGTCGTGCGCGTGCGCAGCGCCAGCTGGACGCTTCCCGAGAGATTGTCAAACGAGCGGTCGTTCGTGAGCTCGCGCCCGCCGATGATGCGACCATCGAGATCGATCCCTCGTCCCATGTGGATCACCGCGCCGGCATCCGCCGCGTGGACCCAGCCGGTGAACGGCTGCTGGGCAGGCTGAGCATAGTCGCGCCGGCGCGCCGAGTAGCTCGCGACGATCGCGAGATCGTGCCAGTCGCGCCGGTACGCGAGCCCCGCGCTGTTCGCGACCAGGTAGCGCGATCCATCGAGCAGGTCGTAGTCGAGATCGTAACGGATCGTGACGCGGTCGGGCCCGGCCATGAGCTCCGCGGCGACCTGGGCGTTCTCGCCCAGGAAGTCGAGCTCCCCGAGCTGCCGCTGGTTGCGCCAGGCCAGCACGTCGCGCAGGCGGAGCCAGCGCCACGGCCGCACGGTGATCGTCGCGGCGGCCAGGATGGCCTCGTCCGCTTGAGGCGCTCCGGTGACCGCGCCGGCGGGCGGCGTATCGGGCAGGAGCTGGGGATTGCTATCGAGCTCCGGCTCGACGAGCAGCGCCACCGCGACCACGCCATCGCGATGGGCCAGCCGCATGAGGGAGGTGGCGAGCTCGCGATAGTCCGGATCGTTGCGCGCGAGCGCGAGCTCCCGGAGCGCGGTGCTGACATCGTGCCGCTCGAGCGCGATGAGGCCCAGGAAGAAGTGGGCACCGGCGGCAGCGCTCCCGCCCGAGGCGATGATGGTCGAGAGCGCCGCGCCCGCCTCCGCGTGCTCCCCGGCGCGGTAGCGCGCGATCGCATCGAGCAGCGCGGCAACGTCCTCGGGCGCCGGCTGTGCGTTGCACAGCGCGGCCAGCGCCGCCTTCGCGTGCGTGTTCGCAGGGTCGAGCGCCACCGCATTGCGGTAGGCGATCGCGGCTGTACGTGTGTCGCCGGTGGCGAGCGCGTCGTCCCCCACCACGGCGTAGGCGGCGCTGTCCGTCGGATCTGGAGCCGCCGCGGGTTCCGGCGCCACGCTGCAGAGGTCTGCGAGGACGACCGCAGTGGCAAACAGGCTCACGCGCGCAGTGTATCGATCCGCGGTATCTCGAGATAGCTCCCGAACCATTTGGGACGGGCCCGGCTGCTCGCGTATGTCTACGTGATCGGTGGCTACGCCGAGGCGCACACCGAGAATGGCGTCGCGGTGCCGGCGGGGCCGACCGCGCTGGTCGAGCGCCACCAGCAGTAGTGATCACGGGAGCGCCGACAGCCGCTGATCGGGAGTCGCAGCGAGCTGATTGAGGATGCTCAGGTACTCCGCCAGCCAGGCCAAGCAACGCACGAAGATGGCGACCGACCTCCGCTGAGCAGCTCAGGGCGGCGTCAGATCCAGTTGCAGCAGCGGCGACGGTGCAAAGCCGGCGCGTACATAGAACGGCACCGAGCGCGCGGACGGATTCAACACGAGGCGCGCGAAGCCGTGGGCGCGCGCGTGAGCGATCACCACATCGAGCAACTGCCGGCCGATTCCCAGGTCGCGGACGCGCGCAAGCGTGAAGACGTTCGCAAGGTAGCCCCAGCGGCTTGCATCGCGCCCAGGCTGCGGCATGCGTTCGAACACCAGGAGGTTGAGCATGCCCACCGGCTCCCCGGCCAGCTCGCTCAGCCACACGAGCCGGTGCTCGGCCTCGCGGTGGTACCACTCCGAGAGCTGGCGCCCGAAGCTCGGATCATCGACCGGCGCGCCCGCGGTCTCCTCGGTCCATGCTCGGCGCAGCATCGCCACGGTTGGGATGTCGGCCAGCGAGGCGAGTCGGATGGTGACGTCTTGCAACCGGGCGATCATACCCAAGCACGTCGCAGAAAGGCACAGGCGATGATCGTAGAGGCGGCGAGGGAGTGTCGGGCGGCTGTTCGACGGCGACGGCAACCACGAGCTGGTGGCAGACGACCGAGGCGTTCCGCTACGCGGCGGGAACGCCGATGCGGCCGGCAAAGACCTGCACCGTCTGGTGATCTCGGTCGCTCCGTGCAAGCCGTTTGCGTGGTACATGGCTGGCATGAGTGACGGAGATGACGTCCAGGCTCCGCCCGTCGCGAAGGCCTCGCTCAAGGAGCGTTTGTCGGCGCAGCTCAACGAGTACGGGACGGTCGCGATCGTCACCTACTTCACGCTCTCGATCCTGACCATCATCGGGTTCTCGGTCGCGTTCGGGATGGGCTTCTCACCGTCGAACGCGACCGGTGTCCTCGGCGTCATCTTCGCCGGCTGGGCGGCGGCGAAGGCGACCCTGCCGATCCGGATCCTTATCACGCTCGGGCTGACGCCGGTGGTCGCGCTCGTCGTGAGGCGCATCCGCCGGCGCCCCGCCGCCGCCGACGCACCGCCGACCGAACCACCAGCTCCGGACGCCGGCTCGCAGGTTCCGGACGCGGGCCCGCAAGCCCCGGACGCGGGTCCGCAAGCCCCGGACGCCGACCCGCGATAATCGCTCGTTCGAACTACCAGGTCTCGACCCAGGGCCGTAGGTCGAGCTCGTGAGTCCACGCGCTGCGCGGCTGGGCGTGTGCGCGAGGCGAGGCGACGGGCCAGTCCGCGCCTTCCGCCACTACGCACGTATGCACGAAGACAGATAATCTCAGTATCGATCTCGTGAAGGGGACGTTGTCTTCGGCCTACAGCTCCGCACACGACAGAAACCGATGGCAGGTGTTTGTCGATCGCGTATACATCGTGTCATGGGAACACCATTTGAGGTGACTGCGCGGTGTGAAGCCAAGAACGTCGAGGCCGGCAAGTCCAGGCTGTGGGCTTCGATCAAGGTAGATCCGAAGGGTAAGCCGCTCGAGGGCGATCGCGCGCCGCTCGCGATCGCGCTGGTGCTCGACGTGTCCGGGTCGATGAAGGGCGATCCGATCGCGCACGCGTTGCAGAGCTGCGAGATCGTGGCCGACCTGTTGTCGCCGCGCGACCGGCTCGCGATCGTGACGTTCTCCGATCACGCCGCGGTTCGCAGCGGGCTCGTCGCGATGGATGATGCCGGGCGCAGCGCGATTCGCGCGGCGCTGCGCGACGTCCGCGCCGACGGCCAAACGAACCTGCATGGCGGCCTCGGCGTGGCGGCCGGGGTGCTGCTACAAGCGCCGGCTGGCTTGCGCCGGGTCGCGGTCGTGATGAGCGACGGCCAACCGAACGTGGGGCTGTCGTCACCCACGGATCTCGGCGCCTACGTCAAGACGCTGGGCATCGCGGTGTCGTCGCTCGGTTTCGGCCTCAACCACGATGAGAACGTGCTCGACGCGATCGCGGTCGCGGGCTCGGGCCGGTACACGTATATCGCCGATCCGCGGGTCGCCCGGGTCGAGCTCGCGCGGGCGGCGCTCGCGCACGGCGGCATCGTCGCCGATCAGATCGAGCTACGCGTGCGGCCGGCACCCGGCGTCGAGCTCCTTCAGATCGTACCGGCCACCCAGATGCGCGTCGGTGCGTCCGGGCTTGCGACCACGCTCGGCGACGTGTTCGTCGACGAAGGCCGCTCGCTCGCCATCGAGCTCCAGCTCGACCTCGCGGCCGGCGCCAGCGGCCGGCTCGCCGACATCGAGGTGGCCGGCCGGGCTGCCGACGGTAGCCAGCACCAGGTCAGCGCGGCGCTCGTGGTCGATATCCGCGCCGGTGCGCGGGTCGGTGATCGTGACGCGCAGCGCGAGATCGTGCTCGTGCGTGCCGACGCCGCTCGCGCGGCCGCTCGCGCCCAGGCCGATCGCGGCGCCATGCCGGCGGCGGTCGTGATCCTGCGTGACATGGCGCGGTTGATCGACGCGCTCGACGGCTTCGTGCGCGACGACGGCTCGCTGCTCGCCGAGATGCGCGAACAGCTCGAGGACGAGATCGCCAACTACGAGCGCAAGAGCAGCGACGTCGAGCGCGGTCACCAGCGCAAGGCGGCGGTCGCGATCCGCGCCGGCACGCCGATGTACCAGCCGGCGCAGAAGGGGCCGGCGCCGGTCGCCGCGGTCCTGGTCCGGCTCGAGCACGGCATCGCCCGCGAGCGCCGCCCGCTCGCGACCGAGACCACGTTCGGCCGCGTGATGGGCAACGATATCGTGCTGCAGAACGGCAACCTGTCGAAGCGCCACGCGCGGATCGTGTTCACGAATGGCGAGTTCGTGCTCGTCGATCTCGGCTCGACGAACGGCACGTTCTTGAACGGCAAGCAGGTCCACACCGCGACCGCGCTCACGCACGGCGACCTGATCGCGCTCGGCGGCTTCGAGTATCGCTTCGAGTTCGGCGTACCGTAGCCTGCAAGCTCCTGCAGGCTCGCTCGTTCGAGCTACCAGGTCTCGACCCAGGGCCGTAGGTCGAGCTCGTGGGTCCACGCGCTGCGCGGCTGGGCGTGCAGGTTCCAGAAGTTGTCCGCGATCGCGTCGGGATCGAGCAACCCGTCCTCGCCTCGCTGGGCCTTGAGATCGGGCAGGAGCTTGTGGATGCGGTCGCCGTCGATCACCCCGTCGACGATCACGTGGGCGACGTGGATGCCCTGCGGTCCGAACTCGCGGGCGGCTGATTGCGCCAGCGCGCGCAGCGCCGCCTTGGCCTGCGCGAAGCCGCCGTACTTCGCCCGCCCCCGGAGCGACGCCGTGGCCCCGGTGAACAGCAAGCTGCCGCGCTTGCGGGGCAGCATCTGGCGAAGCGCCGCGCTGGCGAACAAGAACCCGGCCAGGGCGTTGGTGCGCCACATGGTCTCGAGAAACGCCGCGTCCATCTCGAGGAACGGCTTGGGCCAGTTGTTTCCTGCGTTGAAGATCGCGCAGTCCAGCGGAGCCTCGGGGAGATCCGCTCCTGCGACCACCTGCCGGACCTGCGACTCGTCGGTGACGTCACCGACCACCGCGTGCACCGGCGTCCCGCGCGCCGCCAGGTCCTCTTCGGTCGCGCGGAGCTTCTCGGCGGATCGGCCGAGCACGGTGACCCGGAACCCCTCGCGCGCGAAGCGGCGGGCAAGCGCGGCCCCGAGTCCGCGCGGCGGCCCCACGCCCACGATCACCGCAGACTTCGACGTATTCTCAGGCTCGGACATGATCACCTCCTGGATGCGGATCGGGGGAGCGCCCTGCGCGTGATGCCAGCAAGCGGACGATCAGACAAGTCGCCCACCGCGCACCGCATGGCCTACCGATCGGCACGGTTGCAATGTATCGCATGTGCGGGCGAGCGGACCGTCGCGGTGCCTGAGCATGTTATCGATCGACGTCATGATCGATCGCCGCGAGCTCCTGATCGGCGCCGCCGCACTTGCCGCCTGTGCCGCGCAGCGGCGCGCGAGCCTGCCACCGCTGCGCAACTGGGCACCGTTCCCGAGTATGATCGCGATCGACGGCGCGTCGGCGCTCGACCTCGTGATGTGGGACGTCGATGACAAGGCCACCGCCGAGATCGCGAAGACCAACCTCGAGGCCGCGCATGCGTGCGGCTTGACCGCGGTCGTCATGACCGTGGCGCCGGCGGGGAAGTTCTGGCTGAACGACGCGGCGTTCGAGAAGTGCAAGGCCGACATTGCGACGATCAAGACCAAGATCGCGGCGTATCCCGACGACCTGATGCTGATCCAGACCGCCGCGGATCTGGCGACCGCGCACCAGTCGCACCGGTTCGGCGTGATCTTCACGTTCCAGGGGACCGAACCGCTCGGCGAGGATACCGACCGGATCGCGATGTTTCGCGAGATGGGTGTGCGGGTGATCCAGCTGACCCACAACCGCCACAACCTCGTTGGCGACGGGGCGACCGAGCCCGGCAATGCGGGCCTCAGCAACTACGGCCGCGAGGTCGTCGAGCAGCTCAACGCCGCCAGGATCGTCGTCGATCTCGCGCACGGCTCGCAGCGCACGATCAAGGAGGGGATCGCCGCCTCGAAGCGGCCGGTCCTGATCAGCCATACTGGGTGCCGCGCGCTCTCGGACCTGCCGCGCAACACCGGTGACGCCGAGCTCCGCGCGCTCGCCGACAAGGGCGGCGTCGCCGGCATGATCTTCTGGCCATACTTGCGCGAGGACACCCAGCCGATGGCGGCGGATCTGATCGCCCACATCGAGCATGCGATCGACGTCGCTGGCGAGGACCACGTCGGCATCGGCAGCGACACGTCGGTCGTACCCGTCGATCGCACGCCCGAGTTCGAGAAAGACAACCGCGCGCTGGTCACCGATCTCGTCGCGCAGGGCATCTTCGAGAAGGGGCGGCCGGCCGACCTCTACATGTTCCTTCCCGACTTGAACGTCGCGAACCGCTACGAGGTGCTGGCCACGCTGCTCGCGGCGCGCGGCCACTCCGACGCGCGAATCGCGAAGATCCTCGGCGGCAACTTTGCCCGCGTGCTGCGCGACATCTGGGGCTAGCCGGGCGCGCTATCACCGCATCGTGACGATGTATGATCCCAACCTTGTCGCGAGCCGTGCGTCGTAGCCTGCCGCCTGGAGTCGTGAGCCTCCTGGCGCTGTGCCGGATCGCGAGCGCCGAGCCATGGGGCGGACGCGCGGCGATCGGCAACGACGCGTTCACGGATGTCGTTCCGCCCCTCGATGATCAAGGCTTCACAAACGATCTGGCGCTCGAGATTCACCACGCTGACGATCAGCTCGCGATCGGCGGTTCGATCTTCCACCGCATGATCACGGCCAACGATTTCAGTCGGCGGCGGTGGGACCAGCTTGATCTGCGCGCGGCCCTCGTCTGGCAATGGCGTCCCACCGTCGAGCTCGGCGCATGGCTGGGGCCCAGCTTCGGCGGCAATTTCGGAGGCCTCACCATCCAGAACACGTGGCATGACTGGTCGGGGACGGGGCCGACCGTCGATGAAGGACTCCAGAACAGCTATCCAGGCGGTCGCCGCGTCGGCATCGTCGCCGGCGGGTCCGCGCACGGATCGATCGGTGACGACCTCGGGGCCTACGGAGACGTCACGGCCCAGCTCGCGCTGGGCTCGACCGGTGTGACCATGCTCGGCATCGCGTCGGGTGTGCGCGCGCAACATCGCTGGCGGAGCACCGCCCTTGGCGCGCATGTCGAACTCGCGGTGACCCGGTATCACGTCGCGGATCCATACCTCGCGTTGCCCGATGGCTATCGCGCGGGCTGGCAGCTCGAGTGGCGAGCTGGCGTCGAGCTCGCGCTGGGCCGGTACCGCATCTCCTACGAGTACCGCGCCAACGAAGGCGGTTCTGGCGAACCCATCGGCGTCCTCGCCTTTGCCTGGTGATCGAGTGTGCCGGCTCTCGTCGGGGGACAATCATCGGCGACACACTTCGCGCGATGGTGCAGCAAGGATGTTGCGACGTCTTGAATAGAGCGTCGCGAATCTCGGGCCACGTTGCTGGACAGTTCCTGGATGTAAGGTCGGTGCTCTGTGTTGCTCTGTAACGTGCTGAAAACACATGAGAAGCGAGGTCGTCGCGATGCCGCTGTTCGAAGCTTGAAGATCTCCCGAACTCCCGCGACCTGAGGGAACTCTTGGTTGTCAGCCCCGCCGGTTAGGGTGAGACTGTGAACCCTCGGCAGGAAGGATCGCGATCTGCGTGTACGCGCAGGCGTCATCATGATCGTTGAGGTGACGAATGACGACGGACAACGAGGCACGAGTGTGGCTGCGGGCCAATGGTCAGAATGATGTCGCTGATCAGATCGACGTCATCATGGCAGGCTGGCGCCGTTGTGGCGCCAAGGCCCGGCGCAACTGGTGGGATGTGCTCGCAGGCGACCGAGAAGGCAATCCAAAGCGGGTCGAAGGGATCACCTTTCCCGTGCTTGCTGCCGCTCGTCGACGTAGGGGATGGCCTCGATGCGATTCGGAGCTGGGCGCCGGCGAGGTGGCTCCAAAGTCCACCCAGAATCATGGGTCCGACGAGAACCTGGGAAGCGTCAGAGACCCAAGGCAAGAGCAATGAGCAGCCGGAAGCCGAGGAGCGCCGTGGTGAACGGACAATCAACGCGTGGAAGCGGTAGTGCCGGGCTTCCCACCCTGACCGTAGAGAACTTCGCGCAGCTCCAATATGTCGAGCTCCCGCGAGCGGATCTCGTCGTCCTTGTCGGTCCTCAGGCAACAGGCAAGAGTTTGGTTCTCGAGTTGTTGAAGCTCGCGATCGATCGCAATCGCATCGTGCGTGTACTCAAGCAGCATGGCTACAAATGGGAACGCCCCCAAGAACTGGCGGCGCTGTACTTTGGTGGTGGCTTTGAGCAAAGCTGGACCGCCTCGACAAGGCTTCGCTACGCGGGCGAGAAGCTGACCCTGCGTGACATCGCGAAGTCGCGTTATCCGGGTGAGGACACGGTCTTCTACATCCCAGCTCACCGCACCTTGGCAATCGCCGACGGATGGCCACGTCGGTTCACGGAGTATCAGGTTGACACGCCGTACGTCGCGCGGCGCTTCAGCGAAGAACTACTCACGGCGTTGAACCAAGGGCTCGGCAAGGGAAAGATCTTTCCGCACGACCGGCGGTTGAAGGATGCTTTCCGAAAGCTCATCGACGAAGCTGTATTCCATGGGGCGACGTTGAAGCTCGAAGTGTCCGGCATGCGTAAGCAGTTCGTGCTGGAATACGAAGAGACCGCTACACTGCCGTTCATGGCGTGGACCGCGGGACAGCGCGAGTTCACGCCGCTGCTTCTCGGACTGTACCACCTGCTACCGCCTGGTGGGTCGCCCCCCAAAAGAACGAATGTCCAGTGGGCGATCATTGAAGAGCCCGAGATGGGCCTCCATCCGAAGGCGATCGTTGCGGTGATGGCGGTTGTGCTCGATCTGCTCGCACGCGGGTACAAGGTCGCGCTGTCGACTCACTCGCCGACGGTCCTCGAGGTCATCTGGGGCATGTCGCAGTTAAAGGGTGTCAAGGATGGTCCGGCGCGCCTATGCAAGATGATGGGGTTGCCCGGTCGCGATAAGAGCGTTCTGCGAACAGCCACCGAAGCGTTGAAGCGCACATATAGCGTTGTTCACCTCCAGCACGACCAGCCGGGACGGGTTATTTCCAAGGACATCTCGAGCCTGAACCCGGGCGCAGCCGATCAGCGAGAGTTGAACTGGGGTGGTTTGATTGGTTTCAGCGCCACGGTGAACGACATGGTCGCGAACATTCACGAGAGGTAATGATGGCGAGCCGCGACCCGAAACGTGGGCGGCGCACCCGCGCACCCAACCTGTGCCATCACTTCGACGACACCGAGTTGGCGACTTGTGCTCACCTGGGGCTCGATGTACTCGAGACCGAGCACAAGCCGATCGTGCTCGGCGGCGCCAACATCGGTTGCGGCGTACCTCTCGATCGATGTCGCCAGATGCAGGAGCCCAACGCTTGCCGTTGGGACTACGTGTTTCGTCGAACGTGGTACGAACAATGCTGTCGCCATTGAGGTCCATCACACCGATACCAACGAGGTCGGCGTGATGATTGCGAAAAAGGAGTGGGCGGAGAAGCTACTCGCCGAGCAGTGCCCTGCCGTGAACGTGCTCGGCTGGATCTGGCTCGCCTCACCGCCGGCCAGCCAGATCTTCATCCTCCCGCAGAGCCCGAATGCGCGGCGACTGGCGGCAGCGAAGATTCGCTTTCCTCAGGTCACGTTCACCCTGCCCTGATGCGGCGCTACCAGCGCTCGTCGTCGCTGGCCGGCGTGTTCGGCCATGGCGGCGCCTTGACGCCGTTGATGCTCGTGCCGCCGTTGATGATCGCGGGCACCATCGCCATCATCGTGAACGGGAACGGCAACGCCGGCTTCGACAGCGCGTCGAGCCGCGTGACGTGGGCGGCCGCGAGCGAGATGTCCGCCGCCGCGAGGTTGTCGTCGAGCTGCTCCATCGTGCGGGCGCCGATGATCGTCGAGCTGACGCCGGGCCGACTCGCGACCCAGGCCAGGGCGACGCGCGCCGGTGTGGTCCCGAGCTCGCTCGCGATGCGCTCGAGCTCCTCGACCAGATCGTAGGTCTGCGGCGTCAGGCTGCTGGTGACGCGCTCGCCGCGGTTCGCCTGGTGCTTGCCGTGATCGGCACGCTTGTACTTGCCGGACAGCACGCCGCGTGCGAGCGGCGACCACGGCGTGATACCCATGCCGAGCTCGCGGGCCATCGGCACGAGCTCGGCCTCGACGGTGCGCTCGAGGAGCGAGTACTCGATCTGCAGCGCGATCAGCGGGGCCCAGCCGCGGAAGCCCGCGATGGTCTGGGCCTGCGCGCACTTCCAGGCCGGCGCGTCGGAGAAGCCGAGGAAGCGGACCTTGCCGTCGCGCACGAGGTCGTCGAGGGCGCGCATGGTCTCGTCGATCGGCACCGTCGCATCCCACGCGTGCATCCAGTACAGGTCGATGTAATCGGTCTGCAGCCGGCGCAGCGACTGCTCGCACTGCGCGACGATCGCCTTGCGCGACGAACCGCCGCCGTTGGGATCGCCGCGGTACATGTTGGTGATGAACTTCGTCGCGATCACCACGCGGTCCCGCTTGGCGCGGTGACGGCCGAGGTGGTCGCCGATGATCTTCTCCGAGTGGCCCTTCGTGTAGCCGTTCGCGGTGTCGATGAAGTTGCCGCCGCGCGCGAGGTAGCGGTCGAGGATCGCCTCGGAGTCCTTCACGTTCGAGCCCCAGCCCCAGTCCTCGCCGAACGTCATCGCACCGAGGCAGAGCGGAGATACGCGCAGGCCGGAGCGGCCGAGAGTCACATAGTGGTCGAGTGCCATGGCGCGATGATACCCGCACGGCTGTCGCGTCGGCCGGTTCCCGCCGGGTGATCGATGTGTTCGCGATATAGCGCCCGCGCGTCCGTAGGACCTATGTCTGGAGGCAGAACCCGTCGAGGTGGGCCAGGCAGGCGTCGCCCTTGGCGTGCGGCTCGATCGACAGTGCGCGGATCCGCGCGGCCATCCCCGGGGCCGCGAGCGCCCGCAACATGGGTTCGTGCGCCGGATCGCGCGCGTTGGTGCAGTCGTAGATGCCGACCTGAGAGATCATCCGTACCGGCCAGCGAGGGTCAGCCTGTCCGTTGGACGACGGATCGGAAGGTTGAATGGCGGGTCGATCGATGCGGAACATCGCGCCGACTCCTTGCGGGATCTGCGGGATGTGGATCGTGAGCGGCAGGACGATCCGGCCGCCGGGCGCGAGCGCGGCGAGCCATTCAGGGCGCGCGTAAGTGCAACCGGCGTTGACGAAGATCACGTCGAACGTGCCGCGTGGGCTGCTGGCGTCGCTCGCGTCGACCTCGACGTTGGGCCACGGCACGAGATGCGCGCGGGCGCGTTCGGCCAGGTTCGGATCGACCTCGCACGCATACACGCGCCCGGTCGGGCCGGCGAGCTCTGCCATGATCGCCGTGTAGTAGCCAACGCCGGCACCGATGTGCATCACCGCGTTGCCGTGGACGATCGCGGCCGCTTCGATCCAGCGCGCGAGCGCGCTCGGCTGGCCGTTGTTGAGCTGGCGCACCGGATCGATCGCCACGAGGACGTCGTGGTAGATGCGCCGCGGATCGGCGTCGACCGTGGTGCGGTACGGCCGTTCCAGATCGAGCGCCCGCCCGATCTGCCACGGCCCGGCGCCGAGGAAGGCCTCGCGCGGGACGCGGGCGAACGCGTCGACGAGTTCCGGGGACTCGAGGTGCGCCACGGCCTCGAGCTCCTCGGCGAAGGCGCGGCGTGCCTGGTCGAGCGTCATGGCACGTCCTCCCGGTTGAGCAGGTTGTGCAGGGGATGTCCGAATCCACCG
>Ga0134121_10002497_pt1 | contig 15846 bp, 10 predicted proteins | sample KB301_FD_96463 | JGI IMG/M metagenome (GOLD analysis project Ga0134121, IMG submission 96463) | Terrestrial soil microbial communities without Nitrogen fertilizer from Kellogg Biological Station, Michigan, USA - KB3-0-1 | ecosystem: Environmental > Terrestrial > Soil > Unclassified ... | reverse complement strand
GCAGCAGGAACCAGGTTGAAGGCATTGATATTTCTATGCTTCCGCCGGGAATTTATTCCGTTGAATTGAAAGCAGAACATGCTGCGCTTCGAACCAACGTTGTCAAACATTAAATAAAGGATTGTGTAACAGGACGTATTTAATAATGAGAGCAGCCGGTTTGGTTGCTCTCTTTGTTTGCAGGTAAAAATGAGAGAGGAAACCCAGCTACGGATCATCAGTGAGATCATTCATGACTACCATGGTAAGGAACCGCTGAGCAGGTTTCTCAAAAAATATTTTAACCTCAACCGGCAGCTGGGAAGCCGCGACCGGAGGCTGATCCAGCAGTTTGTTTACAATTATTTCCGCATCGGAAAAATGTTTGCCGGGAAACAATTCAGGGAGCGGCTTGCTGTGGCCAACAAGCTTTGCAAGGCCGAAGAGAGTCCTTTGCTTAGTTTTTCATTTAAGGAACTTGCAAATATTGACAAGCTGGCATCACACCTTGAACCGGATAAATTATTCCCGCATGGGCGGCACCTGAGTGATTCAATTAACAAGGCTGAATTCATTCACTCGTTTCTTGTGCAGCCAAAGGTATGGATACGCGTGAGGCCACAATTTTCCGGCGAGGTGGAAAAAGAATTTGCAGATAAAAACGTGCTTTTTGAAAAAGATGAAAAGGTGAACGGTGCGTGGTCCGTTAAAAATTCAACGGCGCTCGACGAGTTTGAAACTTTTAAAAAAGGATACTTTGAAATCCAGGACCTGTCATCACAGCAAACAATTGATTTTATCAGGCCGGGGCATGATGAATTGTGGTGGGATGCATGTGCAGGTGCAGGCGGGAAGAGCCTCATGATGGCAGCTTATGAACCTTCGGTCAGACTTTTCTGCTCTGATGCAAGGGAAACAATTTTAAAAAACCTCCGCGAGCGTTTCCTGAAAACCGGTTTTAATAATTATACGACAAAGGTTCTGGAGTTGTCTTCAAAGGTAAGACGCGGCGCCTGGAGTCATTTTGACGGGGCCGTGGCAGATGTTCCCTGCAGCGGATCGGGCACATGGGCACGTACTCCGGAATGGCTCACATTTTTTGATTCGAGGTCAGTGGAAAAATTCCAGGCTCTGCAGCGTAAAATTGTTTCAACGATTGTAGATTTATTGCCTGGTAATAAACCTTTTGTGTACGTTACCTGTTCCGTTTTTAAAGAGGAAAATGAGGACAATACAGCCTGGGTTACATCAAATTTTCCCCTCCGCTTACAAACGCAGGCCTACATTGAAGGAGCTGTAAAAGGCGCTGACACCATGTTCGTTGCCCGCTTTATCAAAAGCTGAAACGGCATTGCAGCTAAATATTCTTTGAATCTCCTCAATTCCCCGCCGTGCATCAGTAACTATTGAACTATCAATTAGTATAAAGTTATTGAAATTCACACTCTAAACAATGGCTTTCGGAAGACGAATATATTTTTCCTGTGTTTTGTTTTTTTGCGCTACGGTTTCAGTTGCGCAAAAATCACCTGCGTCCGAAAGTGATCTGAAGAAACAGGCTGACAAACTCTTTGAAAAGGAAAACTACGTGGAGGCTACGCCGATGTATTCCCAGTTGCTGAGTCTTTATGCGAAAGATGCGGGTTACAATTACCGCTATGGTATATGCCTCCTGATGTCAGGGCAGGATAAAACGGGCGCCGCATCTTACCTCGAAGCAGCAGCAAAGGCCAAAGAAACAGATGCCGACGTCAACTTTTATCTCGGGCGCAGCTACATGTTCATGGATCATTACAATGAAGCCATCAGCGCATTTACACTCTTCAAAAAAAACGGTGCCCCCGGCAAACAAAGCAAGCTCAGGCCTGATGTCTATATCAGGAATTGTGAAAATGCCAACCAGCTCCGCATGGACAGAAAAAATGTGGTTGTGCTCAATAAAACAAAGGTAAACCGCCCGACATTTTTTGCAGCGTACGATTTTACAAACGCTGCAGGGAAACTTCTTACAACTCCCGACAGGTTCCTTACATCCCTTGACAAAGGCAAGATGTTAAATCCTGTCATGTTCATGGCCAACGACGGAGAAACTATCTATTATGCCAGCTACGGTAAGAAAGGAGAACAGGGAAAAGATATTTTTCGCATCATCAAATTCCCTGACGGCTCATGGAGCGAGCCATTGAACCTGGGCAGCGTCATCAATACTGATGAAGATGAAGATTATCCTTATCTCGACAAAGACGGGAGGACCTTGTATTTCTGCAGCAAGGGTCACAACAGCATAGGGGGGTACGACATTTTTAAATCGCAGTATGATTTTAATTCCGGCCGTTGGAGCGAGCCCGTCAATTTAGGCATACCGGTCAATACAGTTGACGATGATATTTTTTATGTGCCATCTACCAGGGGAGAGACAGCCGTGTATTCAACGGCGATTGAAAGCGAGTCAGGCAAAATTGAGCTGAGGAATATCAAGCTGGGAGATGTAGTGAGCAACCTGGCAGTCATCAGCGGCAAGTATGTTTCTGAAGACCAGGTTACGCGAAGGGACGCACGCATTACCGTGGTGCGTACACGTGACCAGGGCGTGGTTACATCGGTGAAGACTGACCGCACCGGGGATTACGAGCTGGTGCTTCCCGCTGGCGAAGATTACCTGCTCGTTGTAGAAGGAGGAAGCTACTTGCCGCACGCTGAAAATTTTTCCGTTCCCTCTGGTAAGTCAATCCCCGGCATGCAGCAAAAGATCTCGATGAATAAAGACGCGGCGAAAGAAGAAATGATAATGAGCAATTATTTCTCTCCTTCGCCGGAAGATCCTGCCGTGGCATCTTCAGAAAAACCTACGCAGGTCTCTAAAAGCGAGTTCGATCTCAAAGATACTGCGTCGGGCAAAATGCAGGCAATCACCTTTGACGGAAAGACGTTGCACGTAGCGCCTCCTTCAGGAAAAAACGAAGTATTGTCTGCAAGGACAGTTCCGGCATCAGAAGAGCATAACGATGGGATATCCCCTGGTAATAATGAAGACCTGAATAATTCAGGTGAAGCCAAAAATCAGAACTCCCAGCCCGTTGACAATATTGGCATGGAAGGAGTCGTGGAAAAAAATAACAGGACAGTGCCCTCAGAAAAAACTTCTAATGCTGCGCTCGTGAAAATGGCATTTGCAGATGCGCAGGCAGAAAAGGAAGAAGCAACTTCGCTTCGTGAGGATGCCCGCACAAGAAGAGCGGAGTCAGCGTCATTGGACAGCTTGTCGAAAGCGCAGATCAAGGAAGCCAACCAGCTGCTCGTGTCAGGTAACAAAGAACAATCGCAGCAGGCATTCAAGGAGTCTCAGGACAATGCATTGCAGGCGCAGGAAAAAAATAAAGAAGCACAGTCTCTTGAAGCCGATGCCGGCGTGAAAGATTCGGAGTCAGAAACTTCTTTCAGGCAGGCGTCCCAGTTGATGAAACAGTTCAGGGTGGATACTTCTTCTGTAGCCTATCATTCGATTGCCTCCAGGGATGCGTCAGCCGCAACAGTAAATGAGAACAATGATGTTGTAGAGCAAAAGGAAGAGACAGGAACAGTTCCTGAAAACAACGAGGTGTTGTATGCGGCAGGAACGCATTCTGCAAAGGCCGCCAAACTGACGGAAGAAGGCGATGCTGCCTTGCTTGAGTCGCTGGAGATGGCGCAGCGCTCGGAGAACGCCACCGATAAAAAGCAGAAAACTTTTTATGAAAAGAAATCGCAGGAAGCAAAGAAGCTGAGCGATGCGAAGAAAACGGAAGCACAAAAAGAAAAGGCGCTGGGTGAAAAAGCAGGAGAGCAGCCGCTTGCTGTAAATGAAAGTACACGGTCGGAAGAAACCAAAATCAAATCCGGAACAAAAGGAAATACTTTGGCAGAGAATAAAGGCGTTCAAAAAACCGAAGCCGGCAAAGAAGGAGAACAATCCGCACCGGCCAGCCATGATGTTAGTGCTGACAAAACAATCAGGGAAGCAGATAACAAACCTTCTGCTACCTCTGTTGGAAATGAGAATAACAATGCAGTGAACGCGGAAGAATCTCCTTCGGTACCTGTTGTAGAAATGCCTGTTGAGCCTGCAGCCAAAGCTCACTATGAAAATTACGAGGCCGGCATGCATGAGTCAAAAAAAATTGAAACTGAATCCAAGGAGACAGAAGCGAAACTCCTCTTGAATAATACGCCGCAGAAAAGGGATAGCCTTGCCGCCAAAACCAGCGAGCTGAACCAGCAAAGTATCAGGCAATGGCAGGCCGCCCAAAAAGAATTGGCGCTTGCAAAAGATGTAGACCCCGATGTAGAAGAGAAGATGGTGAACAATTCGAAAATAAATCGCACCATCCAGGGACCGAAAAAAGTTGCTGAATCCGGAACGACAACCGGTATACAACCTGCTGCGGAAAAAAAACAACCGGCTGAATCTACAAGTGCTGAATCAAAACCAGGAATAAAACCTGAACAGCAAACGACCGCTCCTGATTCAGGTCCGGCTGCTGAAGGCGTTGCTGAAGTATTGGACACCACGAAGCCGGAATACCCTAAGTATGTAGAAACACAAAAAGAAATCCTGGAGAAGCAAACAGAAACTGTCAAGAGGTTTGTGGAAGGAATGCAGTTGAATAAAATGGCGGTGGCCATGAAGGGCGATGAAATGAAGCTGCGCGACAAGGCAGAAGTTACGGCAGATAAAAAAGAGAAGGCCCGCCTCATCGAGAAGGCCGATTCACTTGCCATGGAAGCAGACATTATTACCAACCACTCAAAGGAAAAGCTGGCCATTGCACAAAAGAATACGGGAGACGTAAAGAGCCTCACAACGAAATCAGACAAGCTCAAAGCCGTATTGGTAGTGAAGGAAAAACCGCAGGCTGAACAAGGGTCTCTCGCCGTAAATGCTGCAACAGAAACCGTTCAGAACCACGATTCATCCGTTAAAGAAACAGCGCAGCCGCTCAGTGAAAATCAAGAGGAAAAAATATCTGCGCCGGCTGTAAAGGATTCATCTGTCGAAAAATCAGTAGCAATTGTTTCAAATCCGGTATCCGCATCAAACACTTCAGCGAAGGATACCATTACTGCTACCAGAGAGGTCAAAGCCTCTGAAAATAATCAGGTTCCTGAAGCGGCAAAACCGCTTGAGAAGCAGGAAGTAACAGCGGCACCAGCATCGTCAGCTCCGGCAGAGAATAAAACTTCTTCAGAAACGGCAAAAGAAAAAATACAGGAACCTTCAGCAGCGAATATTCCTGAAGGTTCTTCTTCGAAAGATACAATTGCTCCATCGGCAGCACAGGCGAAGGAGTCGACATCAACGACGATGGTTAAAGATGAAATTCATCCTGAAGAAAAACCCGTTACGGAAACTGCCGGCGTAGCGAAGGAAGCGAACAGGAATGCGGGGCCTGATTCTTTATCTAAAGTTGCGGACATGGGATTCCCTGCCAGCGAAGGGGTGAGCAAAGCTGAAAAAGTAATTGAAACCCGACAGAATTCCGGCACAGGTTTGAATTTCTCAACGCAGGTCACTGACGCATTTACTTTTTCACTTGCGAAGGGAGATGCTTATTCAAGTTCCAACCCGATTCCCATGGATCCCGTACTTCCTGAAGGATTGGTTTTTAAAGTACAGATCGGCGCATTCAGAAAGCCTTTGCCTGACAATGCATTTAAAAATCTTCAGCCGTTAAGCGGGGAAACAACGCGGCCAGGCTGGATACGCTACTGCCTGGGTTTGTTCCGGACGTTCGAACCTGCAAACCTGCTGAAGAAAGAAGTGCGAGGCATGGGTTATCCCGACGCATTTGTGGTTGCTTACTACAACGGCAAAAGGATACCATTGTACGATGCTTATACAATGATCAGCAAAGCAGATGCAACGTCCAAGCAAACGTATTCGTCCGTTTCAGAAAAAGAATTCAGCCATCTTGCAAAATTTGAAATTAAGAAATCAAGTTTCGATTCCAAACCTGATGAGGACACAAAAGCATTTTATGGTACCGTAGAAAAAGTGTCCGCGGATCTGGTAGAGTATGCCGTGCAGGTGGGAGTTTATAAATCTTCAAAGTCACCTTCAGCATTGAACGCTTTGTTGCCTTTGAATGCAGAACAGATGACTTCGGGACTCTTCCGCTTCACCACAGGCCGCTTCGACAACCGCGCCTCAGCAGATTCGATGAAAAGAATTGCAGTCGGCAGCGGCGTGAAAGATGCGTTCGTAGTTATTTACAGGGGCGGTAAAAAAGCGGGACAGGCTGAAGCACAGAAAATAATAAGGGAAAGCAAAGCCGCTTCTCAGGCGCCCGTACCTTCCAATACCACTGTTCCGGCAGCAAGCAATGCAAAACAAAGCACCCAATCACCTCCGGTTAGTTCGGCTGACGTTGTTTTCAAGGTACAGTTGGGAGCATTCAAAGAGAACGTTCCCTTCAATACCGTAAGCTCATTTTTGCAAATCGCCGACAAGGGCATCAGCCAGGAAACGGATGCCCGCGGGCTTCATATTTTTTATGCCGGGCAATATGCCAACTACAATGAAGCCCTTGCTGCCAGGGAAGAAATACTATCAAAAGGCGTGAAAGACGCATTTATAGTGGCTTTTGTGAAGGGCAGGCGCACTACGGCCACTGAGGCTCTGCAGCTCTTGAATGGTAAGTAAATTCGCTTTACTTTTGTATTCCTAAAAGTTGCAAAAGAATGTTTCAGAATTCAGACCAGGAAGTACTAAATGCACCCGTCATTAATGAAGAAGTTGTTGAGGCCCGCGTACGGAACCTTGTGCTTTACAACGATGACTATAATACCTTTGATTTTGTGATTGAGGCGCTGATTGACATTTGCAAGCACGAGGCATTGCAGGCTGAGCAGTGCACCTATATCGTCCATTACAACGGCAAATGTTCGGTTAAGAACGGCTCATATACTGTGCTGAACCCGATGAGGGTTGCACTTTGCGATCGCGGGTTATCGGCAGTGATCGAGTAATACAATTTTAATTCGCCGCATTTTTTATTTGCGGTATGTTTGCACCAATACCAGCTGAAAACTGGTATGATTTTTCTTTTCCCTCTCTTAAATAATCATCCATGAAATTGAAATTCCAAAAAACATTGATCCTTGTTTTGCTGCTGAGTGGCTGCGCAAAGGTTCCCATTACCAAGCGGAACCAGATGAATCTCCTTCCCGAAAGTGAAATGATTTCCATGTCGCTTACAAGCTATAGCGACTTCCTGAAAAAGAATCCCCCCGTCACAACAGGCAGCGAAGCCATGATGGTAAAAAACGTGGGTGGAAAAATTCAGACTGCTGTCACCCAATACATGGGCAAGAACGGTTACGGGGACCGTATCAAAGGGTATAAATGGGAATTCAACCTTGTGAAAAGCGAGGAAGTAAATGCATGGTGCATGCCCGGAGGAAAAGTGGTTGTGTATTCCGGACTCTTGCCTGTTACACAGGATGAGCAATCGCTTGCGATTGTGATGGGCCATGAGATCGCCCATGCAGTGGCGCGCCATGGAAACGAGCGCATGAGCCAGTCATTGCTTGCATCTGCGGGAGGCATGGCACTAGACCTTTACATGTCGCAGAAGCCTGAGCAGACAAGAAATATTTTCATGGGATTATACGGCATCGGTGCAACGGGAGGCATCCTGGCCTATTCGCGTTTGCAGGAGTCTGAAGCAGATAAACTCGGATTGGTTTTCGCGGCGATGGCAGGATATGATCCTCATGTTGCTATTGGATTCTGGGAACGTATGGCTCAGAAAAGCAAGTCCGGTTCTTCAAGCGGGCTTGACTACTACATCAAGAAATATACAAGCACACATCCCCCTGATGACCAGCGGATCAAGGATTTAAAGGCATATATGCCGGAAGCGATGAAGTACTACCATCCCGGCAAGTGAATTGGCAAAGCGGAATATTCGCATATCTTTGCACCCCTAAATTTTAAAAATGGTTCCGTAGCTTAACTGAATAGAGCATCTGACTACGGATCAGAAGGTTGGGGGTTTGAATCCCTTCGGGACCACGGATAAATCGAAAAAAGTCCTGCCATCAGGCAGGATTTTTTGTTTGAACGAGATGAGAAAGAGCTCGCTCTTTCGAATCGAGGGAAAACAAAAAACCGGCTGAAAGCCGGACATTTTTTAATTATGACTCAGGATGCATAAGGGATCACCGCGAGGTAATCCCTTCAATGAAAGAGCTCGCTCTTTCGAATCGAGGGAAAACAAAAAACCGGCTTTCAGCCGGACTTTTTTAATTATGACTCAGGATTTATAAGGGATCACCGACAGGCAATCCCTTCGGGACCACAAGTAAATCAAATGAAATCCTGCTGAACAGAAGAGTTTTTTTATTTGCTCGCCCATGAGCAGGTGAAGGAAATTTGCCTGGGCTATAGCCGCGATGAGGCTCTTCAATCCTGTTATATTTGAAAACCATTAAAAACAAAAAATGAAAACTTATCTAATCACCTTTGATTTCGCAGAAGATGCTAAATCCGGCGGAGCAATAACTGCAGGTGAGTCATTGGAAGAGCATACAGGCATACATGATTTTCTCAGAGGAAATACTGCATTGCAGCTAGCGCCAAATTCATTTCTTTTAAAGACGGAAATGAGTATGGAAAAAATTTATACTCAGTTAATTTCATCTCTCGAAAGGCAGGAAAGTTTATTCATCTTCGATGTGGGAATAGAACGCTACCAGGCATTTTCTCCGCCGGAAATAAGGGAAGCCCTTGGAGCCATGACCAGGCCTGATTTGGAATAGAAGATTTCTGTTTTTAATACCGATGGAAAACAGCCTGTTTATGACAGGAACCTGACAGTGTCAGCCAAAAATAAGTTGGATATTGCTATATAATTTCCAACTTTACATTGTAGTTTTCATTTGTTCCTTGTTTAAGCCAGAGCTGATGAAAAAATATTTTACTTTTTTGTTTTTTATTTCTCTTGCGTTACAGCTTTTCGAAGTGAAAGCGGACTATTGGACACAGCTTTCAGATTTTCCCGGACCCGTCAGGCAGGTATCATCTTCTTTCACGATCGGAAGCAGGGGATATGTATGCTGCGGTTATAACGGAAGCAGTCTTGCTGATTTATGGGAATACAACTCTGTTACAAATCAATGGACTCAAAAAGCGGAACTACCGGGTGCAGGAAGAAATGGCGCAGCTTCATTTGCCATTGGTAATAAGGGTTACGTAGGTATGGGTGCCGGAGAGCAGACTGATTTTTGGGAGTATGACCCCGTGGCAAATTCATGGACGAGGAGAGCAGATTTTCCAGGAGCAGCCCGGGGTTTTGCGGCTTCATTTGCGATCGGTACGAAAGGATACTTCGGCCTTGGCGGAAACAACGGTACCCTTGGTGATTTCTGGGAATGGGACCAGGTTACGGATGCCTGGCAACAGAAAAATAATTTCCCGGGCCCGGGAAGAGGATATCTCACCTGCTTCGTGGTAAACGGAAAAGGATACATGAACGGCGGGCTCAGCGGGAACACTTACTTTCATGACAATTGGGAATATGATCCGGTTAATGATGCCTGGACACAGATGGCAGACCTGCCGGCAGATGGCCGGGCCGACGCATCCTCATTCACAATCTGTGACAAGGGATACCTGGGCTCAGGAGGCGAAGAGCCTTTTTACCACGACTTCTGGCAGTTTGATCCGTCACTCAATCTCTGGATCCGGAAGGCCGACGTTCCCGGCGGTGGGCGCGACGATTGCGCTTACTTTTCAATCGGCAATAAAGGATACCTTGGATTGGGACAATTGATGGGCGTTACCTACGCAACGGATTTTTGGGAATATACTCCTGACAGTGAATGTGTGCTTCCGCCTGTTGCATCCTTTGGCGCTCTCAACGGACTTTGCCCTGGCACCTGCGCCATCGTCTATAATTTTTCCCTGAATGCAACTTCCTGGCAGTGGAGTTTTCCGGGAGCCACGGTTACTTCCAGCTCTTCTGCCGAGCCAACTGCCGTCTGCTACAACACGCCTGGCACGTATGACATCACGCTCGTGGCCTCTAACGCGGCCGGAAGCGATACGATGGTGCTTTACGGCTGTATCACCGTTTACCCTTTTACACTTCCGCAGGCCATCGTACAAAACGGTGACAGCCTGATCTCTGCACAAGGCTTTGCCAACTACCAGTGGTATTATGACGGCGACCTGGTACCCGGGGCCACGGAATATTTTTATGTGATCTCCGACAGCGGAGACTACAACGTGATCTGTACCGATACAAATGGCTGTGAGGTAGAAGCGGCCATCTACGACGTGCATATCGGGATTGAAGAGCTCAATGCAGAAAATGAAATTGTAATTTTTCCGGATCCTGTCGGGGAAAAGTTATTCATTCGCTTTGATAAGTTACAAGGATCGTCTATTGCGGTTTATAATACGCTCGGCGAAGTAATTCATCTTCCGGTTGACACCTGGGACCAAACCATTGACTGCAAATTGCTGTCTCCCGGAATATACTTTCTTGTCTTGTCTTCCGGCTCTAAAACAATCCGATCGAAATTTTTGAAGGAGTGAAGTGAAAAGCTGCATTGATCTTCTTACATTTATTCTGCAAGCAAACCTTTCACAAAACTCTTGAAATCAGTGACAGACAAAAAATATCAGGCGCAACGTTTATTAAAGATTGAGTTCTAGTTGATGGTACTCAACTCACCCTTTTCAGCCGCACGCTGCAATTTTTTATTGGCAAAGATCGCAACGTCAACCCGGCGGTTTTGCTGTCTGCCTTCAGTGGTTGTATTGTCTGCAACAGGCTGGTCCTCTCCATAGCCGTTGGTGGTAATCCGCGAGCCCTGTACACCATAGGATTTCAGGAAGTCGGCGACGGCTGAAGCCCTGTGATCTGAAAGAATTTTATTGTGCTCTGCAGTGCCGGTATTGTCGGTGTGGCCCTCTACCAGGATGTTTGTATCATCGTACTTCTGCAGCGTCTTTGATAGGTCGCTTAAATTTGCCAGGCTTGCTTCACTTAGTTTGTAGGAATCAATGTTGAAGAGAATCCCTGAATCAAAAGTGATTTTAATTCCTTCCCCGATCCGTTCTACTTTGGCATTCTTCAGATCTGCCTGCAGTTCCGCTGCCTGCTTGTCCATGTAGTTGCCAATCAATGCACCGGCAGCTCCCCCGACCGCAGCACCGAGTATTGCGCCAACAACCGTATGCTTGCTCTGCGCTCCGATCACTGCGCCTACGCCGGCTCCGGCACCTGCCCCGATAGCCCCTCCACGCTGTGCATGGCTCCAGTTACATGAAGTAAGTACGACACCGGCTAAAAAAGACGATAAGAGCAGAATGACAATTGTTTTATTTTTCATTTGGATGTTTTATCTCTCCATTAAAAATTCTTACCAGTTTTTATTTCAACCGCCTGCAACAGCTGATTCACGGAAAACAGGTGAAATGCCATGCCGGGCAGATGTGAAAATTCTGCACAATGGGGTACATTTTGTTCATTATTTACGATGCGAAAAAGTCGCGATAAATGATGCCTTCATACAAATTATTCCTGTTTCCTGCAGACAAATGAAGATTTAATGGATGACCTCATTCCTGTGGCATGTACTTTTCAAATCAATGGTTAAAAAAACTCTATGAAAAAGAAAATTCTATTCGTGGCGCTGCTCGCAGTCGCTGGCAGCATCGCAAAAGGACAGACCCTTACGGTGGGTCCTAAAGCCGGGGTCAATATTTCAAGGCTGACGAACCTCGAAGACCTTCAATCCAAAACTGGCTTCACAGCCGGTGGATTCCTCGTCTACAGTTTTATAGAAAACTTTGGAGTGGGAGCGGACCTGCTCTATTCAGGTGAAGGGGCGAAATATGTTTACCTGGTCAACGATGGAAATAATACGACAAGGTACCAGTATAAAGTAAGCCTGAATTACCTGCGTATGAATGTTCCGTTCAACTATTTTTTCTGCAAACAGGAAAATGCATTCCGTCCGAAAATTTTCGCCGGACCAAGCCTTGCATTTTTGCTGTCGGCAAAAAATAAATCGGAGCTCATTTCAGCATCAGATAATTCAGCCACTGTAGTTACGGGAACAAAAAGTGTAACCGGTAACTATAAGGGAGCAGACTTTGGTGCGTTGGCCGGAGTGGGCTTCAATTATAAACTCGCCGAGGAAACGTGGTTGAACTTTGATGCAGCCTACCACATCGGCGGCACTGACATTCCGAAGAACCCTCCTGCGGGCGCTGACCCGGTACACAATACAGGCATTGCGCTTACGCTTGGAGTTGGTTTCGGATTTTAAAATATAAGCCGACTTTCGGTGGTTGGCACTTCCCGGCAGATGATCCATTCAACATAGATCATCTGCCGGTTATTTTTTTGAAGCGGATGCACCCGTTTTGAATCACGTCCTATTTTAGCAGGAGCGGTTTTTCATGACATGCCAGCCCCCCTTATTCATACTTTTGTGAAGGCCGGTAAATCCTGAATAGTCTTTGTAATAACTATTAGATTTGTTGCTGATTCGAAATAGAAGCGTGCATCAAATGAATATTTTATCCCGTACAATAATATTCTGTTTTCTCTTGTCTTTTTTCAAAGTTTCCGGCTCCGACAAAGAGTCTGTCGAGCAAAAAGCACTTGATTATTTTATTACTCAATTAGATTCTTATCCGCTACTCTGCTTTAACGGAGGGTATTTTGATAAGAAAAAAGGGGAACTGTATCTGAACAGGAACTGCTGCCCTGCTGCTTTTCAACTTCGTGGTTTCGAAAAACCATCGTACACAAATAAATTCTTTAACATCGATTTCTTATTGAAGCAGGATAAAAATATTCTGGATTCATTATTTCGTTCATCACCCGATAACTACATTTTCTCAAAGCAGAAATATGATTTTATTAACTTAACGAGGAGCTGGAAAAAAAAAGTTCCCCGCTACTCTGATCTTTCTATATGTGTTTGCGATCCCGTAAAGTTTAACGATTTTGAAGTTGTTGTCATCCGAATCACTTGCAAAAGTGATTGGATTTTACAAAACGTTTATATCAAAATGGACAATGAAGGCAACCCTGTTTCAATAGCTTCGGATGGAGGATATCGATAACCCTTCGAACCTTCTTTAGAAAAACATTCATTCAATTTTAAAACGGGCTGATAAAATAAATTTTATGCAAGAGAACTGTTTTTCATATTTGCAGAATAAGTATTAAGCATGACGAAAAAACTATTGCTTCTTTTTATTCTTCTCAAGGCACAAACGCTGGCAGCACAGCAACATCCCTGGGAGTGGGCCAAAATTGGGATACCGAATTGGAGCGCGGAGGGAAGCGGTCTGGCGACAGATAATATTGGAAATGTGTATGTGACCGGTGAATTCCAGGACGACACTATGCAGATTGACAATACAGTTCTAACTGCTCCAGGTCCGTTTAATAATTTATTCCTGCTGAAATTAGACGTGACCGGTAATGTGGTATGGGGTAAGAAAGCTTTTGGGTTAATCAGCGGGAGCGTAGAAAGCATGGATATGGTAATTGACAGTAACGCCAATGTTTACATCTGCGGCTACTTCCTTGCAGACACATTGATTTTCGACCAGGATACAGTTTTCGATTCAAATACTTTTCAGTCGGATTTATTCATCGTGAAATACGATTCATCAGGCAATGTGAAATGGATTAAGATTGTAAACAGTTGCGGATGGGATGAAGCTCACAGCATTGCAATTGACAAGGATGCGAATATTTATGTGACAGGCTTTTTCGATTGTATTGCTTTGAGGCTGGACAGCATAACACTGACAAGCCAGTTTCCCGGCGGTACCAATTCAGCTTTTGTTGCCATGCTGGATTCATCCGGTGAAACAGTTTGGGCCAGAAGTTTTTATGAAACTCCGTTTGAGGATGTATACGGGAAATGCATTGCTGCAGACGCAGATGGTAATAGTTACATCAGCGGATTGTTTTATGGAGATACGTTGGTGATGGACAGTGTTATTCTTCTTAATCCTGTTGATCACAATTTCGCAATGTATCTCGCTAAACTTAATCATGCAGGTCATGTGGTATGGGCGCGCAGCTTTGCTGACTCATCTGTTTTTGGCTACCGCGACATTCCGCTTGCCGCTGATCAAAGGGGGCACTTGTATGCTACCGGGCAATTCGGAAATTCATTCATGGCATTTGAAAATGACACCTTGTGGAATCAAGGTTCTGATAATATTTTTATCGCCCAATTTGACACCTCCGGTGCAGAACAATGGGCCAAACGAACAGGATATAATAATGTTGATGTTCCAACAGATATTCAGGCTGACGCAGAAGGAAATGTTTTTGTTACCGGCTATTTCGACAATGAGTTCCTCGTCCTGGGAACGGACACTTTATTTAATACCGGGTACTTTGAACGGTTCAATATCTTTATTTATAAAATTGATGAAACGGGGATGCTTCTGTCGTCAAAAAATGCAGGCGGTGAGTATTCTGACAATAAGCCTTATGCCATTGCAGTAAATAAAGCAGGAAATGTTTTTATAACAGGATCCGGAGGAGTACCCGAAACGCCTTTTGGCCTGGATACACTGCGGGGAGCGATGTTTTGGGACCTGATCATTGCAAAGCAATCGTTCCTGGAAATTTCTCCCTGGACAGGAGGCATCTGTCCTGATTCTTCCATCATGTTATCGGCACATGGAGCTCAGAGTTATTCCTGGTCACCTTCAACAGGCCTCAGTTCAACCACCGATTCAATTGTTATTGCCCAACCGGATTCAACGATTATCTATACCGTTGTCGGAACAAAAGATGGAATAACCTCCGGCGCAAGAATTAAAGTGACCGTTTACGGATTGCCTGTTGCAGATGCAGGTCCTGATGTGGCCATCTGTTTTGGGCAAAGCATCAATATTGGAACAGGCGGACCGTGGACCAATGAATATACCTGGAGTCCTCCCGATGAACTTCATAATCCGAATTCTGCCAGCCCGCTTGCATCACCATTTTCCAACACAACATATATGCTGACAGTTGTCGATCCATCCACCGGTTGTTCAAATACAGATACCGTCAATGTTACTGTCTATCCGAATCCACCTCAGTCAACGATCACAAGACAGGGTACAACTTTGCTGTCAGGCGAACCAGGTTATTTCTACCAATGGTTTTACAACGAAATGATCATACCGGGTGCAACATCTGAAAATTATGCTGCATCAAAAAGCGGTAGATACATTGTAGTAGTTATTGATTCAAATGGATGCTTCAGTATTTCGTATGAATTTGAAATAAAAAATATTGAACAACTTGTTGCAGAGGGAGCCATGCTCTATCCGAATCCAACAGAAGACCTGGTCAATGTCAGCAGTCTGGAAGTCATCGATGAGCTGAAGATTTTCGATTCGGTAGGGCAATGCGTCTTTGAATCCACTCCTGGAACTGCAGACGCTGTTGTCGATATTACCGGCGCGAGCGGGATATATTTTCTAACAATGCTTAGCAAGGATAAGCTGATTACAAGGAAAATTTTGAAGAAAAAATAATTGTAATAAACCGGAGGAATGCCGGCTCGTGGCAAACCGATTCGATGAAATAAATCCGGCTAAATGCCAACAACAAAATAATGAGATGAATAAAATAAAACCGGTCTGCGCCACGATTGTATTGATTATTTATTTGGGAGCAGCCATTTCATCCGAAGTTTTCAGCCAAAGCAATACGTATGAAATATTTGCTTTAAAATTTGGTGAGCGTACAAATAAAATACCGGTTTCAGATGCGGCAGTAGGCGCAACAGGTATTGATAGTTTAAATGTTTGGTTTATGTATTGGTTGCTGAAAGGTACTAATG
>Ga0134121_10002492_pt1 | contig 15869 bp, 17 predicted proteins | sample KB301_FD_96463 | JGI IMG/M metagenome (GOLD analysis project Ga0134121, IMG submission 96463) | Terrestrial soil microbial communities without Nitrogen fertilizer from Kellogg Biological Station, Michigan, USA - KB3-0-1 | ecosystem: Environmental > Terrestrial > Soil > Unclassified ... | reverse complement strand
GCTAGACTCGTCCTCTACTATTCTCGACCCCAATATAGTGGGGCAAGAGCATTACAATGTTTCTCGTGAAGTTCAGAGAGTTCTTCAGCGCTATAAAGATTTGCAGGACATCATCGCCATCCTTGGTATGGAAGAATTGTCTGAAGCCGATAAAGAACTCGTTTTCCGCGCGCGTAAAATTCAAAAGTTCCTATCACAACCTTTCTTCGTCGCCGAGCAGTTTACCGGCACAAAGGGGCAGTATGTTCCGCTCTCCGAAACCATAAGATCTTTTAAGGAGATACTGGAAGGCAAACACGACGACAAGCCGGAAAGTGATTTTTATATGAAGGGCGCTCTTTAAAAATTTAAAACAGAAATTTGCTTTTTGAGAGAAGCTGGTTCTTTTTTAAAACATATTTATGTCAAAACAATTAAAATTAAAAGTGATCACACCAGAACGTCTCGTGCTAGAAGAGATGGTAGACAGAGTGAGTTTACCAACTACTGAAGGCGAGATAACGGTGTTGCCGGAGCACATTCCACTTATTTCTGGATTAGCGTCTGGAGACGTGGTTGCCTTTGTAAACAATGAACATGTGCCGATGGCTGTCGTTGGCGGATTTGTGGAAGTAAAACAAGACAAAGACGGAACGGAAGTTGCCGTCTTGGCTGATTTTGCCGAGACTATCGCTGAACTGTCTGAAGAAAAAATAGCTCAAGCAAAAGTTCACGCGGAAGAATTAAAGAAGCAAATGGAAAATAAGGAGCATGTGGACTTTGAACATTTTGAAGCTGAACTTGAACGCTCACTCACTCGAGTAAAAATTGCTGATAAATGGAGGACAAGAAAGTATAGGAAGTAGTAAAATTTTTGAAAAGATTTTCTTAAAACTACACCCTCGGAGTCATAAGGACAGGGGACCCACACGTTTTTTAAAAATCTTTTCAAAACTTTTTAAACAATTATGTCAAAATTTTACGTAGTAGCCACGCCGATAGGAAATATGGGAGACATAACACTCCGAGCGATTGAGACGCTGAAGAGCGTGGATTTGATATTGTGCGAGGATACTCGCGAGACCTCAAAAATTTTACAGAAATACAACATAGCTACTGCCACAATGAGCTATCATGCTCAGAGCAAACTCGCGAAGGTAGATAAAATTTTTGAATTGCTTGAAGGGGGGAAGAATCTAGCATTAGTATCAGATGCCGGCACTCCGGGAATTTCTGACCCAGGAGCAATGCTGGTTTCCCAAATTAAAAATAATCTGCGCGATAGAGTAGATGTAATTCCGATTCCAGGAGCTTCTGCTGTCATCGCTGCGCTTTCTGCATCAGGCCTAGCAACGCACGAATTTACTTTTCTTGGATTTCTTCCACACAAAAAGGGCAGAGAAACATTGTTCAAAGAAATAGCTAGCGCAAAACGCACCATGGTATTTTACGAATCTCCGCACAGAATTTTAAAAACCTTAGAATCGCTTGTAAAATTTTGTCCCGACAAGACAGTCTGCATGGGAAGAGAATTGACAAAAATATATGAAGAATTCAAAACTGGTACACCGGTGGAAATTTTAGAATACTTAAATAAAAATCCCGTAAAACAAAAAGGCGAATTTACAGTCATAGTGTCTTAATGTAAAAAGAAAGCTCGCCCGAAGTGGAAAGACAAGCTTTCTTTACTTGGGGCGAGCGGTGCCGCCTTATTTGTCCCAGATGTGGTCACGAAACGGATCAATGAATGCCGGCCATGGACCGATCGGCTCTGGTAGCCGAGTCTTTGGCTCCAGCCGTCGCCTTTTGCCGTCATCCCAACTTTCTGGGACTGGATTTCCTCCAGCTCTGCGCGGATTTTTTTTGGCCATTTTTTCCTTTCTCCTCCTAAATCTAAAATTTAGAAGATGGATTTTGTCCTATTTAAGGATAAATGATAGATCATGAAGAGGATTTTTGCAACACCTATTTCAACTTATGTTTCAAACAAGTAGCAATAGACCAATCAAAACCGCCTCTTTCTGCCAGATATTTCATCTTGTCTAACGCCCAGATGCAGTCGTCTAAGACTTCATCGCAGGCCTGATACAGCATTTTTGCTTCCTTTGCCAATTTATTATAGGCATATCTGCCGGTATAAAATTCTTTCGGCATTTTTTCCCAGTCATTCATTTTATAGTAACAATTTACAATTTCATGAACCGGATTTACCGCTTGCTTGTGTTTTCGCAAATTATCTAAATATCCCTTGAATGGATTTTCCAGGCTGCCCTCTATATCTTTTTTTTCTTCCTCATCCATCCTTTTATTTTAGCATAAATGTGATATATTGGATTTCATGGGTATTTTTACGAAAAAATTAGGAATTGATTTAGGAACTGCGAATACCCTCGTGTTTTTGCCCGGCAAGGGGATTATCTTAAACGAGCCTTCGGTTGTAGCGGTTTCTGAGCAAGATAATAAAATTTTGGCTATCGGTTTTGAGGCGAAGGACATGATCGGCAAAACTCCAGAATCCATCATTACCTATTGTCCGATGAAAGATGGAGTCATCGCGGACTATCGCGTTACCGAGGCGATGCTCCGTTATTTCATAAATAAGGCAATGGGAAAGTTTAATTTTTTTAAGCCGGACGTGATGATTTCGGTACCAGCCGGCGTGACTAGCACGGAGAGACGGGCGGTGATTGAGGCGGCCATTCGCGCCGGCGCAAAAAACGCCTATGTAGTTAAAGAACCCATTTTGGCTGCCATCGGTGCAGGGATTCCGATTTACGAATCCAAAGGCCACATGGTTGTGGATATCGGCGGAGGTACGACGGACGTAGCTGTGATATCGCTCGGCGGGATCGTATCTTCGACCTCGGTCAGATGCGCGGGAAATAAAATAGACCAGGCGATAGCTGATTACATTAAAAAAACTTTCAACTTGGCGATCGGCGACAGAACAGCCGAAGAAGTAAAAATAAAAATTGGCGCAGCGGTGCCGCTGGAAGAAGAGCTCCACGTCACCATCAAGGGGCGGGACTATATCCAAGGCCTGCCTAGATCTGCCCAAGTTTCGACAAATGAGATAGTAAAGGCGATAGATGGAGAATTAAAACAAATAATAAAAGCGGTAAAGGATGTGCTACAAGAAACCCCGCCTGAACTCGCTTCGGACATCATAGACCAAGGCATTATTATGACCGGGGGATCTTCTCAGCTGCGAAATATTGCCGATTTAGTTTACAGGAAAACGGGCGTCAAAGCGATTATCGCCGAAGATCCTCTTTTTTGCGTGGTCAAAGGCACGGGCATAGCCCTTGACCATATGGAAGTTTACAAAAAGACATTTTTAAGCAAAAGATAGATCTTTACAAAATATAAAATAGCTACTTTAAAAAACCTGCATAATTTTCTGCTGAAAATTTGCTAAGACTTTGGCCCGTCGGCCTGCGTAGGATTTTTAAAAGCATTATTTTATATTTTACGAAATTAACATCATGAAAATAAAAGAACATTTGGATAAAAATAATTTGCACCACGCGTATCTCATAGAAGGTATACGCGAAGAGATTTTGCCGGAACTGATTCAATTTATTAAAAGTCTGGGGGTAGATACCGATGGAAACGGAGATTTTATTCATATTTCCGCAGATTCTTTCAAAATTGAAGATGCGCGCAATCTAAAGTCTTACAGCGCAGAAAAAGGTTTTTCTGATTCCAAAAAGATATTTGTAATTTCTGCTAATAGTTTTTTGTTAGAGGCTCAGCACAGCCTCTTGAAAATGTTTGAGGAGCCGATAGAAAACAGCCACTTTTTTGTAGTTATCCCCGATGCGGATTCTTTGCTTAAAACTTTAGTTTCTCGATTTTATTTTATTTCTACCCAGCAGGACATGATCGAATACTTGAAAGATGCTGAAAAATTTATAAGTATGCCGCTACAGGAGAGGATTAATTTTTTAAAAGAATTACTGGCGGAGGATGAAGAGAGCGAAGAAATTGCTATTTTGAATTCGTCGCGTTCAAAATCATCAAAATTTCTAAACGCGCTTGAATCCGTCTTATCAAAGAAAATTTTCGAGACAGGAGTTGACTGCTTTGAACATATTTTTAAAATCCGCGAATTTCTTCGCCAGCCGGGAAGTTCCACCAAAAGTCTGATGGAGTCCGTTGCGTTAGTTATACCTGATTTTAAAAATCGATTTTTATGATAGTATAAAATTATGCCGTCAGATGTATTACAAAAAACTCCAGAAGGCCAGCCACCACTATATTCTATTTCAAGAGAAGAGTTTTTAGTACAACCAAAAGATATACAACCGTACAAACCTGGTGATAAGGTTACAAGAGAAAATTTCGTCAACTTTCTAATTTTGAGCTATGCAATATCTATGGGTCAACCGGCAGTGCAATATTTTTTCATGCAATGGTTGAGGTTAAAGTATGGCTTTGATTATTCCAGTACTCTGGATAATTTTCTAGATACTGGTGGATGGAAGGTTTTATCAGAAAATGAAAGAAATAAATTTAAGCAACAGTTCTATCGAGTAAGTAAACATAGGGAAAAAGTAGGTTCTGAAGAGGCAGCTGTTGTGGAAAGCAAGATAGCGAATGAAATAACGTCATTGTGTGCTAAACACCAGGGGTATCTTATCAAACCCAGTCAAATAGCGGGCTTTAATACTTATGCTGAATTTTTAAAATTTGCACAGGAAGAAGTGGTAAGACAAAGAGCCATGCCGAGATAGATAATTCATTTTATATATATGATATAGTATATCTATGCAATACAACTTTTCAAACTTTAAAACGGAGCTTAAAAAGGTGGGGGATTTTCTAAGCAAGGAATACAACCAGTTGAACATCGGCCGAGCATCGCCGATGGTTTTGGACGGAATCACGGTTGAGTCATACGGCGCGCGCGTTCCGCTAAAAAATACAGCTTCGGTTTCTATCGAAGATCCAAAGACTCTGCGTGTCGCCCCTTGGGATAAAAACCAAATCAAAGATATAGAAAAGGCGATAGCGGCGGCGAACTTAGGTCTTTCGGTTGCTACCGACGACTTGGGCATCAGAGTTATCTTCCCGCAATTAACTACGGAAAGTCGCCAATCCCTCGTAAAAGTTTTGAAGGAAAAGCTAGAAGAACAGAGGATAACGGTGCGTCGTGAGCGCGAACGTATTTGGGAAGACGTCCAAACCAAGGAGCGCGAAGGCAAACTGACAGAAGATGAAAAATTCAGAGCAAAAGAAGAATTGCAAAAGATTATCGATGAAGCCAACAGAAATCTAGAGGCGAGTTTTGAAAAGAAACAAAAAGAAGTGATTGGGTAAAAGATATGGAAATAATTGTCTTTTTAATAATTTTGCTGGTGCTTGTTTTAGTCCACGAGTTCGGACATTTTTTTACTGCCAAAAAGTTCGGCGTTCGGGTGGATGAATTTGGTTTTGGTTTTCCGCCCAGAATTTTTAGTGTAAAGAAGGGGGAGACAGTCTACAGTTTAAACCTCCTGCCTATAGGCGGATTTGTTAAAATATTTGGCGAAAATCCGGATGAAGAAAGCATGACTGGCCCGGACAGAGAGAGAAGCTTTGTCAATAAGGCAAAATGGAAGCAAGCCGTGATATTGTTTGCCGGAGTATTTATGAATTTTTTATTAGCCTGGCTGTTGTTTTCCGTCGGTTTTATGTCCGGACTCCCAACATCGGTTGGCAACGAACCAAAAGGCTACCAACTTTCTGATGTAAGCTTGACCGTGGTTTCAGTTTTATCTAAATCTCCGGCTGAAATGGCGGGACTGAAGTCCGGAGATAAAATAATTTCTATCAAAAGCGGCAGGGATTCTGTCTACAATTTAAGTCCAGAGAGTTTAAAATCATTTGTGCTCACTCACGGTAACAGGGAGATAGATATCGGATACACCAGTGGCCAAGATAAGAAAATAAATTCAGCTCCCATCATCCCGGCCCTAAATAAAGCGACCAACGAGCCGGAAATAGGCATAGCTATGGATATGATCGGCACGGCTAAATTAGGTCTTTTTAGCGCTCTTTTGGAGGGCTGGCGCCTCAACTGGTTTGTCACTAAAAGCACCGTTATAGGCCTTTATACGCTCGTTTCTGATGGAATACGGGGCAAGGGCAACCTCGAGTCGGTCACAGGCCCGGTCGGCATGGTGAGTGTCGTTGGCAATGCCTATCACTTTGGCTTTGTCTACCTTCTTTCTTTTGCCGCCCTTATTTCTGTTAACCTGGCGATTATAAATTTGCTGCCATTCCCGGCGCTTGACGGAGGACGTCTTTTCTTTTTGCTTATTGAAAAAATAAAAGGTTCGCGCATTAATCCAAAAGTTACAAATACTGCCAACATGATCGGTTTCAGTATTTTGATAATTTTTATGCTTATTGTCACTTATCATGATGTGGTGAAATTATTCTAAATTATGCAGAAAGTAAAACTCGTTCACGAAGTCAGGGCGGTGAAAAGTAAAAAAGAACTCGCGAATATAATCAAAGCGCAGAGAATAAGCGAAAAAGTGTTGAGAGGCACTTTAGGTAAATTGCGCACCGGAATTATGGAAACAGAAGTTGCCAATTTTATTAAAAAATCTTTCATAAAATACGGCGCGCCAATCCTGTCTTTCCCGCCGATAGTCGCCTTTGGTAAAAATACTGCGAACATTCACCACGAACCGGGCAAAGCAAAACTCAAAAAGGGCGACTTCATAATGTTTGATTTCGGATGTACAGTAAACCACTATTGTTCCGACATGACCAGATCGTATTTCTGGGGAGAACCCAATAGAAAAATACAGAAAAAACAAAAGAAAATATACAGCGATGTGCTTCAAGCCATGGAGCTTGCCCTGACCAAAATTAAAAGAGGAGAAAGGCGAGCAAAAATTATAGATGAATCAGCCCGAAGGTTTTTAAATAAAAAATATGGCAGTAAGAATAAGAAAAATTTCCAACATGGTCTGGGGCATGGCGTGGGTACTGTTATACACGAATGGCCAAATTTTAAACCAAAGAGCGAGGACGTTATACCGGCAGGGTGCGTCATGACTATTGAGCCGGGGCTTTATTTCAAAGGTTTTGGCGGAGTAAGGATAGAGGATATGGTCTTGATTACCAAGAAAGGATATAGAAATTTAACGAATTTCCCGAAAGATTTAAAAAGTGCGATTTTAAGATAATTAGGTTATACTGTTGCCATGAAAAAAGGGAAGTTAAAAATAGGAGTGCTTTTCGGTGGTAAATCAGCGGAACACGAGGTGTCGCTCCAATCAGCCAAGAATGTCATTTCAGCGCTTAACAAAAAGAAATATAAAATAACCCCGATCAAAATAGGCAAGGATGGCAGATTTGACTTCAACAGAATTAAAAATTTTGACGTTATTTTCCCGGTGATGCATGGACCATTTGGCGAAGACGGCAGCATGCAAGGACTTTTAAAGCTTGCCAATGTTCCTTTTGTCGGCCCGGGCGTTTTGGGTTCGGCTGCGGGAATGGATAAGGATGTTACCAAAAGACTTTTGAGAGATGCAAAAATCCCGATTGGGAAATTTATTACTTTTAAATCAGGAGACAAGATTGATTTTATTCAAGTAAAAAGGAAGCTCGGTCTGCCGCTTTTTATCAAACCTGCCAATATGGGCTCTTCGGTCGGAGTAAGTAAAGTTCGAAATGAAGATCAATTTAAAAAAGCCGTCAAGGATGCGTTTTTATTCGATACTAAAATAATTATTGAAGAATTTATCGACGGCCGAGAGATAGAGTGCGCCCTGCTTGGCAATGACGCTCCAATCGCATCTATACCAGGTGAGATCATCGCCAATCAGGAATTCTATTCTTATAATGCAAAATATATCGATTCTGGATCAGTCGCCGTCATTCCAGCCAAAATTGATAAAAATACCATAAAAAAAATACAAAAGCTGGCAGTTAAAACATTCCAGGCTTTAAACTGCGAGGGGATAAGCAGGGTAGACTTTTTTCTTAAAAAAAACGGGGAAATTTTTGTAAATGAAATCAACACTATTCCGGGATTTACAGACATCAGCATGTATCCTAAATTGTGGGAGGCAAGCGGTGTGCTAGTATCGGAACTTCTGGACAAATTGATTCATTTCGCGATAGAAAGATTTAAGAGAGAGCAGAAATTAAAAACAACGGTCAGTTAAAAACTATTATGGCAGCCATTAGCAAGAAAAATAACCAACCAATTGGCGTGTTTGATTCAGGGGTCGGCGGCCTTTCTGTCTTGCGAGAACTCCAAAAGAAAATGCCGCATGAGAATTTTGTATTTTTAGCCGACCAGAAATACGTGCCTTACGGAGAAAAAACGAAAAAAGAGCTGGTGAGTCTCGTATATAAAATAACGGATTATTTGATAAAGCACCATGATATAAAAATGATGGTTGTAGCTTGTAATACCGCCACTTGCGGAGCTATCGCTGAACTTAGAAATAAATATTCTCTGCCGATTGTCGGCACAGTTCCGGCCATCAAACCAGCTGCGGAAAAGACAAGAACAAAAACAGTGGGGATCATTTCCACTCCTTCAACTTCCAAAAGCAAAGTGCTACATGCTCTCATCAAAGATTATTGTCGGGGCGTGAAGATGCTAAATATTGGCTGTAAAAATCTTGAGGATGTGGTAGAGAAAGGTAAATTAAATAGTCCCGAGGTCAGTCGACTGCTTGTAAAATTTTTAAAGAAAGTTAAAGATTCCAAGGCTGATTACTTGGTTTTGGGCTGCACTCACTATCCTTTTCTTAAAAACATCATACAAAAAATAGTCGGCCCCAGAATAAACCTCATAGATAGCGGTAATGCTATCGCCAAGCACACCAGATCATTGTTGGCCAATAATTTTTTGGAAAATAACCAAAAAAGAAGCGGAGAAACCTCATACCTCACCACTGGAAATCCTGTAGAATTTTCCAAGGTCTCTTCTTTTTTGTTAAAAAACGCTATCAAAGCCAAAAGGGTGAAGATTTAGATTTAACAGAAAGTCTTTTATTTTTTGTTGCTTTTTTCATTTTTTATGATAGTCTTAGACACATGTCACAAGATAGACTTATAAAACTTGCCTGTGCGACCTGTAAACGTGTTAATTACTGGTCCAGTAAAAACAAGAAACTCGTAACTAAAAAAATCGAGCTGAAAAAGTACTGCAAATGGTGCCGAAAACAAACCAAGCACAAAGAAGCCAAGAAGTAGTTTGGTAGACTAGCGATAAAATTTTTGGTAACATATCAACAAAGTGTTGGTATGTTTTTTTTGAGTCAGGAAACCTGAACCCCTTTTAAAGTATGAAAAAGATTGCTCTTCGGATCACTTATGTGATTCTAATGTTTTTATTTGGTGTCAATTGTCTGAGATTGTACTTTTTCCATGTGAAGGCATGGGTACTGACTCTTTCGGTTGTATCAAGTATTTTGCTCTCCTTGGTCGTCGTGATTTTCTGCGAAGATCCAGCTGAGCCAAAAAGTTAAACAGCCCCATAACAACTTTGTTGTTATGGGGCAAGTTCGTTTTTTAGCCAAACTTTGTTGCAAAAACCCCAATGGAAAGGTATAAATAAGGCTACGGGCCTATAGTTTAGCGGTAGAATTTCCCTCTCCAAAAGGGAAGACCGAGGTTCGATTCCTCGTGGGCCCGCCATTTTTATAATTATGTTAAAATAAACATATGTCTTTAGAAAAAACGAACACCAAAAAACCGGAAGAAAATCCAGAATGGCTTGCCTACAGGAAGCAACTTTTTGAAAGGCACCCGGATTATGCCGGAATTATTGATAAGGGCGAAGCTTTTGTCAGCATAAAAGCCGGCAGAAATGGAAAACTTGAATCGATTAAAATTTTTAACAGAAAAGATGGGAAACTCATCTTTTTTGAAGACTTAGTGGGGATGTCGTCGCAGGAAGACACAAAGTCTAAAGCTACCAGAGCTAGCAACTGGGGAGAAAATAATTTATAAAATGAAGCATCGGGGCAAAAACACCGCAGAAGTCTTTGTGCAATGTTTAGAAGCACGAGGAATTTCTCATATCTTTGGCGTACCCGGAGAAGAAAATCTGACTTTTCTGGAAGCTGTAAGAAATTCTAAAATTACTTTTATCACTACCAGAGACGAGCGAGCGGCCGCTTTCATGGCCTCTACGTTCGGCAGACTTACCGGCAAAGTTGGCGTTGTCCTCTCTACCCTTGGTCCCGGAGCTACAAATCTGATGACAGGCATCGCCTATGCCGAACTCGGCGGGTTCCCCCTTTTGGCTATTACCGGACAAAAAGCTATAAAAAAGAGCAAGCAGGGAAAATTTCAAATTGTTGATATCGTAGCGATGATGCAGCCGATTACTAAATTTTCCGCGACCATAAATACGGCCGAAAGAGTCCAAAACATCGTAGAAAAAGCGATCAATCTAGCTGAAACCGAGCGTCCGGGGGCAGTGCATTTAGAATTGCCGGAAGATATTGCGGAGGAAATTTGTAAGGGAAACCCAATAGCTCCTTTTGAAATGAAATATGGAAAGGCGTCGGAGAGGGAAATCATGGGGGCAATCAGAGAAATAGAAAAATCAAAACACCCGATAATTATTTTGGGCAGGGGTGCAAATAGAAAAACAGTTGAAAAAGAACTACAAGCTTTTTTGGACAAAACAGGTATACCTTTCGTTTCTACTCAAATGGGTAAAGGGTCAGCAAGCGAAGATTCTCTTCTTTACATCGGTACTACGTCTCTATCATCCGGGGATTTTGTACATCAAGCGCTACGGCAGGCGGATGCTATTGTTTTGATCGGACATGATGTGGTTGAGAAACCTCCAATTATTTTAACCTCCGAAAATTCAAGGCGTTGCAAAGTTATCCATATCAATTTCTTCCCCTCCAGCGCTAAAAATGTCTATACTCCGACACATAAAGTCGTTGGAGATATTGCTGAAACCCTTCGAAAATTTACAAAAAATATTAGAGTCAATCCCGCTTGGGATTTCAGTTATTTTTTTAAAATGCGTGACGCTTCAAATAAAGACGCTGCTATCTATGCCGCATCAAAAGATTTTCCGCTTAGACCCGAAAGGATCATCGGGGATATACAAAAGATTCTCGGGACAGACGGTATGCTGACTCTAGATAACGGCATGTATAAACTCTATTTTTCTCGGAATTTTGTTGCCAAGGAACAAAATAGTATTATCTTAGACAACACGCTAGCTACAATGGGCGCAGGCCTGCCATCCGGCATTGCTCTCAAAATTCTCTATCCTCGGAGAAAAATTATAGTCGTTTCTGGCGACGGAGGGATTATGATGAGCATCGGCGAATTAGAAACCGCGGTTAGATTGAAGATAGATTTAGTGGTGCTCATATTGGATGATTTCGGTTTTGGGATGATTCGTTGGAAACAAAAAGCAATGAACCTCTATGCTTTTGGGCTTTCTTTTGGCAATCCTGATTTCGTACTGCTGGCAAAGAGTTTTGGCGCTGTCGGCCACAAGGTGGAGAAGGCGGAAGATTTAGCCCCGCTCCTAGAAAAAACTCTTAATTCCAAAGGCGTGCACATCATAGCCTGCCCGATAGACTATGATAAGGCAAATGAGACTTTGGGAAAGTTGAAATAAAGTAATATAATAAATTATATGGCAATCCAATCAAAAAATCCGGCAACCGAGGAAGTCTTAAAAACATTTAATGAAATCTCCGACAAGGAACTTGAAAAAAAACTTTCCCTTGCTTCGGAAACTTTTAATTCCTGGAAAAAAACCACTTTTAAAGAGCGCTCTCTTTTAGTTCGCAAATTGGGGGAATATTTGCGCGACCATAAAGAAGATTTTTCGAGACTGCAAATGCTTGAAATGGGCAAAACCATGAAGTCTGGACCGGCCGGGATGGAAAAATGCGCCACACTTTGCGATTATTATGCCGACAATGCGGAAACTATTTTGGGGATTGAAACTCTGCGCACGGATAAAAAGGAACAGTATGTTAGATTTGACCCTCTCGGTGTGGTTCTGGCTGTAATGCCCTGGAATTTCCCATTTTGGCAGGTATATCGTTTCGCTATCCCGGCTTTAATGTCTGGCAACGTTTGTCTGCTCAAGCATGCTTCAAATGTGCCGCAGTGTTCTGAAGCAATAGAAGAATCTTTTCGCTTATGCGGATTTCCTCCTGGAGTGTTCCAAAATTTACTGTTACCATCATCCCGTGTAAAAAATCTAATTCATGATTCTAGGATAGCTGCGGTGACTCTGACTGGCAGTGAAAAAGCGGGGAGTGAAGTTGCGCGCATCTCGGGAGAAGAAATAAAAAAAGTTGTGCTGGAGTTGGGCGGCAGCGATCCGTTTATTGTATTTGCGGATGCGGATATTCAAAAAGCGGCCAAAACAGCCGTGCTGGCCAGATTGCAGTCAAATACCGGACAGAGCTGTGTCGCCGCTAAACGTTTTATCGTTGAGGAAAGCATAAAAGATAGTTTTGTTAAAGACGTGGTCGCGGAACTTTCCAAGCTGTCTCTCGGTGATCCGAGTGACAAGGAGACAGATATCGGGCCTCTGGCGCTCGAGCAGATCTTATTAGAAGTTGAAGCGCAAGTGAAGAAATCTGTGTCGCTCGGAGCCAAAATTATTTGCGGAGGTGAAAGAAGGAAGGGAAAAGGCTATTTCTATTTACCCACCGTCATAACCAATATCAAAAAAGGCATGCCGGTATATGATGAAGAAGTTTTCGGACCAGTTTTTCCAGTTATCTCATTTAAAACAGAAGCTGAAGCGATACAGATAGCGAATGATACCAGGTATGGCCTAGGCGCATCTATATTTACTTCTGATCTAAACAGGGCCAAAAGAATCATCCCGCAGATTGAAGCAGGTAATGTCTGCGTGAATGACATCGTCAGATCAGATCCTCGCGCGCCGTTTGGGGGAGTTAAAAAATCAGGATATGGAAGGGAACTTGGCACCTATGGTATAAAAGAATTTGTAAATATAAAAAATGTCTGGTTTGGGTAAAAAATTAAAGATTATTTTTTATAATTTTATTCGCTAGTTTTGATACAGTAGTTTTATTCGATAGCTCAAGCCACTTTATTTGCTTGTCGCGCTTGAACCATGTCATCTGACGCTTGGCATATTGCAATGTTTGCCTCACCACCTTTTCATAAGTGGGATTAAAATATTCAAAACCAAGTTCTTTCAGTCTTTTTTCTGACACTCCGGATCGTTTAAGTCTTTTAATTTCATCTAGCAAGCCATTCTGGAACATTTTTTTAACTCTTTTTTCTATTTTCTTTTTTAATTCATCTTTCGATAAATGTAAGCCTATTTTTATAAATCTATACTTGGGTTTGATTTCTCTAATTTCTGGAACTTTGCCCAGAGCTCGCGCCACTTCTATCGCCCTGATGAGCCTCACTTTATTTTGCGGATCTATATTTTTTGCGCGTTTTTTATCTAATTTCTCTAATATTTTAAAAAGCGCCGAAGTATCCTTTTTACCCAGTACCTTGCGAAGTTTTTGATTTGGCGAGACTTCCGGAAAAACAACTCCCTTGGTTATCGCGTCAATATAAAATCCCGTACCCCCGCAAATTATCGGCGTTTTGCCGCGAGCGATTATTTCCTCTATCTTATTTTCCGCTAATAATTTATATTCTGCGGCGGTAAATTTATTTTTAGGATTTGCAATGTCAAGCAAATGGTGGGGGATTCCTCTCATTTCTTTTTTTGTTATTTTCCCGGTTCCGATATCAAGGCCTTTGTAGACTTGTCTTGAATCAGCAGAGATTATCTCTCCATTGATCTTTTTGGCTATTTTTACAGCCAGATTGCTTTTGCCGGTGGCAGTCTGACCCAAGATAACTATTATTTTTGAATTTTTTGTAAACATGAACTTTTTGAAGGGGTTTGGCGAGCGGCCGGCGAGCCAACTTCAGGATTTTTTAAGCTTAAAAAAATCCGTACCGGAAAAAAGTTCATGTTTAGAAAAATTATCCATCTAGTTACCTTTTATTATTTTAATATCTGCTCCGATAGAATTTAAGCGTTCGGCGATTTCTTCATAACCGCGATTTATCATATAAACATTGCGTAAAATTGAGGTACCGGTCGCTCCGAGCATTGAGATAAGTATAACTACGGACGGACGCAGGGCCGGCGGACACACGACCTGCGCGCCCTTTAGAGCCGTCCCGCCGTTTATATAGAGACGATGGGGGTCAGCCAGAGTAATATCCGCCCCCAGGCGGTTTAATTCAGTTAGATATATCGCCCTATTTTCATAAACCCAGTCATGGATCATTGTCTGCCCCTTGGCCCGGATAGCGATCGGCACAAAAAACGGCAGATTGTCTATGTTTATTCCGGGATAAGGATTAGAGTGCAGCTTGTCGTTTAAAGCTCGTAATTTACTTGGAAAAATTTCTATGTCAGCCAGCTTGGTTCGACCGTTAAATGAGTGATAAATTTTTGAAACTTTATATTTTAGGTTCATCCTTTTTAGTTTTTCTAATTCAAGAGATAGAAAATCAATCGGGCAGCGAGTAATCGTCAATCTCGAATCAGTAATAATTCCGGCGGAAATAAACATCATCGATTCTATCGGGTCTTCACTGTTCCAATACTCTATATCTTTATTTATTTCAGAAACGCCATGGACAGTTAGATTAGCCGTGCCGATACCTTCAATTTTGACTCCCAGCGCTTCCAGGAAAAAACATACTTCTTGCACCATATAATTCGCGCTGGCAAAACTTATTTTGGTAATACCGGGAATAAGAGCGACGGTCGTTAAAATATTTTCACAAGCAGTATCTCCGGATTCATACATAACTATTTCTGCCGGTTTAAGTTTTTTCGAGCTTACGTCGTAATTTTTTGTTGTAGTTTTTACTTTTACTCCGAGCTTTTCCAAAGCATAGATGTGCGCTGCGATGGTGCGCTTGCCGAGATTGCATCCGTGCGGATGGGGGATAGAAAAAGAGGATAGTTTGTGCACCAGAGGCCCCATCAGCATAACAATTGAGCGGGTTTTAATGGCTGATTCCACATTTATATTTTCTAAATTGAACTTCTCCGGCGGGACAATGGTCAAAGTGTTTTGATTCATCCATTTCACGGTTACTCCGATACTCTCCAGAATTTCAATTACCCTATAAACTTCTTCAATACGCGCGATGCCGTGTAACGTAGTGGTGCCACTATTTAATATAGATGCGCAAAGGAGCCCGACCGATCCGTTTTTTGAAAAATTTGTTTTGATGGTACCGCTTAATTTACGTCCTCCATTTACCTGAAAATCAATCGAATCATTTACAGAAATTATCTGGTGATCTAGGACATTGCTTATCTTGAGCAGTAGTTCAGTCGTGAAATTTTGCTCGCCTTTCTCCATCCGGGGCACAGAGCTTTGCGAAGTGTTTAGAGCTTTGGCAAACTCTTCCTGAGTCATCCCGCGATGTTCGCGCAGCTCTTTGATAAAATAGCCTATTTTTTGCTGTTCAGTATGGACGTTATTCCCTTTCTTTTTTATATTTTTTGACATACCAAAGTATTATATCTCATATATGAGATATTGCAAGTCAATTTAGATAAAATCAATTTTAATATTCCCAGAATCTGAGTATCTGCAGGACCTCAGATCGTATTCCTCTCTTTATGAGATCTGCCGCTATCTTAGGGGCATCGGCTCTTTTTTTGTCGAACAGCATTGCCGCATTGAATCGATATATATTTCCTTTTTTAGAAAGAGAAACTATCACCAATACTTTTTTCTCTCCTTTGTTAATAGACAAGACCTTTTCCTCAAATTCTTCTTTGGACCCTCGGAATGTAGCGGTAAAACTCACCATTGATTTGGTGATCAGCTTATTTTTAGTAAGAAAAATATATGCCGTCATTC
>Ga0134121_10002491_pt1 | contig 15871 bp, 4 predicted proteins | sample KB301_FD_96463 | JGI IMG/M metagenome (GOLD analysis project Ga0134121, IMG submission 96463) | Terrestrial soil microbial communities without Nitrogen fertilizer from Kellogg Biological Station, Michigan, USA - KB3-0-1 | ecosystem: Environmental > Terrestrial > Soil > Unclassified ... | reverse complement strand
TGCACCACGGCATCGAGATCGTGCGTCCCCGGGCTCGTCGTTCGCTCGTTCACGCCACCAGGCTACCGCTCTTGACTCATTCGCGCAGCTTCTCGGCAGCTGCGTCGTCATGCGGTGCCGGCTCGCCCGATCTGGCATGGAGCCCCACACTGAGCAGCCGGCATGCCGAGCCGGTTTGCCGGGCCGCGCCGCGTCTTGCCGGGTGTGCGTCGCAGATCGCAGGCGCCACCGGTCATGATACCGTGATCCGCAGTGCAATGAACCGGGATTGGACCGGGCGATTTACGCAGTGCAATAGCCAACCACGTAGAAGTTGCCCAACCAGCGTGTGAGCTGACCCGTGGTTGGGTCTATGTAGTAGAGGCCGCAGTCGTCGAGCTGGTTGGGGAGTGGGAAAAGCGTAATGCCATTGCCAGGAAACGGAGCGCTCTCGAAGGTCGGGTAGTGCGGACGCGGTCGCACGAGGGTACTCGACCACTTGAAGAACCCGGTGGTGGGGCCAGAGGTCTCCTGGGACACCGTGTATACCGATGTGGGCCGAAAGCGGCAGAAGCTGTACGTATAATTTACGTCAAAGTCAAACTCAGGCACGGAGTAGGCGTGGTTGGGGTCGATCTCGCGATGCTCCATCGCAGGATTGCCGTTCGTATCGATGGCCTTGGTGGAGGGAAATGCGCTGCTCGGGCCACCGGTGTTCGTGGTGAGCCCGCACTTGCGGGTCCACTCGATGCGCTGGAGCGCCGCCGGGATGTTGAGGCTATCCGTGGAACAGCGGGTCTCTATCACGATCTGTGCCTGGGCCATGGTGGGAAGCGCGATGACGGCGAGCGTAAACAGGAACTTGAGTACTGGCTTGAACATGGTTCTCTTGGGCAGAAGGAGAGATGGATTTCGAGCGTCATGATTGACGCTGTCCTCAGCGTCGTTGCTCAGCCCGTCTTCTGTCAATTGGATGGGTGCCATCAGTGGTGACTGTATCGGCTTCACGATCAAACATCGTGTCCGCTGGAACGACTCGCATCTCGTGAGTGGCGACTTGCGTACAGCGTTCACGTTACTGGCCAGCCGGCTGTGCTCGTGCATGCCACCGGCCATCGCATAGATGACACCGTCAAACCATTCGTGCTTGAAGCAGCTTCGCTGTTCCGCCTGAAGGTGGCGAGGGCGGCGAGGGTCTGCGCGTCGGTGCTGCTCGTACACGATGGACGGGGAACGAGACCTCTGTGGCTCCGATGTCGGACATGCTCACGGTGGATTCCGCAGAATGCTCACTTGCGTTTCGTGGGCTGCTTTCCGCCAGAAGTATTGAGCGCGACGGCCGTGCGGATGAGCGCCTTGAACGCATTCGCGTCAATCTCCTCACCCTCGTGAATGTCGATGGCGCGCCTTGCATTCCCGTCAAGGCTCGAGTTGAAGAGCTTGGCAGGGTCTTTCAAGGAAGCGCCCTTGAAGAAGGTCAATTTCACGATCGACTTGTACGACTCTCCCGTGCAGATGCCTCCGTCATGAGACCATACCGGGGTTCCCCTCCACTTCCACTCTTCCACGACATCAGGGTCGGCCTCCCTGATGAGGGTGCGCATTCTTGCCAGGGTATCGCCTCTCCAGTCACCCAGCTCGGCAATTCTTTTGCTGATGAGTTTGGAGGCGTCCGTGCCTGCTGCCTTTGGTTGACTCTTCATCTTCCTACCTTTCGCTGGGGATCGGCCGCCTTGCCCACGTTTCCAACGTCCGTCATCACAATGACGGATCGAAAGGACCGGATGTGACGGGAGCCAAGACGAAACAGATCCGATGCCGAACAGAGATGCGCAGATCACGCAAGTAGCTGATAAACAAAGGGATCACCGCAAACTCGGTCGCCATGGTCCAGGTTACGTAGCGATGCGACCGAGATCGCCAGGCTCGACTACGAGAAGCTCGTGCGGGGAAGGTACACGCGCAAGGACGTGGTCGCGCTCCTTCATCGGTCACATTCTCCTGTCGGGCTTCGTCATACGAAGTGACAAGGCGGAAGGAAGACCCATGAAGATCAAACTGACTAGCGTGCATGTGAACGACCAGGAAAAGGCTCTGCGCTTCTACACCGAAGTGCTGGGCTTTGCGAAGAAGGCCGATTTCAGTCAGGGGCCGTTTCGCTGGCTTACCGTGACCTCGCCCGAGGAGCCGGACGGAACCGAGCTACAGCTGGCGCTGAGCGATAACCCGGCGGCCAAGGCCTACCAGCAGGCAAGGTTTCAGCAGAGCCAGCCCGCGGCCATGTTCTACACCGATGACATCAAGGGCGACTACGAGCGCATGAGAGCGCGCGGCGCCGAGTTCACCATGCCGCCAACCGAGGTGACCGCCTCGACCATCGCCATGGTGAACGACACCTGCGGCAACCTCATTCAGATCGTCCAGCTGGCGCGCCGGTAGGAGTCACCCGTTAGGGCCGCGCGCGCAAGGTGTTCGGGCGACCGCGCGCGGCGGCGCCGGGCACGCAGGGCGTCACGGGTTACTGGTGTTTTCCGTCGGGCCAAGTAGCTCGACCGCCGCGATGTCCAGCGCATCGAGCCGCGCGCGATCCGAGATCACCTCGGCGCGCGCGATGCGACCGCCCTCGAACGTGAAGCGGAGTGCGCGGAGCAGCCGGCCCTTCGGTACCATCACGAGCCCGACGGAGCCATCGATCAGGGCTGGAGCCATGCGGTTCGCGAGCTGTGCGAACGCGACGGCGCCCGAGGCCCACGTGCGAGCGCCGCGGACCTCGCGGACGTTGCCCGTGTCGTCGACGGCGCGGCCGACGACGTCCGGATCGAGCACCGCGATCAGCCCCTCGACGTCGCCGCGCCGCAGCGCCGCGATGAACGTCTCGACCAGGTGACGCTGGCTTGCGAGCTCGGTGTCCGGCGGCCGGCTGCCCTGGACGCGCCGGCGCGCGCGGCTCGCAAGCTGGCGCGCGGCGTCGGGCGAGCGCGACACGATCGGCGCGATCTCGTCGAACGGCATGCCGGACAGATCATGGAGCACGAACGCGAGCCGCTCGGCCGGCTCGAGCTTGTCGAGCACGACCAGCAGCGCGAGGCCGACGGAGTCAGCGAGCATCAGCTCCTGCTTGGCGTCGGTGGTCGCTGGACGATCGGCGCGCGGATCCAGCGGTTCCTCGCGGCGCGACGTGCGCGTGCGCAGCATGTCGAGGCAGACGCGCGCGACGACCGTGGTCAACCAGCCGCGCGGGTTCGCGACGTCGCGCGGATCGGCGCGATCGAGGCGCAGCCACGCCTCCTGGACCGCGTCGTCGGCTTCGGACAGCGAGCCGAGCATGCGATACGCGACGCCGCGCAGGTGGCTACGGTGCTGTTCGAAGTCGATCGTCACGACGCGAGCCTACGACTTTCGGGCCGCAGTATCAGGATGCCGCCCCATGGCACCAGCGAGCGGGCGATCCTTCGCCCTCGGTCATGACTTCGAGCCGGGGATGAGCGCGGATAGCCAGCGCGACAGGCGCGAGGCGGGTGGCTGGGTCACCGGCGGCGGCTTGGGTGGCTCGGGGCGGTGGGTGTCGTAGTCGCGCGCGATCTGCTCGAGGGTCTGGAAGATGAAGGTGCGCGGGCTGACGCGCTTGCCGGTGCGCGCCTCGAGCTTGGCGATCGCCTGCATGATCAGGAGCGAGTGGCCGCCGAGGTCGAGGAAGTTGTCGGTCACGGCGATGCGCTCGATGCCGAGGAGCTCGCGCCACACGGTGGCCACGAGCTGCTCGCCGTGGGTACGCGGGCCGCGCGACGGGGTGTCCGTGACGGACGGGCCGGATGATTGCGCCGCGGGCGCCGGCAGCGCGCGGCGATCGACCTTGCCGTTCGGCGTGAGCGGCAGCCGGTCGAGCGGCACGAACACTGCTGGAACCATGTAGTCGGGTAGCGTGGCGCGCAGGTGCTCGCGCAGCACGGCAGCGGACGGCGCGGTGGGGCCGCGCGCGACGAGGTAGCCGACGAGCCGCTGCTCACCACCCGGGCCCGGTTGCGCGACGACGACGGCCTCGGCGACCTGGGCGTGGCGCGCGAGGGCGACCTCGATCTCGCCGAGCTCGATGCGGTAGCCGCGGACCTTGACCTGGAAGTCGGTGCGCCCGAGGTGCTGGAGCTTGCCGTCGGCGCGCCACCGTGCGAGGTCGCCGGTGCGGTACAGGCGCGCGCCGGGCACGGAGGAGAACCGATCGGGTACGAAGCGCTCGTTGGTGAGCTCGGGGCGCGCGTGGTAGCCGAGCGCGACGCCGGCGCCGCCGATGTAGAGCTCGCCGGGCACGCCGATCGGCACCAGCGCGCCAGCCTCGTCGAGGATCCACACCTGGGTGTTGTCGATCGGCTGGCCGATCGTCACGCCGCCCTGGCCGAGTTCGACCCGGCCGCACGTCGACCACACCGTGGTCTCGGTCGGGCCGTACATGTTCCACAGGAGGCCGACGCGGTGAAGCAGCGCCTCGGCGAGCTCGGGCGGCAGCGCCTCGCCGCCGCACAGTGCCTTGAACCCGGCGCCGCCGCGCCAGCCGGCCTCGATCAGCATGCGCCAGGTCGCCGGGGTGGCTTGCATGACGGTGGCGCGATGCTGCTCGAGCAGGCCGCGCAGCGCGTTGCCGTCGGTGGCCTGCTCGCGGGTGGCGAGGATGATCTCGGCCCCGGTGGTGAGCGGCAAGAGCAGCTCGAGCACCGCGATGTCGAACGACAGCGTGGTCACCGCGACCAGGCGATCGCCCTCGGCCAGGCCGGGCTTCTCGCGCATGCTGGCGAGGAAGTTCACGACGGCGCGCTGCGGGACGCGGACACCCTTGGGCTTGCCGGTCGAGCCCGAGGTGTAGATGAGGTACGCGGCATCGTCGGGCCCGACGGCGACCGCCGGCGGTTTGGCCGGCGCGGCGGTCGCGAGCTCGCTCACGCGCAGGATCTGCGCGGGATCTACCGCGAGCTCCGCCAGCGAGAGGCCGCCGGCGCCGGAGCTACTGGACGGCGAGAGATCTTGATCGGTGATCACGACCTTGGCGCCCGCGTCGGCGAGCATGAACGCCAGGCGGGACGCCGGGAAGCCAGGATCGAGCGGGAGATAGGTGGCGCCGGCCGCGAGCGAGCCGAGCAGCGCCGCGAGCATCGTCGGGGTTCGCTCGAGGAGCAGCGCGACGACGTCGCCGCGCCCAACGCCGCGCGCCGCGAGCGCCGCCGCCACGCGATCGCGCTCGGCCGCCAGCTGGGCGTAGGTCACGGCGCCCCCGGCGTGCCGCACCGCCACGCGATCGGCGTGCCGGCCGAGCGGCGCGAACAGCGCGGTCAACGTGGCGTCGGCGGCGAGCGGGCGCTCGGTCTGGTTCCACGCGACGAGCTGCGCGCGCTCCTCGCCGGTGACCTCGAGCAGCGTGCGCACCGGGCGATCGGGGTTGGCCGCGATCGCCTCGACGAGCGCGAGGAAGCGCCGGCGCCAGCGCTGCGCGGTGGCCGGGTCGATGATGTCGGTGTTGTAGTTGAGGCCGCCGACCACACCGTCGACGCCATCCAGAAACCACAGCGCGGCGTCCTGCGCGGCCGAGGGCTGGAACACCGGGATGTTGTGGTGCTCGAGGTTGCCCCAGCGCGGCGGGCGCTGGCGCGCGTCCTGATACGAGAAGAACGCCTGGTAGATCGGGAACCGGCTCTCGTCGCGCTTGGTGTCGAGCACGCGCACCAGGTGCTCGAACGGGACGTCCTGCGCGCCGAACGCCTCGACGGTCTCGGCGCGGACATGCCGCAGCAGATCGAGGAAGCTGGCGTCGGGATCGACGTGGAGCCGCAGCGGCAAGGCGTTGACGAAGAAGCCCATCACCTGCTCGAGCTCGGGCAGGCTGCGGCCGCGCACCGGCGTGCCGACGATGATCTCGTGCTGCCGGGTGAGCTGGTGGAGTAGCGCCGTCCACGCGCCGAGCAGGGTCATGAACAGGGTCGCGCCCTCGCGGAGCCCGACCGTGCGCAGCGCGGCGGTGGTGGCCGCCGGCAGCGACAGCCACTCGGTGGCGCCGTCGCCGCTCTGCACCGGCGGCCGTGGGTGATCGGTCGGCAGATCGAGTGCGTCGGGCGCGCCGACGAGCTTCTTGCGCCAGTGCTCGAGCTGGCGCGCCAGCTCGGGGCCGGCCAGCCATTCCCGGTGCCAGACCGTGAAGTCGGCATAGCTCACCGCCGGCAGCGGGCGATCGGTCGGCTTGCCGGCGAGCTCGGCGGCGTAGAGCGCGGACATCTCCTCGTAGAACAGGTCGAACGACCAGCCGTCCCACATGATGTGGTGCGCCATGAAGAACAGCACGTGCTCGTCGGGCGACAGCTTGTACAGGCGGACGCGGAACAGCGGCGCGGCCGTGAGGTCGAAGGTGTGCGCGATCTCGAGCTCGAGGCGCCGGGCGAGCTGGGGCTCGCGCTGTTCGGCGGGGAGCTTCGAGAGATCCTCGAACGGGATCGCCGTGTCGACGTGGTCGGCGACGATCTGCGCCGGCGCATCGCCGACCGTGCCGACCGCAGTGCGCAGGACGGGCTGGCGGCGCACCATCTCGGTGAACGCGCGGCCCAGCGCGGCGACGTCGAGCGGACCATGCAGGCGGTGCGCCGACGGCACGTTGAACACGGTGCGGCCGAGCTGGAGCTGCTCGAGGTACCAGACGCGCTGCTGCATCAGCGACAGCGGTGCCGGGGTGGTCTCGGACCGGCGCGGGATCCGCAGCGGCGCATCGGTGTCGCGAACGCGCGCGCCGTCAAGCCACGCCGCGAGGCTGGCCACGGTCGGGTGCTCGAAGCCGGTGCGCATCGGCACGGCCTGCGCGAGCGTGCGAGACAGCCGCGCGGTCATCTGCGCGACCAGGAGCGAGTGTCCGCCGAGCGCGAAGAAGTCGTCGTGCACGCTGAGTCGCGGCAGCGCCAGCGCCTCCTGGTACGCGCGGGCGACGACCTCCTCGGTCGGGGTGCGCGGCGCGACCGCGGTGCCCTGGTTCGCGAGCGCCGGGCCCGACGGGGCGGGCAGCGCCTTGCGATCGACCTTGCCGCTGCCGGTGAGCGGCATCGCGGCGAGCGAGACAAAGCGCGCCGGGATCATGTACTCGGGCAGGGTGCGCGCGAGGTGCTCCTTGAGCGCTTCATCGGAGGGCACCGCGCCCGCGGTTCCCCGCAGCACGAGGTAGCCGATGAGGCGCACGTCGCCTGGGCGGTCCTCGCGCGTGATCACGCAGGCCTGGGCGACCGCCGGGTGGGCGGCTAGCGCGACCTCGATCTCGCCGAGCTCGATCCGGTAGCCGCGCACCTTGACCTGGAAGTCGGTGCGGCCGAGACACTCGAGCGCGCCGACACCGGCGTCGCCCACCCGCCAGCGGACGAGATCGCCGGTGCGGTAGATCCGCGCGCCGGCCTCGACCCGCGTGCGGTCCGGCAGGAACCGCTCGGTCGTCAGCTCGGGGCGATCGAGGTAGCCGAGCGTCACGCCGTCGCCGCCGATGAACAGCTCGCCGACCACCCCGATCGGCACCGGCTGGAGATCCTCGTCGAGAACCTGCAGCGTGGTGTTGGCGATCGGGTGCCCGATCAGGATCGGCCCGCGGGTGTCGTCGACGCGATGGAAGCTCGACCACACGGTGGTCTCCGTCGGGCCGTAGCCGTTCCACAGCGCGCCGACGCGCGGCGCGAGGTCGGCCGCGAGATCGCGCGGCATCGCCTCGCCGGTGCAGATCGCCGTGATCTTCGGCGAGCCCTCCCAGCCGGCGGTGCGCAGCAGGCGCCAGGTCGCGGGCGTGGCGTCGATGAACGTGACGCCCTCGCGCTCGACCAGCGAGCGCAGCCGATCGCCGTCGGTGGCCTCGGCGCGATCGGCGAGCACGATCGTCGCGCCGACGACGAGCGGCAGGATCAGCTCCGAGACCGCGATGTCGAACGACAGCGTGGTCACCGCGAGCACGACGTCGCGCTCGGTCATGCCCGGCTCTCGCGCGACGCTGGTCAGGAGGTTGACCACGCTGCGGTGCGGGACGCGCACGCCCTTCGGCATGCCGGTGGAGCCCGACGTGTAGATGACGTACGCGGCGTCGTCGGCCGTGCCGGGCAGGCCGAGGTGCGGCGACGAGATCGGCTCGGCGTGCGCCGGGACGTCGTCGAGCATCACGACGGGGACACGGCCGATCACACCCGACGCGCCCCGCGCGAGCGCGCTGGTCGTGATGATCGCGACGACCCCGGCGTCCTCGACCATGAACCGCAGGCGATCGGTCGGGAACGCCGGATCGAGCGGCACGTACACCGCACCCGCGGCGAGCGTACCGAGGATCGACGGCAGCAGATCGAGGTCGCGGTCGACGAGCAGGCCGACCCGATCGCCGCGGCGGACGCCGGGCGCGCGGAGCTCCGCGGCGATCGCCGCCGCCCGCTGCGCGAGCTGGGCGTAGGTGAGCACACGGCCGCGGCTGCGCACGGCGACCCGATCGGGTGCGCGGCGCGCCGTGGTGGCGATCAGCTCCTCGATGCGCGTCGTCCGCGGATAGTCGGCCTCGGTGTGGTTCCAGATCGCGAGCGTGCGGCGATCGTCGTCCGACAGGATCGGCAGCTTGCCGATCGTCTGGTTCGGATCGGCGACCGCACCGCGCAGCAGCGTCTCGAACGCGGCGAGCCAGCGCCGCACCGTGGCGGCGTCGAACAGGTCGCGGTTGTACTGGCACTCGAGCCGCATCCCGGCGCCGGTGTCGACGGCGTTGATGAACAGCTCGAACGTCTCGTGGACGCGCGCGTTCGACGCTAGCTCCATCGCGACGCCCGGCAGGGCATGGCCCTCACCGGTGAGCGCCTGGTCGATGTTGAACACGACGCTGATCAGCGGCAGCCGGCTGGGGTCGCGCGCGATCGGCAGCACCTGCAGCACCCGGCCGAACGTGACGTCCTGATGGTCGTACGCGTCGAGCATCGTGGAGCGCGCCGCCTTGACGTGATCGGCGAACCGCTCGCCGCGCGCGAGCCGGTTGCGCAGCGGCAGCATGTTGACGCAGTGGCCGATCAGGCCCTCGAGGCCACCGGAGGCCTGGCCGGCGGCCGGAACGCCGACGACGAGGTCGGTCGCGCCAGTGAGCCGGTGGAGCAGCACGTCGAACCCGGCGAGCAGCGTCGCGAACATGCTCGCGCCGAGGCCGGCGCCCAGCTTCTTGACCTGGGCCAAGAGCTCGGCGGGCAGCATGTGATCCTCGCGGCCAGCGCGCGTGGTGCGCACCGGCGGACGCGGCCGATCGGTCGGCAGATCGAGTACCGGCACGCCTGCGACAAACTGGTCTATCCACCAGCGCTCGTTCGCGTGCACGTCGCCCGAGTCGGCGCGTGCCGCGCAGTCGGCGGCGTAGTCGAGGAACGACGGCGCGGCGGGCAGCGACGCGCTGCGCGAACCGGTCGCGATGCCATACAGCGCGGCCAGATCCTTGACCAGCACCCAGTACGACCAGCCGTCGAGCACGATGTGGTGGCCGGTGAACACCAGCACGTGGTGATCGGGCGAGAAGCGCACCAGCTCGGCGCGCACCAGCGGCCCGTGCTCGAGATCGAACGGCTCGGTCACGTGGCGCGCCGTGATCGCGGCGAATTCCTGATCGCGCGCCTCGGGCGTCATCGCGCCGAGGTCGCGCAGCGGGACCTCGAGCTCGGGCGCGGCCCCGGCGCGCACGGTCAGGCCGTCGGCGCTGAACGTCGCGCGCAAGGCGTCGTGGCGGATCGGCAACTCGCGCACCGCGTGGCGCAGCGCGGCCACGTCGAGCTCGCCGCGCAGGTGCAGCGAGATCGACTCGTTGTACGCCAGCGAGGCCTCGGCGCCGAGCTGATCGGCGAGCCAGACCTCGCGCTGCGGCTCGGTCGACGGGACCTCGCGCACGCCGGCCTCGGCCGCGACAGACACCACCGTGCGGGCCGCCGGGAAGAACCCGCTCGCCTGCATCTCGCTGGCCGCCGCCTTGTACGCCGCGACGATCGCCGCGATATCCTCGTCGGTGTGCGCCGTGGTGAGGAAGCACGGGAAGTTATCGAGGATGTGGATGCCGCGGTCGCGCAGCATCGCGTAGATGAGGTCGCCGTACGGCAGATCCTCGGTGAACACGTTGCGCCACAGCGACGCGAACGTGTTGAGCTTGAACGGCGCGCCGACCTCGGCCATGAAGCCGTTGATCCGGCCGATCATCGCGGCGGTGCGCGCGGTGAGCCGCTCCTGCAGCGCGGGGCCGGCGTCACGCATGTGGATGAGCGCGGCCTTCGCGGCGGCGAGCGCGAGCGGGTGGCGCACGAACGTGCCGGCGAAGTAGGTCACGCCGACGGTCGGGATCGAGTCGTCGCCGTACTCCCAGTGGCCGCCGTCGAGCGCGTCCATGAACGGGCGCTTGCCGGCGATCACGCCGATCGAGAACCCGCCGCCGACGACCTTGCCGTACGACGCGAGATCGGCCTGGATGTTGAACAGTCCCTGCGCGCCCTTGGGGTGCGCGCGGAAGCCGCAGACGACCTCGTCGAAGATGAGCAACGTACCGCTCTGCTCGGTCAGCGCCCGCAGCTCGCGCAGGAACTCGACCGGCTGGAAGTCGGGCCGCCGGCTCTGGACCGGCTCGACGACGATCGCGGCGAGCTCACCGGCGCGCTGGCGCAAGATCTCGAGCGACTCGGGCGTACCGTAGTCGAGCACGAGCACGTTCTGCGACGCCGACGGCATGATGCCAGGCGCCGCCGGGATGCTCTTCAGCTTGCGGGTGCCGCGGACGATGACCTCGTCGAAGATGCCGTGGTACGCGCCGGTGAAGATCGCGATGAGGCTCCTGCCGGTGACGGTGCGCGCGATGCGCATCGTGCCCATCACCGCCTCCGAGCCGGTGTTACAGAACGCCGCGCGGTCGGCGCCGGTGACGTCGCAGAACAGCTCGGCGACCTCGCCGGCCAGCACGTGCTGCGGGCCGATCTCGTAGCCGCGCTCGACCTGCTCGTGGACCGCCGCGCGGATGAAGTCGGCCTGCCAGCCGAACAGGCTCATGCCGAACCCGGACAGCACGTCGACGTACTCGTTGCCGTCGATGTCCCACAGGTGACTGCCGCGCGAGCGCTCGATGACGATCTGGTAGGTGAGCTCCTTGGTCAGCGGCCGGAACCCGTTGACGACGCGCGGATCGGCCATGCGACCGCGGTGCTTGGCGGTGTACTCCTTCGAGCGCCGGGTGCGCGCCGTGTAGCGCGCGGTGAGCGCGTCGAGCCGCGCGCGCTGCTGCGGCGTGAGCTCGTCGACGACGGTGTGAATGCGGGCGATCGCGCCGAACGCCTTCTTGACGTCGTAGTTGACCGGGCCGGCGGGCGGCTCATCCTCGTTCTTGGCGGGCGGCGTGGCTGGAGCCGCGGCCACCGGCACGGCCGGGCGCGGCGTGGCTGGCTGTGCCTGCGTTTGTGCTTGTACCTGCGGCTGTGCCGGGCGCGCCGCCGCGGTCGCCGCGGCCGGTTGCACGGCGCCGCCACCGCCGAGGATCGCGAGCTGCTGCGCCATGACGGCGAGCTGTTGATCGATGACCTGGCGAACGTACGACGACGGCTCGCCGGCAGCGCCCGCCGGTAGTGCGAACAACGGCTGGCCGGCCATCGCGATCGCCGGGGCCGGCGCGGCAGCCTGGCCAGGCGCGGCCGCGGCCACCGGCAGCTCGGCCGGAGCATCCGGCGGCAGGCGCTCGTCGAGCAGCCCGGCGAGGCTGGCGATCGTCGGGTAGTTCTCCATCACCTGGCGAAACGTGACCTTGATCGAGTGCGTGCGCTGGATCTGCAGCGCGAGCTGCGTGAGCGTCAACGAGTCGAGGCCGAGCTCGAGCCACGGCGTGGTCGGGTCGACCTCAGTGACATCGGTGCCGGAGACCTCTTCGACCAGCTCGCAGACCAGGGCGAGCATCCGCGGGCGTCGATCGGTAGCGACGGCAGCGACGGCGGCGACAGGAGCGGCAGGCACAGCGGTGGACATGGTGACGGGCATCTCCAGAGTAGGAACAGGCGCGATGACGGTGACCGGCGCGAACGACGAGCCCGGAGCGACCGGGGCACCCGGCGCACCCAGGGCAGTCGACAGCCCCGGGACGACCGGAGCGATCGCCAGGTTCTGGGCAAACGCCGGTGCGTCGACCCAGTGACGCTGGCGCTGGAACGGATAGACCGGCAGCGCCACACGGCGGCGGCGCTCGCTGCCGCGGTAGCCGGACCAGTCGATCGCCTGGCCGAGGGTCCACAGCTGGCCCAGCGCGGCGGCGATCGCCTCGGGCTCACGCTCGGCGGCATCGGCGAGGCTCGGGATCGCCGGCGGCAGCGCGCGCTTGGCCTTGCTATCGATCGCCTGGCGCGCGAGGGCAGACAGCGTGGCGCGAGGGCCGATCTCGATCAGCACGCGGCGCGACTCGGCGACGAGCTGCGCCACTGCCGGCCCGAACTTCACGGGCAGCCGCAGGTGCTCCGCCCAGTAGCGCGTGCTCGTGGCCTCGGCGTCCGTGAGCCAGCGCGCGGTCACCGTCGACAGGATCGGGATCCGCGGCGGCGATAGCCGGACCTGCGCCAGCCGCGCCGCCATCGGCTCGATGACCGGATCCATCATCGCGGAGTGGAACGCGTGCGAGGTCACCAGCCGGCGCGCGGTGATGTCGGCGCCGGTGAGCTCGGCCTCGAGGCGCGCGATGTCGTCGGTTGGCCCCGACGCCACACACAGCCCAGGCGCGTTCTCGGCGGCGATCACCACGCCCGGCGGCAGCCTGGGCGCGAGTTCCTCGGCGGCGAGCCGCACCGACAGCATGCTGCCGGCGGGCAGCGCCTGCATGCGGCGCCCGCGCTCGACGACGAGGCCGAGCACGTCGGTGAGCGACATCACCTCGGCGAGCGCGGCACACACCCACTCGCCGACGCTGTGGCCGACCAGCGCGCGCGGCACGATGCCCCAGCTCATCCACAGCCGCGCGAGCGCGTACTCGAGCGTGAAGATCGCCGGCTGGGTGACGCTGGTCGGCACCAGCGCCTGCGGATCCTCGGAGAAGAACACCGCGCGCGGATCGGCGCCGGTGTGCGCCTCGAGGATCGCGCAGCACTCGTCGTAGGCGGCGCGGAACGCCGGCTCGCTGTGATAGAGGCCCCAGCCCATCCGGGGGTATTGCGAGCCCTGGCCCGGGCACAGAAAGCCCGCGTCCGGCAGCTCGGCGCCGATCTCGCGGCTGCCGGCCTTGTTCGGCCCCGAGGTCGGAACCGATGAGGCGGGGCCAGCCGGTCCGCCGGCGGGCCCCGGGGTCGTTAGCAACCGCGCGGCCTCGGCAGCGCTGCCGGCGACGACGTAGCGGCGATGCGAGAACCCGCGGCGCCCGACCTGCAGCGTGTGTGCGACGTCGGCAAACCACGTCGGGTCGTCGGACGGAGCGGCCGCCAGGAAGCGCGCGAGGTTCGCCGACGCCTCGGCGAGCGCGGGCGCGGTGCGCGCCGAGACCACCACGAGCTCGGCCGGGCGCGGCGACGGCGTCGACTTGACGAGCGGCGGCGCCTCTTCAAGCACGGCGTGCGCGTTGGTGCCGCCGAACCCGAACGAGCTGACCGCGGCGCGGCGCGGGCCGGCGCTCTCCGGCCACGGCGCCAGCTGGGACTGGACCCGGAACGGCGTGCGCGCGAAGTCGATCTTCGGCGTCGGCTGCGTGAAGTTGATCGAGGGCGGCAGCGTGCGGCGATGCAGCGCGAGCGCGGTCTTGATGAGGCTCGCGGCGCCGGCGGCGATCACCATGTGGCCGACGTTGCTCTTGAGCGAGCCGATCGCGCAGAACCCGCGCTCCTGGGTGTGCCGGCCGAACGCGCGGGTCAAGCCCTCGATCTCGATCGGATCGCCGAGCGGCGTCGCGGTGCCGTGCGCCTCGACGTACGACAGCGTGCGCGCGTCGATCCCGGCGGCGTCGTGCGCGGCGGCGATCACGGCGGCCTGGCCCTCGGGGCTCGGCGCGGTGAAGCTGGCGCGCTCTGAGCCATCATTATTGACCGCGGCGCCGAGCAGCACAGCGTAGATCGGATCGCCATCGGCGATCGCATCCGACAGCCGGCGCAGCACCACGATGGCGACCCCGTCGGAGAACACCGTGCCGCCGGCCTGGGCGTCGAACGTGCGGGTGTGGCCGTCCGGCGACGCCATCGAGCCGTCCTGGAAGAAGTAGCCGCTGTGAGGCGGACACGTGATCGCGACGCCGCCGGCCAGCGCGATGTCGCAGCCGCCGTTGCGCAGGCTGTCCATCGCCATCGCGGTCGCGACCAGCGACGTCGAGCACGCCGTGTGCACGCTGACCGCCGGCCCGGTGAGCCCGAGCCGGTGGGCGACGCGGCTGGTGACGTAGTCCTTCTCGTTGCCGAGCATCACGGCCAGCTCGCCGAGCCGGTTCGCGACGTCGGGCCGGGGCGCGAGGTGGCGCTGGTAGTACGTCGCGTTGTACATGCCGCCGAAGATCCCGATCGGCCCCGGCGACGTCTCGGGCACGTAGCCCGCGTGCTCGAGCGCATGCCACGACATCTCGAGGAAGTGGCGGTGCTGCGGATCGAGCAGCTGGGCCTCGAGCGGCGTGATCCCGAAGAACCCGGCGTCGAACAGCTCGACATCGTCGAGCACGCCGCGCGCGGCGACGTACGAAGGATCGCCGCGATGCGCGGCCGGGATCGACGGATCGAGCTCGCCCGGCCCGAACCAGCGGATCGACTCGCGGCCGGCGCACAGGTTCGCCCAGAACGCCTCGACGTCGGCGGCGCCGGGGAACCGCCCGGCCATGCCGATGATGGCGATCGGCTCGCGCCCATCGCCGTAGCCGCGGCTCGGGTCGATCTCGCCCTGACCTCCCTGGCCTCGCCGGCGGGTTCGTGCACCGCGGCTCGGCGCGGGCTCGCCATCCACCGCGCGCGCGAGCGCGGCCGGCGTGGGCGCCGCAAAGAACGTCGCCGGCGACAGATCGGGGAACCCGGCCTCGCGCAGCCGCGCGATGAGGCGCAGCGACAACAGCGAATTACCGCCGAGCTCGAAGAAGCCGTCGAGCGCACCCACCTGATCGATGCCGAGCAGCTCGCCGAACGCGCGGCAGATCGCGGCCTCGCGCTCGCCCGACGGCGCGCGATACGGCTGGGCCAGCTCGGGGCGCGCACTGGTCGGCGCCGGCAGCTTTCCGCGATCGAGTTTGCCGTTCCTGGTGACCGGCAGCGCCGCGAGCGTGACGAACACGGCGGGCACCATGAAGTCCGGCAGCGTGCGCGACAGCTGAGCCCGCAGGGCCGGCGGACTGGCAACGTCGTACCCACCGGGGGCACCCTCTGATGCAAGCTGGGGCACCACGTACGCGACCAGCCGCTTGCCGGTCGGCCCGTCGTCGCGGATCATGACGGCACACGCCGCGACCCCGGGCAGCGCGCCGAGCCGGGCCTCGATCTCACCGAGCTCGATGCGGAATCCGCGCAGCTTGACCTGGCCATCGGCGCGGCCCAGGAAGTCGAGCGCGCCGTCGGGCCGCCACCGCACCCGGTCGCCGGTGCGATACAGCCGATCGTCGGGTCGCCCGCTGAACCGATCGGCGACGAAGCGCTCGGCGTCGAGTTCGGGGCGAGCCAGGTAGCCGCGCGCCACGCCGAGGCCGCCGACGTAGAGCTCACCGACGATGCCGACCGGCACCGGCTCGCCCGCGCGATTCAGAGCATAGATCTGCGTGTCGGCGATCGCACGGCCGATCGGGATCGCCGTATCGGCCGGGATATCGCGCGGGATCAAGTACATAATCGTGAACGTCGTGCACTCGGTCGGCCCGTAGCCGTTGACCAGCTCGGTCTTTGGCAGCGCCGCCAGCGCGCGCCGCACGTGGCTCGGCGACAGC
>Ga0134121_10002489_pt1 | contig 15882 bp, 17 predicted proteins | sample KB301_FD_96463 | JGI IMG/M metagenome (GOLD analysis project Ga0134121, IMG submission 96463) | Terrestrial soil microbial communities without Nitrogen fertilizer from Kellogg Biological Station, Michigan, USA - KB3-0-1 | ecosystem: Environmental > Terrestrial > Soil > Unclassified ... | reverse complement strand
CATGACGAGAATCCTGGCCATCGCGGCGGTCGCCGCAATCGCTGCGGCAAGCAACGCATTGGCGCACGAGTATCAACTGCGAACGCTTCGCATCGACCATCCGTTTGCCCGCGCGACGCCTCCCGGAGCGCGCTCCGGCGGCGTTTTCCTGAGCGTCGAAAACAAGGGCGATCGCACCGATCGGCTGCTCACCGTATCGACACCGATGGCCGGCACCGCCGAGCTGCATCAAATGGTGATGGACGCCGGGGTGATGCGCATGCGCGCGGTCGCGGGCCTCGATGTCAAGCCCGGCGACCGCCTGGTGCTGAAGCCCGGCGCGTATCACGTGATGCTCACCGACCTCAAGCGACCGCTGCACGCGGGCGAAACCTTTCCGCTGACGCTGGGATTCGAAAAGGCGGGATCGATCGAGGTCAGCGTCGAGGTCGAGAGCATGGCCGGCGGCGCGATGCATCCCCATACCGCGCGTTGAACCGAACATTCGCTTCTGCCGCATCGGCGGCACGCGGTCAATAAAAAGGGCTGAAACCATGAATATGAAAGATAGGCGATCGATCGCCTCTCCGCTGGCGCTGCTCGCGGCAGCGATGGTCGTCGTGTCAGTGGAGCCGGCGGCGGCGCACGGTCTCGCCGGCAAGCGCTTTTTTCCGGCGACGCTGGCGACCGACGACCCGTTCGTCGCCGATGAGCTGTCGCTGCCGACGATCGAAAGCCGCAAGATGCCGGCGAGCGGAGACGAGCCGGCAACGCGCGAGACCGGCTTTGCAGTGGATGTGTCGAAGCGCCTCACCGAGAACCTCGGCATCGGCTTCGGCGCGACGTACAAGGTGCTGCAGCCCGATGGCGGCGATACGCAGCGCGGCTTCGACAACCTTGCGGCGAGTGTCAAGTACAAGTTTTACCAGAGCGACGAGCGCGAGACGATCCTGTCGACAGGCGTGGACTGGGACATCGGCGGCAGCGGCGCGAAGCGGGTCGGCGCCGAATCGTTCAGCACGCTGACACCGGCGCTGTTCTTCGGCAAGGGATTCGGCGATTTGCCCGAATCGATGAAGTTCGTTCGCCCGCTCGCGGTGACCGGCCTCGTCGGAGTCGGCATCCCCACCCGCTCGGGCACGACCTCAATCACCGACGAAGGCGAGTCCGAGGTCGAGCGTCATCCGCATACGCTGGAATGGGGCTTTGCCATCGAGTACAGCCTGCCGTACCTGCAATCGTTCGTGCAGGACGTGGGCATGCGCGAGCCGTTCAGCCGGATGATTCCGATCGTCGAATTCGCGATGTCGACCGCGCTCGATCGAGGCGCCAGCGGGACGACGGGTACGGTGAATCCCGGCATCATCTGGGCCGGCCGCTACGCGCAACTCGCCGTCGAAGCCGTCATTCCAGTCAATAACCGCAGCGGCAACCGCGTTGGCTGGATCGCGCACCTGCACTTTTTTCTCGACGATCTCTTTCCCGCGACGATCGGCCGTCCGGTCTTCGGGCGCTGACATGCGGATCCTGATGCCAGCGCTCGCTATTGCATTCGCGTCGGCGCTGGCGCCGCCGGCGGCCGCGCATGCGTTCCTCGATCACGCGTCGCCCGCGGTCGGAAGCACCGTCCATGCGCCACCAGCGCAGGTGAAGTTGTGGTTTACGCAAAAGCTGGAGCCGGCATTCAGCAAGGCGCAAGTATCGGATTCGTCGGGTAAGCGCGTCGACCAGGCGGATGCCCGGGTCGACGACGGCGATCGCACGGTGCTGACGGTGTCGGTCCCGCAGCTCGCACCGGGCCGATACCGGGTGAAGTGGCGCGTGCTGTCGGTCGACACGCACGTCACCGAGGGCGACTACAGCTTCGATGTTGCGCGCTAGGGCATTGCGCCGCTCCGTGTTGCGCACATGGCGATGAACGGCCTGCTGGCATCCGCCCGCGCCGTACACTTCGCCGCGACCCTGTGGCTGTTCGGCGAGCTGCTGCTGGCGTGCGCGCTGGCGGCACGCCGAGGAAGCGATGCGCACCCCGGTCCCGGCGAAGCGCTGCGGCGACGATTTTCGCCGGTCGCACGCTGGTGTATCGCGATCGGCATCGCATCGGCCGTGGCGTGGCTCGCCGCGGTCGCCGCGACCATGAGCGGCCTTCCGCTGTCGCAGGCGATCGAGCCTTCGACGCTCGGCGCCGTCGTCAGCGACACCTTGTTCGGCAAGGTGTGGATCGCGCGCTTCGGTCTCGCCTGGGCGCTGCTGTTCGCCTTGTCGCGGCGTAGTGCGACGCTTGGCCCGCGCGGGCTCGCAGGGGCGACGCTCGTCGCAGGCGCGTATCTCGCTGTACTCGCGTGGACCGGGCACGTCGCCGCTGCCGAAGGACCGTGGCGCGGTGGACAGATCGTTTCGGACGTCGTGCATCTGCTCGCTGCCGGCGCGTGGCTGGGCGCGCTGCCGGCATTGGTCCACGTGCTGGGCAATGCGCAATCGATCCAGGATGCGGCATGGGCAGCCAGGCGCTTTTCCAGTCTGGCGATCGTATGCGTGAGCGTGTTGATCCTCAGCGGCGTCGGCAACAGCTGGTTCCTGGTCGGCAGCGTCCCGGCGTTGTTCGGCACTCGCTACGGCATGCTGCTGCTCGCCAAGCTCGCGCTGCTCGGTGCGATGCTCTCTCTCGCCGCGGTCAATCGGCTGATCCTGACCCCGCGGCTTGACGCAGGCGATCGGCCCGCACTGCGTGCGCTGAAGCGAAACGCGATGGTCGAGATTGGCGCCGGGCTGACGGTGGTGGCTATCGTCGGCGTGCTGGGCATCACGGTCCCGGCCGCACATCAATCGACGGTCTGGCCTTTCGCGCACACGTTGAGCTGGGCACCGGCGCGGGAATCGGTGACGATTCTCTGGTTGCTTTTTGCCGTAGTGATCGTCGCCGTCGCCGGCCTCGTTGCTCTGGTCACTGGAGCGCGCAGGCGCGCGTGGCGGCCAGTCGCGGTCGGTCTGATCGGTATCGGGGCATCGACCATTGCCGGTGCATGGCTGTTTACCGTTCCCGCATATCCGACGACCTACGCCGCTTCGCCGGTGCGCTATACGACCAGTGCGATCGCCGATGGCGCCCGCCTGTTCGCCGCGCACTGCGCCGCCTGCCACGGCGGCAACGGGGAGGGATCTATGACCGGCTCGGCGGTCGCTGTACCGAGCCTCGTCCGACACGCCGCACGCCCTCGTCCGGGCGAGCTCTATTGGTGGATCGCGCACGGCCGCGGGGGAACGGCGATGCCTTCGTTCTCGCCACCGCTGGCCAGCGACGATATCTGGAGCATCGTGCAGTTCCTGCATGCGCTGTCCGACGCCGCCGAATTTGCCGGCAACCACGGCGGGACCGTCGCGACTCTACCGGTGCCCGCGCCCGATTTCAGCTTCGAGCTGCCGCGACGCGGCCAGCAAACGATCGTGGGGCCCGACGCAAACGAGGATACGCTGCTCGTTCTGTATGCATTGCCGGATTCGCTCGCGCGCCTGCGCTCGCTCGCATCGCAGCGGCATGCGTTCGTCGACCGGCGCATTCGGGTGCTGGCGTTGGCGGCAAACGCGACCGATGCACAGATAGCGGCGGGGCAAATTCCCGGCGGCGACGCGATAGTGGCAATCGTCGCGCCCGACGTCGCGGTCGTCTATGCGATGTTCGCCGCGGGCGATCTCGCCGCCGCCGGTCACGCCGAATTCCTGATCGACCGGAGCGGACGCTTGCGTGCGCGCTGGATTGGATTGCCTGCGCCAGGCGACGATCGAGATCGCGAAGTTTTTGCCGCGGCGCAAAAGCTCGGCGGCGGCGGGCTGCCGCCCCCGCCGTCCGAGCATGCGCACTGACCTTTAGACGCGAGCCGCGGCCACTTCGGGGACTCCCGGTAGAATCGCAGCATGAACGATAGTCGGTCGACGACGCTCGCCGGTTCCGCCGCATCGCGCACAGTCGATCGCCGCGCGCCGCAAGCGGTGGCGATCTGGCTGCTGGTCTGTTGTGCGCTGGTCTTCGCGATCGTCGTCGTCGGTGGGGTGACCCGGCTCACCCATTCGGGGCTGTCGATCACCGAATGGCAGCCGATCGTCGGCACGCTGCCGCCGCTTTCGGCGGCGCAGTGGGACGAGGCCTTCGTCAAATACCAGGCAACGCCGGAATACCGTCAGGTGAACAAGGGCATGAGCCTCGAAGCATTCAAGTCGATATTCTGGTGGGAATACGCGCATCGGTTGCTCGGCCGCGCCATCGGTGCGGCGTTTGCATTGCCTCTCGCATGGTTTGTCATACGGAGGAAATTGCCGCCAGGACTCATACCGCCGCTGCTTGCGATCTTCGCGCTCGGCGGCCTGCAGGGCGCGCTCGGCTGGTACATGGTGCAAAGCGGGCTCGTCGACGATCCGCGCGTATCGCAGCTCCGCTTGGCGGCGCATCTCGGCCTTGCGCTGCTGATTTTTGCGGCGATGTTCTCGCTGGCGCTGTCGCTGCTGCACCCGGTGTCCGAAGCGCAGCCCTCGGCGAACGCCCCGCCATCGCGCCGTGCTGACGCGCTTCGGCGCTTCGCACTCCTGATCGTCGCGCTGGTGTTCGTGCAGGCGATCTCGGGCAGCCTTGTCGCGGGAATCCGCGCCGGCTTCGCATACAACACGTTTCCGATGATGAACGGCCGGCTCGTGCCGGAGGAGATCCTGTCGCTTGCGCCCTGGTATCGCAATTTCGCCGACAATATGGCGACCGTGCAGTTCGATCACCGCGCGATCGCCTGGCTCCTGGCGTTGCTGATCCCCGTTTTCTGGCTTTTCGTGCGTTCGCAGACGACGGCGGTGCGCGTCACACTGGCGGCGAACCTGCTGCTGGCGGCGCTGCTGTTGCAGATCGTACTCGGCATCGCAACGCTGCTGCTGGTCGTGCCCGTGCCGCTCGCCGCAGCGCACCAGGCCGGTGCCGTGCTGCTGTTCGCCGCGGCGCTCCATGCCGCGCATGCGCTGCGCATTCGCGCGGGCGGCCAGGAAGAGCGCGCATGAGAAAGTCGCGAACGCGCAGGAGCGCATTTGCATTCTGCGCCTCCAGGGAGGATCATGACGGCCCGATGCGCAAACGAGTCCACCATGACTGAGCCCGCCAAGCTCGACGAACCGCTGGCCGACGCCGATTACGACGAGCTCGAAGCCTTTCTGGCATCGAATGGCGTACCGCAGGACTGCATGGATCTGGAAATGCTTGACGGCTTTTTGACGGCGATCGTCAGCGGGCCGGAGATGATCCAGCCGTCCGAATGGCTGCCTGTCGTGTGGAGCGACAGTCAGCGCAGCGTCTCGCCGGTCTTCGCCGACAACGAGCAGGCGGGCCGGATACTCTCGCTGGTGCTGCGCGTGCAGAACAGCATCGCGCGGACCTTGCGCGAATCGCCGACCCGCTTCAAGCCGCTGCTATACCACAGCGAAGACAACGTTAAAGGCGACAAGGCGCCGCCCGAAGCGAGCGCGTGGTGCGAAGGCTATATGACCGGCGTGCTGCTGCGCGAGGCAGAATGGGAGCCGATGTATTCGCAGGAAGACGCCCGCGACTGGATGCTGCCGATCGAGGCGCTGGCCTACGGCGATCACGATCCCGAATATCTGGACTGGGTCGACAGCGAGGAAAAACGGCAAGGCATGATCGACGAGCTGCCGATCGCCGCTGTGCTGATCTACCGCTACTGGCAGGAGCGCAACCGGCCCGAATCGGCCAATCGCGCCGAGCGGCGCGCGCAGCGGCGGGAGACCTCACGAAAAGGCCGCCAGCGACTGCACTGACGGCCTCTTCAGCCCGGCCGCGGCACGGCCGGCTTTCCCGCTGGACGCGGGGGATTCCCTGCTTACTGATGCAGAGGTACGTCGATCATCTCGACGCGATTCGCTTCGCGCAGGTCCGCGCTTTCTTCCGTATCGCCGCGCCGGCTCGGCCGCGTACCCAGAGCCTTGAGCATCAGGGCCATGGCCAGCAGCACCACCGATCCGATCAGCAGGAACGGTTGCCATTCGGCGGGAAGATCGGACGTCGCCGCAAATACCGGCGTCACGATCGATGTGCCGATCAAGGCGCCCGCGGCGAACGACGCCGCCTCTTGCAGTCTGGTCGCTCGATGGTTCATCAGTGACTCCGCTTCGATAGTTGATGACGGGTTCACTTTAGGGCCAGGCCCAGTCCGCCGTAATCGGCGCGCATCCGATTTAGGCGTAAGACGTGCTCCGACGCGGCGGCGAAGCGTCGTCGCCGGGCGACAGAATCAGTGCGGCTTGAAGCGGTAAGAGTCCATCGCGAGTACGCCGGCCTCGAAGCCTTCCGCAAAGCGCTCTACCCTGGCGCTGTCGCCCGCCGCGCCCAGCGCAACGAACAGCGGCAGAAAATGCTCGTCGCTCGGATGTGCGCGCGCCGCCTCGGGCGCCTGCTCGCGCCAGGCGACGAGCGCATCGACGTCATGCGCGATCAGCCGATCATGCAGCCATTCGGCGAACGCCTGTGCGTAACGCAGCGGCTCCTGCCGGCGCGGATTGGACATCCAGTCGCGCAGGTTGTGTGTGGTGTGACCCGAACCGATGATCAGCACGGAGTCGTCAGCCAGCGGCGCCAGCGCGCGCCCGACGCGCAGATGATGCGCGGCCCCGAGCTCCGGCTGAATCGCGAGCTGCACGACCGGTACGTCGGCCTCGGGATACATCCAGCGCAGCGGGACCCACGCACCGTGATCGCGACCGCGGCAACCGTCGATGCCCGCGGCCACGCCGGCAGTCTTTAGCAGCGCGACGGCTTCCGCCGCCAGCGCAGGGTCGCCGGGCGCAGGGTATTGCAATCGAAAGAGCTCGTCGGGAAAGCCACCGAAATCGTGAATCGTTTGCGGCGCCGGATTGCCGGTGAGCAGCGGGATCGACGTCTCCCAATGCGCCGATGCGATCAGCACCGCGCGGGGACGCGGCAGCTCGCGCCCGAGCGAGGCCCACGCGCGACCCGCGGCGCCGGGCTCGATCGCGTGCATCGGCGAGCCGTGCGACAGGAACAATGTCGGAAGCCGGACGCTGACGCCGCGATGGTTGCCCGGCTGACCGACAGGTGCCTTGGCCGAAGATTGTTCCATCAAGCGGTGGCTTTCGCCGGCTCTTTGATCAGACCTTCGGCGAGCAACGCCTCGCGCACATGCGGGCGCGCTTCGACTCGAGCCTTGTACGCAGCGACGACCGGCCAACCGGCAAGATCGATATCGACGAACGGTGACCAGCGCAGGATCGTATACAGGTAGGCATCGGCGACGGTGAACTGGCTACCCATCAGATAGTCGTTGCCGTCGAGCTGACCGGCCAGCCACTCGAGCCGCAGTCGGAGCTTGTCGCGCAAGATCGGCTTGTACTCGGCCGGTGTATTGGCCGCGAAGAACGGGCCGTACTGCTTGTGCAGCTCGGAAGTGATGAAGTTCAGCCATTCCTGCAGGCGATAGCGCTCGAAGCTGCCCGCGGCGGGCACGAGTCGCAATTCCGGCTTGAGATCGGCCAGGTACTGGACGATCGCCGGTCCTTCGGTCAGCCGCCGGCCGTCGTCGAGCTCGAGTACCGGGACATACCCCTTGCCGTTGATCGCGTAGAAGTCGTCGCCGCCGGCGAGCTTGTGCGTCTTGGTGTCGACCTTGACCAGGGTTGCCGGCAATCCGGCCTCGAGCAAGACGATGTGCGGGGAAAGCGAGCAGGCGCCCGGTGAGTAATAGAGTTTCATCGCGATGTCCTTTGGTGAGTTATCGGAAGCACTTGTATCCAGTTCGACAGGGATTCAGTCGGCACGTTGCAGCCCGAACGCGGCACGGCGCGATGGCGCGGGGAAGACCAGGGCAAAGCGCCCGCCGCCGAGAAGTCCGACAACAGCGGCGGCCACGGCGAGAAACGCCGGATACTCCCAGCCGCCGTGGGGCGACGTGAACAGCCAGCCGTTGCCCGAGTGCGCCCAGGCGGCGCCGAGCAGAATCGGAAGCAGCGCAACAGCGACGGCGCGCGTGTAAACGCCAAGGACGAGCAGCACGCCGCCGGCCAACTCCGCGGCGATCGTCGCGTAGGCGAGCGGTCCCGGCAGGCCGAGCGACTCGAAAAACTGCACGGTGCCGGCCGGCGTGAAGACCAGGTACTTCAGCAGCGCGTGCGCCACGAACATCACTCCGAGCGCGCCGCGCAATAACAACGCCGCCAGATCGATGCGGTTCGAACCCTCCATGATCGTATCTCCACAAGACGCCCGAAGTAGGCGCGATAGACGGATGATCACCCTTGCTTGCAACAAGATAAATTGGTTATTAGTCAATTAATTATTGTCAAATATGCAATAATCATGGGATGGATCGCTTTCAGGCCATCACGGCATTCGCCCGGGTCGTCGAGAGCGGCAGCTTCGTCCGCGCCGCCGAGCGGCTCGCGACTTCGGTCTCCGCCGTTTCGCGCCACGTCGCCGAGCTCGAAGCGCACCTCGATGTGCGCTTGCTCAATCGCACGACGCGGCGGCTTTCGCTGACCGAGAGCGGAAGCGTGTTCTACCAACACTGCGTGCAACTGCTGGCCGATCTCGACGAAGCCGAGCGCTCGGCCAGCGCTTCGGCGATCACGCCGCGCGGGACCTTGCGCCTATCGGCCTCGGTGACCTTCGGCGAGCGCCATCTCGCGCCGGCAATCGCGGCCTTTATCGACCGTTATCCCGAGATGCGCTTCGACGTCGAGCTTTCCGATCGCGCCGTGGACCTCGTCGACGAGGGATTCGACGCCGCGCTGCGCATCGGCGCCATCGGCAGCCAGAACCTGGTCGGGCGGCCGGTGGGCGAAACCAGGCTGGTGTGTTGCGCGGCGCCGGCCTACCTCGAGCGTCGGGGCGAGCCCAGGCGCCCCGAGGATCTGGCCGGACACGAATGCCTGACCTACGAGTACGCGTCGCAGCGCAATGTGTGGCCGTTCCGGGAGCACGATGGTTCGATCCGCCAGATGAAGGTCTCGGGCTCGGTGCACGCCAACAGCGGACGGTTTCTCGAGGCGCTGGCGGTCGAGGGCCGCGGCATCGCCTACGAGCCCGACTTCATCGCCGGCCCGGACATTCGCGCCGGACGGCTGGTGCCGATTCTGGTCGCGTTTCAGCCGCCGCCATCGACGATCCAGCTCGTCTATCCGAGTCGCCGGCATCTGTCGGCCAAGGTCCGCGCATTCGCCGACTTCCTCCGCGAGCGGTTCGCCACGGCGGAGTGGACGCTCAAGCCAGCCGGCGCAGCGGGCGAGCGTCGATCGCGGCGCTAGCGACGGAGGCGGTACACAGCGATCAGGGCAGCTTGAGCTTGCCCGGCGCCGGAGGCAGACCGCCGCCCAGACCCGGGCTTGCACCGGGTACCAGGATCGACGAAGACGCCTGGCGGCGCATTTCCTGCAATTCCCGCATCGCGCGCTCGACGCCTTCCTTGGCCGCGTCGCCGTATTTCTGCACGGCTTCGCCCAGAGTTGCCGCCGGAATGTCGAAACTGATCGGCAACGGCCCTACATTGGTCAGGATCTGGGCTTCGCCGGTGTAGATCGTCGCCCGGGTCTGATCAGGACCGCCGTCGCGGGTCACGGGGATAAGAACGCGGATGGTGCCGGCAGCACGATCGGTATAGATTTCTTCGCGGAACAGCGAAGTCCCGTCCATTTTCATGTCCGCCGTACGCATTCCGGGATCGCTGGCCATGGAAACGTCCTTTTGTAGTTGATTCCAACGGCTAAGGATACTAAAAACCGCGTTGTTCTGCCGGGTGCGCCGGCTGGGGCGCCGGCGCTGTTGCGGCGCTCGGAATGGACGGAGGTTACAGACTGTTACATTGAATAATACACTCAACACTATTGCGTATTGGATTTGGAAGACAATGTTGACTTACGGTCAGCTGAAACTTCGCCTGATCCGTTTTAGTCAAAGGTTCAGATTCGTTACGGAGGTTGCTATGAGAAAATTCATTATCGCGGCAGTGTCCGCAATCGCGTTGTCTCTGGTGGCCGTTCCTGCATTGGCCCAGCGCGGAGGCGGCGGCCACAGCGGCGGCGGCGGTGGCGGCGGTCACAGTAGCGGCGGCTGGAGTGGCGGTGGCGGCGGCTGGCACGGCGGAGGCGGCGGCTGGCATGGCGGCAGCGGCTGGCACGGCGGCCATTCGCACGTCACCGTTGGATTCGGCTTTGGCTACCCGTACTACTGGGGCTATCCGTACTATGGGTATTATGGGTACTACCCGTATGCCTACGGATACCCGTACGCCGCCGCGTACCCCTACGGCTATTACGATGATGGGTCTTCGTCGACCTACATCCAGCGGGACAGCGGAGAGGGCGTAGCGCCTTCGTATCCGGCGCCGCGCGGAGAGTTCTCGGCCCCGCGCGACCAGTACTCGTACTATTGCACGAATCCCGCCGGCTATTTTCCGCAGGTCAACAACTGCCCGAGCGGATGGCTGACCGTCGTCCCGAACGCCGCGCCGCACGGCGCGCCGGCGCCACGCTGAGGATGAGCCGACGATGAACGCGATCAAGTATGCTCTGCCATTGACGTCGGCGCTGCTGCTCGGCGCCTGCGTGACGGTGCCTACCGCTCCGACCGTTATGGCGCTGCCTGGCTCGAACAAGACGTTCGACGAGTTCCAGGCCGATGCCTACAGCTGCCAGCAGTTCGCGCAGCAGATGGTCGGCGGAGTTCCCGTCCAGGCGAACAACGCCGCGGCCGCGAACGCGGTCGGCGCCACGGCGCTCGGCGCAGCCGCCGGCGCGATCATCGGATCGGCGTCCGGCAACGCGGGAGCCGGCGCGGCGATCGGCGCAGGGACCGGCCTGCTGTTCGGCAGTGCGGCCGCAAGCCCCTACTACTACGGCGGTTACTACCAGGTTCAGCGTCAGTATGACGGTGCGTACATGCAGTGCATGTACGCCAAAGGCAACCAGATCCCCGTCCGTGGCGCACGGCCTTATCAGGCACCGACGCATACCCACTACGGCCCGCCCGCGTAGCGCCAGCGTTCCGAGTCGCCATACAAGGGCCCGATGCTTCGGGCCCTTTCTTTTTCGTGAGCACACGCACTAATGCATAATCCCGCGACTGCGCCGAGGAGGCTGCAGCAGCCGGAGGATTCTTGACAGCTCGCAAGACGAATCGAATGCGGTGGACGCTTGTGCTGCTCGCGTTAGTTTCCGCCTGCGCCGCGGGAGCTGCCGATCCGAACAAGGTGCTGCACATCGCGTCGCCCGATATCGACACGCTCGATCCGCAGCAGGCAACGACCATTCCCGCACAGCGCGTGACCTTCGCGATCTTCGAAGGCCTGTACAACTGGGACTACCTGAATTCGCCTACCGGGCTCGCGCCAGTGACGGCTACCGGGCCGCCGCAGATCTCGGACGGCGGCAAGACCTGGCAGATCGATTTGAAGCCGGGCATCTATTTCACCGACGATCCGGCGTTCCGCGGCAAGCCGCGCGAGCTCGTGGCCGACGATTACATCTACTCGATGAAGCGCCGCCTCGATCCGAACTTGAGCCGGGGCGGCGACACGGTGATGGCCGACCTGATCATCGGCGCCCGCGCGGTCGTCGATGCCGCCCGCAAGCCCGGCGCGAAATTCGGCTACGATCGACCTATCGAGGGATTGCGCGCCGTAGGCCGGCACTCGATCCGCATCGAGCTCAACGCAATCAATTACCCGTCGGTGCAGGTGTTTCTCACCGTGGTCGCGGTCGCGCGCGAAGTAGTCGAAGCGGCGGGAGGGAACATCCGCGCGCATCCGGTCGGCACCGGTCCGTATCGGCTGCGCGAATGGAAGGTCGGCTCGCGGATCGTGCTGGAAGCCAACCCGAACTATCGTACGCTGCGCTTTCCGGCAAGCAACAAGCCGGCCGATGCCGAATTGGAGCGCAGCATGCGCGGCAGGACGTTCCCGCAGATAGGCGTCATCGACATCAGCGTCATCGAGGAGGACACCACGCTGCTGCTCGAATTCGAGCGCGGCGCACTCGATTATGTGGAGCTGCGCGCCGAAATCGCGAACCGCCTGCTCGCCAATGACAAGCTCAAGCCCGAATACGCGGCGCGCGGCATCGTCCGTCACGCCCGCCTCGAGCCCTTCCTGTTCTTCGTCGATTTCAACATGACCGATCCCGTCGTCGGCGGGACCAGCCGCGAAAAGATCGCGCTGCGGCGCGCGATCGCGATGGGACTCGATACGCAGAACCTGGTCGATGTCGTCTATGCCGGACAGGGCCAGCCGGCCAACCAGATGATTCCGCCCGGCGTCAGCGGGCACGACCCGGCGGCGCCGGCGAAGTCCCTCTACGATGCTGCCGCGGCGCGGACATTGCTCGATCGCTTCGGCTACGACAAGCGCGACACCGAAGGCTATCGCAAGGCACCGGACGGCAAGCCGCTGACCGTCGTGCTGTCGCTGCGCGCGGCGGCGATCTCGCGCGAAATGCAGACCTTGTGGAAACGCGACATGGATGCGATCGGTATTCGGATCGATTTCCACGTGACGCCCTTCCAGGATTTCGTCAAGGAGTTGATCGCCGGGCAATACCAGATGTCGGCCGCCGGGTTCGGCGGCATTCCGACGGGCGATGGCATTCTGGAATTGCTCGACAGCCGCCAGCCGCCATTCGCCAATCAGTCGCGCTTCAAGTCGGCCGAATACGACCAGTTGGTCGATCGGTTCCTGCGCAGCCCGACTGCCCCGGAGCAGATCGCCGCCGCGCGCAGCATGAACGCGATCGCGCGCGCCTACATGCCGCTGTTGCCGACGATATTTCGCCGCGAGAACGATTTTGTCCAACCCTGGCTGCAGGGTTTCCGGCCGCAGGTCTTCAGCACCTACTGGCAATTCATGGATATCGACCTCGCCCGCCGAAAGCGCGCCGGTTGACGATGGCGCGCGCGGCGCATCCGGTTCGTTGGTCGCATTTGCGAAGGGACTGACATGAACGACAAACCCCGGCTCGTCGCGCCTGCCGGCGCCTGCGACTGCCACATGCATATCTACGATCGCCGCTACAGGCCGGCGCCGACGTCGCTGTTCCCGCCGCCGGATGCTCCGCTCGATGCCTATCGCGCCGTGCAGCGCCAGCTGGGGCTCACCCGCGCGGTCATCGTGCAGCCGAACGCTTACGCGTACGACAACGCATGCACCGAAGAGGCAGTCGCCGCGCTCGGCGCGAACGGACGGGGCGTCGCGGCCATATCGCCCGACATCGCCGATGCCGAGATCGAGCGGCTGACGCGCGCAGGATTTCGCGGCGCGCGTTGTTACATGCTCAAAGGCGGCCTGATGTCGTGGGACGACGTCGCTGCGGTCGCGGCCAAGGTCGCGCCGTTCGGCTGGCATGTCCAACTGCAGCTCGACGGGCGCGACCTGCCGTTCCACGCCGAGCGCATCGCGCGACTCGCCACGGAGGCGGTCATCGACCACAACGGCAAGTTCCTCGAACCCGTGCCGCCGACGCATCCGTCGTTTCGCGCGCTGCTGGCCTTGCTCGACGGCGGTCGCTGCTGGGTCAAGCTGTCGGCACCGTATGAAACCTCGAAATCGGGTCCGCCGGGCTACGACGACGTCAGCGCGCTCGCGCGGGCGCTGGCTGCCGCGCACCCCGAGCGCTGCGTCTGGGCGAGCAACTGGCCGCATCCGAACATCCATCCGTCGCCGTCGAATGCCGCGATGCTCGACCTGCTGCTCGATTGGGCACCCGACGAACACACGCGGCACCGGATCCTGGTCGACAACCCGGCGCGGCTGTACGGCTTCTGAGTGCGCCTTCGCGGCGAACTGGCGGGGGCGATCGAGTTCCGGTAGATTGCCCGATCGTCGAACCGACAAGGAAGAGAACCATGCGCTCGCTTTTGAAGCTGCTCGCGATCCTATCGGTCTGTGTCGTCGCGACGGCGTCGGCGCAGGAATATCCGAACCGGCCGGTAAAGATAATCGTGCCGTTCGCCGCCGGCGGTCCGGCCGATCTCTATGCCCGTTTTCTCGGGCAGCGGCTGGAAACCGCCCTCGGTCAGCCGTTCATCGTCGACGATCGTCCCGGTGCCGGGTCTGTGATTGGCACTGACGCCGCCGCCAAGAGCGCGCCCGATGGCTACACCTTGCTCGTGATGTCGAACACGCAGACGGTCAACGAATCGCTGTTGCCGAACAAGCCGTACGCGCTGATGCGCGATTTCGTGCCCGTCGCGCCGATCAACTATTCCGATCTGGTCTTGGTCGTGCATCCGGCCGTGCCGGCAAAGACTCTCGGTGAGCTCATCGCTCTCGCCAAATCGAAGCCGGGCAAGCTCAATTACGCGTCGTCGGGACCCGGCACGCCGTATCACATGGCGGGCGAGCTGTTCAAGGCGATGGCGGGCGTCGACATCGTGCACATTCCGTATAAAGGCAGCTCGCAGGCGCGCACCGACACACTCGGCGGCCAGGTCGACATGATGTTCGACGCCGTGACGACGATGAGCGAGTTCGCGCGCGCCGGCAAGGTGCGCGCGCTCGCGACCAGCGGCAAGGTCCGCTCCTCGGTGCTGCCCGACGTGCCGACGCTCTCCGAAGCGGGCGTTCCCGGCTATGAAGCGGTGCTCTGGCTCGGCATCATCGCGCCGAAAAATACGCCGCCGGAAATCGTCCGGCGGCTCAATGCGGAGATCGTCAAGATCACCGCCAATCCCGGCGTGCGCGAAGAATGGGCGAAGCAGGGCGCAGTCGCTATGACGATGACACCGGACGAATTCGCTCGCTATCTCGGCGAGGACATCGCCAAATGGGAGCGCATCGTCAGGATTTCGGGCGCGAAGCCGGACAAGTAAGGCTTCGCCAGCGGACGGTGTCCGCTCGGCCGGGGGGAAGACCGCAATGCCCAACCTGCATGTGCTGAGCGCGGGTGCCGCGCAGAGCCTGATCGAATCGCTGCAGCGTCCGTTCGAGGCGGGCGAGGGCGTCACGATGCGCACGAGCTTCCATCCGGTCGGCGCCACGATGGAAAAACTTCTTGCCGGCGAGCCTTGCGACGTCGTCGTGCTGACGGCGGTGCTGCTGGACGAATTGGCGCAGGGCGGCGATGTCCGGCCGGAATCGATCGCGCCGCTGGGAGCTGTGCATACGGCGATTGCCGTGCGTGAAGGCGACGCGGTGCCCGATGTGTCGACGGCGGCCGCGCTGCGCCGGGTTTTCCTCGCCGCGGACGCGATCTATCTTCCCGATGTCGAGCGGTCGACCGCCGGCGCGCATTGCGCGGCCATGCTGCGCAATATGGGTATCGGGGCCGAGACGGCGCCAAAGCTCAGACAGGGGTCGAACGGCGTAGCCGCGATGCGCGAGCTCGCGCAAAGCCGCGCTGTCCATCCGATCGGCTGCACCCAGGTCACCGAGATCGCATCCACGCCAGGCGTCACGCTGGTCGGCCCGCTGCCCGGAGAGTTCGAGCTCGCCACGCTGTACTGCGTCGCTGTCGCTGCGCGTGCGCAGCAGCCGGAATCGGCCGCGCGCTTTGCGGCGCTGCTCGCGGGGCAGGCCGCGTCCGAGCTCCGCCGGCGCTGCGGCTTCGACACCTGACCGCACGCTCGGCCGCAACCGCGCAGCGGCCAAAGCATCGCTTACACTGTCGTTGCTTTGCGTTAACGCGTCGCCTCGATGTCCGTCGCACCGGCCCGGCTGATTGCCCATCTCGACATGGATGCGTTCTACGCATCGGTCGAGTTGCTGCGCTATCCGGAGCTTCGCGGACGACCGGTCGTCATCGGAGGCGGGCGGCGCCATCAGCCGGAAGAGATCGTCGATCCGGACACCGGACGAATCGAGCGGCGCTTCGCCACCTTGCGCGGCTATGCCGGCCGCGGTGTCATCACGACGGCAACCT
>Ga0134121_10002488_pt1 | contig 15891 bp, 12 predicted proteins | sample KB301_FD_96463 | JGI IMG/M metagenome (GOLD analysis project Ga0134121, IMG submission 96463) | Terrestrial soil microbial communities without Nitrogen fertilizer from Kellogg Biological Station, Michigan, USA - KB3-0-1 | ecosystem: Environmental > Terrestrial > Soil > Unclassified ... | reverse complement strand
TATTTAATATGTAATATTTAATATGTAATATTTAATATGTAATATTTAATATGTAATATTTAATATGTAATATTTAATATGTAATATTTTGTAATCGGTAATTGGAAAAAATTAGTAATCCGTAGCATAAAAATGAACCATCTCCTTCAACAAATCCCCCTCAACTATTACATCCTCTTAAGCACGATGCTGTTTTGTATTGGCGTGCTTGGTGTCATGTTCAGGAGAAACGCCATTGTCATATTTATGTGCGTGGAGTTGATGCTGAACGCCGTGAACCTTTTGCTGGTTGCCTTTTCTTCATACCGCGGCGATTCTGCCGGACAGGTATTCGTGTTTTTTATCATGGCTGTTGCCGCTGCCGAAGTGGCTGTAGGCCTTGCCATCCTGATGATGATTTACCGCAACACAGGAACAACAGATGTGAATTTCCTGAGCAAACTGAAGTGGTAGAAAACAATCCCGGCGAAGTACGAACAGAATTACGAATTTACGTATGGTGCAGCTTAAACTGCCTCTGCACATCTCACTTCAAACAGAATTAAGATAATCAAGCTAAATTTTCCGGCCGCGCATTCGTAAATTCGTATGAAGCATTTTCGATCCCGATAGCTATCGGGATCGTGGAGGTACGTCTCACCCCAACCTCTAAAGGGAGGCCTCCGCGCATATCACTTCAATTATTTTTATCATGAATCAGATATCCTTTCACGGCTATTCCATTCGTAAATTCGTATGAAGCATTTTCGTTCCCGATAGCTATCGGGATCGTGGAGGTACGTCTCACCTCAACCCCTAAAGGGAGACCGCCGCGCATATCACTTCAATTATTTTTATCATGAATAAGATATCCTTTCACGGCTATTCCATTCGTAAATTCGTGTGAAGCATTTTCGTACTTCGTTGAGATTCATCGTTGCTTTTTAAAGCAAACTTCGAATAACCAAACCTCAAATTGAACGCGTTCCAATATTTGAAAACGAAAAAACTCCGGACCGCCTTTCAGCAACCCGGAGCCACCACGAGAAAACTGGTCCTATATTTTTGTCACGCTGCCCGAACCGGTAATGTTTGTTTTTAATTTTTGCGGTTCTCCGATATAATGAACGTCGCCGCTGCCAGTAATACTTACATTCAATTGTTCACTTGCGTTGATGGTGCTTTGTCCGCTGCCGCTGATGGAAACAGCGCTGCTCATTGTCTGCAGGTTTTGCGCATTCACGTTTCCGGATCCCGCAATCCTGATGTCAGTGGAAGTTGCCGTACCGCTTACATCCAGGTTGCCCGACCCGCTCAGCTTCATCTTCATCGTGAGAGAACGTACATCGGCTTTAATATCGCCTGAACCGCTGATATGCAATGTCATGTTATCGCAGTTTACATGACTCTTGCCGATCATGTTCCCCGAGCCGGTAAGTTCCAGCAGGCAAAGGTCTTTTACGGTTACGTAAACATTGATCTGTTCGTGGGAACTAAAATCCTTCCCGTCAGTGCTGACGATCAGTTCATCATTTTTCACTTCAGTGGTGATGTGCTTTATGATGTTGTCTTCAGCCTCCACTTTTACAGATTGGGCATCTCCCTGGGTGAAGTAAACATTGGCTGAACACTGCAGTTCAATTCCGGTGAAGACAGTTACGGTGCGGTTTTCAGTTACTACATTACCGGAACCGTTAATTCCGAATGCACATCCATGGCTCATCATAACCGGAAGTGCTGCGATAATTAGTTGCGTTTTCATTTTGATATTATTTAAGAGTTGAATTTAGATTTTCTTCCTGCGTATCTCCGTAAAGGCCGGTCTGTATTAAAATGCTGCTACGGTAATGCCGACCGATACCGGGAAAAGTTCTGGTCCTTTTTTGTCCCTGAACAACGTAGAGGCATAATAGTCGGCAAACACATTGAACTTTTTATACCCAATGGCTACACGCGCACCATACCGAAACGGGTTCAGGGAAAAATCATCATACTGCTTTGGCTTCTCTGTACTCCCAGATTCTGTAAATCTCGTTTTCGTATGCGACCCTATTTTGTAACCGAGCATGGCACCGACACCAAAATGAAAAGCATTTTTATTTTTCTTGCTGGTGAAAACTTCAAACATCAGCGGAACTGACAGGTATACAGACGTGAGCTTTGACTTCGCATAGGTTTTTGCAGATGTGGTATCAAAGCCGCCGGTAATGGTGTCTCCCGAGGTGGAGAGGTTTACATTATTGTCGAAGCGATAGTTGTTCCAGGTAATACCAAGCCCTGTGAAAAACCAGGTATAGCTATGTCCCAGGCGGAAATCCTTTTGCAGCAGGTTGAGCGACACAAAAACGGACTTGCCTGTATTCAGGTCCAGGAAACTGTAGCCGTCCGGTGTTTCCATTTTACCGTCAGCGTTTACAAAATTGTTGAAGCCCAGCTCCAGTCCGGCCCATATCGGTCTTGATTTTTCATTTTTCTCTTTGCGTTTGGCAATGGCTGAATCACTGCGGACAATGAGCACCTGCGCATCTCCAAATGAAAGGTGAGTGGTGTCGCTCTTCCCCCCGTTTTTCAAAGCTGTGTCACAACAATTGATGTTTCCAACACCTGACACATCGCTGCTCACGTGCGTTGGCTTTGTTTTATAATTCACTGAACCCATTCCGCTGATATCGGTGGTGAGCGATTCCGAGACGTCGATGTTGCATTTACCGACACCTGAGATATCCGCTTTGCAATTCATCACCTGCAGGTCATATCCTTCCACTTTGCCAGATCCCGAAATGCTAACATCGGCATTGTCTGCCTTCCCTCCTAACGTCATCTTACCTACTCCGCTGATGTCGATGGTAAGATCCCTGACATACAAAGCCAGCGTCATTTTTCCGCTGCCGGAAACATCCAGCCGCAGGTGTTCGGTGTTGATGGTGCCTATTGAAATAATTTCCCCTGTTCCGCTCACTGCCAAACCTTCAATCTTTTTCATGGTGATACGGTATTCAGCCTCCACACTGCTTTCGATGAATAAAGTGTTTTGCTTCACGATGGTTTCTATTCCTTCCTTCGATCCTGAAGTATTTATTTCCACGAAGTTGCTGTCGCCTTGCGTAATGATCACCTTGCCGATCGAATTCAATTCAACCTTGGTGAAACTTTCATCGCCTTGGTATCCGAAGCTGATCAGGGGAATCAATGCTGCTAAAAATGCGCTGGTGATTTTCATATCTGTCCTTGTATTTGTCTTTAGTAATGGGACGCCCTGGTTAGCCCGTTTGTTACAGCCCTTGGGAAAAATATTTGTTCAATTATTTTATCAATGCAGTTCCTGGTAAACAAATTAAAAGCGTCCATCCCGAAATCAGGGACAAACGCTTTGATCCAATTATTACCACGAAAAAAAGTTATCTTGATACTGTTCTTGTAACGGCCAGGGGGCCCAATGCAAGTGTTTCCGTGTATTTAGACTGCAGGAGGTTATGTTCCTTGTCATAATGGGCATTTACGCCGAAGAGTTTGCCGACGCCGTTCACGGCATCAGCAAGGAGAGAGTTATCCTCCACCGTTGTTTTCTCCTTCAAACCAAGCTCTGCAAGATCGTTGTCATCAAGTACAACCAGCTTCTGGTTTTGCAAAGCCGGCTGGCTTTTATTTTCATTGATAACCATAGCAGGTTGATGATCATCTTTTGAATCCTGGCGGATGTCAGCATCATGATGTTCTGCAAGTGGCTGCTCAACCACAGGAGCCGGATCTTTATCCGCAAGGCTTTCCCGCGGTTTAATCTCCTGCATATTTTTTCGCAACGGCTTTTGAATAGGATAAATAGAATTATTTTTTACGTTCATTTCCTGTTGATCTGCTGCAAGCATTTTTATTTTCTCAACGGCCGGTTTCTGCGCTTCCGGAACCGGAATAGATTTTTGCAGCGGATTTTCATGCACCAGTTCAGGCTGAGATTTGCGCTGAATCATCCAGTAGCCCAGCAAACCGATCACCAGGCAGGCCGCTGCTGCAATGCGCACCCACATCGGAATCACAATACCTCCTTTTTTCAGGGAAGACTTGCCGGCGAAACGAATGGAATAATCAGGGGTGATTTTGGCTTGTTTTAAAATTTCAAATTCCCGTTTATACAAAGAGTTCGCTTCTATAAAATTTTCCACCTCCCTTTTTTCGCGGCCATCGAGGTCGCCTTCCACATAAGCCACCAACCAGGTTTTGTAATTGTATTCGTTGACGGTATCCTTCTTTAATTTCTCTTTACCTGGAAATTTCATGTCTGTCTTATCTCCCAGGGAAATAATTTCAAAGCTTTCAAATTCTTCCCTGAGCTCCGGGTTTGAAGCCACAAAAGCAAGCACTTCCCGCCTCATCGCATCACTGAGATTGCCCTCGTGATAGTCGAGAAAAAATGCTTCGTAATTATCTTTAGAGATCTTCATGGCCTATCCCCTGACCCTCTCCAAAAGGAGAGGGTGTAGGGTTTCGTATTAATTTTTAATTCTGACAATCAATTTTTATTGTTCTTAAATTACTTTCTCCACACTTCCAATGTATTCCTTCAGAAACAACCGCGCCCTGTAGATGTAAACTTTCACCTGGGCTTCGTTCAGCTTTGTGATCGATCCGATTTCCGAATAGCTGTAGCCTTCAAAATCCCGCAGCGTAACCACTGCCTTTTGTATATCAGGCAGAAGATTTACTGCTTCATTCAGAATCTGCCTGGCATCGCTGTATTGCTCTGTATGAAACAAGCTTTCCTCATTGACTTCTGTGTAATCGCGCTGGTGTTTTTTCTTCCTGATCCTGTCTATCATCGTATAATAACCCGTTGTGAAGAGGTACGATTTCGATTTCAACTCCTCCACATTCTCGTGGTTCCGCCACATTTTTTCGAAGGCATCCTGCACCACGTCCCGCGCCTCTTCTTCATCCCGCATATTTTTCAGGATGAACCGATACAGCCCGTCGGCATGCTCGTCCACACATTTGTTGTATTCAGCAGCAGTCATTCGTGGTGGCGAAAGTAGATGTTGTTCATTTATGGGACGGTTAGAGGAATGTGAAAGTTACAGGCTCCAGGTAAACTTTTTAAGTAAAAAAAGGGTGTTTTTTTATCCTGAAAATTCCTGTAGGTTTGTGTTTCACAATGCGTTCACACCGGACCCAACCCTTTAACAAATGCCATCCATAAAACTTTACTTCAGCTCAATCCTCTTTTTATTTTTCTCCCTCGTGACCTTCCGCTCTGAAGCAGATATCGTCATCAACGAATACTCCTGCAGCAATCTTTCGCAGGTTACAGACGACTATGGTGAGTACGGCGACTGGATCGAGCTCTACAATACCGGTGGTTCTTCGGTAAACATCGGCGGCTATTACCTCAGCGACAACCCCACAAACCCCACCATGTGGCAGATCCCGGCAGGCGTAACCATCACTGCCAACGGCCTCAAACGTTTCTGGGCATCGGGCAGAAATGTTACAAACGGTGCGAACTACCATACGAACTTTAAATTGACACAGTCGAAAAACAATCCCGACTACGTCGTGCTTGCAGACGCTTCAGGAACCATCATTGATTACGTGCTGCTCACGAAGACGCAGCTCGGACATTCCTATGGCCGCATCACCAATGGCAATTCAACCTGGGGAATTTTTACTTCCCCAACTTCCAATACATCCAACACAACAGCGTCTTATGCTGCATACGCTGCAAAGCCTGATGCAACCATGCCGGCAGGATATTATTCCGGGAGCGTAACTGTAGAGCTTTATAATTCCGAGCCGAACTCCGTGATACGCTATACACTAGACGGTACCGTACCAACGGGAACGTCCACTTTGTACTCCAACCCGATTACGATTTCGTCAACGACTGTACTCAAAGCGATCACCATCAGCAGCGACCCGACCATCCTGCAGAGCTTCGTGATGTTCAATACATACTTCATTAATGTCTCGCACACATTGAAAGTGGTTTCGATTGCGGGCACGGATCTCGCCACACTTGCCAACGGAAACCAGGGACTGGTGCCTACAGGATCGATAGAATATTTCGACACCAATAAAGTGCGTACTTCCAAATCGTATGGAACGTTCAACAGCCACGGGCAGGATTCTTGGGCCAATGACCAGCGCAGCCTTGACTTTGTAGCCCGCGATGAAATGGGTATCAGCGACGCGCTTCATGAGAAAATGTTTCCCTACACTGACCGCGATGAATTCCAGCGTTTCATCCTGCGTGCAGCAGGCGATGATAATTATCCCGCCGCACACCATTCGGCGAATGCCGGAAGCGCACACTTGCGGGATGCTTATGTCGAGATGCTGGCCAAACGCGCAGGCATGGACCTCGACGTGCGCGGCGCAGACAAATGCATCGTCTATATCAATGGACAATATTGGGGCGTCTATGATTTACGCGAGCGTTGTGATGACCATGACTTCACCAATTATTATTATGGACAAAACAAGTATGAGATTCAATACCTGGAACGCTGGGGCAGCCGATGGGCAGAGTACGGCGGCAACCCGGCGATGACAGCATGGGATAATTTTTACACCTGGGTGATGGGTCACAACATGGCGAATGCCGCCGACTACCAGACCGTCACAGATTCACTAGACGTGCTGAGTCTTGCAGATTACATTATCGTCAACGCAATGGTGAATACCACGGACTGGCTCAACTACAATACAGGCTGGTGGCGCGGGTTGAATCCAAATGGCGGACATAAAAAGTGGGGGTATATTCTTTGGGACAACGATGCCGTGTTCGCATTTTATATCAACTACACCGGCATTCCTGATACCAGCCGTTTCGCTCCTTTGTGCCAGGTGGAAACAGGAAATCTCAGCGACCCTGACGGGCACCTGGACCTGCTCGCACACCTGCGGCAAAATCCTGACTTCAACCACCTGTATATTTCAAGATACATTGACATGATGAACACCGGTTTCAGTTGCGATGAAATGCTGAACCAGCTGGACGCATGGACGGCCATGATCGATCCTGAAATGGCGCAGCATGCCACGCGGTGGTTTGGCACTTATAACGAATGGCTCACCAACGTTGCGCGGCTGAGAAATTTTGTTGCTGCGCGCTGCTCACTGGTAACGACGAGCATGAATGGCTGTTACGGCACATCAGGACCTTACAACTTCAGGCTGGATGCCGATCCTGCCAATGCAGGAAAAGTGATGATGAACTCCATGACCATCGATCATTTTCCCTGGAATGGATTTTATTACGGAGGCATCAGCATTAATATGCGCGCCATTGTTACCGATACCGTGAACTTCGAATTTGATCACTGGACTTCCAACCATACTGCGTATTTGCCTTCTGCAACGGCCTACAACCCGCTGATCAACCTTACGGGAGGAGACACCCTGGTTGTTCACTTTACGCAAACACCAACGGGAATTCTTCCGCCGGCAATTAAATCTGAAAAGCCTTACCTCACTGTTTTCCCAACCGTTGTTTCTTCTGAAGCAACGATTGAATATTATTTGCCATTCAATGTCGTGCCTGTGCTCAGAATTTTTTCAGCGCTTGGAGAAGAAGTGATGCAAATAAAAAGCGAAGGCAGGCAGCAGCAGGGTTTGTACCAGGTGAAGCTGGATGCTGCGCAATCTTCTTTGCCGGCAGGGATGTACATTGTTCAATTAAGTGCCGGGGATTACCAGGGCAGCGTGAAAGTATTTTTGGAAAAATAATTATTCCGCGTACAAGGCCTGCAGGTTATCGCAGTATTTCCTCAGGTTAAAATCCGGAGCGGTTGCAAGTGCGTTCGCAGACAATACCCGGTAATCTTCGTGGTTCATTTCATACACCTCTATCATCCGCTGCCTGAATTCTTCAGGCGATGAACAGAAGAAACCATTTTTCCCGTCTTCAATAAAAAAATTATTTTCAGGAACGTCGGAGCTTAAAACAGGAATACCGTTGTTCAGGTACTGCTTGATTTTAAATGCAGACTTCGAGCGCTGCAATTCATTATCCTGAAGCGTTCCGATACCGATGTCAAAAGTTGCAATTCTCTCCTGGATGCTTTTTTCGTCATCCCAGTCAATAACCTCAGGCATTTCCACCTGTACGTTGATAAAACTCCTGAAGTAATTTACGAGAAAATCATGTGCTGACCTTTGAGAAACGCCAAGCAGCACAAGCTTCACCGGGAACGGAAGATTTTCCAGTGCCGGAAAAAAAATATTCAACATGCGCTCCCGGTGCCCTCCCCTGAAATCTCCTATCCACCCAATGGTGAAAAGAGAATTCTTTTTTTGCTTAATGATGCCGAGTTGCGGAACGGGAGAGGTATTCAGCGTGATCTTTTTTGCGCCTGACGAAAGATTTTTCAGGAGTTCATTGCTTCCCACCGAAACAGCCGAGCAATTCCTTGTAAAATAAAAAAGTGTTTCCGCCGGATGCTCCAGGTAATCAGCGTCATCAAGATCATAAACTGTATTTGCCTTCCTCCATTTAACCAGCAGTTTTAAAAGTCCGGCATAAATAAAATTTGAATGCACTCTTTGGACAATGATCAGTGATCCTTCCTTTTTAAAAAGCATTGCCGAAAACCAGGCCTTTACAAATTGAAATATTTTAAACGGAGTATAGCCAGGGATTACAAAATAAGAGCCGACGCCATATTCCTTTTTAAAAAATTCCAGTGCATAATATCCCCTGTACCGGACGCTGGGAGATTTGGTGTTGTAATAGGCAAACCAATAAATAAACCTGAGTCCTTTGGCCTTCACGAGTGGTGATCTGTTTTACCGGTTGAAAGCAAACCTACCGCCTATTCCTTGCTTAGACAAATCCAATTTTTTTATACCTCAAGGCTAAACTGTCACTAACTATAAGAGTTGACATAAATGTTTAAGTCGCTTATCGACGAAGCTCGTATCTTATTTTATATTTGCATTCATTGTAAAACTTACTTAGGATGAAAACACTTTTACTTGTATGCTGCATGCTCACCGCGTATGCGCAGTCACAAAACCTTATTGACAATTACCTGGGCGGCGCGTTTACGCTTACACAAATTGCCGATTCTTCAAACGGGCTTTCCAGTCCGCGCGACCTGGAATTCAAACCGAACACAGATGAGTTATGGGTGGTCAACAGGGGAACTGCAGCAGGCGGCACAAACGTGATCATTTATCATGCGGGACTTCCAAGTCAGGTCACGGAGTTCCGCAAAGATTCACACACATCGCATTTCATGCTCTTCCCTGCTGCCCTTGCATTTTCTGACATCGGCGAGTTTGCTACAGCAGGAGAATCTCAAAACTCTAACGGTGGCGGCACCTCTACATTCATGGGCCCCGTATTATGGAGCTGTGACACCAATATTTTCGCGCGCGTATTTCAAAGCAACTGGGCTACAGGACTTCCGCTGGGCAGTCACCTCGACATGCTGCACCAAAGTCCCATGGCTATGGGCATTGCGCACGACACCATAGAAGCCTACTGGGTTTTTGACGGATACAACAGCGACATCTGCAAATATGATTTTGTTACGAACCATGGTCCGGGTTACGAGAACCACGACAACGGAATTATTTACCGCTATACCGACGTGGACGTGCAGATGGAAACAAATATTCCAAGTCACATCGTAAAGGATAAATCAACAGGCTGGCTGTACATCGTTGATACCGGTCACAAAAAACTCATCCGCATCAATACAAACACAGGAACAGTTGTAGATACGCTCGTCCCGCCGGGAACAGCGCAGGAAACATTGGACGGATATTATGAAGTGCAGGGTGTTGTGCAGGAAACGGTGGATTCATTTTTAACAAGGCCTTGCGGGACTGCGCTTTATAACGGACGGTTGATCGTGGGTGATTATGACAACGGGGATATTACCGTGTACGACATTACCGGAAGTTCGCCCGTCATGCTTGGTGTAATTGCCACTGCGCATGCAGGCATGGAAGGAATAGAAATCGGCAGCGATGGAAAAATTTGGTTTGTGGATAATTCCGGCAATAAAATATTTCGCATGGACCCTGCTCCTGCTGCCGATGATGCTGCCATCCTGGAAATCAATGCACCTTCAATGATCAATGGAGAGAAAGGATTTTATTCAACAGCTTTTGATTTTTGCAGTCCTGTTGTGAGTCCCGTTGTTACATTGCTGAATGCCGGAGTAAATACCTTGACTTCAGCGACAATATACTATTCGATTGATAACGGAGTTCCTGTTGCGTATACATGGTCAGGTTTGCTGACGGCCGGACAAACTGCTTCAGTAACGCTTCCTTCTTCACCACTGGCTTCAGGCAAACATAAAATGGCAGCCTGGGTGACCGCTGCCAACGACGGCAACGCAGCGAACGATAAAAAAGAAGGTGCATTCAGATCGCTCAGTCCTGTTGAAGAATTGAACTTCACAGAAGATTTTTCAGGAGCAACCTTTCCGCCTGCGGGATGGGATTATATCCACTACAACCCGAATGCATTTATTTCGAGAGATAATACAACAGGAGGATTCGGCATGAGCAGCGGTTGTTTCTTCATGGACAACTGGTCATCTTATGAGGACATCACAGGGCAGGTAGATTTTCTTTTGATGCCACCCGTTGATTTGGGTTCAGCAACAGGTCCGACGAATTTTGAATTCAGCGTGGCCTATGCAAGACTCAACTCTACAAGCATTGACCGCCTGCAGGTGATGGCTTCTACGGATTGCGGCATGACCTGGAACGCCATCTATGATAAATCCGGCTCATCACTTTCTACTGCACCCAACACAACTTCCTTTTTTGTACCCACGGCTTCCCAGTGGCGGCATGAATCGATTGATCTTTCCGCGCTTGCCGGAACTCCGGAAGCTTTATTCATGTTTGTGACGAAAAGCGATTTCGGAAATAATGTTTACGTGGACGATGTTTCAATCTTTGACGGAGCGATCGGAATCAATGAACCTGGTGCTGCGCATTCGCTGCATGTTTATCCGAATCCTGCTTCGCAACAACTCACACTTTCATTTTATTCCGGAAAAAATCAACCGGGTACCATTCAGTTTTTCGACTCACAGGCACGCATGGTTTTTGAAAAACCCATTTCACTTGTTGCAGGAAGCAACACGGAGAAGCTGAACATTTCCGGTTTTGCAAAAGGAGTTTACACGATGACCTTACAAAGCGATGGTGTTACTGAGAGAAAGAGAATTGCAGTGAACTAAAATGAAGCCAGGGAATTCCAAATGCACGATGCACGATGCAGAATGCACGATGCACGATGCACAATGCACAATGCACAATGCACGATGTACGATGCACGAATGAAAAACTGCAATCGCTTAGGTAAGTAGCCTCCCCCCTTTCGTACTTCGTAAATTCGTATGTAGCATTTTCGTACTTCGTTGAGAAGAAAATCACTCGAATATTATCTTCCCCATATAATTTTTCTTCCCGTTGCTCAGTGTCACATTGTAAATCCCTTTTGCTTCAGCTTCTAAGTTTACCCGTACTTTTTCTTCATTCATTTCCACATTGCCTTGCTGAATGAGTTTGCCCGTGTTGTCATAAATGCTGAGCGTAAGATTGCGTCCATGCCTGAATTCATAGGGGATGGTTATGTTGCATGTGCCTTGGGTGGGGTTGGCGTAAATAACGAGTTGGTTCTTACTATGCTTTTCCTCCTCTTCAATTCCAGATATCGCATCATGTTTTGCTAAATATATGTCCTGCCCTAAATAGCTGCCTAAGGAAGTACTTCCGATATCAACCGAATCAAAGAATACACCCGCGGTATATACCGATCCTGAATTATCAATTACTAAATTGAAACAATCGGCCTTCCCAAAATGAGTCACTCCCATGCAGGTCCCGCTACTACTAAAACGTGATAAAAACATGTCAAATTGATTACTCGTTGATATTTCAGTAGTTCCAAATTGTGCGGTATCAGAAAAAGAACCAGCAACATAACAGTTTCCATTACCATCTGAAGTGAGATAATTTCCAAAGTTAGAATTACCACTGGCATACATTTGTTTATCCCATATAAAATTTCCGGCTGAATCGAATTTCGCAACGATAATATCAGTACCGCTATTAATCAAAGTTGTACCGCCAAGGCTAATTGAATCCTGAAAGCCTCCAGTGAAGTAGATATTATTTGAATCATCAATATCTAAACTTTGAACATAATCGACTCCACCGTTTCCAAATGATTTAATCCACTTGACATGCCCGTTAGAATCAGCTCTTGCCATAAATCCATCATAATTACCTTTTGTAATTAAAGTCGCAGTATCTAGTTGGAAAGGAATCGATCTGTACAAACCGTAGAGCACTAAATCGGTTCCAATAAAGTTAAGAAATACTCCATTCGTATTGTTAAAGACAGGGGCAGTAAATTTTATCTCCGCAGAGATGCAATTCCCCAGAGAGTCATATTGGACGATTGCACCGCCTGGACCTATATGTATTGTATCGAAATAAGCCGAGTCTTCCGTTTGCGTAAGCAGATAAATTTTGCCAGAATCATTTACATAGACTTTTGGGTCATTTTCCATGCCCATACCGCCAAATTTTTTAGCCCAATCAAAAGTTCCATCCAATTCCATACGGGCAATAAAATTATCAGACGCCACCGAGGAAGATGTTAGCGTAATGCCGCTTCCAAAATCTATTGTGTTTTTAAAAGTACCTGCGACATAAATGCAATTACAATTTGAATCGTACACCCCTGAAGCAGATTCAAAATAGTTTCCTTGCTGATAATCGCCTCCTAAAGATTTTGACCATAAATTAATTCCATTTGCATCAAATTTTGCGATGAAAATATCATTGTTACCGTTGCTATAAAGTGTATCATTGGGTAAGTATAGTGTTCCTCCATACTCTCCAATTAGAAAAATATCCGTTCCATCTGTAATTGCTTTCGCAGCTTCACCAAAAAATTGAAATGAGCTTCCTGCTTGCTTTGCCCATTGCCATTGACTGCTCGCATTGAAATGCGCACAGGCAAACAACAAAACGGCAGATAATTTTTTCACGGATTTATTATGACACGACAGTTCACACGCTGCAAGGTAAAACAAAAAGAGAATTGTCCTTATTCGTACTTCGTAAATTCGTATTCTTATTAGTACTTCGTTGAGAAGAAAATCGCTCGAATATGATCTTCTCTTCGGTTAACACTATTGTTTAACAGAAAGTCGTTTCTTTGGAAAAAATCTGTCTATGAGAAAGGCGACTCTTTTTTCCTTTGCAATGAGCTTCATGGTGATGAACGGCTTCTGCCAGCAAACCGATTCCGTCACCATCAAAAAGTTTTTCAACGAAGCGCTTACCAACAGCGTGGCCTACAAAAACCTCGACAAGCTTATCAATACCATCGGGGGTCGGTTGAGCGGCTCGCCGGAAGCAGCGAAGGCAGTGGAATGGGCAAGGCAAGCGATGCATGATGCGGGTGCTGATACCGTGTGGCTGCAGGAAGTGTGGGTTCCCCACTGGGTGCGCGGTGAAAAAGAACAAGGGGTGATTCAATATGGAGAGACAAAAAAAGCAGTTCCTACGTGTGCGCTTGGAATGAGCATTGGCACGCCGGCGGAAGGGATTACGGCGCCTGTGATCGAAGTGAGGAGCTTCGATGAACTGAAAAAACTCGGTAAGGAAAACGTAAAAGGAAAAATCGTTTTTTACAATCATCCTTTCGACCAGACCTTCGTCAACACCTTTGATGCATACGGTGAAGCCGGAAAATACCGGTGGGCCGGTGCCAGCGAAGCCGCGCGTTACGGAGCCGTGGCTTCCATCGTGCGCAGCATGGCCATCAACCTGGACGACTTTCCCCACACCGGTGCGATGGGTTACAACGATTCACTTCCGAAAATTCCCGCCGCTGCCATCAGCACGAATGCGGCGGAGATGCTGAGCGGAATATTGAAAACAAATCCCGGCACAAAATTTTTTCTCAAACAAAGCTGCCAGTTGATGGACAGCGTACTCTCTTATAATGTCGTCGGGGAAATACGGGGAAGCGAACATCCGGATGAAATCATCGACGTCGGCGGTCACCTCGATTCCTGGGAAACCGGCAAGGGTGCTACGGACGATGGAACAGGCGTTGCACAAAGCATAGAAGTGCTGCGACTTTTTAAAACTACGGGCATGAAACCGAAGCGCACCATCCGCGCCATCGCTTTTATGAATGAAGAGAATGGACTGAAAGGCGGGAAAAAATATGGAGAGGTAGCGGCGAAGAATAAAGAAAACCATATTGCCGCTGTGGAGAGCGATGCAGGCGGGTTTACGCCTCAGGGCTTCGGACTGAACATGAAAGCCGATAAAAAAGAAAAAATATTCCGGTGGAAAAACTTACTGCTTCCGTATGGCTTATGGAATTGGGAAGGCGATGGCGACGGTGCCGACATTTCTCCGATGACAAACAAAGGCGTGCCTGGCATCGGACTTTCGGTGGATTCGCAACGCTACTTTGAACTGCACCATGCTGCGAGCGACACTTTTGACAAAGTCAGCAGGCGTGAGCTCGAACTGGGAGCAGCTTCCATGGCTGCATTGATATACCTGATCAGTGAATACGGGTTGTAGGACTAAACAGCCGTCATGGAGTCATTAGTCATTGGGTCATTAATTAAGTTCATTTATTAAGGCGTATCGATTGAACAAGGAACATTGCCCACTGCCCATTGCCAACTGGCTGTTGTTTGGGTCATTGAGTCAATAGTCATTGGGTCATTGGTCATTTAATAAGGCGCATCCATTGAACAAAAAAAATTGCCTACTGCCTATTGCCTACTGCCTACTGGCTTTGGAGTGGGTCATTGGTCATTAGGTCATTTGAAATTGGTTACTGCATACTAATGAATTACAGCACATTGCTTACTGCCTATTGCCTACTGCCTACTGTCTTCCTACTTTTACCCGCCCGAAGAAATTTTACAACGAAGGATGATCAAAGAAAAAACAGATGTATTGGTAATCGGCGCCGGGCCTGCCGGAACGATTGCCGCTTCCATACTTAAGAAAGAAGGCTTAGACATTAAAATGGTGGAGAAGCAGCAGTTCCCGCGCTTCGTCATCGGCGAAAGCCTGTTGCCGCGGTGCATGGACCACCTCGATGCCGCAGGATTGCTGGATGCCGTGAAAGCGCAGGGCTTCCAGGAAAAGTTCGGGGCCAAGTTTGTGCGCGGAGAAGAAATCTGTGACTTCAACTTCGCCGACCAGTTCACCAAGGGCTGGAACTGGACCTGGCAGGTGCCGCGTGCGCAGTTCGACAAAACCCTTGCTGATACGGTTGAGAAGAAAGGCGTTCCCATCGATTACCGTACGGGCGTTACCGACATCAAATTTAATGACGGCCATTCCATCACCACCGTCGAACATGCCGACGGTTCAAAAAAAGAAATCGAAGCAAAATTTATTGTTGACGCCAGCGGTTACGGCCGCGTGATCCCGCGCATGTTCAACCTTGACGAGCCAAGCGGCTTTCCTGTGCGCAAAGCTTTCTTCGCTCACATCAAAGATGCAAAGCGCCCCGGCGGCATAGACGGAAACAGAATAACAGTTGTCGTTCACCGCCGCGACGTGTGGATCTGGATCATTCCTTTCAGCACGGGAATTACTTCTGTGGGCTTTGTCGGCACGCCTGAATTTTTCGAACAGTTCAACGGCACCGACGAGAAAGCATACCGCGCCATGATTGCAAGTGATGAAAATACGGCAGACCGCTTCAAAGAGGCAGAACTCATTTTGCCACCTACCGTGATTGCCGGCTATGCCATCACCACAAAAAAATTATACGGAGATGGATTCGTGTTGACAGGAAATGCCACTGAATTCCTGGATCCTGTCTTCTCTTCCGGCGTCACGTTCGCCATGGAAAGCGGGCACACTGCAGCGAAGTTAGTGGTGCGTCACCTC
>Ga0134121_10002487_pt1 | contig 15900 bp, 18 predicted proteins | sample KB301_FD_96463 | JGI IMG/M metagenome (GOLD analysis project Ga0134121, IMG submission 96463) | Terrestrial soil microbial communities without Nitrogen fertilizer from Kellogg Biological Station, Michigan, USA - KB3-0-1 | ecosystem: Environmental > Terrestrial > Soil > Unclassified ... | reverse complement strand
TGGTTCATTCGTCGAAGTATGGTTCAACCGATCCCGTGGTCCAGTCAGCCGTCTTCACAGCTTTCCCGAAGGGTTAATAGACCAGCGCTTTAGCGCTGGGTTGACGTCGGACTCTGACTCTTAGCGCGCTTCAGCGTGCTTTGGGCCTGACCGGCCTGTCACCTTAACTCGGTAGTGCCCTGGTTTGATTTCGGGTTGTCTTTCCCTGAGCAAGAACGATCCGCGAAGTCACACGAAATGGGCATGAAATAACGTTTCGTGTGATTTCGTGGATCGTCTTAACTCTCATGAGGGTTTCAAACCAGGAGACCATCAAAACACCGCGCGCTTTGCTCACTTATAGTTTTTGGAATATATTCGTCAACTTCTCAAACCGAGTTAAACAGAGAAAGAAGGCGCGAACGAATGCAAGCTGTACCTATCACCGTCGCCCATGGCGATGGCATCGGCCCGGAAATTATGGAAGCGACGCTTCACATCTTGAAAGAAGCGGGCGCAAAACTACAGATCCACAAGATCGATATTGGCGAAAAAGTTTATCTGGCGGGCAACTCTTCCGGAATCGATCCCAGCGCGTGGGATTCATTGCGAGAGACCAAGGTCTTTCTTAAGGCGCCCATCACCACGCCGCAGGGTGGCGGCTACAAAAGCCTGAATGTTACCGTGCGCAAGACCCTCGGTTTATATGCGAACGTGCGTCCCTGCGTTTCCTACCACCCCTTTGTCGAGACGAAACATCCCAACATGGATGTAGTGATCGTGCGCGAGAATGAAGAAGACCTCTACGCCGGCATCGAGTATCGCCAGACGGATCAGGTGATGCAGTGTTTGAAAATAATCTCGCGCCCCGGATCAGAAAAAATTGTTCGCTACGCTTTTGAATACGCCCGCCGCCACAATCGCAAGAAAGTTACCTGCTTCACCAAAGACAACATTATGAAATTTACCGACGGGTTGTTTCATAAAGTTTTCAACGAATTGGCGGCCGAGTATCCCGATATCGAAAACGAGCATTGGATCGTGGATATCGGCGCCGCGAAGATGGCCGATACTCCTAATGCTTTTGACGTGATCGTAATGCCAAATCTCTACGGCGACATTTTGTCTGACGTGGCCGCACAGATAGCCGGTTCAGTTGGTCTGGCCGGCTCGGCAAACATCGGCGAGAACATCGCGATGTTCGAAGCGATTCACGGGTCAGCGCCGCGCCGCGCCGGACAAAACCTGGCTAATCCTTCCGGATTGCTTTTGGGCGCGGTCATGATGCTGGTTCATATCGGTCAGACAAATAACGCCGAAAGAGTTCATAACGCCTGGCTGCGGACAATTGAAGACGGCGTCCACACTTACGACATTTACGACGAAGCTTCGAGCAAGCAAAAGGTGGGAACCAAAGAATTCGCTCAAGCAGTGGTCGACCGCCTCGGCAAGAAACCGCAGACGCTGCGGGCTGTGACTTACAAGGCGGGCGACGTGGGCGAAGTTTATAGCGAGACGATCGTGAAAGAGCGGTCGGATACAAAGAAAGAATTGGTCGGCGTTGATGTATTCCTCGACTGGTTGAAAGGGTCAGCCGACAATTTGGGAACGGCGCTAAGCAAAATTACGCCTGAGGGGTTGAATCTGACAATGATCAGCAACCGAGGCGTAAAGGTTTGGCCGGGTGGCAAATCCGAAACGTTTTGTTCGGATCAATGGCGCTGCCGCTTTATGTCTCAGACAAAGGGGACGAACATTACTCATCAACAAATAATTGATTTGCTTAGCCGTATCGCCGGCGCTGGCTTTGATTTCATTAAGACGGAACACCTATGCAACTTTGACGGCGAGCGTGGTTACTCCCTCGACCAGGGGGAATAGAAACCAGGTCGGTACCACCCGCGTAAGCGGGTGGATCAACCACTTAACATGTCAGTCGGGTGCCTGATCCACCCGCTCACGCGGGTGGTACTGACTTCATTTCCTTAAACTCATACTGGAGGCTCGAAGCATAAAAGCATGGCGAAACAACGTCCGGCAAGAAATTCCAAATCCGAAATTCCAAATCCGAAATCCCTTGTCGGAGTACTCATGGGTAGTAAGTCCGACTGGGAAACGATGCGCGCGACATCCGAAACGCTGGATCGCTTTGGGGTGGCCCATGAATGCCATGTCATGTCAGCGCATCGGACGCCGGCACTCGCTTCCGAATTCGCCAGTACCGCCGAATCCCGCGGCATTGAGGTGATGATTGCCGCGGCAGGCGGCGCAGCCCATTTGGCCGGCGTGATCGCCGCACATACAGTTTTGCCGGTGCTGGGTGTGCCGATGAAAAGCGATGCGCTCAATGGACTGGATTCTTTACTGGCCACCGTGCAGATGCCGGCTGGGATTCCGGTCGGCACCTTGGCAATCGGAAAAGCCGGAGCAACGAACGCCGCTCTGCTGGCGATCGCGATCCTGGCCAATAGCAGGCCTGAACTGAAGAAAAAATTACGCGAGTTTCGTGCTGAGCAGGAGAAAAAGATTAAAGAGACGACGTTGGATTGAAAGTAAGTCAGTACCCGGAGCGGTAGCGACCGGGGCCCACACTCCCTACGATCCATATCGCGATGCCTAGACCCGGTCGCTATCGCTCCCGGTACTGACCTCCGCATCCCGCGCCAGCAAAGCAGATCCGATCGCTACTCCATCCGCGCCCAATCTGGCGCCCACAATCTTGGTAGCTTCAAAGCAAGGCTGAAACGAACGTTTGCGGGCTTCTTCAATAACGGGTTTAAGGATCAGATCGCCGGCTTGCATGATCGCTCCACCCAGAATAATCCGCTCAATGCTTAGGAGGTTAATCATACTGGCGACCGCGATACCTATAGACGTTCCGGTGCGCTCGATCATCATGATTGAAAAGTCGTCGCCTTTGTTCGCTTCGCGAGCCACGTCGCTGGCGGTGAAGTTTTTCGACATTGCCAGGGTTGAAAGCGACGAAGTGGAATCGCGATCCAGCCGTTCACGGGCGCGCCGCACGATGTTTGGTCCCGAGGCGATGGTTTCCAGACATCCGGTATTCCCGCACTCGCACTCAGCCCCTTCGGTGTTGATGGTGATATGGCCGATTTCTCCCGCACAACCTGATGCGCCGAGCCAAAGCTTCCCGTCCATAATGATCGCGCCGCCGATCGCGTCGCCAATGCCAATATAGAAAATATTACGCGTATCGCTGCCGGCCCCGGCTTTGTATTCACCATACGCAGCCGCGTTGGCGTCGTTCTCGAGCTCAACCCGCAGACCGGTGGCTTTCATCAGCTCGGAGTGAATGTCTTCCCGCGCGGCCAAAGGCAGCCCGGTGGACAGCAGCACGCGGTCAGTTTCGCGATTTACCAATCCGGGCACGCCCACGCCAACGGACTTTATTGACCCGGCTTCCGCCATACTCTTGACCAGGTCGGCGATTCCTCCGATCAGACTTTCGGACGAGTAATCGGCGGCTCGTCTAAGGAGCACATCTCCCGCCGCGGAAATCACGACGCCACGCATCGTGCTTGAGGCGACTTCAATCCCGGCAAACTTTGGTTCAGAGTTATCTGGCATTGGGGGAAAGCCTTTCTATGAGCTTTGCGAACAGGGGCAGGGATTTCGTCGTCATCTTATTAAAGGGTGAAGGGGCTGTCAAACAGCGCCTTGTGCGTGTAGAATGCCCTCGCAATCGAACCCATGCCGGAGACATCTGAACATTCCCGCGTGACAGGGCTGCAACTGCAGAAGATCCTGTTACCGACCGACTTCAGCGGTTGCGCCAATTATGCGCTCCCTTATGCCGCTGCGATCGCCCGCGCCACCGGGGCCACAATCGTGTGCTTGCACGTGGTTGAACCAATTGTGCCGGCCGTGGGATATTCGGGTCTGGCAGAACCTATGCCAATCGCCGACATCAGTGAGCAATTAGAAGACTCAGCCGAGCGGGAATTGCCCCAACTTGCCGAGTGCGACGAACTCAACGGTCTGGAAGTCGAAGAAGTAATTGTACATGGCGACCCCGCTGCCGAGATCGTCCGCGTTGCCGGCGAGCGCGAGGTTGATTTGATTGTAGTTTCGTCCCATGGCCGCACCGGCCTGGGTCGAATTATCTTTGGTTCGACTGCCGAGGCAGTGGTCCGTCACGCCATCTGCCCAGTCCTGGTCGTAAAGCCTCCACCACAAGAAGAGGAGTCAGATTGAGTGAGCAGTCAGCGGTGAGCAGCAAGCAGTTGAAAAACCCTGGTGGGCGCTGCTGCTACATCGACTGGACACTGCTCGCGGCTCACTACTTACTGCTCACTGATATATGAACAGCCTCCAGTTTTTGTCTCACTTGATCGAATTGTACGGCCTGTACGCCGTCTTCTTTTTGTCCATGATCGAAGGCGACATCACGCTGCTGCTGGCGGGCGTGCTGGCTCATAATGATTTCTTCGGCGACTACAGCTTTGCGCGCGTGCTGCTGTGGGGCACGCTGGGTGGCTTTGCGAGTGATAATGTCGCTTTCGCGGTCGGTCGCGCATGCAACAAGACAGTTCGCAACTTTCGTTTCTATCGCAGTGCCCAGGATCGCATGGAGCGGTTAACCAAACACTTTGGCCCGCTCTCAATTTTCGTTTCGAAGTACATCTACGGTTTGCGTTGGGCCTGTTGCACTTTTTACGGTGTCGCGCGGATGCCGTACCTGCGTTTTCTGCCGCTCTCGCTGGCCAGTTGTTTCTTATGGGTTTTCATTCTTAGTGGGGTGGGATATTTTTTCAGCACCGCGGTGTTGGGACTGATTGGCGACTTTCGTCACGTTGGGAAGATTCTGCTGGTAATCGTCGTCGCCGGGGTGCTGGGATTCTATCTAATTAAGCGCCTCTGGCTTTCGAAGAAAGTTGAAGCGGCCCAGCCTGAGCGGCTTTCGGAAATCGAGCACGCCGCAATCGAAGGCATCAAGGAATTGTCCGAAGAGATCCAGGAAAAAATTCATCTAAGACCGGCGCGCCGCCGGGAAAACTCAAAATCCTCAAAGCGCGACGCGAGAGATTAAAGACTTCGTCAGGGAATGACTCGCGGCCTTGAAAGAGCTAAGATTTCAAATTTCAAATTTCAAATTTCAGAACTCAGAACTCAGAACTCAGATCTCAGATTTCAAATTCTACCGTCAAGCCAACTGGAATAATCAAAAGTGATCATCGAATCTTCTGCCCCAACTCGCGCTGATCTTGCCGGCGGCACCGTCGACATCTGGCCGCTTTATCTTTTTCATGCCGGCGCCATGACCGTCAATTTTGCACTCTCGTTGCGCGCGCACGTGAGGATTGAAACGCGCGACGACAATCGCGTAATTCTGGAATCGCGAGATCGCGGAATCAGGTTTGAAACAACCCTCGATCGCCTGGAACAGTTGGCGGGGGAAGAGCGGCTGGAACTGGTTTCGAAGGTGGTCCACTTCTTTCACCCGGAAGCCGGTTTCCATCTCGTCGCGCACAGCGAAGCTCCCGCAGGGGCGGGAATTTCCGGTTCATCGGCCCTGGCCATTGCGCTCATCGGAGCGCTGAATAGCCTGGTGGGAAACCGTTATGAGAGGCGACAGTTTATCGGAATTGCTGCGAACATCGAGACGACTGTCATTAAGGTCCCGGCCGGCTTGCAGGACTACTATCCCGCATTCTATGGATCGACCTCCTGCATTCATCTCGATCCCGACGGGGTTGATCGTGAACATCTGGCCATAAACGAAAAGGAAATTGAGCAACGTTTCGTGATTTGCTACACCGGGGAACCGCGTCACTCAGGAATTAATAACTGGGAAGTGTTCAAACGGCACATCGATGGGGATGCCGAGGTGTTTACGATCTTCGAACGCATTCGCGATGCCGCGGTCGCGATGCGGGTCGCACTGTTGGCCAACGACTGGAACGCAGTATCCGAAACGATGCGGGCCGCCTATCCGAACCGAAAACGCCTGGCGCCCGGCATCACCACACCGCACATGGATCAACTGGTGGAGCAGGCTTTGGCTAACGGCGCGAAGGCAGCGAAAGTCTGCGGCGCCGGAGGCGGTGGTTGCATTGCGTTTCTTTGCGCTGAGGGCCGCAAGACAGACGTTGAAAAAGCTCTGACTGAAGCAGGCGGTGAGATTTTGCGTTGGGAAGTGGCGCGTGAGGGGTTGTTAGTGAAGGAGAGTTGAGGAATTCGCGCGAGTTTCATTCGATAGATCCGCGTTCAAATTAGGTTGAGGTTTGATTCAACGATCCGGGTTTTGCTAACCGCGAAGCGCTTATGCCCTCCAGCCCAACGTTGCCGCGCCAGCGGCTACGTTGGGTAGGGATTCAAGAATAATATCACCAACCCTGTAAGGGTTGTGTCCCCCCTCCGAGATGCAATCAGATTGTGTCCCCCCTCCGAGATGCAATCAGAGTGGCCGGATTTAAGAATCTCCCAACCGAGCAAGGTTTGCGATCCTCACGAGATGCAACCAGAGTTGCAAATAAGAGGGCTTGCGGCATCGTGTAGACTGAGCACTCTTCTAAGAAAGAAGATTATGCTCATGCCTCAATCTCTTTCCGCTGTCTATATTCATCTAGTCTTCTCGACCAAAGAGCGGCGCCCATTTCTCCGCGACGAAACTGTTCGCAATTCGCTACATCGGTATCTGGGGAAGATTTCAAAAAAACTTCGATGTGCTCCCATAATTATAGGGGGAGTAGAAGACCATGTGCATGTCCTGGCACGCTTTAGCCGAACCATTACGCAGGCGGAGTGGGTCAAGGAGTTGAAACGCGTATCGAATCTATGGCTGAAAGAAAATCATTCGATTCGAGATTTCGAATGGCAGGGAGGATACGCGGACTTTTCCGTAAGCGCGTCAAATCTTGAGGTCGTGAAGAAGTACATAGCCAACCAGGATAAGCATCATCGAAGGATGAGCTTTCAGGACGAGCTGCGAACGTTGCTCCGGCGTCATGAGGTCGAATGGGACGAACGCTACATTTGGGATTGACGAAACCGCTTCGCGGTTGGATTGAATAGGTTGGCCGTTAACCCAACGTAGCCTTCGGCAACGTTGGGCTGGAGGATAGAACCGCTTCGCGGTAATCGACGACAACGATCTGTCATCTCTACCCGCCCTCTTCCGACTTCCGCTTCGCGGCCGCGGCGAGTTGGGTCAGGCGCTCGATTTTTTGTTCGTGAGTCTCACCCGGAATCGGTCCCGTATCCACGAACCCCGCGTAACTGGATCTTCTGAACAAGGTTCGATTGGGTTCTCCACTCGAGGCATGCGAACTGGTGGCCATCGGCGTAGTGGCCGGCGCAACCTGATCGGGCGCCAGGTCCGAGGGACTTTCAGCGCCTGCTACCGGTGAAGCATTTGCGGCCGCGGCACTCAGCGGAGCGGCTGAAGCAGCGCCGGTGTCAGCCTGGGCTTCGGCTGCCGGCCGGTGAGAGTCCGCTGCTGCCGACGAATCGACCACGGTGACTGGGGCAGCGTGCTCGGCCCCACCTTCGTCTGAGCGTTGCTTTGCTCCCGCCACCAGCTTCTGCAAACGTTCGATCTTTTGTTCTTTGGTTTCGCCGGGAACCGGCCCCGTGTCTACCACGCCGGCGTACGTTGTGCGCCGGTTCATTTGGCGATCCGGCTGTGCCGCCGGTTTCGGACCGGCTGGTGCGGCCGAGGCCTTCTCAGCAACTACCGACGCTTGCGCGGCTGCCGGAGTTGGCTTAACTGAAACTGCGGCTGGAGCTGCGACCGCCGGCGCCGGCTTTGCTGCCGGAGCAGCGTGGCCGTGTCCACCCGCGTCCTGCTCGACGATTACATAGACGCCTTTGTCATTCTTCTCGATCACCGGCAGAGTGCCACCGGCGGCCTGAAGCAAAGCCGAAAGCTCAGCTTCGACGAAGCGACTTTGTTTTTCGGGATCGCGAACGTGGCCGAGTGGTGGTCCCATATAGAGCGTGCCGCATATCTGGCACTTGGACAGGACGTCATCACCACGCAAGTGCACTTCGGAAGCTTCGCCGGCGGTGCGCAACTGCTTCAAATGACCATTGCAGAGCTTATTCTTCTCGTTCCGCTCGTTGCAGACAGTCTGAGCGTTGGTAATCCGCTTTGGCACCGGCGCCGATGCCGCCGGAGCGTCTTGAACTGTTTCGACTATGTTGGCTGACATGATTCGCTTTCGCTTGTTGCCGCAAACCTTCGAACTACGTCGAACTACTTTCAAACTACCTTCAAACTAATTGACCCGCATATTAACGACGAACGCAAATGCGGTCAATCGCGCGAGCGGGCCGGCTCAGAGATGAGGTCAGAACCGAGAGCGGTAGCGACCGGGTCTCAAACTCGAGTTGATCCGTGTCCGTGAGGACAAGAGCCGCTCGCCACCGCTCGTGATACTCTGCTGTCAGATGTTCATAGAATTTCTTGGCTCAGTCTGGCGGCGTCTGCCAGGTTTTGCCCGCCGGCGATTGGTGCGCACGGGCCAGCGGCGCTTCACGGTCACCGCCGGCGCGTTGATCTTTGACGAGCGGGATCGAATTCTTCTGCTTGAACATGTCTTTCGGCCTGACAGCGGCTGGGGAATTCCCGGCGGTTTCGTGAACAAAGGAGAGCAGCCGGAAGCAGCTCTGCGCCGCGAGTTGCGCGAGGAGATCGGTATCGAAGTAGCAGACGTCTCGATGCTTTTTGCGCGCGCCCTATCCACTCCACGGCAGATCGAAATTTACTTTCGCGCCACAGCGATCGGACGACCTGTGCCCTGCAGCTTTGAAATAAGAAATGCGGACTGGTTCTCAGTCGAGGATCTTCCGGCTGAACTGTCGGAAGATCAGCGTCGCCTGATTCAGCGCGCGCTTACTCCCAGTGAAAACTCCCGGCAATGATGTTATGCTACGCGCCGCAAACCGTAATCACTAAAATCAATCGCTGAGGAGAATCTATGGCAGGAGCACCAGGCGTCCAACTGATTCCATCGCCGGACGAAATAATGCAAATTCTGAAACGCACAGGGGCGTTTCGCGAAGGCCACTTTGTCTATCCAAACGGCAAACACACGGCCCACTATTTCCAGATGCCGCTGGCGTTTCGCTATTACGATACGGCGCGGGTGCTGGCCGTGGCACTTAGCCGCAAGTTTCGCGTCGAACGCGACATTGCCAGTCAGTTGCCAAAAATCTCCATCATCAGTCCGAGTTCGGGCGGCATCCCAGTCGCTTTCGGTGTCCGCGACGCCCTCAGTGCGCAACAGATTTACTGGGCCGAGCAGGAGAACGGCAAGCGCATGTTTCGCCAGTACGTAAATCAGGGCGATATCAATCCCTGCATCATCGTCGACGACATCATTCGCAGCGGCCACGCGATCGAAGAGACGGTTGAACTTGTGCGCAGTCTGGGCGCGCCGATCATCGGTTGCGGCGCGATCGTGCGCTTCACCTCTGCGCCAGATCATATTGAAGGCGTTCCCATCAAATCGCTGGTCGAGTTTGACGAGAAGTTTTACGACTCAGCTGAGGCGTGTGACCAGTGCACGAAAGGCGCGGCGGAAGAGCATGTGCGGTTCTGAAAGACAGTAGGCAGGAGACAGGAAGCCGTCGGCAGGAGAAAGACACAATGCCAACCCCACTTGGCTTTAGAGATCTCAAGGTGTATCGATTGGCCTATCAACTGGCGATGGAAATCTTCCACGAGTCAAAGTCGTTTCCATCAGAAGAAAAATATTCTCTGAGATCAGATTCGCAGATCGTCGCGAAGCGTCGCTTCGAACATCGCGGAGGGTTATCGCAAGAAGCGTTATGCCAAGATGTTTGTCAGTAAAAAGGCCGACGCTGACGGCGAGGCTACCGAGACTCAAGTCTGGCTGGATTTCGCCCGCGACTGCGGCTATCTATCAACCCAATGCCAAGAAAAACTAACGAAGGGCTATGAAGAAGTGGGCAGAATGCTGGGCAGTATGATTCTCAACCCAGAAAGATTTAGTACTTAGCCACCGATTCTCCTGCCGTCTGCCTGCTGCCGTCTGCTTCCTTTGCCTTTCACATTTCATGTCGATTGCTCAGCGCTTTATCCATCGTCACTTCGTCGACGTATTCCAGGTCGCTGCCTACGGGCATGCCCATCGCCAGACGCGTCACGCGTAGACCCAGAGGTTTTAGCAGGCGGCTGATGTAGTTTGCGGTGGCTTCGCCTTCGGTGTTGGGGTTCGTGGCCAGAATTACTTCCTGCACTTCCACGCCATCATTATTCTCCGGCTTCAAACGCGGCAGCAGATTGTCGAGCCGCAAATCGCTCGGCCTCATTCCGCGGATCGGCGAGAGGCTTCCATGCAAAACATGATACAGGCCTTTATAGCTGCGTGTTTTTTCAACAGCTACCAGATCGTAAGGCTGCTCCACGATGCAAAGCATGGAATGATCGCGTGACGGCAGAGAGCAGAAGCGGCAGGGATTTATGTCGGTGAGATTGTTACAGATCGAGCACTCACTGATGCGTTGCTTTACTTCGCGCAGGGCTTCGACGAGGCGTTCGACCTCGGCTTCGGGCGCGCGCAAAATATGAAACGCCAGCCGCTGTGCAGACTTTTGTCCGATGCTGGGCAGGCGTTTGAATTCGTCGATTAATTTGGTAACGGGTTCGGCGTAATCGAGCATATCAATTTCCGATTTTCAATTGCCGATTGCCGATTTGAGATGAGTTGCCAATCGGCAATTGGCAATCGCAAATCGGCAATTAAAAAAGGTTTCCTAATCCCGGAGGCAGCATTGAACCCAGCTTACTCTTCATGGCTTCGTTCACCTTGCGGTTGCCTTCATTGATGGCGGCAACGATCATGTCCTGCAACATTTCGATATCGTTTTCCTTTACGATTTCGGGATCGATCTTGAGCGAAATGATTTCGTGGTCACCCTTCATCTCAACATTCACGACACCGCCACCGGCTGAGGCCTCAACCCGCAGTTCCTCCATTTCGCGCGCCATCTTCTCCTGCATCTGCTGCGCCTGTTTCATCATTCCTTGAATGTTAAGTCCGCCAGGAAATTTCATTGTGCTAACCTCGCTTCCGGTTTTGTATCGGTATCGGCAACGCGAGCATCCTAACTGGCACCGGCATTGAATGCAAAGCTGGAATTAGCGGCACAGACTCCAGGGTAGCCGCCAAAGCGCGGCAACGCTGGGCTGAATTGCACAACCGCTTCGCGGTTGGAGGATCTGAATTTGCTCAGCGCTTCCCTTAGTCGGTGAATATCTCTTCGCTTCTCTCCCCTGCGGCGTGCTAGCCTTCTCAGGTTAAATGCAAACTGAAGGTACAACACTTCGTCCGGCAACTGAGCGTTCGCTCTCCGCTGAAATCAAACTCTATTACGATCTTCGGGTAGGTGGACCTGCTCCGGCGCCACTCTTGATTGCGCTGCATGGTTATGGCGCCAGCAAACGGCAGATGATGCGTGAAGCGCAGGCCATCGTGCCCGAGGGTTTTGCGATCGCCTCATTGCAAGGCCCGCATCAGCATTTGAAAGACCCGAAAGAACCGGGCGGCCCATTGCGATTCGGGTTTGGCTGGCTGACCAACTTTCGTCCGGAAGAGTCCGTCGCCGTTCACCACCGCGCACTACTCGATCTGATTAGTTCCGTAACTGCCGACGGCGTCGCCGATGCTGGACGAATATTCCTACTCGGTTTCTCGCAGTCATGCGCACTGAACTATCGCTTCGCATTTACCTACCCTAATGTGCTGCGAGGAGTGATCGGCATCTGTGGAGGCATGCCTGGCGATTGGGAGACGAGTGAAGCGTATCAGCCAACCAAAGGCGCTGTGCTTCATCTGACTGGTGAGCGCGACGAGTTTTATCCGCCGGCGCGCACCGGCGATTACGCCGCGCAATTGCGCCGGCGAGCTAGCGACATCGAATTCCGAAGTTATGACGCGGGTCACGAAATTGTTCAGCCAATGCGAGACGATCTGCGCGCATGGCTGACGCAAAAGTCCGCCGTGTAGATCCACGATGGCTTTATGTGGGAACCCATCTGACGGAGACAGCGTCTAACGATAACTATCAGGCAATGAAGCGAAATCACTCGACTGCGATCTTTATGTTTCTGGCGCTACTGGCCGGCGCTGCCTGCCAACAACAGGTGGCCAGGACAGTCAAATCGCTGAAGCCTCCCGTGCAACAGACGGAGACGATTCCGCTGTCGGCCAAGAGTCCTCCACAGCTTAAACTCACCATCGATGGCGCCATTGATCAGATCGGGAAAACGACGAGCTACGATCCTTCCTATCAAAAGATCGAATACCCGAATGGCGACGTGCCGATCGAGACAGGTGTCTGTTCCGACGTAATCGTGCGCGCCTTTCGCAAAGCCGGAATCGATTTGCAGAAGGACGTTCATGATGACATGAAAGAAAACTTCTCAGCCTATCCGACGCGTTGGGGGCTGAAAGGAACGGACGCGAATATCGATCATCGGCGCGTGCCGAACCTGCAAACTTACTTCACCCGCAAGGGTAAGTCGTTGCCAACCGACGGCGGCAGCGAATCCTTCCAGCCGGGCGATATCGTTACCTGGGATCTTCAACTTGGCGGAACAGAGCATGTCGGCATGGTAGTGAATGTCTGGAACAAACCCACCCAACGTTACTTGATCGTCCACAACATCGGCGGCGGCACCCTGATGGAAGACGTCCTGTTCGCCTGGAAGATCACGGGTCACTATCGATACTTCTGACACTCAGCCGAATCAGAGCGATCCACGAATCCACACGACTGCGCCAGGCCGAAGTTTTAGCGTGGTTTGGTGGATCGTGGTTCGGTTTTTCTAGTGCTAACGGCGCGGGCATGATAGATTGCCGCGCCTAATCGCTGATTTAGGTTAGTGAATCGGTATTCCAACACATCCGGCTCCCTCGGAGCCATTCATACTGCGGGAGATTTATGAAACCGAATTCTCTCAACTCGCTTGCCATTATTTTGTTGTTAGCTGCTGTCGGCGCCGCTTCGCCGGCCGGCATCGCGCAGAGTGCGAGCTACGACGTCAGGGCCGCCGACGCAATCAAAGCCGTCATCACTGCCCAGGCCGCGGCTTGGAATCGTGGCGATCTGGAAGGCTATATGGACGGTTATGATCGTTCTCCAAACACCGAGTTCGTGGGTGGCGATACGATCACTCGTGGTTGGCAGACAGTGCTCGATCGCTATCGGAAAAACTATAGCTCGCGCGAGAAGATGGGCGCGCTCACCTTTTCAGATCTGGAGATCACTATCCTGAGTAAGGATGCTGCCCTCGTGCTGGGACGTTGGCATCTGAAGCGAGCGAACGACGATCCGCACGGGACGTTCAGCTTGCTTTTCCGGAAAACGAAAGCCGGTTGGCGAATTGTGCACGACCACAGCTCGTCGGCATGACGAATATCCTCGAATGCGTCATGGTTAGGAAGGGGGGGGATTGCCCCCGAGCTTCGAGAGCCGGCGAAACCATGCGGGGGCAAGCCCCCTTCCTGACCTTGAGGTTTTTAGGGTTGACCGGAAATCTGTCTTGATGGCTGAAGCAAACCAATCATCTGGTACTCACGAACTCGCTGCTATCGAGCATGAAGTCGAAGCGCGCAGCGCCGTCTTCAAAAAGGAACTCGGACTATTCGATCTCGTCCTTGCGCAAGTCGTTTTTGTTGTCGGCACAATCTGGGTAGGCTGGGCGGCCAAGCTGGGCAACCACCAGATGGTTTTTTGGCTGCTGGCGATCGTCACTTTTTATTTGCCACTGGCCGCCGTAGTTATCTTTCTCAATAACCGTATGCCGCTCGAAGGCGGTCTGTATCAGTGGGCCAAGCTGGCCTTCAATGATTTCGTCGCGTTTATGGTGGCCTGGAATCTCTGGGTGTTTGGCATCCTGGTGATGTCGGGCATTGGCCTGATCATCAAGAAGAATATCGCCTATGCGATCGGGCCACGCGCCGATTGGATGCACGAGAACAAAAAGATGACCACCCTCGTGTGCGTGATTCTGATGATCAGCATCATCGCTGCATCCAGACGGGGACTGGCGCTGGGCAAGTGGGTGCAGAACGTGGGCGGCATATTTCTCCTGGTCACCTTCGCGGCGCTGATTCTGTTGCCTTTTATTACCGCCAGCCGGGGCACGCTGGCGAACTATCATCCATTTTCAACCAGCTTGCCGCCGTTCAGTTCCTACAATATTAATGTCTTCAGCAAACTTGCTGTCGGTGCGCTCTCGGGCTTTGAATACATTGCGATTCTGGCCGGTGAATGTCGCGCGCCGGCGCGAAACATCAGCCGCTCAGTTTTGATCTCGGCCCCGATCATTGCGTTGATGTTTATCCTTGGCACAGCCTCAGTGCTGGCTTTTGTCACGCCGGAACAGGTCGACCTCATCGGGCCGATCCCGCAAGTGCTCAGTCGTGGATTCAGTTCATTTGGCTGGGTATCGACGCTGGTCTCGCTGACCATTTTTGGAGTTGCCGCCAGACAAATTGCCTTGATGAGTATTTATTTTGCGGGCAACACTCGTCTGCCGATGGTTGCCGGCTGGGACGACCTGCTACCGGCGTGGTTCACTCGGCTGCATAAGCGCTATCAGACTCCGGTAAACTCAATTCTCTTCGTCGGCATGGTTACGCTGGCATTCAGTCTCGCCAGTTTGATCGGGGTGAAAGAGCAGGAAGCCTTTCAGATTCAGGACAACGCCGCCACCGTCTTCTATGCCTTGATGTACATGGTGCTTTTCGCAATTCCAATCGTTGCGATCAAGCGTTTTGGAATCAAGGCGCCGCTCTGGCTCAAGCTCGCCTCGGCGTCGGGCTTCGTGGTGTCGGTGCTCGCGGGATTCTATACGATGATTCCGATTACCAAAGTCGACAGCCCGGGAATGTTTGCCGCTAAGATCCTGGTCGTGGTGGTAATCGCGAATGCGATCGGGGTGGGGCTGTTTGTTTTGGGGCGCAAGCGCGCTGAGAAATCCGCAGCCGCCGCTCCTGGTACTTAGTCTGGTTTCTCAATAAGATTTGGGCTTTCTCGCCGCTGCTTCGTGTGATTTCGTGGATCGAGTCCTTGTCGCATAACGCGATCCACGAAATCACACGAACAGATCGAAGACCAAACTGTTTGCTCTCGTTCCTAAGAGCTTAATGCAGAGAGATCTGGCGTTCATACTGTGCTTGTGATAAGAGTCGGTGCTTCAAACTAGTCACTTTCAGACACCCCCTTAAGAAGGAGACAAATATGGGCAAGATAAACTTCGGACGCGTCCTGCTCGGCGGCCTGGTTGCAGGTGTGATACTTAGTATTGGCGAGTATCTATTGAATGACGTGGTGCTGGCTAAGCAGATGGCAGCTGTCTTACGCAAGTTGGGCGTGCCGGAACCAGGAACGAACTTCGTAATCGTCGCGGTCGCGATGACGTTGGTGCTTGGAATCGTTCTGGTTTGGCTCTATGCGCTCATCCGATCTCGCCTTGGACCCGGGCCAAAGACGGCGGTCGTCGCTGCCTTCATTATGTGGTTTGGCGTCTATCTTTACACAGGTGCCATAAACGGCACGCTACTTCAGATCCCGATGAACTTTATCTTGATTGGGTTCGTCTGGGGCCTGGTCGAATATGTTCTCGCTGCTTTAGCTGGAGCTGCACTGTACAGCGAGGGCTAACGTACGTCCCAGAATTTCGTGCCGGAAACTCTCGCAATCGTGAATTGTTCACAGGTCGTGACCCTGGCGGGAGCGAAACGTGCGCGCAGTGGCGGAGATCTCCGTCAACTATCAATTATTGAAGACGGCGCGATGTTCGTCCGCGGCGATCGAATCGAAGCTGTGGGCCGGCGGCGCGAGGTCGAGAGTTTAATCACCGGCGATTGCGAAGTTGTCGATGCCCGGCAGCGCGTGGTCATGCCCGGCTTTGTCGATGCCCAT
>Ga0134121_10002486_pt1 | contig 15903 bp, 15 predicted proteins | sample KB301_FD_96463 | JGI IMG/M metagenome (GOLD analysis project Ga0134121, IMG submission 96463) | Terrestrial soil microbial communities without Nitrogen fertilizer from Kellogg Biological Station, Michigan, USA - KB3-0-1 | ecosystem: Environmental > Terrestrial > Soil > Unclassified ... | reverse complement strand
TCGTCAGCATCGTGTGGCAGTACAACGGTCTCACGCCCGAAGAGATGGAAGCGCGGATAGTCACGAATTTTGAGCGCGCGCTTACTTCGAATGTCGTCGGAATCGAGCACATCGAATCCCAATCGCACCAGAGCATCGCCGTGGTTCGAGTGTATTTTCATCCCAGCGTTCAGGTGGACCTGGCGCTGGCGCAGATTGTCACGCAGTGCCAGGTCCAGGTTCGCAACATGCCTCCCGGAACGTTTCCTCCGCAGGTTCTGAAATACGATGCGGCGAGCGTTCCCATCCTGCAGCTTGGTTTGAGCAGCAGGACGCTCAAGGAGCAGGAGATCTTCGATCTCGGAAATAACTTCATCCGGACGCCGCTCGCCACGGTTCAGGGCGCCAATGTCTCTTACCCTTTTGGCGGCAAAAATCGCCAGATCATGGTGGATCTGAATCTCGAAGAGCTTTACGGCAAGCAGCTCTCGCCCATCGATGTGTCCAACGCGCTGAATCTCCAGAACCTCATTATTCCGGCGGGCACTGCCAAATTTGCCGGTATCGAATATCCGGTTCGACTGAACAGCAGCCCGTCGGCCATTGCGGATTTCAATAACCTGCCGATCAAGACGGTCAACGGCGCCACGATTTACATGAAAGATGTGGCTACCGTTCGTGACGGATTTGTTCCGCAGCAAAACATCGTTCGGACGAATGGATCGCGCGGAGTCCTGCTAACGGTGACGCGAAACGGAAATGCCTCCACGCTGGCAATCGTCAATGCGGTGAAGAGCGCGTTGCCGCGAATCATGGAGAACGTGACCCAGGACCTGAAGTTGTCCGTGTTCGGCGACCAATCGCTCTTTGTGCGCGCCGCGATCGCGAGCGTTGTCCGCGAAGCGCTGATTGCCGCCTTGCTGACGGGCACGGTGATTCTTCTTTTCCTGGGCAGCTGGCGCAGCACGCTGATCGTTTGCATCTCCATTCCGCTGTCGATCCTGACTTCCATCTGCATTCTGAGTCTGCTGGGTCAGACCATCAACGTGATGACGCTCGGAGGTTTGGCGCTGGCCGTCGGCATCCTTGTTGACGACGCGACGGTGGAGATCGAAAACACGCACCGAAACCTTGCGATGGGCAAGCCGTTGGTGCGCGCGGTTCTCGACGGGGCGTCGCAAATCGCCGTGCCGACGTTTGTGTCCACGTTGTCGATTTGCATCGTGTTCGTACCCGTGCTGCTGCTCACAGGGACTGCGCGATATCTGTTCACGCCGCTCGCAATGGCCGTCGTGTTTGCAATGATGGCGTCGTACATGCTGTCGAGAACTCTGATCCCGACCATGGTCCATCACTTGCTTCGAAGCGAAGTTGCGGTGTATCAGGCCGGCGGACATGGAGGGAAAGGAGTTCTCTGGAGCCTCCATCGTGGAATGAACTATCTGTTCGAGCGTCTTCGCTACCGTTACGTCGGGCTGCTTGATTTTTCATTGCGGCATCGTGCGCCGGTTCTGCTCGTGTTCCTTGTGGTGTCGCTGGGCTCGCTCGCGCTTGTCCGCATGATCGGCCAGGACTTCTTCCCGGACGTGGATGCCGGCACACTTCGCCTTCATGCTCGAACGGCCCCAGGGACGCGCATCGAGCAGACGGAGGCTCGTTTCGCCGATGTCGAAGAAGAGATCCGAAGCGTCCTTCCTGCAGGCGAGGTGGAGACGATTCTGAACAACATAGGCATTCCCAATGCCTGGGGGAGCCTTGCCCAGGGAGATGTTCCGAACATCGCAGCGACCGATGGCGAGATTTCGATTTCCCTCAATCGCGAAAGGCATGGACCCGTCCGCGACTACGAAGTTTTGCTTCGAAAGCGGCTTGGAGAGAAGTTTCCGGACATGGTGTTCTTCTTTGAACCCGCGAACATCACGAATCAGATTCTCAACTTCGGGCTGCCGGCGCCCATCGATCTGCAGGTTGTCGGGCGCGATGCCGCGAACAACTACAGGCTCGCCCAGAAGCTGCGAGACAAAATCGCGCTCATTCCCGGGGCGGCGGATGTTCATATTCACCAGGTTTTTCAGCAGGCGCAGTTGAATCTCGACGTCGATCGCGTCAAGGCCGGACAACTTGGCCTGACCCAGCGCGACGTTACAAGCAGCATGTTGATCTCGCTCAGCGGCAACAATCAGGTGGCGCCGAGCTTCTGGCTGAATCCCGCAACGGGAGTCAGTTACAACGTCGGCGTGCAGACGTCCCCGTATCGTATCGATTCGCTGGATGAACTGCTGCGGACTCCCGTGACGGCGGCAAGCAATGCGGTGACTACTACAACGCCGGGCTCGCTCGCCGGCGCGTCTGCCGTCGGCAACGCCTCCGTGGGCACTTCTCCGAACGCTGCAACGCAGGCCTACGGTAATCCGGGTGCCAGTAGCGCCGGAGCGCCGCAACTCCTGTCGAACCTTGTGGACGTGAGGCGCAGCTACGGGCCGGTCATTATCAACCACTACAATGTGGCGCCGGTCTTCGACGTGTACTCCAACGTGGATCGGCGGGATTTGGGAAGCGTTGGCAAAGAGATTGAAAGGATCATGAAGGAGGAGCAGGCGCATCTTCCGCGCGGCACGACGCTGGCGCTGCGCGGTGAGTATGAGACAATGCAGTCGTCCTTCTTCCGCCTTGGGCTTGGCTTGTTGTTTGCTGTCGTGCTCGTCTATCTCCTGATGGCTGTGAACTTTCAATCCTGGATCGATCCGCTGATCATTCTTACCGCGCTGCCAGGAGCACTGGCTGGAATTCTCTGGATGTTGTTCGTGACGGGCACGACGCTGAGTGTGCCTTCGCTGATGGGCGCGATCATGTGCATCGGCGTCGCGACTGCGAACAGCATTTTGATGGTCACGTTCGCCAATGATGAACGCGCCGCCGTGCCCCTCGCGCGCGACGCGATGTTGTCTGCGGGATATGCGCGTATTCGACCGGTGCTGATGACCGCGTCGGCCATGATTCTCGGTATGCTGCCCATGGCTCTCGCTCTGGGTGAAGGTGGCGAGCAGAATGCGCCGCTCGGGCGCGCCGTCATCGGAGGTTTGTTAGGTGCAACAGTGACCACTCTGTTTGTCGTCCCCATTATTTATTCGTACCTGCGCCGCACCCCACCGGTGAATCAGGAGCGGCGGCTGGAAGAGGAAGAGCGCGATGCCGCGCTGGAAGCGGAACTGGTAGTTTAGTTTCCGCTGGCAATGATTTGAACGAACTCTATGGCATACAACGATCCGAATTCTGGCGAGTCCACCGAACAGCAGTTGCGGCGGGAGTTGGAAGACCTGAAACAGCAACTTCGATCTCAGCGCGAAGCACAGGCAGGCCCGCCGGCCGGCCGATGGCGTCCGTCGGGGCTCACGATAGCCGCTCTCTCTCTGGGTTCTCTGATGCTGCTAGCCGGTGCGTTCTTTGCCGGATATGTACCTCTGCAGCGCCGCGAATCTACGGTGAAGGCCGAAGCCGAGGAGCGCGAGAAGGCGCTGCCGCACCTGGAGGTTGTGCGTTTGAGCCGTGGCACGGGCGTGAGCGAGATCAAGCTGCCTGGAACGATTCAGGCGGCGACGGAGGCTCCGATCCTGGCCCGCGCCGACGGCTACCTCAAGCGCCGGCTCGTGGATATCGGGGATCGCGTGAAAGCTGGCCAGGTTGTTGCGGAGATCGACGCGCCGGAATTGGATCAGCAGCTTCGGCAAGCCGAGGCCGCCATCGCGCAGGCGCAGGCCGCGATGGAGCAGGCTCAAGCCAACCTCGAACAAGGGAAGGCAAACCGTGATCTTGCGCGAATTACTTCGGAACGATGGAAGAGCCTTGCCTCCAGGGGGATCGCATCGCAACAGGAAACCGATCAGTACCAGGCGCAATTCGCAGCACAGAACGCCAGTGTTCAAGCCCTGGAGAAAGCCATCTCCGCGCAGGGAAGCAACGTTGTCGTCGCCAGGGCAAATCTTGCGCGGCTTCAGGAAGTCCAAAACTATCGCATGGTGAGAGCTCCCTTCGACGGCGTGATCACGCTTCGCAACGTGGATGTCGGTGCGCTGGTCAGCACCGGGAATACGCTGCTCTATCGGCTGGCTCAGACGGATAACCTTCGGACCTATGTGAACGTGCCGCAGTCGGGCGCCAGTGGCGTGCATATCGGACAGAAAGCTGTTTTGACGATTTCGAATTTTCCCGGCCGCGTGTTTCGCGGCACAGTGACTCGAACCGCAAACGCCCTGGATCCGGCAAGCCGGACGATGCTTGTCGAAATCGATGTGCCGAACACGGATGGCGCCCTGCTTTCCGGAACGTATGCGGAGGTCACGCTGTCCACAGCTCCCTCCAACGCACCACTTGTCGTCCCTGCTGCTGCGGTCATTTTCCGGACCGATGGCGCGCAGGTTGCGGTCGTCCAGCCGGACTCCACCGTGCACCTCCAGAAAATCAAGGTTGGGCGGGACTATGGAGATCGTGTCGAGATCCTGCAAGGTGTGACAGAGGGAACGATGATCGTCGCTGTCCCAGGCGATGCCGTACGAGAAGGCGCGAAGATTGTTGCCGTCAACAGCGAGGCTGCGCCAAAGTAGCGTTATCCAGATCTCAAGGCCTGAACATTTTGGTGAGGTTGAGGCGATCAGAGTCCATGGGCTGTCAACGCCGCGACCGCTTGTTGGTCCAAAACTCGAAAGATCGGATCTCCAGACCGGGTATCGATGGCGAGGTAGAACTCGCGCTCTTCCAATTCAGGTGGTGGCTCCAGTTTACTCAACGCGTCCAGCAGTTGCTCCGGATCGTGCCGGAACCGCAGGATGCGAACTTGTACCGGCATTCCCTCGCGCGACTTCGTAGTCGATCTGAGTTCTTCCTCAGAGAAGAATCGAAGTTCGGTGCATGCCCGTTCGAACGCCAACACTTCCTCCAAGTAGGGATCCACCAACTGCCCAGCGAGCATCTCCTGAACTAGAAAATCTGCAAACCTGGCGCATTCTGCGGGCAGTTGCAGGTTCTCGGCCGGATTTGCAGCCCAGTATCGGTCGAGGATGGGGCCCAGCCGATCACCGAGAAGAAAACAGGTGAAGGGAATGGTTTGATTCAGGGGCGTCAACCGATTGGCCCGGTGAATGGCCGTGTTCACGCGCATACCGGGATGATTTGCCAAGGCAAGCAATCGACGTCGTTCGCGCGCGCTTAACTCGCGGTTCTGGAAAATATGGTCCGGATTGTCAAGCAAGCTGGCGCGATAGCCTGTCGATGCGACCATCCGACAGAAGATTTCCTGGTATGCGTCGAGTGCCATAACGAGTTCAGCAGTACTGTTCCCAGATCCGACGCGCGCGATCCAATTCCGCGCGAATACCGTCCACCTTAAGCAGTGGATACGAGGATTCGTGAAATTCAAACGTCACGCCGCGAATCCACGGCGCCGCCTGCAGCGTCTCCTTCAGCAGATCCCACACGGGTGGGGCCACAGGCCCGGCATGAGAATCCGTGTAGAAACCCAGCAGATCGTCGCCTCCGGCCAGGTGGATCTCAACCACGTTTCGCAGGTCCAGATCTCGCAAAAAAACCTCCGAGGAGACACCGTGATTGCGCGTATTGACGTACAGATTATGCAGATCCAGCAAGATTCCGCATCCGGAATCCCGGGACAACCGATTCAAGAACTCCGGCTCGGCAATCTCCTGTTCCGGGGTCTCTGCATAGTAGACATTGTTCTCGAGCAGAAATCGGCAGCCGATGACTGCCTCTATGTACCGAACGCGCCCGGTAATCAACTCCAGCACTTCCTGGTCATAGGGCACGGGTAACGAGATCGCCGTATGCATCTCGCGGCCGCCGATTGCAGGCACTGATGTGTCAGGCAGTCGCGAAAACGACAGGTGGTCGCTGTGCCAGGCGAAGTCGAATTGCTCGTGCATCCATCGAATCTGTTCGACATGTTCCGTGTCAAAGATCCCGGCGCTCCCGATCGAGAGGCCGATCGAATGGCACAGCATTGGCTTTTGTTCGCGGATGCGATGAAGAAATTCAAAGGATTTGGCGAGAGGGGAGTACCGCGTCGTGGAGTGCACGCCGCGGTCGGCCCATTCACGGTCTGGGATCAACTCAAGGTAGTCGAACGAGTCCGCGTGAGTATCGAGAAACTCGGGTAGAACGGGATTGAAGAGCAGGCCGATACCCAACTTCGTGCCTGGCACTCTTCCTCCGTTAAGGCTGGCTGACGACTTGTTCGAATTTTTGCTTGATGTCGAGGTCGAGGCCCGAGTAGCAGCCTCCACAGAACTTGAGCCCGATCGCTTTTGCCAGTCTTTTGTCGGCAAAAACTGTCTTTTGGGCGGCAAGTATGTCGTCCAGTTTCGTGCCGGCGTCAAAGGCTATTTCTACTGCGGGTTTTCCGTAGCGTCCGGCTTTTGTCGCTGAAATCGTAATGGCCATGTGTCACTTCCTTTGTTGATCGTGGTGGAATTGTGCAGCGCGAATATTTTTGAGTATGCCGTTGCAACACAATCGTGTCAAGACGCCCGCTGTCCTTCACTTCATCGTTTACTGGGTTCACGGAGGGACACAACGGATTGGTCTAAGCCATCGAGGATCTACGGTCTCAGGGCCGGTATCCATAGTGGAATCTACGTCGTGCGCAACGGTACGCCAATTGCGCCTACCCCTGAAGAGGAGGTGCAACATGTTCAGAGTAACTTTCCGAAGGCTTATCCTGGGACTTACCTTTGTGGTCGTCGGTCTCTCGGTTGCGCCCGCGGTCTATGGAAACAACCTGTCCCCAAGCACTGCAGCGGCACCAGAACCCAATACGAAACAATCCGAGCGAATCGGGCTTCCAACCCCACATAAGACTACGTTTAGGCCGGAGTATGAATTCCGTTCGTTCGTGCCGCATCGCGAAAAGAAACGGCCGACATTCAGTGTCGGGCGGCTGGAGTGGACGCTTCGTTCTGCTCCTCCTCCCCTCGCCTGGCAACCTCGAGTTCCGGGTGTGAACTACCCCGAAAGTCCCATGTCGATGTCGTTTGATCTTCGTTGGAAGGATCGCTGAGATCCTGGAACGACGAACTGTCAGCACATCGGATGGGCCGCTATGCGGTTTTCGGACTTCTGGTCAATTTGGAGGCGCCTTTCCGGCGTCCTGTTGCTTTGCGGTTCTTCGGTTCGCGGCTGCCGCTCAACAGGTCGGACTTGTCGTACGCTTCTTTGAGCCAGTCCGTCAGAGGTGGCTCGACCTCGTCGCGGTGAATGACGTGAACCAGGTGAGCGACCTTCAGTTTTGAAGATTGATGGTGCTTCCGCACGCTGGGCGACTTGACCTTGCGTCCCAGAAAAAACCAAACCTCAAGGACCTTTTTCTTCGGCCGAACGAAGAAATAGCACGCCTTACGGGAGAACATGATCGAGTGGTGCGACGCATAAATGCGCTGCTCGCCAAACTCGCTTGCGGTTTCACGCAACCGTTCCCACGCATCCATCAACTCCTCGGAAAGATTGGCAGTAAGCGACTTTTCTGTCGTAGTCCAGCAGTCGTGCGGCTCGTCTGCGGCGACCTGCTGATGGCAGTGATAACACTCCCTCATCGATCCAAATTGTATCTTTTCGCAACAGTTGAAACACCAGCGTAGCGTCAGGGTGTTCTATCGCGAACCGTTTTGTTGGAACTTTGAATGCCGCAACCTGCGGATACAGGAGGACACATGACAAACAAATCCACCGAAAATGAAATCGTCCAACTTGAGAAGCAATACTGGCAGGGCATCAGGAACAAGGACATCAGCGCCTGCGAAGGGCTGACCGACTTCCCCTGCCTCGTGGCCGGGGCTCATGGAATCGCCCGCGTCCCCAAGGAGAAGTTCAGGGGAATCATGGAGTCGGGAAACTACACGCTCAATGACTTCGAGTTCAAGGAGTCGGAGGTGCGGATGTTAACCGACGACATCGCCATTCATGCTTATAAGGTCCACGAAGACTTGACTGTGGACGGCAAGCCGATAACCGTAGATGCCTCCGAGTCGTCCACCTGGATCAGGCGCAACGGGCGCTGGGGTTGCGCCCTTCACACGGAATCCCTGATCGGAGACCCTTACGGCCGCGACAAAAAGAAGGCCGCGTAGTTAAGCCCAGATTTCGGCGTCAGTCGGAACTTTCTTACCGCTGATGACCTTGCCGATACGCGACACGTTCATCAAGTGCTTGTAGTCCAGATTCTCTGAAATGGAGTTTCCGCCCCACGATCCGCATCCCAGCGTGGTCGTGGGGGCAAACCCGTTCGTCAGTGAACCGCCGGCAGTAAACGAACTCGGCTGGTTGACCACCAGGCGGCTGACCGGCAGCCCGAGTCCGGCTTCCCGAATATTGGCTTCATTATTGGAATGGACGGCGGCGGAGTGTCCCGCGCCTTCCACAAGGAGATTCGCCTTGGCCTTCGCAACGGCGTCTTTGAAAGTCTTATAAGGAAGGATGGCAACGACGGGGCAGAGTTTTTCCTTCGCCAGAAGATCGTCGGTGCCGGCGCCTTTCGCAGGCAACAGGATGATGCGGACCGCATCGGATATCTCGACGCCGGCCATCTTCCCGATATCTTTGCAGGATCTGCCCACAACATCCTTATTCAGGCGGCCATCCGGGAAAACCACTTCGCGGAATTTCTGGACGAGCGCTTCGTCCTCGGTAAACCAGACCTTGCCGGTGTCTTCAAAGGATTTAAGGACATCGCGGTATTTGCCTTCGGGAGCGAGCACGAACTGTTCGTGAGAGCAGATGATGCCGTTGTCGAACGAAGCGCCATTCACGATCTTCGTGGCAGCGTCCGCAAGATCGACGTCGTTATCAATGATGACCGGAACATTTCCGGCGCCGACTCCATAAGATGGTTTGCCCGAAGAATAGGCGGACTTCACCATGGCTCCGCCGCCAGTAGCGACGACCACGTCCACAACCTTCATCAATTCCTGCGTCGATTCGATCGTGCCGTTCCTGACGGTTTGAATCAGATCGTCCGGACCGCCGTTGGCTTTCACGACTTTCATGAATTCTGCGGTCAGGAGTTCCGTGAGCTTTGTGGCTTTCGGATGGGGCGCGAAGATCACCGCATTGCCGGTTTTCACCGCAAACATCGCATTGCACATCGGCGTCACGACAGGATTGGTAACGGGAGTCACTGCGGCCACGACGCCCATCGGTTTCGCGACGAACACCATGTTGTTTTCGACGTCTTCGCCGATGATGCCGCGGGACTTCTTGTCCTTCAGGTTGTTCCAGATGACGCGGGCCTTGCTCTTGTTCTTGAGGATTTTGTCCTCGTACACGCCGATTCCGCTCTCATCGACCGCCATCCGCGCCAACGGCTCGGCATTGTCATAGACATATTTGCCGATGCCTTTGACGATCGCGTCCACCTGCTCCTGCGAAAACGACTCGAACTTCGCCTGCGCGGCCTTGGCTTTGGTGATCAGTTCCTGGATTTGTTTGTCTTCCGTTAACGCCGGTTCCTGCACACATTGACTCATGGGTTTTGCCTCGATTCGAACTATTAAGAATATCGGAAACGCTGGTAGGGTTCAAGAGTGGCTGACCTCAATGAAGAGCATCGACGAGAATGGACTTCTCCGCCGACTCCTGACTTCCGTCGAGAAAATGCCTCAACCAGTTCTTCTTTTTCGCATCCGTCCCGGTTGCGATCTGCTTCAATGCATCGATATTCAAAGTCAGAAATTCTGCAGGGCCCAGCTTCTCGGAGGCGATGTCGTACAGGGCCGTCATGTCCTCTGCAGAAATCCCGGCGTCGGGAGCCAGCCGGAATCGTCGGCCTGACTCTATAAAAGTCACCGTGTGCTCCCGCGTGAAAAGTGGTGTCTCGTCCTCAGCGGTGATGAAGGTTCCCGAACCGCTGACGAAGGTTACCCCGAATGCCACACGCACAGTCGGTAGGCCACCTGACGCTGGTGTGCTGAGGATTTTTGACGTTACCGTTCTGCCGACTCCCACTCCGCCGAGGTTCCCTCCTCCGGTGAAGAATTTGTTCTGTCCAACTTGAGCGCCACTGGGGTGCCCATGCAGTGGCATCCACTCGGATCCTTCCCATCCTTCTCCGGATTAGTCCAAAACACGTTGGACACCGGTCTCTCGAACCTCGAACCAAGTCATCTGACGGGAAGACACTCCAGTGCCCGACGAACCCATGCCATCGAATACGAGCCACTGGCGCGAAGCAGCCTTGATGACCTCTACACCCGGTTCGTGATACTTCTGAAAACCCAGATCCACAAGGCCGAAAAAGCTCCCCACTCCGTCTTTGGCCTTAAACAACACGAGGCGGTAGGGGCCGTTGTCGGTGTACATTTCAACGCCAGTAATGCCTCCGTCTAAATCCAGCGGCATGATACCTACACCGCAAAGCCATTGGTTGAAGAGACCGCCATCGACTCCGAATCGCTGCCACACCGTAGTGAGATCGGTGTCCTTTCCGGCGGGACAATTTTCGTCAAACAACCCAGCAAATGCTTCTGGCGAAGAAGCGCCTGACGTAGCGGGTCCGACTTGAGATGCACCGCTTAAGGGAAGGAGAACCGCAATAATCAAAGCACCGGCAAAGGACCGCATCGGGGATGTATTGTCCTCTCAATCGAACAAGCTTCAAACTTATTCTGGTGTGGCACGGCGGCGCTTTTTGGGATTGAGTCCGCAGAAATCTTATGCGTTGCAATTTCCCCGAAAGCTCGTGCCTCAGACGCGTCGGGCCGTTTCAGTAGCTCCACCGCTCTTGCCGCACTGGCAGACGATTAAGCGCCTGACGATAAAACTGCCATTTCGGCATGAAGCGGTCCATCAAGGCGATGAAGCGAGCGTTGTGGGTCGGCTCCAGCAGATGAATAAGTTCATGAACGACACTTGGCCGGCACGCCGTGGCGCAGCAGGCTGTAAACCGCCTGGTTGTTTCCGTACAGGCCTCGACTGTGATTGTCGGCCTGGGCCTGCAGCACGTAGATGGCATGGTTGATCTGGGCCGGCGTGTAGCCGCTGCGGGTGAGAAAGGGAGTCAGCAGGAAGGTTTCGATGTTGCTGTTATCACGGTCGGTCCAGTCGCCGAGGTAGCGGTAGTGGAGTTCATCGCGGAACAGCCCGATCACGCGCTGCTGCGTCGCGCGCTCGGGCTGTCCGATGCCGCTCATTTCAGAACCTCCCAGTGGCCGCCCTTGTAGGATCCAACTCGTTCCAGAAGCCCTAACTTCTTCAGCGTGGCGATATTTTTCTCGATCTTACGCTGCGAGATCCCGACGACCTCGGCAAGCTCACGCGCCGCCATCCGTGGCTCCCGCAGCAGCAGTTCCAGGATTCGTCGCTGGTTCGCGGTCAGGTTTACACCGACCTGTACACTGCCATTTACACCGACATTTTCTCCGACCTTTACACCGACCTTTTGATACCGACCGTGATCTCCACCCTTGGCGTCTGCGTCGCCAGTTTCTGGAAGCGAATTCCCAGCCAGGATTTCCCAATGCCCGGCCTTATCCGATCCCAAACGCCGTATAACGCCCCGCTGGCGCAGGTTTCGGAGATATCGCACCACCGATCGTTCCGTAGTACCCAGCATGCGGGCTAACTCCAGGCCGGTGACTTTGGGATTTGCAAGAAGATGGAGCCGGATTTTCTCCGACCTTTTCACCGACATTTTCTCCGACCCTTTCACTGCCAGTTCTGTCGGTGTACCTGTAGAAGACCGGAAGGTGAATTCCGCCCAAAGCCCCGTCTGTTCACTCCGAAATTCCGGTGCCGGCGTGTTTACGGCGCGGCATGCCTGAACGATGCGCTCGATGCCGCGTCCCCACGCCTCGATCATGCCGGCGCGGAAGAACGCGTTCGCGATATCGGGATTGAACGGTCGTGAGGGATGTTTCTGCTTCAACTTTGCGACAGTCCATGCGTCCGGAAGCTCGCCCGCGTTCCACAGCATAAGCTTGTCTTCATACACGCTGATCTGGATCGGAGTTCCCGAGCTGTAGTCCTTGTGGATGATGGCGTTCAGCACCCCTTCGCGCAGCGCTTCTTCCGGCACGGGAAATCTTTCAAGCCTCTGGATTCCCTCATAACGGATGCTGGCCTTGAGGTACTTGGTCAGCAGCAGGTCCATCGTCTTGTCCACTTGTGTGAAGAGATCGCCGTGGATCTCGTCGTGGTAGAGCAGTTCGCCGTTCGTGTCGAAGAACCCGATCTTGACGAGGGCTCCCGTGACGACCGCCTCGGGATCGTTATGGAACAGGAGCACGGCCGCGCGCTTGAGGTATTTCCCGTCAAGGAGATGGAGTTTCTCGACCAGGCCGGGAGCCGATTCGCGAAGGATCGCGCCATCGAGGCGTCCGCTGTCGCGCGCCCCGTTTGCGGAAGGCGGCGATCGCCGTCCCGGAGAGCGCGCGGATCGCGACCTGCGGTACGGGCACCCCATCCCAGGTACGCCCCTGTTTGCGCAGCAGAAACCGGTCGAGCGCCGTGCCTTTCAACTCCTGTTTCGTGCTGCCGACGCGGATGTGATACTCGCCCTTGTAGCTCACCGGGTACGGATAGGGCTCGACGACGATCTCGATCGTGTCTTTCCCTTCCACGCGCCGGAGATTCACCGGCGTCACGATTCCCAGTACATCGCGTATCTTGTTGGGCAAATCGAGCAGCAGCTTCTTCGCATCAGGGACGCCGACCGCCAAGCCCTTGTCGTTCCTGCCGATCACCAACACGCCGCCTTGGGCGTTGGCGAAACCCGAGATCCATTTCAGACACTCGTCCCTCCACGTCTCCTTCCACTCCATGTGTTGGGATTCCTTCAAGCGCGGCATTGCCTTCCTCTTCATTCTCTGGGTCATGTCCGTGTTGGATGGCGCGGGGCGGGTCGCCGAGAGTCGGGGCAATGAAAAGTATGCGCCTATTCGTCCCATAGTAGAACCGCTACAAGACATCTTTCGGCATCCAGATCCAGCCTTCCGCAGTCGGCACGGATTCATCGGGTTTGGCGAGAGTGTCTGGCCGAGAGTCAAAGAGGAAGGCGACCAGCGCGCCGGTCAGCGCGTCTTCCTTTGTCCTCGTGACCCAAAGCCGGGAACTGCAGTCGAAGCCGCAGTTCTCGAATCGTTTCCGAGTTCTTGCAGACCGAAGGATAGGCCTCAATGGCAGTCAGCGAATAGGGATCGTACCGGAGTTTCGATGCTTAGACCAGTCGCAGTTCGGCGGAAACTCGGCGCATAGGTGCAATGGTGTCATCGCCGTTTGCCCGCGCCGGAAAAATCCAGCCGTGGCACAATTACTGCCGTGGACACCCCCAAATCAAACATTCAGCGGGAAGAAATTGAGCAGTATGCGGCAGAGCATCCTTATGGATGGCAGGATGAAAACGGCATAGATCTCACTTTGATTTGGATGAATCTCAAGTTGACGCCCGATCAGCGCGTCAGACGAGCACAGGCGGCCGCCCGGCAGTTAGCGAGGATGCTCCATGCCAGAGTCCCCTGATTTTGAGGGAATACTGCGCAACCTGGTGGAGTCCGACGTAAGATTCGTGTTGATCGGAGGGCTGGCAATGATTGCCCAAGGATCCGCCAACCTTACAAGCGACATCGATTGTCTGTACGCTCATAACCCAGAGAATATCGAGCGTATCGTGCACGCCCTTAAAGCAATTCATCCAAAGCTTCGAACGCCTCGAGAGGCTATCCCGATATCCTGGGACGTCGAGTTCTTCAAAAATGTCTTCAACGTAACCCTCAGCACCGATATGGGTCCAGTGGACCTTCTTGCTGAAGCCCCGGGCGTGGAGGGTTTTGAGGAACTGTGGGCGCGATCGCCAGAGAAACAACTTTTCGGTCTGCCTGTCCGTGTTGCAGCGGTTGATGACTTGATCAAGATGAAGTTGGCTACCGGACGCCCCAAAGACACGCAGCATGCCATGCAGCTTCAGGCACTGAAAAAGATCCTCAATCAGGCAACGCCCGAATAACTTTCCGCGACAAGCGGCAAGCTTGTAGTCGTATCGCCTACGGGCAAACTGCTGGAGGAGAGCGAGGACGAATCGGGCTGATGGGAGCGCTGGCACTCGTCCCACCCGCCTTCGTCTCTTACCTATCCTTCAGGCGTAGCCAACAACTGCTCGAAGCGAACGGCCAATTCGGGCGGCAGCTTGGCGCACCACAATACATCGATCAGTCCAACTTCGATCATGTCGCGCAGGTGTGTGCGGTCTTTGTCGCGAAATGATGTCAATTTCATTCGGACCAGCGCCTCCAGGGGCAAGACCCGGACGTTTTGATCCATAAATGAAGAATCAACATCTGGAGCGGATTCAAAGTATTCGGGACGAACCTTTTCGGCGCTGAAAACAATGTGCACTGCGTCCCGCAAGAACAAACAGGGATGAGAGGACATCGCGCCCACGCTAAAATACGCGTGTGAAATTAATGGTTCCTCCCGATGCCCCAAATTACCCGACGATCCTTCACGCGCTTGAAGATGTCGCGCGCCGCACGCCCGATCGCGCGGCGCTGATCTGCGAGGATCGCAGCCTCACGTTCTCCCAGCATAAACGAGCCATCGCGGGCTTTGCGCGGCGGCTGCAGCCGCTCGGTGTGGAAGGAGAGCGGGTCGCTGTCCTCATGACCAACTGTATGGAGATGCCGGTTTGCATTCTCGGCGGAATGGCGGCGCATGCGTATATGGCGCCGATGAATCCCAATTACTCGGATTCTGAAATGGAGCCCTTGCTCCGCGACGCCAGTCCGAAAGCGATCGTGACTCTCCGGGAGTTTTACCCGCGCGTATCCAGAGTGGCCGCGGCGATGGGCATCCGTCATGTTCTTATTGCGGGGGAAGGCGAGGACACGGTCGAATCATGGATCGCCAATGGCTCGGAGGATCTCCCGCGTCCGCTTCCGCAGCCCGACGATTTCGCCATGATGTTTTTCACCGGCGGCACCACGGGTTTGCCCAAAGGCGCAGAACATCGACATCGCCACATCATGGCTTTCTGCAGACTGGAAGCCGCGTTCTTTTCCACACTGGGATACGACAGGGAAGTGTCGCTGTCTGTCGCGCCGATGTTTCACATCTTCGGTCACCATCATGGCGCCATCCATCCTCTCTATATCGGCTCGACGCACGTGCTCGTGCGCCAATACAAGCCGGATATCGTACTCGCGCAACTCTCGAAGTACCGGGTTTCTCTGTTCGCCGGGGGGCCGGCGACCGTGTACGTCGGGCTTCTTGCGGCCGAAGGAATGAAAACAGCGGATCTCTCGAGTTTGAAAATCTGCTGCGCGGGCGGATCGCCATGTTCGGAAGATCTCCTGCGAACCTGGTCGAAGACAACCGGCTGCGACATCTATGAAGGCATTGGAATGTCGGAAGGCGCTCCGTACGCGAACAATCCGGCGGTCGGCCAGCGCAAGGTTCTTTCTGTGGGGCTGCCCCCCCCGGAAACCGAGATTGAGATCGTCGATCTTGAAACGGGAAATCGCGTGCTGCCCGCCGGCGAACGCGGGGAGATTCGCGTGCGCGGCCCGCAAATGGTCTCGAGCTATCGCAATCGTCCTGAAGAGACTGCGCACACGATTCGCGACGGCTGGCTCTACACCGGCGACATCGGCTATTTTGATGACGAGGGATATCTGTTTGTCGTCGATCGCAAGAAAGAACTGATCATCTCGGGCGGCTATAACATTCATCCCCGCGAGGTCGATGAAGTTCTGCATAGCCATCCGGACACGCTCGAAGTTGCGACGGTAGGAATAAAGGACACCTTTCGCGGCGAGATTCCTGTCGCGTTCGTTGTCCTCAAGCCGGGCCGTGCGGTTTCCGCTGACGACCTCATTGCTTATTGCCAGCAGCGGCTCGTCGATTACAAAGTTCCCAGACGCATCGAATTTCGCG